>Ga0334883_1000235_pt1 | contig 106540 bp, 95 predicted proteins | sample GraSluR1_MG_6_FD_207230 | JGI IMG/M metagenome (GOLD analysis project Ga0334883, IMG submission 207230) | Sludge microbial communities from methane-producing bioreactor in Wageningen University, Netherlands - Granular Sludge_09_05-R1 | ecosystem: Engineered > Bioreactor > Anaerobic >... | reverse complement strand
CCCCGGGTTCTTTTTTGTCGCGGTGCCGGACGGCGCTTTTGGGGTTCTGGCGACTTTCGGGGTGGTTAGGCGACCGCCGCCGGGCTATGGGGTGGTGTTAAAGTGCGACTTCTTTCAGGAGAGTCATGATATGCCCAAAGTTCAATATTTGCCCCCATCATTTGAACAGCATATAGGTCATACTTCTTGTAATTGGGCGCAATACAGATCACACGGACTTCCGACCAATCTACTTCAATCGAGCTACCCAAGGCTTTCTGAACGGCTCTTTCAAAATCGCCTTTATGATCTTTCAACCACGCCAGATAATACAAACTTTGATTGACCAATTCGGAAGACTCAACTTTTTTATACTCGATAATAACAGGATTATCATCTTCCGACAAAGCCAAAGTGTCAATTCTGCCTGAGTGCTGTACACCTGTGGGAAACTCTGACTGAACCAAACGACAATTGAATACAGTTTCAAGATTGCGCTCTATAAGCGTTTGAAGATTCTTTTCGAGCGCAAAATTCGATTGTGTCAGAATGGATAACTTTTGATCTGCAATTTCATGTAACGGCATAAAATTTTCTCAAAGGATCTTTGGTTTCAAAGGAAAAAGCCAACGCGGGCTTGCTCCGCTAATGCTTCATTAAGGAATGAGTACGAAATAGGTATCCCAATTTCTGGACGCTTTAGGCATAATTTGGAGTTTCAAATGGGCAAGTTATTCCGTACCCATTCCTAAACGAACGAATATCATAAAACGGGCCTTCGCCCTGGGGGTATCCTCACACTGGATAAACGGCGGCACGTTCCAATACTTCCGTAACCCACATATCAACCCTTTGCCCTGTTTTCTCAGCCGCCAGCACTACCTTGCGATGTTGCTCAGGCGAAAGCCGCACTGTAAACAACCCTGTATAGGGCCGATTCGGTTCCTCGCCACGTTCCAAGCAAAAGGCTAAATAATCCTCAATTGAATCCTCGAAGGCCTGGCGCAGTTCTTCTACCGATTGACCTTGAAAGGTTATGACATCTCGAATGTTCGCCACTTCACCGTGAAACAAGCCGGCTTCATCATCAAGCTGAATATGTGCAAGATACCCCTTATACTCCATTAAAGCGTGTAGTGTTTTGCGATGTTTGGCTTTCATTCATACATCTTGCGCTGGATGCACCCAGCGCTATCTTACCCCGCCAGTGCCTCGCTCAGTGAGCGAATATCATAGAACGGGCCTTCGCCCTGAGGTGTGACGCTGCGCACACGCAGGGTCGCCAGCCCGACTTGCTTCCCATCCACTACAATGAAGCCCTGCTCGCGCTCCATAAAACCGTAGTGCGAGCCGACTTCTTCTTCGAACTGAGCGCGCACTTCTTTCTCGATGGCTTCAGCGCGCTGAGGTTCCGTGATGAGAATGAAGTCGTCTTTGCCGCCGTAACCCAAGAAATCGTTGCTGCTCGCGCCGTGACTGAAGGCCTCGGCCAGGATGCGCGTCACCCCACGCAGCAAATCATCTGCCGCCATGAACCCGTACACCTCGCGGAACGGCCCTAGATTGGTGACGCGGAACCGCATCAAAGCCCAATCGCCTTCGGGATCCTGCATCACCAGTTGGCGCAGCTGCTCCTGCATCAGCGAACCGGCCGGCAGCCCGGTGGTTGGATCAGTAAGATTGGTGGAGCTGGCGCGACGCAGCGCATTGCGCACACGGAGCGTTACCTCGTCCGGGTCGAAGGGCGAGGCCACAAAATCATCCACGCCCAATTCCAGGCCGCTCAGCCGCTCCTGATGCTGATCTTCGTCGGCGAGCAGCATCAGGAAGATGTGGCGCGTACGCGTCACACTGCGCAGCTGCTGCGCTACTTCTGTACCGCGCATATCTGGCAGGGTAGTGCTGGTGATGATAACTTGGGGTAGCAGGCGGTTTGCCAGGTCGAGACCTGCTTGCCCATCCGCCGCTTCATCCACCTTCATGCCGGCGTTTTCAAAGCGCTCCCGCAGGATTCTCCGATTTACAGTGTCGTCTTCAATAAGTAGGATTCGTCCTTCCACGGGTTCCTTACCTCCTGGGCTAAGTGTCGGCTGAGCGTAAAATCAACCGAGTTTGTTTGCCTGCGCATCTATTTAATTATAGGGGTGAAATCTGCAAGCGTCAAGCTAAAGCTCGACAACCCGGTTATCTTTCCACACTTGCGCAACCCCTCCGCCCTGAGTCTGACACAGGACACAACGCTCAGGTAAACAGTCACGTTTCCGTGAAGAAGTGCATCAAAAGTGTTACAATTTGGGTTAAATTGGGATTTGCCTATTGATTTACTTGGGAAATTAGTGTATAATGTGGGAAATTGTGGGTTAAAGTGGGGCGTGGTGGGGGAGTTCTGTGTATTTTAGCGGATTGATGGGGCAGGTCTTATGTTTCTAGGGCAATACGCTTTCACCTTAGATGAAAAAGGGCGCATGACGGTACCGGCCCGCTTCCGTGATGAACTGACCGGTGGCCTGGTGCTGACTCGTGGGTTGGATCGGTGCCTCGCGGTTTATCCTCTCGTAATGTGGGCGGAAATCGCCCAAAAAGTTAATGCACTCCCCATTACCCACCCCCAGGGCCGCGCGTTGCGCCGTATCTTCTTCGCGGATGCGATGGATGCGACGCCGGATCGCCAGGGACGGATCCTGATCCCTGACCGATTGCGCGAATATGCCGACATCGGCCCAAGCGGTGAAGCCGTAATCGTGGGCCTGGATCGTTTCATCGAAATTTGGAACCCGCAACGCTGGGCTGAGACCAATGCGCTCCAAATGGAATTGATGGACGAGGACCCGGCCCTATGGGAACCGCTGCACATTTAACACCCCAACACCGCACGGTGTTGTTGTCCGAGGCCGTGATGTGGCTAGCGCCCTTCCCCGGCGGGCGCTATCTCGATGCCACCGTGGGCGCAGGGGGGCACGCCACCGCCATCCTGGAAGCTGCTGCACCCGATGGCGTAGTGTTGGGGTTCGACCGCGATCCATACGCGCTGCAATATGCAGCAGCACGGCTGAGCCGGTTCGGAGCGCGTGTGACGCTGCTCCATACCGGCTATGACCGTTTAACGGACATGGCACAACAAGCAGATTTTCTTCCCGTGGATGGCGTGCTCTTTGACTTAGGGTTTTCTTCATTACAAGTGGATGATTCCCAACGCGGGTTTGCCTTTCGGCTAAATGGCCCGTTGGATATGCGTTACGATCCCGACAGTGATGACCCGTCGGCAGCAGAGCTACTCAACACGTTAGATGAAGCGGAACTGACCGCATTGTTGCGGCTCTACGGCGAGGAACCCCACAGTCGCCGCATCGCCCACGCGATTGTCGCCGCCCGTCCGTTGCACACAACGCGCCAATTAGCCGAAGTGGTTGCACAAGCTTCCGGCGGGCGATACGGTGGTATCCACCCGGCAACACGTACCTTTCAAGCCTTACGCATCGCGGTCAACCGTGAGCTGGAGCGATTGGAAGCCACGCTACCCCAAGCAGTCGCTGCGTTACGACCGGGGGGCCGGTTGGTCGTTATCACGTTTCACTCCTTGGAAGATCGGATTGTCAAACACTTCTTGCGCGAACAGGCGCGCGATTGTATCTGCCCGCCGCGCGCGCCGATCTGTGTATGCGAGCATCAACCGGCCCTCCGGTTGTTGTTCACGAAAGCGATTGCACCCTCCGCTACCGAGATAGCGGAGAACCCGCGCAGCCGCAGCGCCCGCCTTCGCGCCGCGGAGAAAATAATATAGGAACCATAATGCGGGATGTTCCTCTCACGTTTTTGGGTTGAGATTCGCTGATTCATCGATTTTTTCAGGAGGAATTCCTCATTAACTGATGGTTCAGCAGCGGTTGGATGAAAATTCGGGGAACTACCGTTCCCCTCAGAGCCAGTGTGCTCAGAGCAGATCGCCAGATCCGCGATTGGGTAAATATTTGAGATTCGCCATTCGCTATTCGCCATTCGCTATTCGCCATTTTCAGAGGAGGTTTCCCATGAGTGTTCTCTGGCAACAGCAGACCCACGGCGTTCCCCGACGTAGCGGGCAATTGAACCGCACCCTAGCGTTACTGTTGATCGTCGCCATTACGTTAATCGCACTCTTGGGGGCTGCATACCTGAGCCTGGCCGCAGCCAACGTGAGTCTCTCCCGTGAAGTCTGGCAAATGGAGCAAAACCTGGTGCGCTTGCAACGCGAAAACCAGGCAATTATGGTTGAAGTCGCACGCAACAGCTCGATTCCAGTGTTGCAAACGCGCTCCACGGCTCTGGGCTATCAGCCTGCTGAAGCCGTGGCTTACATCAACTTTACGGAGCCTTAAATGTTACGCGGCCCGGATGCACGTCTGCGCCTCATCGTCACTTTGCTGATTGCCGTCCTACTGCCCATTATCGGGCAGTTAGTACGTTTACAAGTGCTGGAACATGCCCAACACAAGGCTGAAGCACAGGAGCTTGTCGAGCGACGCTATGCCTTGCCTGATCCACCCTGGGGCTGCATAACCGATCGCAACGGAGATCTGCTGGTGGGTAATATACCCGTCTATAACATCGGCGCGGAAATTGGCCTGTTGCGAAGCGATATGGCGCGCGAGGAAGCCGCGCGCGCCCTGGCGCCGCTGCTCAACCGCCCAGAGACCGCTATACTGGCAGATCTGACCCTGCGCCCGGAAGAGGAAGGCCGTCAATATGTGTGGCGACCACTTGCGTACAGTCTCTCTGCCGAGGCCAGCCAGTCCGTGACTCTCACCCGCTACTCGTGGATTACCATCGCGCCCACCTGGCAGCGCCATTATCCCGAAGGCGCGCTAGCTGCGCATACGCTGGGCTTCGTCAATAGTAATGGAGAAGGCTACGGCGTACAGGCAGCGCAAGTGCGCTTCCTGCAGGGTCAGCGCGTTGAGAACATCGGCGAGGTGGGAGTAGATTCCAACCCACTGCCCGACGAGATGGCTTCTTCACAAGGGTTGCCCTATCCTGGCGCGGATTTGCGTCTAACGCTGGATCGCACATTACAAGCTTTTGTCGAAGGCGAACTGGATCGCGCCTTACAGGAATACAACGCACCTAGCGGTACGATCATTGTGCTAGATACCCGCACAGGCGATATCCTCGCACTTGCCAGCCGCCCCACTTATGAACCGTGGCGGTTTGCCGAGGTTGCCGCTGCTGGCGAGGAGAGAATTTTTCTGGATCCCAACATCAGTATTGCCTATGAACCAGGTTCAGTTTTCAAGCTGATTACAGTAGCAGCGGCGCTGGATTCCGGGCGCGCGACGCTCGATTGGAGTTATCAAGACCAGGGACGTTTGGAGTATGGCGGCATTATCATCCGCAACTGGGATGGCAATAGCTATGGACAGCAAGGATTACAAGGCGTTATCAGCCATTCGCTCAATGTGGGCGCGGGGCGGCTTTCCGCTCATGTGCTCGGCGGCGACCTCTTTTACCATTACGTGCGCGCCTTTGGATTCGGACAGCCCACAGGCGTAGAGGTGCGCGGTGAAAGCGCAGGTCTCGTTCACATGCCCTCGGATTGGGATTGGGCCGATAGTTACCTGGTAACCAATTCCTTCGGACAAGGTATCGCTGTGACGCCACTACAAATGGCGACAGCGATAGGCGCGCTCGCCAACGGCGGTCTGATGATGCAGCCGCACATCGTCGCCGAACGGTATTATCCGGACGGGCGGCACGTAACCATTTCACCGCGCCCATTGGGACAACCCGTTTCGGCGGAAACGGCGCGCGCCATGACGGGGCTGATGGTGCGTGCGGTGGAGCACGAACTGACCCAAGCCGTTGTACCAGGCTATCGCATTGCTGGCAAAAGCAGTACCGCACAAATCCCCGGCCCTGGTGGTTACGACCCCAATGATGTGATAGCTTCATTTATTGGCTATGGGCCGGTGCCTGATCCGCAAATTCTGGTACTGGTGAACATAGACCGCCCGCAAGTGCCACGGCACCAGCGATGGGGATCACAATTGGCCGCGCCAGTGTTCCAGCGGATCATAGCACGCTCCTTTGTGCTGTTGGGTATTCCCCCGGACAATTTCGCCGCCGCGCCGTGATAAACATTTAACTACAAGGAACACAGAGATTTTTTGGGCTGAAAACATATTAAAACCCCCGTGTCCTCGGTGGTAAAAAAGACTTTTCATGTAGCGAAAGATGATACCTACTTATGCGGAAAGAATTGCTGTTAGCGGATTTGATCGCGTTGTGCGGCAGTGCCCGGCCCACCGGACTGGATATGCCCGCGCGGCTCGTTATAGATTCGCGGCAGGCAACGCCGGGCAGCATCTTCTGCGCCCTCAAGGGCGAGCACACCGACGGGCATGCCTTCGTCGCCGATGCGTTCGCACGAGGCGCGATCGCTGCCCTTGTCTCGCAACCGGTGGCACTGCCCGATACGCCGTTGCTTATCCGGGTCCCGGATGTCCTGCAAGCATTGCAGCGCGCCGCGACCCACTGGCGGCAGCAGTTCGATATTCCCGTCATCGGTGTCACGGGCAGCGTGGGGAAAACCACCACCAAAGAGGTCATCGCGCAAGTGCTGGCACAACGCTTTGAGGTGCTATGCAGCCCGTGCTCTTACAACAACGAGCTGGGCCTGCCGCTTACCCTGCTCCAACTGCACAGCGAGCATACCGCAGCGGTGTTGGAGATGGGGATGTACACGCGCGGCGACATTCACGCCCTGACCGAGATTGCGCGCCCCACCATGGGCGTGGTGACGAACGTCGAAGCCGTCCATCTGGAACGCGCCAAAACGCTAGAAAACATCGCCCTGACTAAACAAGAGCTGGTCGAAGCGTTACCCACGGCGGAAGCAGGCGGCATAGCAGTGCTCAACTACGATGATCAGCACGTGCGGGCCATGGCACAGGCTACGGATGCCCAGGTGCTGTTCTACGGCCTCTCGCCAGAAGCCGATCTGTGGGCAGATGACCTGCAAAGTCTGGGGCTGGCAGGCATCCAGGCGCGCTTACACTATCAGGACGAGGCAACTATCGTGCGCGCGCCGCTGTTGGGGCTGCACAACGTTCAGACCGTGTTGCGTGCCGCTGCTGTGGGGCTGCTGATGGGCCTCAGCTGGGACGAGCTCAGCGCGGGGCTGTGGAATTTGAACAACGCCCCCCGGCTCACGACGGTACGCAGCAACCAGGGGGCGCTCATTCTCGACGATACCTACAACGCCAGCCCACCCGCCGTGCTGGCCGCGCTCGATCTACTGAATGAACTGCAAGGACGCAAAATCGCGGTATTGGGCGATATGCTGGAACTGGGCAAGTATGAAGCGGCAGGTCATCAACAAGTAGGACAGCGCGCTGCTGAAGTTGCAGAACAGTTGGTGCTGGTGGGCCAGCTCGCGAAACACTACATCGCCGGGGCACGGGCACAGGGGATGGCGCAAGAGCACCTCTACGTCGCCGCCGACAACGCTGATGCCGTGCGCTATCTGCAATCGCTGCTAGGGCCGGAGGATATCGTCCTAATCAAAGGCTCACGAGGGATGCAGATGGAAACTATTGTGGCAGCGCTTACGCAGCGTTAAACGTAGGACATGAAGAAGTTTTTACGTTTCACGTCTCACGTCACAGCAAACACTATGGTCAACGGTCAATGTCATTAAATTTAGCACATAGACCTGGCAGGTTTGAGAGACTTGACGCTACAACCACCCTTTATTTACCTGAAAAATGCAGTCAAACACAATTTGAGCGAAACCTGGCAGGTCTTAACTTAATGACATCGGGTCAACGGTTTCAAGTAAGGATATAACTATGAGCAGGCAAGCGGTCGTGATTCTGGGCCTGGCGCGGCAGGGCAAAGCTCTGGCGCGCTTCTACGCGGAACAGGGCTGGCACGTCACTGTCTCCGATAGCCGCCCGGCGGATGTCTTACAGGCAGCGCAGGCCGAGCTCGCAGCCTGGCCGATTAGCTATGCGCTAGGCGGGCATCCCGAATCGCTGCTGGATACGTGCGACTTGCTATGTCTCAGCGGCGGCGTACCGGCAGAACTGCCCCTCGTCGCGGCGGCGCGTGCGCGCGGAATCCCCGTGAGCAACGATGCGCAAGAATTCCTGCGCCGCTGCCCAGCCCCCATCGTCGGCATCACCGGCTCGGCGGGCAAGACTACGACCACCGCCTTGGTCGGTGCGATGCTCCGCGAGGCGGGTTATACGACCTGGGTGGGTGGCAACATTGGCAACCCGCTCATTAGCGATTTGAGACACATCCGGCCCACGGATCGAGTCGTGATGGAACTGTCCAGCTTCCAGCTGGAGCTGATGACACACAGCCCCCAGATTGCGGCAGTGTTGAACGTCACGCCCAACCATCTGGATCGCCACAAGACGATGGATGCCTATCTCGCAGCCAAGCGCAACATTGTTGCGCATCAACAACCCGAAGATGTGGCGGTGCTGGGATTGGATGATGCCCGCGCCGCAGCATTGGCGAGCGCTACGCTTGCACAGATACGGTACTTCAGCAGCGCGCACGCTGTGGCGAAGGGCGCGTGCTTGCACGGCGATTGGTTGGCGCTGCGTTGCGGCGGGCAAATCATCCACGTCTGCCGACGTGACGAGGTACACTTGCGCGGTGCTCACAACATTTTGAACACGCTGGCCGCAATAACCTTAGCAAGCACGGCAGGCGCACCGGTGACGGCATTGCGGCGTGCTATCGCCGGTTTTCGCGGCGTCGAGCACCGGCTGGAAATGGTGCGGCAGCGGCGGGATGTGACCTGGATTAACGATTCCATGGCCAGCGCGCCGGAACGGGTGCTGGCCGCGCTGGCCGCATTTGATGAGCCATTGCTGCTGCTGGCCGGCGGGCGCGATAAGGATTTACCCTGGGAGACCTGGGCGCAACGCGTGGTGGAGCGCGTGCGTGTGCTGGCGCTCTTCGGTGAGGCGCAACCCATGCTTGTTGAACAGATTAAGCGCGTCTGGCAACCGGGGCAGCCCGGCGCGCGCCTGGAGCGGCTGGAATGCGCCGACACATTGGAGCGCGCCGTAACACTCGCTGCTGCTGCCGCGCAACCCGGCGATGTCGCACTGCTCTCGCCCGGCGGCACTAGCTTCGATGCTTATCAGGATTTCGCCGCGCGGGGCGCGCATTTCCGCACCCTCGTCGCCGCACTGGAGGACTAAACAATGGCTGTAACTGCACAACGCCAGACGAGCAAACCAGCAACCGCATCGCGTCGCAAATCCAAGCAGACGCATATTGATTACCTGCTCCTGGCGACGACACTAGGCCTGGTGGCCTTCGGGCTGCTAGTCTTGTTCAGCGCCACGTTCTACATGCCCGCGACATTCTGGCGGCAGCAACTGCTCTGGGTGCTGTTGGGGGGAATTGTCGTACTGATTATTATCCGTATCCCCTACCTGTACTGGCGCATCCTGGCAACGCCAATGATGGCGGTCAACTTGCTCTTGCTGCTAGGAGTATTGTTTTTGGGAACACAGGTGTTCGGCGCGCAACGCGCCCTTATCGGCGCTTCGGTGCAGCCGGGTGTATTGGCGCGACTAGTAGCCGTCGTCTACATCGCCGCGTGGCTGTCTTCCAAAGGCGAACAGTTGGGGCAGGTACACTATGGGCTAATCCCCTTCGCTGTCATTGTGGGGGTAGTGGCTGGTTTGGTAGCCCTGCAACCCGACCTGAGCACGGCCATTCTAATCACCGTCACCGGGCTGGCAATGTTCTTCTTTGCGGGCGGCGACCCGTTCCAGATTTTTATCTCAGTAATCACGGGGACAACGACTTTCGGCTTTCTGGCCTGGCAGCTGCCCCATGCCCGGCGGCGGCTACTGGATTACATCGTCTCGCTGCAAGACCCTAGCCAGATGCCCTATCACGTCCATCGGGCCGTGACGGCCATCGGCGAGGGTGGCTTTTTCGGGGTAGGCATCGGCAACGGGCGGCTCAAATCAGGCTATTTACCGCTTCCACATACCGACAGCGTCTTCGCCGTCATCGGCGAGGAAATGGGATTGGTAGGCGCACTACTGGTATTAGGGATGTTTGCACTGCTGGCCTATCGGGGCTACCGCATCGCACTGGAAACGCCTGACCCGTTCGGCAGTTTGTTGGCCTTCGGTGTCACCACCATGATTATCACCGAAGCGTTGCTCAACATAATGGTAATGGTAGGCCTTTTGCCGTTCACGGGCACAGCCCTGCCTTTGTTCAGTTATGGTGGTACGGAGACCATCATCACCCTCTCAGGTATCGGATTTTTGCTGGCAATTTCAAAGGGCCGGCCCAAGGGAGAAATGGATGCGTTTATGGATCGTTGGGGGCGGAACTGGCGGGCACATCTATCCCGCACTAGTGGTCGCCCAAGCACTCCGCGCAATTGAGCCAGCGGCGGAGATCACCTGGATCGGGGGCATTGGCGGGATGGAAGAGGGCTTAGTCTCGCAGTTAGGCTTCACGTTTCAGGGGATTCCGGCAGGCGGGCTGCACGGTGTCGCGCCGTTGCGCGCCGTCCACAATGCGCTGCATCTGCTACGCGGACTGCTGATCTGCTGGCGGCTGCTAGGCCGCGAGCGGCCGACAGCATTATTGACCAATGGGGGCTATGTGAGCATCCCGGTGGCGGTGGCTGCCTGGCTGCGCCGCGTGCCGATCCTGCTCTACCTGCCCGACATCGAACCGGCGCAATCTGTGCAGCTGATTGCCCGCCTGGCTGCCCATATCGGCGTTACCGTAGAGGATTCACGGGCCTTCCTGCCGGCCGAGAAAGTCAGTGTAACCGGCTACCCGCTGCGCGAAAGCGTCACCCGCTGGACGCGGGCTGAAGCGCTCCCGGCACTGGGGCTAGAGGATGATGCGCCGGTGCTGTTGGTCTTCGGTGGCAGCCGGGGCGCCCGCTCAATCAATCAAGCCATCACAGCACAGCTGCCAGCCCTGCTCGAACTGGCGCAGGTCGTTCACATCAGCGGGGAACTGGATTGGCCCGCCGTTTCAGAGGCGCGCTTAGCGTTGCCCCAAGCGCAACGACAGCGCTACCACGCCTACGCCTACCTGCACGAAGAGATGGGGGCAGCGTTGGCGGCTGCGGACCTGGTCGTTTCGCGCGCGGGCGCTTCGATTCTGGGCGAGTTCCCCTACTTTGGGCTACCTGCCATTCTCGTTCCCTATCCGTATGCCTGGCGTTATCAAAAGGTCAACGCAGAATGGTTGGCACAACGTGGCGCGGCAGTCGTGCTTCTGGATGCAGATTTGCGCGATACGCTGCTGCCTACTGTGACACACTTATTACATGACACAGCCCAACGCGAGCAGATGGGCACGGCGGCACGTGCGTTGGCCCAGCCCGCAGCTGCCGCAACACTGGCGACGCACTGGTTGGCCCTGGCAAAGGGGAAAATGGTATGATCCCAATCGAGACGGCATTTTTTGGCTTGATACTCTTATTTGGCATCATTGGCGCATTGCGCGGCTGGGCCAAAGAATTACTAGTGGCCTTCGCGGTCATCCTCGCACGCTTCATGGAGTTTGTGTTGTGGCAGTATGTGCCAGTCGTCAACAGCTCCTTGAAACAACTGGAAGTCACTGAACCGGCCATCTGGTTTTATGTGCGCATTTCACTGTTCATTATTATCATTGCTTTTGGCTACGCCACCACAGTGATTTCAGCCGCACTGGGCGGGCGCGCGCGTAAGGATAAATTCGAGGATACCTTGCTGGGCTTCTTTATCGGCGTGGTCAACGGCTACCTGATTGCCGGAACACTGTGGGGCTTCCTGGCGCACAAAGGCTATGCGATTTGGGGAATTGTTGTGCCCACCAGCGATTTAGCGATAGGTATCTTGCCCTATCTGCCTACCGCCTGGCTGGGCGGCCCACTGCTGTTCGTTGCAGTGGCGCTGGCCTTTGTCTTCGTGCTGATTGTGTTCGTGTGAGGTGAAGTTGTGCAACATTTGAGCAGCTACAAACAAGTACATATTGTCGGCATCGGTGGCGCGGGGATGTCAGCCATCGCGCGGGTATTGCACGCGCGCGGGCACATCATCACCGGCTCCGACCGGCAAGAGTCGCCCACTGTTGCAGCACTGCTATCCGAAGGATTAGCTATCGTCATCGGCCACGCACCGGAAAACATCGGCAGTGCTGACCTGGTGCTGACTTCATCTGCCATTGCACAGCAGAATCCAGAGCTGGCTGCAGCACGCGCACGTGGCATTCCAGTCCTGGAGCGCGCCGAGTTCTTCCCGCTACTCACCGCCGAGTACGATGTAATCGCCGTGGCGGGTGCACATGGCAAAACCACGGTCACAGGCATGATTGCCACCATTCTGCTGGAGGCCAACTACGACCCCAGTTTCATCATCGGCGGGATACCGGGCAATCTAGGCACTAACGCGCGCTCCGGCGAGGGCCGCTACTTCGTCATCGAAGCGGACGAGTACCGCCACACCTTTCATGCCTTCGCGCCGCGCATCGCTGTTGTCACCAACATCCAGTACGACCATCCTGACGTATTCCCCAGCCTGCGCTTTTTACGGCTGGCTTTTGGCGATTTCGTAGATCGCATCCAACCCGGCGGATTACTGATTGCCAGCAACGATGACCGCGTGGCACATTTAGTGGCCGCCTCATTCCATGCCAATGGCGGGCGGCTGGCGCTGTATGGCATCGAAGAGGGCGTGGGATTGGCCTATCGCGCGCTCAATATCCGCCCCAATAACCTGGGCGGTATTGACTTTGAAGCACAGTATGAGGGACAGGCGATACTGCCAATACGGCTTCAGGTTCCCGGTGCGCACAACGCACTCAACGCCTTGGCCGCATTATCCGTCGCTGAAGAGATAGGTATCCCCTGGAATCAGGCAGCACTCTCGTTATTGCATTTCAAAGGCACACAGCGGCGCTTCGAAGTATTAGGCGAGAGCGGTGGTATAACCGTAATTGACGATTATGCTCACCATCCCATACAAATTCAGGCCGTGTTGCAGGCCGCCCAGCAGCGGTATCCCGACGCCCGCTTGCGCGTGGTCTGGCAGCCACACACCTTCAGTCGCGTTCGCGCGCTGTGGGATGAATTTTTAGATGCCTTTGAGGGCGCAGCAAATGTGCTAGTCTTGCCCATTTACGCCGCCCGTGAAGTGGATGATGGGACGTTGACGCACACGATGTTGGCCGAGGCCCTCACGCATTCAGCGGTCAGCGTGGCGCACACATTGGATGAGGCGACCCACCATCTGGCGGAGACGGTTGTCCCCGGTGACGTGATTTTGCTCATGGGCGCAGGCGATGAGTACCGTGTGGGGCATGACTTATTGGCGCGATTGCAAGAACAGGAGGGAAACACATGAGCCGTTTAACGCAGTGGTTGTACAAATTGACTGGGGTGCGAGGGCGAAAGAAAGCGCGTCAACGCGCCTACAAATCCGAGACGCTCGCCGTGAAGATACGGTTGGTAGAACGGGAACAGAAAAGCGGGGGCAAATCGAAGCGATGAACACGCCCCTGCGCCCCCATCTCGAAGCCATCGCGGTGGAGCTCGGCCCATGCGCACAATTGGATGCGCCGCTGGCCCTGCACTCGATGGTGGGCATCGGCGGCCAGGCGGATTTGTTGGTGCTGGCCGAGCAGTGCGAGGTGGTGGAGCAAGCGATACAACTGGCACGCGCGGCGGCTATCCCCTGGCGGGCCTTTGGCGGACTGACCAACCTGCTCTTGCCCGATACCGGGCTACGGGGGATGGTCATCCTCAACCACTGCCGCGAGGTACGCTGGGAAGCGGATTACCGACTCTATGCCGAAGCCGGCGCATTGATGATTCCGCTAGCCCGCGAGACAGTACAACGCGGCTGGGCCGGGCTTACTTGGGCCATCGGATTACCCGGCACAGTCGGTGGAGCAGTGGTGAACAACGCGGGCGCGTTCGGGGGAGATATGGCCGGGCTGGTGGATACGGCAGAGGTCTTAGGGCCAGATGGGCGGGTGCAAACCGTAGCTGTAGATTGGTTCGACTTCCGCTACCGGTGCAGTCGGCTCAAGGGCGCCGGGCATGATTGGGTGGTGTTGAACGCTACGCTACAATTGAAGCCCGGTAACCTGGAACATTTACTCGCCAAAGCCGATGAATATACGACGCGCCGCCGCAACGCACAGCCGCCAGGGCGCACCCTGGGGTCTACGTTCAAAAACCCGCCGGGCGATTACGCCGGGCGGCTCATCGAAGCGGCAGGGCTAAAAGGGGCGCGCATAGGTGACATCGTCGTGTCGGAGCAACATGCCAACTTTTTTATGAACGCAGGCCAGGGCACTGCCGCAGATTTCACGGCACTGCTGCGACAGGTACAGGAACAGGTCGCCATGCAATTTGGCATCCGCCTGGAGCCGGAAATCGAGTTTTGCACCTAAAGAAACGCCGGACGACAGATGCGGCTTCCCATCCCCACCCCGCCTACTGTCCACCGTCTACCGAGAAGGAACACGCCAATGCCTGAGAAAATCAAAATCGCGGTACTGTTTGGAGGCCGCTCTGGGGAACACGAAGTCAGCCTGCTTTCTGCCCGGTCAGTCATGCAATCGCTGGATACGGAAAAGTACGAAGTGATTCCGGTGGGCATCACCCGTGAGGGGGGCTGGGTAGTAGGTGCCGACCCGCTCGCGGCGTTAGAGACCGAAGACTTGACACACGCGCAGGCTGCCGCCATCCTGGCTGATCCCACGCAACCAGGGCTTAAGCAACTCGAACGGCGCACGCCGGAACAGGCCGGTCAGCTAGCGTTGCTCTCGCGGGTGGATGTGGTATTCCCGGTACTGCACGGCACCTTCGGCGAGGATGGGACGGTACAAGGGCTGTTGGAACTGGCGAACGTGCCCTACGTCGGCGCGGGCGTGTTGGCTTCGGCATTGGCGATGGACAAAATCGCCTTCAAGGATGTATGTCTGGCGCGGGGGCTACCGGTGACGGATTTTATCGGCATCACTCGCCGGCGCTGGGAAGCTGACCCGGATAACATCATCGCGGAGATTGAAACACGGTTACCGTATCCGGTCTTCACCAAACCGGCCAATCTAGGCTCCAGTGTGGGAATCAGCAAATGCCGTGACCGCGCCGGGCTGCGCGCAGGGCTAGCCGAGGCCGCGCACTACGACCGGCGGATATTGGTAGAGATAGCCGTGCCGGATGCGCGCGAAATCGAGGTGAGCGTGTTGGGCAACGAAAACCCCAGCGCCTCGATTCCGGGAGAAATCATCCCTAGCCGCGAGTTTTACGATTACGGGGCCAAGTATTTGGATGAGGGCGAGAACGCCTCGCGGCTCTTGATTCCCGCGCCGCTCGATGCTGAGACCCTTCGGCAGGTGCAAACGCTGGCCGTGGCGGCGTTCCAGGCAATTGATGGAGCCGGAATGGCGCGGGTGGACTTTCTACTGAGTGGCTTGGACGGCACGCTCTATTTGAACGAAATCAACACTATCCCTGGCTTCACCAAGATCAGTATGTTTGCGAAATTGTGGGAGGCCTCAGGCGTACCTTATCGCCAACTGTTGAACTGGCTGGTTGATTTGGCTTTGGAACGGCATCGTGAAAATGCGCTCTCAGAGCGAATTTATCGCCCGCCGGAGATGTAGCACTGGAGGGGCCATGAAGAAAAATAAAAAGCCCACTACGAATTATTACCGCACCGCTGCCTTGTTGGGAACGCAACCTGGTTACACGGGCGGGCGCTCGCTGGCGCGTCCCCATCGGGAACCGGTGCGCATCCCCTGGCAGCTCTGGGTGCTGACCCTGATAATCGCGGCAGCGGTGCTCTGGCTCTGGCTTGATCCACGCTGGTATCTTGAAGCCACCCACCTGGAAGTGACCGGTGCCTCGCATGAGACGACCATGGCTGTGGCACACGCCAGTGAGTCGTTAGCGGTACATGGGTTATGGCTTGACCCAGCAGCCATCACCGAAAAAGTGTTAGAGACCGTGCCCGCCGTCATTCGCATTGAGGTAGTGTGCTGGATTTATCCAGCACAATGCACGATTCAGGTAAGCGAACGCACGCCCGTACTGATATGGCAAAACGAACAAGGTATGGCCTGGGTAGATGCGGGGGGGGTCTTTTTCCCCGCACGCACTGAGCGCGGGGATTTACCGCATGTGCGCGGCCCGCTTCCCGAACAGGATACCCTGCCCGCAATTTTAGAAGGCGTTGCGGCCTTGCGCAGATTGGATGTAGAGTTCGAGACGCTGGAATATCATCCGCGTTATGGGCTGATTTGGAGCGATCCGCACGGACGGCGCATTGCGTTTGGCGTAGGATCGGAGATGGCGGCGCGTTGGACAATATATACATCGCTAATGGCGCAGCTAGAAACGCGCGGTGTTTTCCCATTGGTCGTAGACTTGCGCTTCCCGACAGCGCCAGCCTACGCTACAGAGCGGCTGTGGTGAAAGGGGGTGCAGGGTGGAACGATCTATTGTAGGAATTGACATTGGCAGCCATAAGGTTTCGGTACTGGTAGGCGAGATTGGCGAAGGGGGCACGACCCGTGTGGTGGGCGTCGGACAAGTGCCCTCGCACGGTATCCGCAAGGGTATGGTGGTCAATGTGACCGAGGCCACTGCCGCTATCGCTGAAGCGGTAGAACGGGCCGAACAGAGCTCCGGCTACCAGATTGAGCGTGCTTTTGTAGGCGTGAGCGGTACACACATCACCTCGCGCAACAGCCAGGGCGTGGTGGGCGTCTCCCGACGCGACCGGGGCATCACGCCTGATGACATTGATCGCGCATTGGAAGCTGCTGGAGCCATCGTGCTACCGCAAAATCAGGAGCTACTCCACATCATCCCCCGCACCTACACAGTGGATGGACAAGAAGGCGTGCGCGACCCGTTAGATATGCATGGTTTCCGCCTGGAAGTGGAAGCGCATGTGGTGATGGGGGCGATTACAGCCATGCAAAACCTCACCAAATGTGTTGAGGGCGCGGGCGTACAGGTGAGCGAACTGGTGCTGACCAGTCTGGCGGCAGGCAACGCTTGTCTCTCGAAGACAGAAAAAGAAATGGGCGTCGTGCTCATTGACATCGGTGAAGGAACGACCGATCTGGCGATTTTTATCGAAGGCACCGTCTGGCATACCTGCTCGCTAGCGATGGGAGGCGAGTACATCACCAACGACATCGCCATCGGGCTACGACTACCAGCGGAAGTGGCCGAACAGATCAAACTACACCATGGACACGCGCTGGCGACACAAGTAGCAGAAGACGAACGGTTCACAATTTCGCCCTACGGTGAAACAACTCCGGTGGTGGTACCGCGCTGGAAACTCGCAGAAATCATCCAGGCGCGCGTAGAAGAGATTTTGGAGGGTGTGCAGCAGGAGATCAAGCGTTCCGGATACGATGGCCTGTTGCCCGCCGGTTTGGTGATTTGTGGTGGCACGGCACAATTACCCGGCTTGCCAGAGCTGGCCCGTGACATGTTCGGACTACCAGTCCAAATTGGGCTACCGCACAACCTTACCGGGCTAACGGATCAGGTCAGCCATCCCGCCGCAGCTGCGGCAGTGGGCCTGATGCAGTGGCAACCGTTGTGGGAAGAGTTAGGGGGAAACAATTGGAAAGGTTCACGCAATGCGTGGTGGAAACGCTTTATCCCCTGGCTCCGCACGCTACTTCCCGGATAACAATTTGAAATTTATCAAGTTACTGGAGGACTATAATGAAACATAGAACTTATTCATCCAAAGCTACAGGAGGTGCTGATATGAGTGCGGCTGGGGAACATTTTGCACAGATTCGGGTAATTGGTGTGGGCGGCGGCGGCAGCAATGCTGTCAATCGGATGATTGCCGAAGGCTTGCAAGGGGTGGATTTTATTGCCGTAAACACCGATGCGCAGGCCTTGATGCTCTCCGACGCGCCTAAGCGATTGCGCATCGGGGACGCTGTGACCCGTGGACTGGGCGCTGGCGGACATCCCGAAGAGGGACGCAAATCAGCGGAAGAATCGCAAGATGAGATCCGCGAAGTGCTGCAAGGCTCAGACATGGTCTTCGTCACCGCTGGTATGGGCGGCGGGACAGGTACAGGGGCTGCGCCGGTCATCGCGCGTATCGCCAAAGAAGAGCTCAAGGCGCTTACCATCGGTGTTGTCACCCGGCCCTTCATGTTCGAAGGTGCCAAACGGTCACAGGCAGCCATGGAGGGTATCGAGAACCTCAAGCAAGTGGTAGATACGCTCATTGTCATTCCCAATGACCGACTGCTGGAGATCACTGAGAAGCGGGTCGCGCTGCGGGACGCTTTCCGTGTAGCTGATGACGTGCTGCGTCAGGGCATTCAGGGCATCACCGAAGTGATCACCGTGCCCGGGCTGATCAACCTGGACTTCGCCGATGTAAAGGCGATTATGCAGGAAGGCGGCGCGGCGCTGATGGCAGTAGGACGGGCCAATGGCGAAAACCGGGCAGTGGAGGCGGCGCAACAGGCCATTTCCAGCCGATTGCTTGATATCACCATTGATGGCGCGCGGGGCATTCTGTTCAACATCACCGGCGGTAACGACATGACGCTATTCGAGGTGAATGAAGCAGCTTCGATCATCCGCGAAACCGCACACCCAGAGGTCAACCTGATCTTCGGTGCAGTGGTGGATGAAGCCATGGGCGGCGAGGTGCGCGTCACTGTCATCGCCACCGGTTTCGACGGTGAGGATATGCAAGTGCGCCCACGAGTGCAGAGCAAGCCCAAACACCGGGAACTGCAAGAGGTGATGGTGACAAGTATGTTGGATCGGGACAATCGTGACATCCCGGCCTTCATGCGCAAGCGCGGGGCGTAGCTTACAGATACAGCCCTGTTTATATTCAGTAGATCACAAATCTGCTTGTAGCTCACGATTTATCGTGCTTCTAATATGCTAAAGAACACACTACGAGCTTAAGTCTATGTTGGGCGGGTAGTAATCGGCAAGCAAAAAGTTGTGCCTCAAAGAAAGCGATATGAGTGACTTTATTCGTATACGAGTGTGTTTGGCTGTAGTTGACAATGGCAAGATTCTGCTTGTGCCTCACTATGAAACGGACGCTGGGGCCATTCGGACAGTACCTGGTGGGAAGATAGAGTTTGGCGAAAGTCTACAAGAGGCGGCTGTTCGAGAATTCTTCGAAGAAACTGGCCTGCAAACTAAGGTGATGGGACTACTGCACGTCAGCGAAGTGATCCTGCCGGAGAGGCCATACCACAGCATTACTATCTCGTTCTCTGGGAAGGTCACAGGGGGCATACTCAGGGCTGAAGCGAATCATCTATATGGAGAGAAGAAGCCCAAGTGGTTCTCGGCGGCAGAAGTGTTGACCGCCAAATATCATCCTGAGCAAACAGTGGAAAAGGCGTTGAATATCGCAATAGAGTAACACTAGGGTACAAGGTCGTCTTCTGAAAAAAACACCGTCCAACAGCGCTTGCACCCGCCGCCGCTTCGCAGCCTGCTGGCGGCGGGGAAACGCGCTTTCGGGTAATTTTTTTGTTGAAGGGGCTTTACACGCAGTCACGGCGCGGGTGAAGCCTGCCGATCTACTGACACTAGAGAAATCTGTCCGAAAACTCACGAAGGCGGTGGTTGCGCTTATCGCAACCACCGCCTTCACTGATTTTCGGACAGATTCTAAGTGCGTTACCCCTGGCTACTGATTCGACAAAAAAAATACCATCTTACTTGCTTTACCCCGGCAACTGGTTAACAGTGTGGTGAACGGCCTCACAAATGAGGTGCGCCGCCAAATCCAGCGAGAGCGCACCGGTATTGATGACCAGATCGTATAAGTCGGGATCATGCCAATCGCGCCCGAAGAAGTGCTTGATATAGCGTCCACGTTCGCGGTCATTCTGCTGAATGCGCCGCTCGGCTTCTTTGACATCCAGCCCCAACCGCTCCATCAATGTATGGATGCGCCGGTCTTTAGGTGCGACGATCTGCACATGCAGCACGCCTGGCAGACCCTGCAACACCACCTGCCCCCCGCGACCCACCAGCATCACATCCCCGGCCTGGGCATATTCCAGCAACACTTGCCGGATTAGCTCCGGGTAGTTCGCGGCGGCCTCCGCACGCCGCTCGCTCTGTTGCACACGCTGGAGGGCCTCGTCACGACTCAACCCTTCCTGAGTCATCAGCAGGCCGACGATTTCATCGTAGGCATAACTCTCGCGCAAGCTGGCGCTGGGGATGGTAGGGATGGGCGGCAGACGATCGAGCGCGGTCACCAATTGCGCCATCAAACCGGTGACTTTCTCTTTGTCTTCGAACGCCGTCACCATCGTTTCGTCGGGAAACCCGGCCAACTCCGCAGCGCGCTGGAGGATGGCCCGATCCAGATAGCGCAAGCCCAATTGTTTTGCTACGGCTGTGGCGATGTAACTGCCCCGGCTGCCTAATTGCCGGGATACGGTGATGATAATGCTCATGGCTCCTCCTGAGAAAGTTGCAAATAGCGAATGACGAATCTCAAAATTTAACTCGTCGCGGATCTGGCGCTCCGCTCCGAGCCTCTTGGCTCTGATTTTCCCAAAATCAACAATCCAAAATCCGCTAGGGGGCCGGGGTGGGCGTGGCATAGGCGATGATGCGAAAGTCGAGCACGGCGGGCGGCTGGTCAGCGATGCGCAGGGTGACGGTGTAAACGCCCGAACGCAGGAAGGTTTCGCCGGTGAAGCTGTCCCACACTAACCCGTGTACGCCGCCATCCCATGCACCACTTGCCGCGCGCACCTGCACACCCTGGCGATACCAGGCCGCCTCCCACAGCGCGCCGGGCTGCAAACCTTCACAGGTTTGACCCACATAGAGCGATTGCGTGTACCACTCGAACCTATCGCCGGGGCGGAAAGACTCGCCTTCTGGGGTAAGTCCAGCAGCAACAAAGGGGGCCTCACAATGTAACGGCGAAGGTGGCGGGGGGGGCGGTTCGCGCACCTGGAACGCCACACCTTGGGTGATATCGCCCATCAGGGTGACAAGCGCGCGATAGTCGCCTACCTCGAATGGGGTAGCATCCTCACGGTAACAGGCGAAGGTCTCCGCGCCGCGCTCCTGCTCGATGGTGAAATTACCCCGACAGAGCGGTTCGGTATCCAGGTAGGCGGCCACCCAAAGCGGCGTCCCCGTACACGCGCCGGTGTAGGTATAACGCAGGTAAAAGAGGTGCGTGCCCGCATTGACCGTAGTAAGCGACGGGCCATCAGGGGTGAGCGCCAAAGTAAGACTGGCAATTTCAGGCGGAACGTCTACAATGGTGAAAGTGTGTTGCCCTACACTGGCACTATCACGGTATAGCGTAAGGGTGTACTCACCGGGCGCAAGTGACCGCCCAGCGGGAAATGCAACATAGAGCGTCTCGGAGGCGGTGTCCCACTCGCCGCTCAGCGGGCTAGGAGTGCCAGTGATAACCCAGGTCAAGGGGGCTGCAGGACGCAGGCCTGTCAGCTGTGGCCGCAAGCGCAATTGCGCCGCCTCGCGGCAGAGCGTGGCGGGCGCGTTGGGGAAGTCCACACGCAACAGGCCCGGAGTGGGCGTAGCCGTGGGCAACACTGGCGTAGCAGCGGGCGACGGCTGGCAAGCTATCAGTGTCAACAAACACAAGAGCAGTACCCCAGCAAGATCAGGCTTATGATTCATACGTTTCCTCCGGCGTGACCCACTCCACCAACTCCACGATCATTTTCTCAGCATATTCGCACCAATCAGGGTGCGTGCCATGTTGCAAGTACCAGTCGAAATCGGCGATGGCATTGGCATACTCGCCTAACTGTTGATAAGCGACGCCCCGGTTGAAGCGGGCTTCTGCCAGGGTGGGGTTGAGGTTTTCGGCTTGATCAAGATCCAGGATGGCGCGCCGGGGATGATCTACCTCCCGCCAGTAGAGAATGCCGCGATCCAGGTATGCCTGCGCGAAGCGCGGATCGAGCGCGATGGCGTAGGTGAAGTTATCAATGGCGCGCAGGTATTCGGCAGTATCGCCGTTGCGATGTCCCCAATAACGGTACATGGTGCCCCAAAGATAGTACCAGCGGGCGTACAGCCAACGCCAAACGGTCAACATGATAGCAACTCCTGATACACGGCGAGCGTTTGCGCGGCGATGCGTTCCTGGGTAAAGTGTACCAACACACGGGCGCGCCCCCGCGCACCCAAGTCATGGCGCAGATCAGGATCATCGAGCAATTGCGCTAACGCAGCACGCAGCGCGTCGGTGTCGTCCTCCGGGAACAGCAGCCCGTCTGGCCCAATGACGTGGGGAATTTCGCCGCTGGCAGCACCGATCACCGGCACGCCGCAAGCCATCGCTTCAATGAGCACGCGCCCGAATTGCTCCTGCCAGTTAGGGCGCGTGCGCGAAGGCAATACCAACACATCGGCCTGCTGATAGAAAGTAGGAGTTTCGGTAGAGGGAATGGGCGGGTGAAAATCCACCTGCTCGCGCAGGCCCAAACGAGCCGCCAGGGAACGCAGCGCACCTTCTTCCGGGCCGCTGCCCAGGAGTGTGAGGCGCCACGCACCGGGCAATCCGGCCAGCGCGCGGAGCAGCACATCCACGCCCTTCTCCGGTACCAGGCGTCCCGCATAGACGATATGCGGCGGGCCGGCGGGCCGGGGGGTGGTCGAGGGCGTGTAGATGTCCGGGTCAACGCCGAACTGTGGGATGACCGCCAAGGGGCCGGTATAGCCTTTTGCACGCCAGACGGCAGCGGCGGTCTGGCTACCGACAATGGCATAATCGCTACGGCGGAGGTTGGAACGTTCCCACCAGGCGAAGGGAGGCAGATAGCGCCTTTCGAGGTTTTGCCATGAGAACCACAAGGTCTTTGCGGAATGGCGTCGGGCCAGCCAAGCCGCATGAAAAGTCGCCAGGTTGTAAGGTTCTTCGTCAATATGGACAAGTTGTGGATCAACCTGCCGCAACAGACGGCCCAGCGTAGGATAAAAATGCAGGTGAAAGTGACCGTCGAAGGCAAGGGGCAGCACCTCAAGACGATACCCGCGCGTGTGGGCGCGTTCGAGCGGCACGCCAGCCCAGGCTGGCGGCACAGCCACCGTCAGCTCCAGGGTTGGCGACAAGGCGACCAGCGCTTCCAGCTTGCGCTGGTATGCGCCAACGACACAGGCTTTAGAAAGCATCAATACCCGCACAAGACAACCTCAATATGAGACGTAATGCGTGAGACGCGAGATTGCTTCTTCACGTTTCACTTTAGTATAACGATTCGTAACTACTCAGGTTCAAACTTTATCTGTCATTGCGAGCCGTCTGCGGCATCCGTTCGCGAGCGAACGGCGCAATCTTGTTCATAGTTGAGATTGCGCCATTCGCAGACGAATGGCCGCCACGGAGACGTGGCTCACAATAACAAGGCTGAGTAATTACCCTTAGCCTAAGTATACCCCAATTTCCTCTGGAGACACAAAAAGCCCCCCGCTCTGTCGCGTTAGCGGAGAGAAGGGGGTGAAAAGCCAATATCTTTATTCGAGTGTGCAGATAGCCCCGGCCTGCTTGATACGCAGGGTGAGCGTTTCCATCACACGGAAGCGGTGTTCCATGTTGGCGGTCTCGATAAACGCTGTCACTATATCCTGCCCCACGGCTAAATCAAGATACTGTGGTTGGGCAGAAACAATCACCACTTTGTTCTCTGGTACAACCGGCGTCACCAGCAAACCACCCTGCGCCTGTTCTTTGAGCAAATCGGATTCGAGGATACCGCGCCGCCCGTAAACGCGCTGCACCAGCGCCATTTTGAGCGGATTGATAATGAGGGCGTAAGGTCCGTAATAACCGCCGGCGGTCAGTTGCGCCAGCGCCGCGATCACGTCACTGAGCGCCTGTCCTTCCACGCTCCAATCACCGAGCGGTAACTTGAGGCGGCCTTTGGCATTAAGCAACCCTTCCACGCCTTCTTTGTTGTTACCGTTGAAGATTAAACGATCTTCGGCGAAGGCACAGTTGGCCGCCGCCGCCGCAACAGGCGCAGTATCAAAAGGCTGGCCCTGGTTAAAGAGCTCCAAATCGCGCACACTAACCATGAAATCGTGTTCCAGGGTGAGCATGGGCAGCTGGCGCACCAGCTTGGCACGGATGGCATCGCCGTCTTTGTTACTGTAGGTGTACAGGGGAACGGTATACGCACCGTAGCCCACCGGCCCGTAAAGATTGAGGCAACGGCGACCCACCAAAATGCGGGAAGCCACCTGTTGCACGGTTTGGTCAATCAGCGCCCACTGCTCCGGCGAGAGCGGGGCATCGTCGCGCATTAACACTTGTTCCATAGGTTATTCTCCTTGTTCTTTAAGACTACCAATAGTCCAGTTGCCAGAAGCGGCGCGGCGCACGCGCGCCAGCAGCCGGGTAAACAGGCCTTCGTGATAGAGCTCGTGGCCGCGCGCCTCAGCGACCACATCCTTGGCACCGGGATTGGTCATCGTGGTGAGAAAACGTGCGTAAGCCGCAGCAGTTGCGTTCTCCAATGCAATGTCGGCTTCGAGCATCGCAGCGGCGGTGGCGGGGCGGCTCACAGCGTGTGGATCAAGAGGCATCTCTGCGCCCTTCTCCATCAACTCCTCGCCGAACCAGCCCATGTGCTGCATTTCGTTGACAGCTTGCAGTTCCAGTTGACGGGAAACTTCCTCATCCTGAATGACGAAAGAGTGGGTCAGGTATTGCAGGATAGCGGCGTACTCGTGGCTGACGCCCCACTCCAGCGCCTCCTGATCGGGCGCGCCGAGCGGTACTTCGGGCACACCCGCTGCAGGCGGCACAGCTTCGGCCTCGGCCTGCGCTTCCACTACGAAAGCGGTGAACTCGTCATGGTGGCGGATCTCATCGGCGAGGATGCGCTCCAGATCAGCGCGCAAGTCCGGGGCAATATCCTCCGCAATGAGCGCCTGGTAGTCGGCAATGGCGCGCTCTTCGGCGGCCACATCGCGCGCCAGCCATTCGGGCGGGGTCGCTCCCGCCAGATCCGTGAAGCCGCGCTCGATAGTGGGTTGGCCGCTCAGGCGCACAATCCAGCGAGAGAGCATCCAGAAATGGCGCATCTCATCACGGGCGATGCCTTCGATCTCACACGCCAGCGGAGTCTCGCCCATGCCGTAAGCATGGCGCAGGTACTGGATGATGGCGGCATGTTCGTCCTCAGCGAGCGCCTGTAGTCGGTGGATCAAATCTGACTTGGGTAGTTTGGGCATCAACAACTCCTTTGTGTAACCTAACAAAAACGCAGCGACGCGTAAGCGCCTGCGCGCCGCCTCGCCGCTGCGTTATAATTTGCGCGAGTCTCAGGCCAGAGCGAGCGGTTGGGAACTCTCCCACAGGCCATGAATGTTGCATAGCGAGACGGCAATCAGTGTACCCGACGCTTGCACCTGCAGCGCACAGGTAGCGAAGGGTTGGGTGAACGCCGGTCCCTGGTTCGCGCCTTTGGCCGATTCGCCATGTGCGACGAACTCGAAGTGCCCCACCTGGTAGATAAACTTGTCGCCCTCCGGCTTGAAGTAGAGATCAATCCAGCGGATGTGATGCTCGGTGGTATTGGGGTGAGGAATCTCTTTGCCCACACTCAGCGTGACATGGAAAACCTGCCCAGCCGCTACGGTTTCCGGCGCCTCAATAACAGGCGCGTGCTTTTCAGCTTTCCAGTCGGCTGATTGAATAGTATCTCCAAATTTCATCAATCTCATCTCCTTTGATCTGGTGATGGGTGATGGGTTGAAAAACATGCACCACCCTCTAAATTCACGGGATGCACAATTTATCGCCGATGCGAATGTAGTTTTGATTGTAGAGGCAGTTGCAGTTGGCGATAGCTTGCATATCCACGTTGTACAGCGAGGCAATCTTGAACAGCGTGTCGCCAGTCACGATCAAGTGTTCGTAGCGGCAGGTACAAGCGCTGCAAGTAGGCGGTTGTTGTACTGGCTGGTCGAATTGGGGCGTGCAGATAGGGCCAGGAGGCAAAGTAGCGGGCATGTTGGGAATAGCAAGCGTCACATTGGGGTGGATCAAATTAACATTGATAATGCCATTCTGCGCCGCGATGGCCCACGGATCCACGCCATACGCGCGTCCGATGCAGAACAGCGTTTCGCCAGCACGCACGACATGGTTGCCACGTACCGTCCAACCGCTCGTTGGGGCGGCGGTTGCGGTAGGGGCCGGCATCAGCATGACACTCAGCAGTATCAAGGTCAAAACTATTCTCTTCATGCGTACCTCCTCTTCTAAGGAAACCAGTGAAAGACTACATACCTATCATACTGCAACTCACGAAAATATGCAATAGATAGCCCTATTTTGGGGTGCGTTTTTAGGTCTGCCAAAGTCTCAAACAGCGTCGCCGATGAGGATACCCAACAGGCTCACAATGAGTCCCACATGCAAGAACAGGTTGGTGCGTGCCAGCCATGCAACTACCGACCAGGCCGGTAACAGGTTGAGCAATAGATTAATCGCAATCAAGCCCACGCCAACCAATACCGGCAGCCCTTTACGATGGGCGATAAACTCCGACGCACGGTTGAGCAGCTCTATCAAAAATGCTTCCATACCTTACCTCCGGGGGTTGCTAAACCATCAGGTTACGCAAAGTGACACGTTGCGCTCGGTTCTCTGCTCACGTTTCACGCATCACACTTCACTCTGATTGTATACCTTCTAACAGAATTTGCACGCCCGTCAGCATTGTTTCCAGCGCCATACTGGCAGGTGGGGAACTTCGCCGAGCGCTTTGCTGCGGCAAGGCCGGGAGGTGCAGGAATCCGATACGCGGTAGCTGCGGTTGTCTGACGGCCCAGTGCAGCGCCAGGTAAAATGCCTGGTTGCAGAGATAGGTTCCAGCAGTATTAGAAACCTGTGCTGGGATACCGGCTTCCTGTAGCTGCTCAACCCAGGAGCGCACCGGTAACGTAGCGAAGTATGCTGCTGGGCCGTCCGGCGCAATGGATTGCTCGCGCAATTGCCGCCCGGCGTTATCAGGAATACGAAAGTCCAGTAGATTGAGCGCGACCCGTTCCAAACACATAGCTGGACGCTGCACAGCCACGCCCAGCAACAGCACGGCCTGGGGCGACTGTGCCTCCAAAAAATCCAGTAAGCACGCGGGAAGTGCCTCAGCATCCACTGGTAATACAGTTGTGCAAAGTTCGATCCCCGCTGGAGATATGACTTGTTCAAGTAACAACTGCGAGGGATTGACGGCATCCCCATCGAATGCCTCGAAGCCGGTAAGTGCAATGCGCATACGTGAGTGCATGATTCCTCCATAAGCGAGCAAGAAGCAGATACCATGATCATTGTACCACAGGCAAAAGTTAGAGCAACTTTGCGGATACCTACGCCCCGTATGTCAATGTCATTGAGTTAAGACCTGGCAGGTTTCGCCCAAATTGGGTTGGGTAGTACTTTATCGATAAATAACGGCTTATGGATTTGAGAATTTCGGGTTTTGCTGTATCCTATCACCATGAGCGCGTTTGCTAAAACTGCCCCTGGAGCACAGTAAGCCCTATGATTCCTATTGGCGATGATTTACACACCTATCACCGGCCTGTTGGCGTGTATTTGCTGATTGGCGCGAACGTGCTGGTGTTCATGTTTGAACTGTTACTCACACCGGCCCAGGTGCGCGCACATGTACTGCAATGGGGGCTGATCCCCAGCGCCCTCAATCAATGGCGCATGGCTCCGGAGGTGTGGGGGACGCTCATTACATCCTTGTTCATGCACGGCGGATGGGCGCACATCATCAGCAATATGCTTTACCTGGGCATTTTCGGCGCTAACGTGGAAGATAACATGGGCACGCGTCGCTTCATTGCCTTCTACCTGCTCTGTGGCATCATCGCCGGGCTGGCCCAAGTGCTGGCGGCCCCCCACTCCACGATCCCCATCATCGGAGCGAGCGGCGCGGTAGCGGGTGTGCTGGGCGCGTATTTATTGCTCTATCCCACCGCGCGTGTCTACATGTTGTTGCCACTCTTTTTCGTTTTTGCCAAAATCCCGGTCCCGGCAGTGCTGGTATTAGGATTTTGGTTCGTTTCGCAACTCCTCAACGGCGTTGCCAGTCTCGGCCCGGCGATGCAAGTGGGTGGCATTGCCTGGTGGGCGCACATCGGCGGCTTTGTGGCTGGGATAGTGCTACTACTGTTTTTCAAGCGGCGCCGCCAGCCCCCACCACACATTTTTTATACGCCCCCCTCGACAGACTTTTATGATGAGGATGAACCATGGGTACACTAGCCCCTATCGCGGACAATCTACACCAGATACGCGCGCGTATCACTGAAGCGGCTCTGCGCGCTGGACGTGACCCTGAGGGCGTGCAGTTGATTGCCGTGAGTAAAACGCACCCGCCAGAAACGGTGCTCTCTGCGTGGGAAGCCGGGCAGCAAGACTTCGGAGAAAATCGCCCTGAAGAGGGCGCACAGAAAATCCCGCAGGTACAGGCCTTAGGCGCGACGCCTCGCTGGCATATACTTGGGCCGATTCAACGCCGCAAAGCCCCGCTGGTCATCGCGCACTTCGATTACGTCCATGCTGTAGAGCGGTTGGCCGTGGCGGAAAAACTTAGCGGGCTGGCTGTGGCTGCCGGGCGCGAGCTACCCATCCTGCTGGAGTGCAATGTTTCCGGCGAGGCCAGCAAGCACGGTTACGCGCTCGCCGGCTGGGAACACGATCCTGACCTGCGCATAGCTTTTTTCACCGCAGTGCGCACCCTGTTGGCCTTGCCCGGCCTCCGTGTGGAGGGCCTGATGACGCTGGCCCCTATCAGTGATGCCCCGGAAACTGTGCGCCCGGTGTTCGCCTCGCTGCGCGCCTTGCGCGACGCACTGCGCGAGCAGTTCCCACAACACCCCTGGTCGCAGCTCTCCATGGGCATGAGCGATGATTTTGAGGTGGCCGTGGCAGAGGGCGCGACCCAGGTACGCATTGGGCGAGCCATTTTTGGCGCGCGGTAAACGCTCTTGGCGGTTCTGTTTTACACATCTCACAGACGAGGTACACCCGTGAATCTTCTTTTTAGACTTGTGAATTTTTTCTTTGGCGTGGTAGGCTTGGCATTATTGCTACAGGTCATCCTGCCGTGGCTGAATGTCTCACCGCGCAATCCCTGGCTACGCAGACTGGAGCAGGCGACTGAACCGTTGGTACGCCCGGTACGCCGTGTAATGCAAGGGGGCATCCGCTCGATGGGGGGGCGCTATGTGGACATCGCCCCGTTAGCGACACTGTTTGTGTTGTGGCTGGTGCGACTGATCGTGTTGCAAGTGCTCTATTTGATCGCTGCGCCGCCGCTCTGGCTGTTCGATCCCTTCGGCAACCTGGCCCGATGGGTCGGCGGAATAGTCAACCTGCTGTTCCAGGTCTATTTGCTGATCTTGATGCTGCGCTTGTTGCTGGAATGGCTGGGGGTCTCCTACATCAATCCGGTGATGCGCTTCTTGTGGCGCGCGACCGAGCCGCTGCTAGGGCCGGTTCGTCGGCGGATGCCGTTGGTTGGCCCATTGGATTTTTCGCCGCTGGTTTTATTCTTCGCCCTGCTACTGCTAAACATGCTGCTGCAAACCATCATCTACGCGGTCTTGTAACCCCGCAGGGACGCAGTGTGGCCCTTGAATTTGCCGAAGGGCCACACTGCCGGGCATTCTTAACACGGATCTGCCGGGACTTGCCCCGTCACCAATAGTCCGGCACTATCCTGGATTTCACCACGCAGCTCCCATAGGATGATTTCCGGCGGGGCGCAGAACCGCGCGCGCGGCGCGCCCAGCCCCTCCAACCCCAGACCGCGACTGACATACAGCGTGGTCGCCCCTGCCTGATACCGCCCGGCCTCATAGCGTTTGCCCCATTTGGAGCTGGTGACGAGCGCGCCGTAGAACGGCAGGCTCAGCTGCCCGCCGTGGGTATGCCCGGCCAGATACAGCGTGACGCCCAGCTCCGCCGCTGTAGGCATGATGTCGGGCGTGTGATACAACAGCAGCACGGGGTGCTGTGGGGACGTGGTGGCCCACAGCTGGCGCAATACCGCGCTATCCGTCGCGTCATTGGTGGTACAGCATACCCCCAGCACGAGCAAGCGATTCTCGCCCCAGGTGAGCGTGGTGTGAGCGTTTTCCAGCCACTGCACCGGCACACCAGCAAAGACTTCCGGCACAATGCCCGGCACATCCACCGGCGGGCTGCCAGTGATAGCGAATACGCCCAGCGGGGCGCGCAATGCCTGCAAAACTTCGCACGCCCCAGCCTGCGTCGCCGGGTCATAGACAGAAGATAGACTCAGATAATCGCCGGTGAGCACGATGACATCCGGGCGCAAGCGCTCCACTGCCGCGAGTACCGTGGCCTCGCGGGGCGAATGGCCCTCGAAGTGCAAATCGCTGATATGCAACAGCCGCAATGTTGGCCCGGCCCGCCAGCCCGGCACAACAAGCTCCTGCCGCGTGATACGCACGGCGAAGGGTTCGATCCAGGTGGCGTAAACGGCAATCGCGCTGAGCGTGACTTGCGCGAGGAGTTGCACAAGCATGGCAGGGTTTCCGGGGTCGGCCAGCAGCCCGATAGCGGCGACTAGCCCGGCGCGCAGCGCAGTCAGCCCCAGGAGCGGCGGCGTGACCGGCCCCCACGAGCGGGAGCGGCGCGGCAAGAGGGCCAGTGATAGCCCGTCGAACAGCGTTCCGACGGCCACCGTTACAGCAACCAGGAGCCAATCACGCCCCCAGAGCAATCCGGCGAACAGGGCACAGCCTATCCACAGCGGCAACAGCGCCAGCGGCGGAATGCGCCCAAGTTGTCCGCTGAGCAACAGCAGCTTGTGAACCAGCGTGCTTTTGCCTTCGCGGTCGTGGGGGAGGTGCGTGGGGAGCTGCGAGGTTATCATGGATTAATCGTAGAGGCGCGCGAGCTCGTCGCGGGCGAAACGGGGCAGCGAGCGCTCGCCCTCCGGCCCGCAGAGCCGCACGCCGGGTTCTGCTGTCACCGTGCCGATGATGGCGACGGGGATGCCTTCCGCCTGCAAGCGCGCAGCAATCGCGGGCGCGTCGGCGGCATCAGCAGCGATGAGCAGCGCGCCGGAGGCAATCAACCCCAGCGGATCGAGGCCCAGCGCGGCGCAAAGAGCGCGGGTCTCCGGATAGATAGGTAGTGCGGGGGCATCGAGGCACGCGCCTACGCCGGCGGCCTCGGTGAGCTCCCACACGCCGGTGGCGAAGCCGCCCTCGGTGGGGTCGTGCATCGCGTGGACACGCCCGGCGGCGGCGGCGAGCGTCGCATCGCGCACGACGCTGATGCCCGGCGCGTGCAGGAATCCGGCGGCGCGCTCCAACAACTCTGGCGCGAGCGTAGCGCGCAGGGTAGCGCCCCACTCGCGGGCCAGCAACGCCGTCCCTTCGACCGCGATGCCTTTGGTGAGCAGGAGCGCATCGCCGGGCCGCGCACCGTCGGAGCGCACCAGGGCCTCCGGGGACACGTCGCCGAGCATGGTCCCCATCAGCAAGGGCCGCTCCAATCCATGCGTGACCTCGGTGTGGCCGCCCACCAGCGTGGCCCCCAGATCGGCGCAAGCATCCGCAATCTGCGCGAAGATGCGCTCCACCAGGGCTTGATCACTCTTACCAGAGGGCAGCAACAGCGTCGCCAGGAACCAGCGTGGCTGCGCCCCCAGACAGGCTATGTCATTAGCATTGACATGGACACAATACCAGCCGATTTCGTCGGTGGCGAAGGTGATGGGATCGCTCTTGGCGACCAGATACCGTTCGCCGAAGTCCAACACAGCAGCATCGCGCCCCACTCCAGGGCCGAGGATGACGCGGGGGTCAGCCGCACCGCCGGTGTACTTGGTCAACAGCCGCAAAAGCGCGGCCTGGGGTAGTTTGCCGATGGGATAGAAAGCAGTATCGTTCACAGTATGGTCATAGCTCCTTGGGAAATGGCAAATCGCAAATTTCAAATTGCGAATCTATTGAAGCCGATGGTCAAGCCTGCCGAGACCCGGCAGAGGCTTCGGCAGGCAGCGGGTGAACCTGTCGAAGGGTACGCGCTAACCAGAGCGAGCTGCCTTCAAGAGGCTTCGGCAGGCTCAGCCACCGGGAGGTCGGTGGGTGAGCCTGCCGAACCCCACCACCGGATTATTGCCCCAGTAAAATGGCAATTTCCTGGACGGCGACACTGTAGGTATGCCCGGAGGCGTAGACGGAGATGGTTTCGATGACCGCCGGATCGAAGCCTTCGGCGCGCAACCGGGCGACCAGATCGGGCGATTCGTAATCATACCATACGTTCAGCGGAACCTGAGTATGATGTGCTTTCCACTCGCAGATAGCGCAAAACTGCGGTGTGGAAGCATCGCCGGATTGCGCGTAAAAGCCCTGGAGCCACTCGTGCGAGTTACCTTGCTGATCGGTGTAGGTGAGGCGCAACATCACCGGGCATTCTGTACCGAGCGAGCCGCACACGGGCAAGGTTTGCAGGTTGATCTGAAGACGCGCGCGCACGCGCAGCGTGGTCTGCGCGCCACGCAAATCCTGATTAAGGGTTTGTCGTAGGCCCGTTTCGGCGTGGCCCAGCCCATAGCGCTCCAGGATCAACCGGCGGCGGTCGGCCTCACCAGCCAACCGCACCGCGCCAGCCTGCTCGTCGGGCAAGGCGGCGCGGTTGTAGAACTCCCAAGCGGTATCGAGCGGCGCGCTAAAATCGCCGTTGCGCGTCTGGAGAATATCGCGCTCGCCCGTCTGAATCGCGCCGATCCCCGCAGCGGTGATGTAGGTGTGTTCCAAGGCCGTAAGTGTCAACGCCTCACCTGTTGCCGGATCGGTCATACGTGCCTGTCCCGCGCGCACAGAGAACTCGGTCACATTGGGCTTGACAACCAACGTGTAGATACCGTTCTCCAGCTCCGGTGTCCCGTGCGGGGTGTGCAGACGCAATACAGTGTTGCTATCTTCCCCGCCGACGGTAAAAAGTACATTGTTGGCGTTGTGGGTGCGTAATAAGACCTGGTGCGGGAGTGAGCTCAGCGCAAAGCGTGGGGTTTTGAGCTCTTCGATCACCAGATCGCTCTGCCCATAGAGCTGCACGGTCAGCACCGGAATTGTGGATTGCACAGGTGTATAGAAGAGAAGCAACGCGTCAGCGTCAGCCCCCAAACGGATACGGCTATGTAGGAGTACTTCGCGGGGTTCGGAGACCAGCACCGGGCCGCTATCGCCGCGCGCCTGCACACTGATGGTGCCATTACGGGGCTGCAAGACAACCGTGAGCGAGCGAGTGGCATTGTGCAAATACCAGTGGATGCTCCAGGGAATTCCAATGGTCAATGTCACACAAAGCGTGAAGGCCAGCCACAAAATCAGCCAGGCCAAAGTTTCAGTTTGTCTTCTCATCTTCAGAACCGTAACTCGAACGTGGCGTATTTACCAGAAACGCGAAATTTTTCCACATCCAAATCTCTAACCATAGCGAGCGGCGGCCCTTGGCGCACACACTCGATGAAGCGTTCCAATGTTTCCGGCGGGGCTTCCGCCCAGATTTGTACGGTTGCATCGGGTAGATTGCGCACCCAGCCGACCACGCCCAGATCTTTAGCTATCTGTTGCGTGAAATAACGGAAACTCACGCCTTGCACCCGGCCGGTGACAATGATTTGGATAGCTTCGTGTACGAGTTGTTCGCTCATGTTGCCGAATTCCTTTCGTAGTTGAGTGTGCGGTCCCTGCGACTCAGGGCGCGGCCCACAGCATCACGCGCTGGGATTGTGGAGGCGTGGGCAATTCCCGGTACAGGTACCAACGCACAGGATCACGGCAGCGCAGCGGCGAAAAAGATGTGCACCCAGGCAACGAGCCGTTGAGATACAGGTGTGTGGTGAATGCCGCCCCTTGCCATACACGCGACGCGCTTGTGGGGGGGGCGATTCCTTCCGGTGCTATCACAAACGCGGGAAGATCAGGCGTCCAGGCATCAACAATGGTAAGCAACAGCAAATCGCGCAGCACCCAGCGTAATGTGGGGGTAAGATCAGGTACAGCATCAATCAGAACGATTTCGAGTGCATCATCGCTAATTCCCCGCTGCTGTTGTAACTTCGTGATGCCGGTGCGCAAATTGCGGATGTCCGCCGATGCAGCCACGCGCACCAGCGGCTCGGCGGGAGTGGTCCGACGGCTGAAGGCCACCCCCCACCCAAAACCGAGCTGCAACATGAACAAGAACGCGGTGGTTCCCAAGAGCGCGCCACGCCAAGCAGATGCGCGTGTGACAAACATAGCAAATGTACCTATCAGGAAAAGTTGAATCATAATGACCAGGATTACGAGGGGTAACTCCAGACCGGTGGTATTGAAAGTCGTGTGCCGGGCCAATGCCAGGAGGGCAAATATCCAAAAGAAGAAACACAATGGTATGTGTAGTCCTTCGCTTATCAGCGTGACGTTGCGCCGTAACATCCACAAGCGTTGGCCCAATTCGCCACCGAGCAAGGCCAACGGCATGACAATGCTCAACAGGGCGAGGGGCGCAGCCCCGGGGCGCAGAGTCAACACGAGCAGCGCCAGCAGCGAGGCAAACCCCAACGCCAATGTCCACGGATCCATGATGATGACGGCCCAACCTAGCATGGCCGCAGCCAGGAACAAGGTCACTGGTTCGTAGGTCACAAGCAGCGGCAGCCCCACCCCACCGGATATACCGCGCCATTGCGCCAGCCACGCTAACAACGGCTCTATCGGCCCGGCCCAACCCGACCAGCGCAGTCCAAATCCGGTCGCCAACACTAGCGCACCTAGCACCCCAAACGCTGCAACACGCCCCCACAGTGCAGAAACAGACCAGCGGCTCGTGCGGCTACCCCAGCGATAAGCAAGCCAACCCAACAAACCTACCAGCAAAGTATCGTAGAATACCGGCCCACTGATAAGGCCCAACCCCAGCCCGGTGGCCCGCAATACCGGTGCTGTCCAATCACGGGAAGGCCGCAACAGACCCGTAAAGAGCAACCCTGCCGCTAATACGCTGATACTTGCGCCATCGAGGGTGCGTGCGGCATAGAGGGCAATAGGCGAGACTGTTAATAGCGCGCCGGTCATTAGCGCACCGACTTCGCCGAGTTTTTGCCGCCAGAGCAAGGGCAGCGCGCTGAGCGCCACACCCGCCAGTGCGGGCCACAAGCGCGCTATGCCGTCGCCAGCACCGAAGAGCCAGAAGAGCAAAACATTGCCCACTAACAGGAAGGGGCTTTCTGTAGTTACCGGCCAGCCAGCGCCACGCGCAGCATCCCAGGCTGGTAGGGCCAGGGATACTTCGGCAGGCGTCAGCGGGGCGCTGGCAAGCACCGCCAATCGCAAGGCCAGCGCCAGACCGAGTAAAGTGATCCAACTCCAACGGACTTTTACCGACATGAAAACCTCGTGAGTACAAGATATTAAAAGCTGTAAAACGTGAAAAGAAAAACTCGCTTCACTCCCCCAGGGTGAATGTTTCTAGCGGCGTATAGACCGCGCCTTGGGGTTGCAAGGTGCTGCGAAACAGCACCAGCTTGGTGAAATCCACTGTACCTAGCTCGCAAGGCTGGGCAACAGCGCGACTGATGGCTTCGCCGACTTGGGGTTCTTCACCACCACGCCGCTGTTGCACACGCCCCAGAGTCAGGTGCGGCGCGAACGGGCGCGATTCTGGCTCACAACCGACACGCGCCAGCGCCTCGTTGACAGCCTGGTGGAGCAGGGCTAGCCGCCCGGTAGGCTCTTCTAGTCCTACCCAGATAACACGAGGCCGGCGCGGATTAGGGAACGCACCTAAGCCACGCACTGTGGCTGTACAAGATAGCGCGTGGCGCGCGACCACAGCCAGGGCTGCGCGGATGGGCGGCAGCTGTGCTGGGGACAATTCGCCGATGAAGAAAAGGGTCAGGTGAATACCTTCGGGACGCACCCAGCGGACGCCTTCGGGACAGGTACGTTGCAATCGCTGTTGAACGCGCGCTAGTTCTGCATGTAATTCGGACGTAAGGGGCAGCGCGACGAACACGCGCAACGGGGTTTCAATCATAAGTATGACTTCTCCGTAAAGTTCGCGGGGGCAGACACCCTGGTTGTGTAAATCCTGGCAATCGCTGCCTCGCGTTCCACGCGCTACCTGGCAAAGTCCGGCAAGGGTGCAGCGTAGAGGCGATTGTTAGCGATGAAATATAGAATGCCGCTATCGGCGCTGGCACTTAACGCCAGCGCTTCCAAATGCTCCAGGCGTTGCCCGGAAAGGCGGAACTGGTGCTGGAATTGCCCCCGTTTATTCAACACGACGATGCGCTCGCGTTGTGGATCACCCAAATAGATGCTCCCCGTTTCGGTGTTGCGTTCTACAGCCAGCAGCGTAGGGGTGAAATCCCGTTCCGGTAAACCCTGGACGTTGAACGATAAATCCTCCGCACCTTCGTAATACACATGGAGCGTCGCATCGCCCAGCAGCAGATACAGCCGCCCATCCAGGGCAAAATCTACGACATTTTGCAAGGGTGGCCCGACGGACGCGGCAAAATAAGGGCGCGGCGGGCTGTTATACAGGCCATTGACGGGCCAGTAACTCAAAACCTGATTTTGCTGCCGATTGACCAGATACACCCGTTCACCGTACACCTTCATGAAGGTAACGGCACTGGGCACCAGCTCACCCGGCAAGCGTTGACGATCCATGCTTTGCGGCCCTAGCACTGGCTCGTAGATGTAAAGCGCGCCATTGTCACTATAAATGAAGACCGCGCCATCGGGATAGCCGATAGGCGATTGAACCCAAGCCAGGTCCACCAAACTTTCTACCGCCTCGCCATAGAAGGTTTGCCCACGTTTGAGGATGGAGATAGGTGCATCCGCAATAGAAGCCAGATGATTATCGCTCAGCGGAATGCCCAACACCTCATCGGTAGTTGTATTGAGCAGGTAGACCCAGCCCTTGGCGATCAACAGTCGGCGCGGCGCAGGCGCCACTCCCAAATCCATGATGGGATACACCTGGAGCAAGGCCGCGCTTTGCAACGCATCAATGGCCTGTTGCGCCTCGGCTTTCAGGCGGGAGGCTTCCTCGTTTTGCGGGTCAAGCCCTAGTGAACGGTCAGCCAGCATGAGCACCTCGCGCCAGGTGTCCACCGTCTGGATGTTATAGGCGATAGCACGCGCGTCGTGCGCTGCCCCCAATACTTGTGGCAAGCGTTCCGCTCCACCAAACTCGAAATAGGTAATGAGGGTGATAAAGAAGATCAAGAGCAAAAAACCTAGCGTTACCCCGCCCATCACGGTAGATCTTTCTTGGGGTGGATCAAGCACCATCGCAACCCGCCCGTCTGGCATTTTTCCGGGGAGCAATGCCTGGAGCAGCTGCCGGTAGGGGATTTTACCGATACGCCAGGGAAGGCGTTCCGGACGCCGCAGTTGGAGCTGTGGCAAGGTTAACTTAGGCAGCTGCCAGCGTGGCAGTGTAATGCGCCAGGAAGGCCGCGTTGATTCGGATGCGCTTGGCTCGTCAGCGGCAACCGGCGTAACAACCGGTGCAATAACTGGCTCGGGGCTAGGTTCGGGCTGCGATTGCGGCGCGGATGGCGGCTGGATTTCTGGCGCTGGCTCGAGCGTGGTCGGGGTACTGATGCGCGGACGCGGCACCAAGCGGGCCGGAACCAACGGCTCGGTTAATGCTGGCGCGCTGGTTATTACAACGGGCGGTTCCGGCAGCGAGGAAGCGGGTATTGTCGCCGGTTGGCGGCGCGCAAACGGCCACCAGCCATGCGGCGTTTCAACCATGTCCGGCACGGGAACTTCGGTCAAAGCGCGCAGCAAAACTGCGCTACCGGAGGTCTGGCTAGTCGCCATGACCGTTTCGACGGTTTGCAATACCCCGTCAAAATCCGGCTGTGCCAATGTAGCTTGCCACAATTCGGGTGATTGCGCCGCGAAGAGTTCTGAAGTCGCCAGCAGCAGTGTGGTTTGCGGCAACAAAGGGGTATAGCCGATATGAATACGCGGCGGCAAGGCCGCGCCTAACGGAATAAGCAGTTCGCCGGGGCGGTAGGGAAATGTATCAAGTTGCGCGGCCTCCGGCGTATACACCAGCGCATGAGCAGGCCCGACCTGGCCCAGAAACAGATCTTCGCCGCAGAGCGCCACACAAGTGACGTTGCCAGAAGCACGGCCTTCAGCCGTTGCGCCGGTATTCACCTGGCAAAGATAACGATTTACAGCATCAAGCGAGCGGCGCAAGCGCGCCACCAGACTACCCGACGAATTCCAGTAAGCGTTAACGGCGATAGTGCGCAGTTCGCGCCCTCGATGAGGTAGCGACGGATGCAGATCAACCAACACCACCAACGTCTCCCCCTCGTGATAGACGCCCTCGGGAGGACGCCACTCGATGGTAGCTTCTGGCGTTGGGTGGTGGCTGCGCTGTCCTGCTTGAAACCGGATGATTTCGCTCGTATATTGCATCGTATGCCCCAGTTCAAGTTTACGTTGCTAGGGCAATTCTGTCAAGCGCGGGTTGGCATAGTGGCAGAGGAGCAGCGCCATACCAGCACTACGGGGGTTCCGTCAGGAGCGTCGCCCCCAGCCTCTGCCGGGACGACGCCGGCGGGTGGGTTGCGCTGAAGGGGCAGCCTCACGCGCTGGCGCTTGCTCGAAAGCCAGCTGCTCTTGCCGGCGCGCTTCTTCATCGCGCTCCACGCCCTCTTCCCAGGTCAACCCTGCATTCATATCGGGCAGCAGGAAGCGCACGCCCTGGTTATCGCTGGGATTTAGGGCCAACAGCCGCTCGAAGATGGCGCGCGCTTCCGCTATGCGCCCTAATCGCCACAGGCATACCCCTTGCCCGTGTAGGGCGCGCAGGAAGGGGCGCGAATCCAAATCGAACCAAAAGGGGCGGGTATAGGTTTCCGGGTCGCCGATGGTGCGCGCTTCTGCGACGGCTTGACTGCGTTGATAGCACGCCAACGCCTCAAAGAGCAGCCCTTCCTCGAAACGCCGGTTGCCCACATGGCCCCAGGCGTCGGCATGGCCGGGGTCGAGCAATAGCGCGGCACGGTAGTAGGCTTCGTCGGCGACTGCGTATCCGGCGTGATGGAAATCCAGGCCCCGGTTGAAAAAATACAAACCCCAGGCTTGTCGCTCGGCCTCGGTGGTAGCTTTGTTCCAGTTCCCACGCGGGCGCGGCACATCGAAGAGGGCTTGCGGGGAGGGATTCTCCTGTTCCAGTGCTCTCACCAATTTTTCCACCAGATACACCCGCTCTTCCTGATAAACCACATAGCGTAAATCGGAGCGCAGCGCTTTTTGCCAGGGATCAGGTGGCATAGGATCGCGATACACGGCGTTGGCAACCAGGCGCGGGACGAGCTGGTAGCTTGGAAAGTCGAAACTGACCGTAGGCATGAGCCGCTCTACTACATCGGCCAAGTCCTGGTTGCGTTGTGCGATGGCGGCCTCGTCGCGTTGCGCCTGCGGTAGCAGGTGCAGCGCATACCGCCGCGCGTCAACGTCTAGCACACGCACGATCAGATCATCGCCCGGCGCGGCGTCCGTATGCGCGAACCACGCAGCTAGCGCAGGCGTTGGCTGTAGTCCCCAAAGTGGTGCGCCCTTAACTAAATGCTCGATACGAGTTTCCAGTATGTCACCCTTGTCCAATTCGAGCGTTACTTCGCCCTGCTGCTGGCGCGTTCCGGCAAAGAAATCGGGCCAGAACGCCAGCCAGGTCTCGTCATTCAAGACCAACCCGCCGGATTCCACCTCCTGCTGCGTGAGACAGTGCCGGAAGACATTGTGGGCCAGGCGCAACGGCCACCAGACATAGCGCGCCGGCCGCCCGCCCAGCGAAGCCGCCAGCGGCAATGTTGAGATCGCGCCCCGGATGGTGGTGGATGGATTTTTGGTATGTATGGGGCGCAGCTGCTGGACTTGCGCTACGACTTCATCTAGCGTCAACGGTTCGGTTGCGTTCATCAACACCTGCGCTGTCAGTTGGGTATAGGAAGGTTTATCGGCCATGGGATGGGTCTCCTTTGTCTTGAGCAGGGTCTACACTCTCTCGCGCGGCCAGCGCGGCGCGGACATCGTTGCAGGCAGTCTCCATCTGCGCCTGGAGCTCCGGGGGGATGGGATGCGCACTGTAGCGCGCCTCGATGAAGGCGGTTGTGACCTGCTCCAGCGGCGGTGCGGCGGCGGGCAGGGCGGGCTGCAAGGTCTGTTGGTATTCGCGGGGCGTTTGGGCATCCCGTCGCGGTAGCCCGGAGCGGGCGGTCTCTGCCAGCAGTTCGGCGTAGTGACGCAAGACCCACGCGCGCGACGAGCCGGGCGCGGCGGCGCGCCGACGAGTCTTGTCGCGCGCGCGGCGCAGGTCGCGCTGCCGCTGCACCGCCGCCACGACTTGCGCCTGCACATCGCGCCCCCAGCCGCGCAGCGCGCGCCAGAGGGCTGCAATCCAATCGCCCAGCACACGCACCACGTTCACGCGCTGCACGGCGCGCAGCAGCTCGGGATGCTCGCGCAGGTAACGGTGGATCAGGTAGACGCCGATGCCCAGCAGTAGCCCCCAGAACAGCAGCGAGCGCACCAGTCCCAGCCAGGGCCAGGGTGTGGCGGCTTCCGGGGGAGCGGGCGGTATCAGATTTTGCGGCAGCAGTGGTGCATCCGGCGGATCGGTCTGTTGGATGAGGGAAAGCAGCCATAAAAATGGGTACAAGAAAATCTGGAACACAAATAATACCAGACTCATAATACTGAACCCTATACCCATGAGCCACAGGAGCAGATCGAACAGCGGTGTAGCGTAACGGGTGGGCAGGATAAACGCCAGCGCCGCCGCCAGCACCAGGAAGATCAGGCTGTATCGCGCCCAACGCGAGGCCAACTCGACGGCCACCGGGGTCTTTTGCAGACCCCAGAGGGTACGTAGGGCGGTGAACCGCGCCTGGCCCAGCATCGCCAGCCCCAAGAGAAAATACACGAGCGCGTTGATGGAAATGCCGGGTGTGGAGGGGCGCGCGAGATTGAGCAGGTCGGCGAGGCCGATGCGGGTCAGGCCGCCGGTGATGAGCAAGAGCATACCCGCGACGAAGAAGCGCGCGGCCAACCGTTGCACCGGCGACGCGGTGGTGCGATCGCGCACTGGGTCTTCCAGCGCTTCCCAATCCGCCGCCGTTGCCATCGCCGCCAACCACGCGCCCACGAATAGCCCAAACGTGACGATGAATTCCAGGCTGAAGAAGTACCAGGGTTCGGCGAACCATTGCTGTATGTCTTGCTGCACTCGCTCCCAGGGCATACTCAGGTAGACCCCGGCTTTGACGGCGACGAAGCTCACGCCCAGCACCAGCCGGTACAGGCGTTGGCGTTCCTGATCGCTGGAGATGTGTTGCCGCGCCAGCACGCGCAGGTAGTAGCCCAGCGCCGCGCCGCTCACCAGCATCACCAGCAGATAGGTGCCGTTCCAATCCGGCGCGAAGACCTGCACCAATCCCACCAGCGAGAGCGCCACGCAGCCCACCATCGTCAGCAGCGCCGCCGGGCGGAAGCCGTAGACTAGCCCCGGCTGCACGCGCGCCAGCGCCGGTTCAGGGATGGCTTCGTAGGTCTCAGCGAGCGATGGTTCGTTCACTGTATAGCTCCTACATCCCCCGGATTCCAGAGCGGGTAGATGGGAATACCCACCAGCCCGGCCATGCCTTCCAGCTCCTCCGGCAGGCGACGCGGTTGCGCCAGCAGCAACGCTACCGCGAATCCGCTCCGCTTCAGGTAGATGAGGGTATCGAAGAGGGACGCGCTCGCGCTGCCGGAGATCACCACAATGGTTGTCCCCCACGCGCGGGCCACACTCTGGCGGCGCAGGAAATCGGGGAACGGCGGCTGCTTCTCCGCCAGCTGCACGCGCGCGAGCGTCTCCAGAATGCCCATGAGGTGCGCCCGTTCGCGGCGCGGAGGTAAGGAGAACGTCACCGGCGCATCGGCCAGCGGATCGAAGGCTTGCGTCGCCAGGCCCACCGGCAACCGCTCGCGCTCAGTGATATGGCTGGCGAGCGATGCCGCCGCGACAATCGCCAGCTCTGGGGCCGTGTAGCGGCGGCGCAGCTCGTAGTTATCGGGGTCTAAATCCAGGCAGATGAGCGTCTCCCGCGCGATGGAGGGCTGGTACTGCTTCACCAGCAGCCGCCCGGCGCTCGCGCTGGCCGTCCAGTGGATGCGGCGCAGCGAATCGCCCGCGTGATAGTCGCGCACACCCATAATCCGCGCGGGGTCTTCGAAGATGCGCGCCTGCGCGGGCAGCGCCACCAGCGGGGAGTGGGTGGGCAGCCCCAGTTTATCCAGCGGCAACACCTGCGGGTACACGATGAGATGCTCCGGCGCGATTACCACATCCTCCGCCGTCGCCGCATCGAGCAAGTCGCCGGTCTTGAGTTGCAACGGGCCGATTTTGTAGTAACCACGTTTGCGACAATCGAGCGTGTAGCGGAAGGTGCGCTGCTCGTGCGCGCCCAGGGGCAACACCTGGCGGAAGAACGAGGGGGCGCGCAGCTCCACCGGGAACGTATCGCACACCTCCACCCAGGGCACAGGCAGCCAGCCGGCATTCTCGATGCGCAACTGCACCTCGACCGCCTCGCCCAGGAAGGCGCGGTTGGTGAAGCGCCGCTCGGCGCGGAGCTGCTTCACCGCCTGCTGCATCCACAGGCGCGAGAGCAGGTACACGGCAAAGAAAAGGTAGAGGATCGTGAAGAAGAACTCTATCCGCAGTAGCGCTGCAATCAGCAGCAGCGCGAGCAAGAAGGGAATGAGTCGCCGCATGGTGTACCTTAGGATTTACGCACAATAAACAGTAAAGGGGGAAGATTCACCACAGAGGCACGGAGGTCACAGAGATTTTTTATAATTTCTTTGTGTTCTCTGTGTCTCTGTGGTAAAAAATAGTTTGCTAAACGTTCTTTTTGATGCGCTCAGGGCTTTTGTAGTGTCCTCTAATCCAGCCCCAGATCGAGCGTGACCTGTTCCAGAATCTCGCCAGTCGGATGCAGGCTTTGTCAGGTGACGGTTTTTACAAGACGTTTCTTGGTTATTTCTTTATACCGCAGACTAAAACCACTAGGATGTAGCTGTTCTTGCTCATCATAGGGTAGTTTAACTTCATGCGGATTGATATTAGAATACAAAGGCATTGGTAGCTTTTCTAACCTTTCACATATCAACTTTTTACCTTCTGGGATTACCCCGAGGTAAATTGGAGGACTGCACATCGGATCAAAATAAATCTTGCGATTACGGTCAATCCGAATAGATAGCATTGGGTATGCTATATCTGGTGACCAAGAACCAGGTTCGTATGGATGCTTAAATTCGTTAGAATTGGGAGAATCTGACCATTTTTGCAACCAGATATTTGCTGTCAACCGTTTCGGATTAACCAAAAAGTTTTTATCAGGATTATCTATCAATTTATCCAGGTGATATTTTTCTACATCGCTTAATGTCAAACGAATTCTTTCGTAATGCCATAATCGTCCACCAACTCGATTGTATGGGATGTTTAGTGATGGCAACTCGTCAGTTTCCTTGATAGCCAACTCAATTAACTCAGAAATGCCTTCGGCCCCCATTTTGTCTACAAATATCTGCCAATTGACGTAGTATCCATATTCTTTAGCTCGGCGAGTAGCTAACACAATATCATCGAAAGCCCCTTGTCTGCATACGAACCAATCGTGATGTTTTTGTAATCCATGTAAGGTAAAAGCAATGGTAGTGACGTTCATCCTGCGCATTGATTCAAAAATAGAAGGGGAGTCGTTTCGATGCACTAATCCAGATCCATTCGTAACCAGCCAGCCCCCATGCTCTGTTGCTATATCAACGTTGTAGATTTCAGGAAAATTTGGGTGTACGGTTGGTTCATAGCGAATCGTGAGCGCTCCCCATTCATTTTTGATGGAGCGTAGCTCATCAAGAGAATAAAAACCGCCACAAGGAAGATGCCCGTCCACTGCGCAATGACGGCAGGTGTTTGAACAACCAGCGGCATTTATATCAATATACATAATAGACCTATGACAAACCGTCCAACACAGATCACGCCACATCCAGCCCCAAATCGAGCGTAACCTGCTCCAGAATCTCGCCGAGGATGTACAGGGCGGTGCGCCCGCGCAGTGCGCTCTCCGGCTTGATGATGAGTCGGTGCGCCAGGGTAAGCGGCGTGAGCGTCTTGATGTCGTCGGGGATGACGTAATCGCGCCCGCGCAGGGCCGCCAACGCCTGCCCGGTCTTGTAGAGCGCGAGCGAGCCGCGCGGACTCGCGCCCAGGGCCACGTCGCTGTGGGCGCGGGTGGCCCGGATAATCGCCAGGATGTAGCGCTCCAGGGTCTCGTCCACATGAATATCGCTGATGGTTTGGGTGAGGGCCAGCAGCTCCGCGCCCTCCACCACCTGCGTAATGGTCTCGATGGGGTGCTGCTGGCGCAGGTTGCGCAACATGCGCGTCTCGTCGTCGCCTTCGGGATAGCCCAACGCCAACCGCATGAGAAAGCGATCCAACTGCGCTTCCGGCAGGGGGAACGTGCCTTCGTACTCGATGGGGTTCTGGGTCGCCAGCACCAGGAACGGCGCGGGCAGCGGATGCGTCAGCCCGTCTACCGTCACCTGGCACTCCTGCATCGCTTCGAGCAGGGCCGCCTGGGTGCGGGGCGTGGCACGGTTGATCTCATCGGCCAGCAGGATATTGACGAAGACCGGCCCGGCGCGGAACTCGAAATCGCCGCTGTGCTGATTGTAGATGCTGACGCCGGTGATGTCGTTGGGCAGCAGGTCGGGCGTACACTGCACCCGCTTGCAGTCCAGCCCCATGCTGGCGGCGATGGCGCGCGCCAGCATCGTCTTGCCCGTGCCCGGCACATCTTCGAGCAGCACATGGCCCTGGCACAGCAACGCCGTCATCAGGAACTCGATCTGCGGGCGTTTGCCCACGATGACCGTTTCCACGTTTTGGATCACGCGCTCAACAAATTGGGTGACAGCAGTGTGGTTCATGGCTCCCCCCTTTGAAAATCCACAAATCAGCAAATCGCAAATCAAAACCAGCGTAGCGCGGAACGTCTATAAATTTCGCCGGTGGCTGAGCCTGCCGAAGCCTCTCGAAGACAGCTCGCTCTAGTAACGCGTACCCTTCGACAGGCTCAGGGTACGCTGCTTGCCGCAGCCCGGAGGCTGAGCCTGCCGAAGCCCGGTGGCTGAGCTTGCCGAAGCCTCCCGGTGGCGGGGTTCGACAGGCTCACCCACCGCTATAGCTGACTATACGCCGATTTCGCCAGAGGGCAAAGGCGATGCGGGCGGGCGCAGGCTCGCCAGGACGATGCCGGCCAGCACCAACGCGCCGCCGGTAAGCGTGGAGGATGTGGGCGATTCTTTGAGAATCCACCAGGCCAGCGCTGCCGAGCCGAGGGGTTCAGCCAAGACAACAAGGGTCACATAGGTAGCGCTCAGATGGCCCAGCGCCCAGTTGAGCGCCGAATGTCCAATCACCTGTGGGCCAAGCGCCAACAGCACTAACCACAGCCATACGGTGGACGAGTACCCGGTCAACCGCGCGCCACTAACTACGGCGGCGATCAATAGCCCCACCGCCGCCGTTGCATAGACGGGGAAGACGTAAGCGAGCAGCGAGAGCCGCGTGCGGAGTTTCCGTCCAATGAGGAAGTAGCCCGCCGCTGCCAGTGCGCCCACAAGCGCGAGCAGATCGCCGCTCAGCTGGTGCGTGCCCAGCCCGGCATCGCCCAATCCAATGATGACCGAGCCGAGCATCGCCACAAGCAGACCGAGCAGCATCGGGCGGGTTAGCCGTTCTTTGAAGATGAAGTGCGCGAGAATGCCTACGAAGAGCGGGCTGGTTGTGACCAGCGCGACTGAGGCGGCAACTGAGGTTAATGCCAGCGAGGTGATCCAACTGGCGAAGTGGCCGGTGAGCATCAGCCCGGCACAGCCGGCCAGCAGCCACTCGCGGCGGGTAAGCGCGCGCAGTTCGGCGTGGCAGCGGGTGAGGGCGATAGGGGCCAGGACGAGCGAGGCCAGCGTGAGTCGCCAGGCCGCAATCGCCAGTGAGTTGGCTTCGGCCTGCGCCAGGCGGATGAAGGTGGAGGCTGTGGATACCGCCAGGATGCCAATGAGCAGACCTAACCAGGGCGGGAAGCGGCGTGTCGTGGGCATCGTTAGCAGATGCGCGGCAATTGCGCGCCGGTAAGCATGTGGAGGATGCGCCGCGTGCCGTAGGGCGTGCGCAGCACCACGCGCCCCGCGTGCTCGGCGGTGACGCGCCCGATGATGGCGGCCTCGCGGCCCAGGGGATGCGCTTGGAGCGCAGCCAGTATCGTCTCGGCGGCCTCCGGCGCGACGGCCAGCGCCAGCGTGCCCTCATTGGCGATGTAGAGCGGATCGAGGCCCAGAAATTCGCTCACCGCGCGGACTGGGTCGCGCACGGGCACGGCGGTTTCTTCGATCTCGATACCCACGCCGACTTCAGCCCACTCGCAAAGCAGCGTCGCCAGCCCGCCGCGCGTGGCATCGCGCATACAGCGCACGCTGCCGGGTGCGGCCTCCAACAGCGTGGCGATGAGGCCATTGAGCGGCGCGCAATCGCTCTGCAAATCTGTGCGGAAGTCCAAGCCCTCGCGGGCCAGCATGACCGCCGTGCCGTGATCGCCCACCGGGCCATTGACCAGCAGCACGTCGCCCGGCTGCATCCGCGCCGGGCCGAGCTCCACACCTGGCGGGATCACGCCCACGCCCGCCGTATTGATGAATAGCCCATCGGCTGCGCCGCGCTCCACCACTTTCGTATCGCCCGTCACGATCTGCACGCCCGCGGCCTGCGCCGTCGCCGCCATCGCATCCACCACGCGCTCTAGCGTCTCCAGCGGCAGCCCCTCTTCGAGAATGAAGCCGCAGGTCAAATACAGCGGCGTCGCGCCGGTTACGGCGAGATCATTCACCGTGCCGCAGACCGCCAGCTTGCCGATATTGCCGCCGGGGAAGAAAAGCGGCTGCACCACATACGAATCGGTGGTCAATGCCAGGCGGCCCGGCGGGAGCGGGGGCAGCGCGGCAGCATCGCCCAGCTCCGCGAGCGCGGGATTGGCGAAGCGGCAGAGAAACACCTCGCGGATCAGCTCGTGCGTGAGCAATCCGCCGCTGCCGTGGGCGAGAAGTATGAGGGAACTCGTGGATAAGGGCATGAGGAAACTTATCCTTCCCCAGCTAGTTGTGCAGCACTTGCCAGAACTTCATCTGAAAGCCAATAACCGTATTGGCGCAAGTCATGCAATAGAGGTAGCACTGAGGTAACAAGCCCACGTTGCTTGGCTAGTAAAAGTACACCTACGGTACCTGTCATGCGAATGGCTAAGGCGCGTGTTGCTTGACGCCCTTGCCGTTCATCAATCAATAATAGCGCTTGGTGCTGATATGCTAATATAATAGCTTCTTGCTCGCCCTTATTTAATCGCGCGATAAGGCTGTAAATATCCGCAGAGACCGTATCACAGACCGTTGTGCGAATGATCCCTTGTGCCAGAGCCGCATTGAGGTGATGAGATTCCAGCGAAGTTTTAGTGAACAGCTCTGCATGGACAGCTACGGGAATACTAACAAAGTCGAATAGCCCGCGCAGCAAAGCGATATGATTAATTTTTGCTAACGCTATCAAAGGCCCTGTGTCGCTAACAACTTTCATGCTAAACTCCAGGACAATAGGTTGATAACGCCACCGGATTTTCTTTTATAGGTTGAAAGTGATTACGCATTTTCACCCGCAGTTGCCGATGGGAACAACTCTTCCAGTGTGTTCAGGTCTTGTTGAAGCTCTGCAATGGCCTCTTCTCCTGTATACCCAAACACGGGGACATGGTACCGACCACAGGCTTCCAGAAATGCTACCCGTGACATTCCCGCTAATTCGGCGGCCTTGCCTGAAGAGAGTTTTCCCAATTCAAACATTTTCAGCGCCGCCATCAAGCGAATTTGCGCTTCGAGTTCTTCTGGTATGGTTTGTACGGCCAATGCTAAATCATCGGGATAGGTTAGCTTTAGCTCTTGCATAGCCACATCCTTTCTTGATGCTAATAGAAATCCACTGCTAGTAATTTCTATTATACCCCATAAACTTCAGCTGAGCGCGTACTGATAATACGCTGCACAGGCCCCCTCCGCGCTGACCATGCACGGACCGATGGGATTGCGCGGGGTGCAGATGCGCCCGTACAGCGCGCACTCCGGCGGGGCGATGACGCCGCGCAGCACGTCGCCGCAGCAGCAGCCGGGCGGCTCGCGGGAGGGTGTGACCTCAACGGGGAAGCGCAGGGCTGCGTCGCGGTGGGCGAACGCGGCGCGCAAGCTCAGGCCGCTCGCCGGGATGCTGCCAAATCCGCGCCATCCCGCCGCGCTCACCTCGAACACTTGCGCCAGCAGGTCGAGCGCGACAGGGTTGCCCTGCGGGCGCACGCTGCGCCCATAAGTGTTGATGACCGCCGGCTCGCTGTGGATGGCCGCCCGTACCAGAGCCGCGATCGCACTGAGCAGGTCTAGCGGCTCGAAGCCGGAGATGGCTACCGGGATGCCGTACTCGTGGGGCAGGAAGTTCCACGCATCACTGCCGATGACCGCGCTGACATGCCCCGGCCCTAGAATGCCATCGAGCGCAACTTCGCCCGCATCAAGGATGGCACGGGTGGCCGGGGGCGTGAGCTTGTGCAGACTCAGCACGCTGAAATTGGGGACGCGCTCGGCTTCGGCTTGCAAAAGCGCGGCAGCGATGCCCGGCGCGGTGGTCTCGAAGCCCACACCGAGGAAGACTACCTCGCGCTGGGGATGCTCGCGGGCCAGCGCCACCGCATCGGCGGGCGAGTAAACGATGCGCACATCCGCGCCGCGCGCGCGGGCGGCTTGCAGGTCGCCGCTGCTCCCCGGCACGCGCACCATATCGCCGAAGGTAGCGAGCAATACGCCAGGTATATCGGCCAGCGCAATGGCGCGATCCAGGTCGGCGGAGGCGGTTACACAGACCGGGCAACCCGGCCCGGAACGGAGCTCCACCGCATCCGCGAGCAGCTCGCGCACGCCAAAGCGGAAGATCGCGTGGGTATGCCCGCCGCAAAACTCCATGATGCGGACAGAGCGCGTTGCCTCGCGGCGGATTTGCTCCACCAGCGCGCGGGCCAGGACGGGATCGCGGAAGTCGTCAATGTATTTCATGTTTTACGCCTACTGGTGTTTTGATGGTCAAGCTACCACCTTCTCCAACAACTGCACCGTCGCGGCTTTGACGCCTGGTTCGCTCTCCGCCGCAGGGCCGACGCACGAGGGACACCCCACCTCGCAGGGGCAGGTCTGCACACGCTCGTAGGCCGCCGCCGCGAGCTGCGGCCACAAGTCCATCAGCCGCGAGGAAAGCCCCACGCCGCCCGGCACCGCATCGTAGAAGATGACCGAGGGGCTGTGCAGCTCCCGGTCGCGCGCTTCCGATACGGCCCCCAGATCGCCCGGATCGCATATCAGGAACACCGGCGCGAGGTTGCGCAGCAGGTAGGCCAGCCCACCCAACGCAGTGTGCGCGCCGCGCGCCCGCTCCACCTGCCGGTGGCAGGGGCCGCAGAGCGTCACCAGATTTTCGGGATCGTGCGCCAGCTTCAACGCCGCCGCGCGTGGATACTGCTGCAAGAAGCTCCGCAAGGGCGTGAGGTGATGCACTTCCAGCGGGTGATTCGCCGCGCCCTGCGCGCCGCAGAACCGGCAACGCTCGCCATCGCGCAACACCATCGCCACACGGATGGCGGGCCAGTCCGGGCCATAATCGAGCGGAGCGGTCAGCACGCCCACTTGCGCCAATGCCTCCACCAGCGCGGCAGCCAGCCCCAGGCGGCACGCCTCGGTCTCCATGACCTGCTCCGGCAGCGCAATTTCCCCCCAGCCCAGCGTCTCGTGCTTCGCCAGCGATACGCGCCGATAGGCGGTGGGCTTGGTATGCACGATGACATCCTCATCCACCAGGCGCACCAGCGCTTGCGTGTCCTCGCGGCGCACCTGGAGACGCTCCACGGTGGTCGAAGCCGCCGCGACCGTGTAATAATCGAGGTTGCCCGGCTGCGCGGTGGCGATGCCCTGCTCCCAATCGAGCGCGGTGATGAGGTACGGCTCGCCCGCGTGGAAGTAGACCGCGCCCTCAAAGACGAGCGCCGCCGCGCTGGGCCGATCCACCGTGCCGATGACCGGCCCGGCGGTGGAGTGGATGACCACCGTATCGGGCGTGGCCGAGCGCAAGGAAATCGCCTGCGCCGGGTAGGTCTCGCCGATCCAGGTGTAGTGCCCGTTGCTGCGGTGCAGCAAGCCCTCATCGCTGAGCGTTTGCAGCAGCGCGGAGACATCGTTGACGCGCCCGAACGGTTCGCCCGCCGCGAAGGGCAGCTCAAAGGCGGCGCAAGCCAGGTGCGCGGCGACGAGGCTGAGCGCGTCGGGGTTTACCCGCGCCTCTTCGGGCGAGCGGCCAAAGAAGTATTCGGGGTGGGCGACCAGATACTGATCCAGCGGGGAGGGCGTGGCGATGAGGAGCGCCAGGGACGCGCCCGCGCGCCGCCCGGCCCGGCCCATCTGCTGGCGGGCGGCGGCGATGCTGCCGGGATAGCCCACCAGCACGGCGGCATCGAGCGCGCCAATATCAATGCCCAGCTCCAGGGCGTTGGTGGCGATGACGAGCCGCGTGCGGCCCTCGCGCAGGTCGCGCTCGATCTCGCGGCGTTCTTGTGGCAGGTAGCCGCCGCGATACCCCTGCACGAGCGCGGGATCGAACCCGGCGCGGGCGGCGCGCTCGCGCACATCGCGGAGCAGCAGCTCCACGCCCAACCGCGAGCGGGCAAAGAGGATCGCCTGCACCCCGGCGCGCAGCAGGCGCACCGCGAACGCGGCGGCTTCATCGGCGGCGCTGGCGCGCAAGCCCAGCGCGGCATTGCGCAGCGGCGGGTTGTAGAAGAGGACGTGCCGCTCGCCGTAAGGCGCGGCATCGTCTTCCACGGCAAGCACGGCATCCTCCCACAGCGCGGCGGCGAGGCTTTCGGCGTTGGCGATGGTGGCGGAAGCGGCGATGAACTGTGGTTCTGCGCCGTAGAAGCGCGCTATCCGCCGCACCCGCCGCAGGACATTGGCGACGTGGCTGCCGAAGACGCCCCGGTAGGTGTGGATCTCGTCGAGCACAATATAGCGCAGCCCGCCCAGGAAGCGCACCCATTGGGTGTGGTGCGGGAGGATGCCCAGGTGCAGCATATCAGGATTGGTGACGAGGATGCGGGCCTCTTTGCGGATGGCGGCGCGGCGGCTCTGGGGCGTGTCGCCATCGTAGGGGCGCAGGGCGAGCGGGGTTTCGAGCGTGGCAATCCAGGCTTCCAGCGCGGCGATCTGATCGTGGGCGAGCGCTTTGGTGGGGAAGAGCAGCAGCGCGGTATGCGCGGGGTTGTGCAGCAGCGCGTTGAGCAGCGGCAGGGTGTAGCCGAGCGTCTTGCCGGAGGCGGTGCCGGTGGCGAGCGCGACGTTTTCGCCCGCGAGCGTGGCTTGCACGGCGCGCGCCTGGTGCGTGTACGGCGCGGCGATGCCTTGCTGGTGCGCGGCGGCGACCAGGCGCGGATCGAGACCAGCGGGCCAGGGCGCGGGCGTGGCCTCCTGCGCGGGCAGCGTCCGCCAAGCGGTCACATTGCGGATGAACTGCGGGTCGTCCCGCAGGGTGTGGAGGAGGGTTTCTAAGGTCATGGGGGTATTGTAGCGCAATCGGGGGAGTTGACCAGTGCTTGCCCGTCCACGAAATCACGAATACGCGCCAAGTAGCGCAGGATTCATCCTGCATTGCAGACACAGGATAAATCCTGTGCTACGGGGACAGCGGTTTTTCCTCACGCGAAGGCGCAAAACCGCAAAGATTTTTACAAGCATTAGGAAAGTAGCCGCGATTTCTAATCGCGTAATCCTGATTTTCTGCGAGCAGTATAGCGCAATTTGAAGATTACGCTCAACGTCGGGTGAGCAGAGGCGTCAGGTCTGTGACCGGTGAGCGGTAGTTATATTGTTGTAGCACGTTGAGCCAGTGATTAGCTTGTTCTAATGTGAGAATTTGCCGCTCGATAGCCATGACCAGGCAGCCTATCGAACCGGAAACCTGTATACCCATTCGGGCGGCCTGTTTGCGTGCCGCCAGGTCATCGGTGAGCAGAATCCACCCGCGTTGTTTGGCAATCGCCAGGCAGGAAGCTTCGCCACTGTGTAGCCGATGCGGTAAGCGCGCCTGCAATTGCAATTCCTCTTCGCCGGTCACGCTGGTCAAGTGAATCCAACCTGTCGCTACCAGGGGATAGATGTGAGCCTCGATGCCAGCGTAGAAACGATACCCTTCACTGAGTCCCGCCTGAACCTCGGCGTAAACCTCAGTAGAGATGTAGAGCGTCGTGTAGAGCCGCGCAAGCAATTCCAGTTGCCCTATCGCGGCGAAATTGAAGAGGACGGTGGTGTTGCTGATGATGGTCATGGCTGCGTCTCGAAGTATTCTCGCAACACGGCGACTTCCTCTTGAGCCTCATCGAAGGTTTCCGACCCCAGGCGCGGCGGGATGCCGTTTTCCACCAGAATTTCGCGCATTTGCGCCCAACTCACACCGGCGAGGCTGGCGGCTTTTGCCAGCGACAGCGCTTCAGTCTGGTAGCGGTGAATTGCCAACTGCACGCGCAAATCCGGGCGCGCGCGCAGGAGGTGTCGCAGTGCATCTTGGATCACGGCTTCTTCATCGCTATATAACCGCGAAGCTACGAAATCGCGTACTTCGAGCATGGTTTTTTCCCCCTTTCATGCTATGATACTATTGTAACACAGCGGCAAGCCGCAAGCAACAGGCATCAAGCATCAAGCATCAAGCATCAAGCATCAAGCATCAAGCAACAAGTTTGAACGCCCCGCGTTGATTGCCGCCCTCGATTCCGGTCACGAATGTACCAAAAAATTGTCGCGCTGTCACCCCGAGCGTAGCGAGGGGTCTCGTTCGCCAACAACGAGATTCCTCGCTACGCTCGGAATGACATGGGGTATCCATTCGTGTATTCGTGTCCCTATTCGAGGACGGCCCGATGTTCGCCTCCCCAGAAGTCCAGTAGCCCCTCCTGGGAGGGCTACCCCCCACACCGAAACCCGATAAAGTCGTCACGATTAGCGGGATCGACAACAGCGCGGTAGTCGGCGCGTGCGAGGTCTCCATCGTAGCCCCAGGAACCGCCGCGCAGCACCTTGTAATCGCTACTATAATCACTCGCAGTCCACTCCCACACATTCCCGGCCATATCCACGCAGCCATAAGGGCTATCGCCCTGCGGCGAGTAGCGCCCCACGGGTGTCGTGCCCCCCACCTCGCCCTCATAAGTATTGCAATTTTGGGCATCGAAGTCGTTACCCCACGGATACGCGCGCCCATCCGTGCCCCGCGCGGTCTTCTCCCATTCCTCCTCCGTGAGCAAGCGCTTCCCGGCCCATTGCGCATAAGCCACGGCGTCATGCCAGGAAACCAACACCACGGGATGCTGTTCCTTGCCGGCGGGTGACGTGCGGCGGCGCTGATTCCAGTTATAGGATTGCGCCCAATTTTCATCACGATAGGGCACCGGATGTTTGGGGTTGGCTTGAATGAAGCGCTGATACTCCGCCTGTGTCACAGGGGTCACATCTATCCAGAAACCAGGCAGGGTCAGTTTGCGCTTATCCTTGCCGTACAGGAATTTTCCCGCCGGGATCCACACCTGTTCTTTGCCATCTATCAGGCTACTGCGGCGGTTGCTGCTCGGTATCGGCGCAGGTTTCACCGGCTGCGGCGAGACAGGCCGCAGGGCAGGAGCAACTGCGGGCATTGACGTTGGCCCTGGCTGCAGCTTCGAGGGCGGCGGCGGAGCAGACTGCGGCGCGGGCAATTCAAAGCCCAACGCCAGCGCCCAGGTCTCCACCGCCCAGCGCGCGGCCGCGGGCGCGGTATAATGCTCCGCTTCCATGTCTTTGCTCACCTGTGTCAACACAATCCCTAGCGGCAACAGCGGTGTCAGCCGGAGCAGCTTGTCCGGCACACCGGCCGCTTGCGCATGCAACAACACGTTGATCTCCGCGCGGTAGTTCCCGCACAAGTCCAGCAATAGCCCTTTCAGCCGGTACGGCTCGGTTGCCAGATTACGCCCATAACGGTGCAACAACTGTTGCAGTATCTCGCGGGGCAAAGATTCCATGGATCTATCTCCGTGTTGCAGATGCGTATACAGGTTGCATTGTACATCAGATTGCAGTACAGAATAATTGCACGCCAGAGCATTCGCCAGTGGTTCGCACTCTGAAAATCAGCCACGAATGACACGAATTTTACGAATAGATGAAAAATTAGTGCAATTCGTGAAATTCGTGGCTTATCTCAACAAGTTTTTTCTTGATTTCTTTGCGCCTTTGCGCCTTCGCGCCTTTGCGTTAACTCTGTTACTCCCCCAACGCCGCTTTGACTGCCGCCTCGGCATTGATCAGCCCGTAGCCGTAGACGTTGTTCGGCGTGCCGGTGACATTGCCGCAGCCGCAGATGGGCGTGTTTTCCGAAAGCCCTAGCGGATCGGTCTGGGTGGCCTGTTCGGGCGTGCAGACGGTGCTCAGGGGCTTGGGCGTGGCGGTCTGACGGATGAGGGCCTCGGTCACGTCAATATCGCCGATGAGCGCGGGGTTGGCCGACCACAGCAGCGCGACAAGGCCCGCGACATGCGGGGTCGCCATCGAGGTGCCGGGCGCGGTAGCGTAAGTGTCGCCGGGCACGCTGGAGCGCACGTTGTAGCCCGGCGCGACAATGTCGGGCTTGAGCAGGTCACCCGCTGGCCCACGACTGCTGAAACCGGTGATGCCATAATCGCCGTAGCTATACACCGCCCCCACCGTGAACGCCGCATCGTAATGGGAAGGCGCTGTGCTGGCTGTCTCGCAACTTGGCCCCTCGTTGCCCGCCGCGACCACGCTCATAATCCCCGCCGCGCGCAGCGCCTCCACCCCCGCTTCAAGCGTATCGGGCTGGCAGCCTTCGATCTCCGGGCAGCCCCATGAGTTGGTGGTGAGGTGTGGCGCGTATCGCACATCACCATCGCGGAACGGATCGCCGCCAGGCGGATAGGGCGCGAGGAAGAACTCCATGCACTCGGCATACGCGCCGGGATTACCCAAGCCCCGCCGCATATTGCGGCAGCCGATCCACTGCGCGTCCGGCGCGACGCCGGTGCGGTTGCGGTCGCCATCATCGCCCAACACCGTGCCCATCGTGTGCGTGCCGTGCCCGTCCGCATCGGTAGGGATGTCGAAATCGCCCCAGGCATCGTGCCAGTTGTAGGCATGGCTCGCGGTCGCGCCGTTCCAGCCGCGATACTGGCGCAGCAGCGCGGGATGCTCCCAATCGTAGCCGGTATCCTGCCCGGCGACCACAATCCCTACGCCGGTCACATCCAGCGCCCACGCACCATCGGCATGGATGGCGGCCAGATTATCCTGCAAGCCAGCGGGCGGCGTGGGAGCCGGGCCGTAGGAGGGCAATTCGATATGATAGCGGTACTGGCGCACGTTGGGATTGTGGAGCACCTGCGCCACGCCAGGCAGCCGCTCGAAACGCTGCGGGGACAGCACCGGGCCTTCCACGCGGATCATGTTGATGAGATAATAGGGGCGATAGGCTTGCCCGCTGCGCTCCAGCTCCGCGCGAACCGGGGACTGCGTGCGGTCGGCGGTCTCCACGAGCGTATCGTAGACGTATTGCAGGCGCGTCTCGCGCTCCGGGATGCTGTAAGCCGCGCTGAGATCCGCCTGCTCTGCCATGATGATGAGATAACTATCGTTGGCGAAGCCGGGCGCGCCCAGCACGCCATAGCCCAGCAGCCAGGCGAGCGTCAACACTGCCGCGAGCGCGCCGGTGAGGGGCAACCGGGCGGGGAGGTGGCGATTCTGGAACAGCAGCCGCATCCCCCACAAGACCGGGGCGAGCACGCAGAGCGTGATCCATACGGCGATGTGGCTGTAGAGGTGGGGCAGGTCGGGGATGCCTTGCACCTCGAAGGTGCGCAGGTCAACGAAGAGACGCGGCATGAGCCGGTAGGCGATGAGCAACAGCAGCGCGGGCCATACGCTCCGCCCCCGCGCGCGTAGCTCGGTAAGGAGCAGTCCCAGCGGCAGCAACATCCCCGCGTTGAAAAGCGCGCCCCAATCGCCGGTGGGCGCGACCCCCGCAGCAAGCATCAGCGCAAAGAGGGAGATCACTGTGCCTCCGCTCAACCAGGTCTCGGAGAACCCCTCGTTTAGCAGGGCGAAGCCCACGCCCCACAGCAATAGTGCAAGCGCGAAGTTCTCCGCGATGGCTTGCAAGATCAGCCCCAGGCTCGCCAGCACATCGCCCAGCGCGCCGGTGATGGGCCAGGGCAGGGTGAGCAGTGCAGCCAGCGCAAGGGCGAGCAGGAGCGTGGGCGCATCGAGCGGGGCCAGGCCCAGCGTCTCGGTGACGCGGCGCGGGCCGAGTCCCGCCAGGCGCGGCGCAGCCAATGCCGCAATGAGCGCGTAGGGGACGCCGAACAGCAACAAGGCCAAGGCAAGCCAATTGGGTTGTTCGGGTAGCAGGCTACATAAAAATCCGCGCAATAACAGGTAGCCGGAAAGCAAAAACAGGGTCGTTGCCAGCGCCGAAATGGTCTTCCATGCCGGGCGGCGACGGGTAAACAGCACCACGAGCGCGTAGATGGGCAAGAGCAGCACGGCGCTGGTGCCCGTAGCGACGAGGCCCTGAATCCAGGGCGCGGCGGATTCGAGGGCCAGCGCCACGCCGCCCATCGCCATACTGGGGACGAGTGCGAGCAAGCTCACCAGCATCAGCGCCAGCGCAATAGCCGCGCAGCCTTGTAGCTCGCGATTTTTGATTTTGGATTTTTGATTTTGGGGGGCAGAGACGGGGGTATCTGGATTAGTAATTTCAATGATAGGGTCTTCCATTGCGTTTTTCTCCCTGTTGTGCTGAATGGCGTTTGTGTAGCTTTTAGCCACGAATTCCGCGAATTTGTGTAATAGTTTTCGTGCTAATTCGCGTAATTCGTGGCTAAATCTATGATAGCCCAACTAACGAGAAGGTCAAAGCTGCATTGTCATGCTGCTTGACACGGAGTATAATGATTTGCAGGATGTCATTGAATTTAAGGCACAGACCTGGCAGGTTTGAAGGCTCTGAGTCTACAAGAGGTCATCATTCACCGGTAAAATACTGTCAAATTCAATTTGGACGAAACCCGCCAGGTCTTAACGTAACAAAGGGTTACCCCAAGCCTCTGGCTCCCCAACGCTGAACGAACAAGTGAGGAACTGCCGTTCCCCTTAGAGTAGGAATACTCGAAGTGGATCACCAGATCCGCGTGATGAAAGTGTAACGCAAACTGCCAGCGCATGAATGCACCGCGCATAGATGCGCCGTTCGCATCTACGCGAAGCAGACGCTTTGCGCTACGCTAGTTTTGATTCGCCATTCGCTATTCGCCATTTTCAAGAGGAGGTCGCTATGCAAGCAGCTGACGCATTAGGTGTGATTCACGAATACTTGCTTCAGGATAAACAAGGCTTCGAGGTGGAGCGTAACAAGAGTTTCCACCACATTACAGTTCCGCTGTATGCGCGCCGCAAGGCCGGACTCGGTGGGTTGGACTTCCTGTTCGTCCACAATGCCGATACGCTTTCAAGTGATGTCGCTGTGCTAAAGACATTACATGAGGCAGCGCGTAAATACGCCAACAGCTTCTTCAAAATGCCCAAAGCCTTCCGTTTCAAAATTCCTAACATTGTCTCGCTCTTTATAAAGACCGGCAACCTGACTGAGGAGATGAAAGCCTGGGCACAAGAACGCACCAATACGATGATCGGTGGCGAATTCCACTCAGTCTTTATGCTAGATGTCCATTCCCCCAGCTTTTATGGGCAGGGAATCTCACACACACCGATTATGGGGGCTGGAGTTATTATCCCCCATGTAGAATTCAAGACCATAGATCCGCAAAATCGGGGGCATTATCTGATTGTTGGTATTTTCGAGACATTGTTCAAATAGCACATAGGTATACAGGGCAAACTATTTTCCGTTTTTTGGGAGGCCTATGCACCACACCTGGCAGCGCAACTTTCGGGCGGTATGGATTGCAGAACTTTTAGCTATCATGGGCTTTGCCGCCTTCATGCCCATCTTGCCCTACTATGTACAATACCTGGGTGTGCTAGAAGCGGAAGTCAACACCTGGTCGGGATTGGTGGCAGCGGCCCCAGCCTTTGCGATGGGCATCATGGGGCCGATTTGGGGCACGTTAAGCGATCGCTACGGGCGCAAGCCAATGGTTGTACGGGCGATGTTCAGCGGCGCGCTGACAATCGCGCTCATGGGTATGGTGCAGACCGTCGAACAGCTGGCGCTGTTACGGCTGTTACAGGGTGCGTTGACCGGCACCGTCGCCGCTGCCACCACGCTCGTTGCCAGCACCACGCCGCAGCACCGGCTGGGCGAAACGCTCGGACAGCTCCAACTAGCGATGTTCCTGGGCCAGTCGCTCGGCCCATTGGTCGGCGGACTGATTGCCGATACGTTCGGGTATCGCGCAGTTTTTTGGCTCACGGCAACGTTTCTACTGATGGGCGGGCTGATCATCGTCACCCTGGTGAAAGAGGAGTTTACGCCCGCTGTTTCCGATAACACAGGCCCGTGGACACGGCGGTTGCGCCAGAATACAGGCGCGCTTATCGGCTCGTTGTTGGGATTTGTGCTGTTGTTGAGCTTCGCTCTACGGCTGGGATTGCGGATGGCGCTGCCGTTGTTGCCCCTGCTGGTGCAGGAACTATTACCTTCCGGCACAACCTGGTTGAGCTCGGCTTCGGGGCTGTTGACTACGTTTTCCGGTATCAGCAGCGCCATCGCTGCACCGCTGTTAGGTCGCCTGGCCGACCGGCGCGGCGGGCGACCCATTCTACTCGGCTGCGCGGCGCTAGCCGGCGTGAGCCTGATTCTGCAAGCCGTCGCGCCCACCTACATTTTCCTGGCGGTGTGTGAAATTCTGGTGGGCTTTGCGATTGGCGGCATTCTGGCGACGATGAGTGCGTATGTGGGACGGCTTGCGCCGGAAGGGCGCGCGGGGATGGCTTATGGCCTGGATACCGCCGCCGTCTCGCTGGCGAACAGCATCGGCCCGACCTTTGGCGGCTGGTTTGCCGATCGCACCACGCTACGGATGACGTTCTTCGTCAGCGGCATTGTGGCGTTTGTAGCGTCGCTAGGGGTGTGGAAGCTGCCGCGCGATGAAGCCAACGCGGCGCGCCAGTAAACCCGCTAAGTTTTTTTTGGATTTTCTCTTTGCGCTTTTGCATGAGCCAGACTCAGTAGATCACAGATTGCTCAGGCTGGATCGCCAGATCCAGCCCCGGACGGGGATTTAGCGATCCCCTTGGAGCATTTCATGATCTACTGAGTCTGCTATTTGAAGTCATTCCTCGCTTGTGAAACGTCCATCGGCGCGGGTGGCGGCGACCCGGGCGCTGGCTTCCTCTAGCCAGCCGGTGCGGACATTCTCCGCCGCATCGAACGCGGGCACATAGGGCTTAATGTCGAGCAGGGGTGTGCCGTCGAGCATATCCACGTCGAGCAGGTGCAGGCGCGGCCCGGCGATGCGTTCCAGGCGCACCATCGAGAGGCCGATAGGGTTGGGACGCCGGGGTGCGCGGGTGGCGAACAGCCCGCGCGAGACGGTATCCATGAACGGCGTCACTTGCAGCGCGACCCCCTCCACGCGGTGGAAGTGATAGAGCAACACCAGATGTGAGAAGCCCTCCAAATCGTGTAGCCCCGCAGCATACTCTGGCAACAATTCGATAGTGCCCCGCACGCCGCGCGCCCCGGCTGGCTGAATCGGCATCCCCTGCAACTCCGTGAACGGTGTGCGAATCACGCCAATGGGGTGAAAGAGAATCGCTTGCATACTGTCTCCCATGAAAGCCTTAAAGTTTTAGAACACGTAGAAACAACAGCTTCTTACGCATTACGTTTTACGCAGTACGGGCAATATGCGCGCAAGGCTTTCATAGAGTATGGCTGGTCATGCGCGGATGAGTATGCCCGACTCCTTAAGGTATGTAGATGAAGCGCTGCCCCTCAGCGACAATCTGGATAGGCGTCCCTTGCGCCGGGACGCGCCACAGGGCTTTGCCATCCGGGCCGGTGTAGAGGGCGAAGGTGCCATCTGGGGCGCGGTAAATGGGCGCGGTTTGCAAATCCGGGCCGGGGGTAGGCGGCAAGGGAGTCGGTGTGGGGGGCGGCAGCTGGGCAGACGCGAAAAGCTCCCCGCTGCGCCAATCCAACGCGAAAGTTTCTGCCTCAGGGCACACCGCATTCCTGGTTTGATCGTAGAGCGTACACAGTCCCTCTTCATCAGACATCCATCCCTGATCAGAAGCGTAGGGAGCGTGAGGGATGCGCCGGACCAACAGATAATCGCCAGCCCAACCTTGAATGAAGTAGCTGAACTGCGGATCTTTAACGAGCACCTGTTCGCCTGCGCCATCAACGCCGATACGATAAATCGCGCGCGGGCCGAATTCAGTCAGGTATCCGGTTTGCGTCAACGGCAATGCAGTGTAGAGTAAGTGCGTTCCATCAGCAGTCCAGGTGGGCTGATCCTCAACCCACGGGCCAAATTCGTTATGCTCGGGGCGGATCATGGTATCTGTGGCTACATGATAACCCCACACGCTTTGATTGAAGATCATAAATCCTAAAGACACCTGGGCAAATGCGGTGCGTTGCGGATTCCAGAAGGTTTGACGCCCGATGCCCATATAACGATGCTCTTCCGTAAGGGTCGAATACAAATAGGTCCTATGAGGCGCCTCAAACCAGTCTTCTAGTATCAGGGCTTGCGCATCAGAAAGCCATACAATATCGGTTCCGACTGTAATGGACAGGGCGCGATTGGTTTGAAGATCCAGGAGACTTAATGGCGAATCAATGCTGTCTGAGTATCCATCATTGAAAGCCAGATAACGGCCTGAAGGCGAAAAACTAAAATTGTGACACCTGGTTTGCGAGCATGATAGGAGATCAACTGTCTGGTAGCAGCGCTCGGGGAGTGGAATCTGGAAAAGCAAATCCGTATCCAACCGCACGCTTTCCCCAGCGGCGAAAACCAGGGTCGGCGGTGAGGTTTGCGGGATGTAGGCCGCCGCCCCGGATTGGGTCAACGGTCGCAGATGGCTGCCGTCGGGATACATCGCCCATAGGTTGGCCTGATTCCATCCACAATCCGCAATGGTTGCGTAAGACACAAACACTACCTGGCCCTGAAGGGTGTCTAATGTTGGGGTGGCTGTGGGCTGCGGCGTCACGGTGGGCAGCGGCGTTGGGGTGGCGGGGAGCGCGGTGGCGCGCGGCGTCGGCGAGGGTTGCGGGGCGGGTGGCGTAGAGAAGTTGCACGCAGCAAGTAACAGCAAGGGTAGAATTAATGCGATGGTTTTTTTATCATGATGCTCTTTCTCTAAAAATGATGAATATCAAAACTTATCCGGTCGCGGAGCTAGCGCTCCGCCAGAGCCAAAGTGCTCTGAGGGGAACGTCAGTTCCGTGTAAATCCCTGTGAGTTTTTCATTGATCCTGCTTGCCCCGTCTGCTCCAGCCGCGCAGCGTATTTGACCAGCACGCCTTCCAGGGCCGCTTCGAGATCAACGCCGGTACTCTCGGCGAGGCAGAGCAGCGCGAAGTACACATCGCCGAGCTCCTCCGCCCAGGTGGCGGGCAACGTGAGCGGCGCGCGCCCATAGTCGCTGCCGCGTAGCAGCTCTTTCGCCAGCTCGCCCACTTCAGAGACCAGGTCGAGCAGCCGCGCCTGGGGCGAGGCAGTCAAGTCATGTGCGCTTATGAATCGCACAACGGTTTGTTGGGGTGTCATAGCGGACTCCTGGCTCATGCAAAGGCGCAGTGTCGCCAAAAAACCTGTGCGGCTTAGCGCCTTTGCGTTAGATTCTCATCTTGTTGCGACGGATAACAACTAACATCCGGCGCGTTGAAGGCATCCCATGCCCGGCGCAGCCGCCGGTTGAAGCGCTGCCACTGCAATTGCAGCGCGCGAGGACGGGGCGTATCGCGCAGTTTAACGATTTCACTGATGGCCGCCAGCGCTGCTTTCCGCCCGGCTTCGATAGCGGCGGTGCCCTTCTCGGTAGCGAAGGTGCCGGTGTTAGGCTGGTGGATTTCGAGCAGCACGTTCGACGGGCAACGGCGCAGCCGCTCGCGGTTGGCAATTTCGATGGGCAAATTACAGCCGGTTTCCGCAATCATCAGCGGCAGTTGCCAATCCTGCGCACGATGTGAGAACGATGAAAACAACGCACGCAACGAAAGCCGGTCATGCGCGCCCTGCTCCGCATCGTGTTCGGGGCTGAGCGTAACACTTGGCGGGACATTCACCCCGAGCACACGCTCCGCCCCCATCTGCCGCACCAGGTCTACAGGTAAATTGTTGACCATGCCGCCATCAATGAGCCAGCGCTCCTCGTACTGAAGCGGCGCGAACATGATGGGGAAGGCGGAGGTCGCCAGCAGCGCAGGGATGAGCGGCCCCCGGTTGAAGACCACCATCTCACCACGCTCTATATCGGTAGCCACGACGCTCAGCGGGATGCGCAAATCCTCGAAGGTGAGCGCGTCGCTGCCGAGCAGCTCGGTGAGCAGCTTCGCTATTTTCGCATGGCCGAACAATCCGCGCCAGTTGCCATCGGGCGAAGCAATGTCAATGAGGCCCAGGCGTTTGGCGAACGCGATGGCGTCTGCCACCGGCACGCCGGCAGCGTAGACCGCGCCCACCAGCCCGCCCATACTCGTCCCCGCGAGGTAATCTACGGGGATGTGCGCCTCTTCCAGCACTTCCAGGACGCCCAGATGCGCCAGCCCACGGATGCCGCCACCGCCCAGCGCCAAGCCAATGAGAGGGCGTTCAGTTTGCATAGTGCCTCCAGTTGACACAAGCGCGCCCCCTGAAAGATGAGGTACGCACTGTTAAGTTATCCTTATTTGAAGATAATTCGGGTTCAGTGTCATTAAGTTTAGGGCATAGACCTGGCAGGTTTCAAGACCTTGAGTCTACAAAACGTCGTTATGCACTGGTAAAATGCTACCCCACCCAATTTTTACGAAACCTGCCAGGTCTTAACTTAATGACATTGAATTCGGGTTTACTCCCGCACGAACAGCAGGCGTAACCATTGATGGCTGAGTGCTCCGGCATCGGGGAGGTACTGTGCCACACACATAAATCCAGCCTGTGCCATGAACGCGCACAACGCATCCGCATCGTAAGCACGAATGGTCAACAGCTCCAACGTCTCACCGGGATACAACGGTACCATTTCATCAAAGCAAGGAAAATGCAATTGCTCACGGGCGCGAAAGTGAAAGGTGCAGCGCAGCGTTGCCAAATCGGGATCGCTACCTATCTCACTGATGACTTCGCCGTGCTCCTGCGGGATACACAAGCGCTCCAAAACACTATCGAAGAAGCGGTGATAGTTTTCCGCCAACTGTGTATAGCGGGTCTCCAACTGCGCGACACCGGCGGCGTCCCCCGGTTTGGGGACCACATCCAGGTAAAAATAATCGCCCGGCGCAATAAGCGCGTGCAAATCGGCAACGATTTGGTTCTGGTCAAAGTTACCGAAGGTGCCACCGAGGCTGGCATAGATGCGCACATCAAATCCCGCCATGAGCCGGTCACGCGCAGCGTAAAAGTCGGGATGGGTAAAATCGGCCAACAGCAGGGTGACAGGGTACGGCTCACCATCCAGCGTTTCCTGCGCCAGTTCCAACATGGCGCGCGAGGTATCCACACCGAAGTAAGCCCATTGCGCCCCGTTGGCGTGCATCTGGCGGAGCAACATCCGCTCGGCACGGGCATTCCCACATCCCAAGCTAACAAAGGCCGTGCGAGCCTGCGTCAACCCGGCTACCTCGCGCTGGAAGAATGCAACTTCCTCTTTCCAGGAGATATGCGCGAAATCGTCGTTGCGGTAGATGTAAAACGCCGCCGCGCCATCCTGCGCATAGAACAGGTTTTGGCGTACTAGCTTCTTGCGCTGGAAATCGGTGAGATAGGTGGTCTCTAGCGCAGTTTCAGGGGTCACGGTGATCCAGGTATGCGTATTCATGTAAGGGCTGATTCTCCTCGCCAATGACAGGTAAGAAATGCAAACAACGAACGAGCCTTCGGGACAGGGACTGACCACGAAGGCTCGTTGCAACAGAGTCTCAAGTGTTAGACGCTGGTTTGTTCGGTCGCCAAGTAGCCAGCGAGCGCACCGGCACCAGCGGCCAACAGCAGGCCCACCAATCCGATGCACCCCCCGCTCAACAGACCGCCAATGTAATAACCGACCAGTTCAGCCGTAGGGCCATCAAAGGTTGGAATTTGACCAAAGGGTGAAGAAAACCCGGCAACTTGCGCCAACAGGATGGATGAAAACCCTCCGATGAGTTGACCAACCGTAGTGAGCGCGCCAGCAACGCCACCGGCAATGCCGCCTTCTTTAGCGCCATCTCCCTTAGTGTACGGGCGTACTTCACGGGCCGTCAGAAAACCAGCGACGCCACCAGCGATCAGGGCCACAACTGGGCCACAGATCCCCAGAATAAATCCTACGCAAGCTGTGAGAAACAAGCCCACACCGCCGACAATCAAGCCGAATTTTATAGCGGGTTTCATAAATAATCTCCTTTCTAGCCAATGAAACTGTTTTAGGTTGGGAAGCAATCTTTTTACAGTATACAAAGAAACCACTGAAACGTCAAACTGAAACAGAGACAAGTGGTGGAGGAGTGCGACGCTTGATCATCGGAATCACGCTGCCGCGACCGGGGCAGCGTAGCGGCATAGGGGAAGGGCAAGAAACTGCCCAAAGAAACGCCGTCTTTTTCCCACAAGTAGCGTACCCTGAGCCTGTCGAAGGATACGCGCTACCGACAACTCGCCGCCTTCGACAGGCTCAGGCACCGGAGAAGCCCGGCGGCTGAGCCTGTCGAAGCCTGAGCCTGCCGAAGCCTGAGCCTGCCGAAGCCTGAGCCTGCCGAAGCCTCTCCCGGTGGCCCTATGGCATTGCCTTTGATGGCAATCGCGCAAAAGTCGCCCAGTCAAAGCCATCAATAGACGTGTTTTGAGCATCCTACCAGGTTAGGTTTGCGGTATGGTTTTTGCCGCGCGCAGAGGCCTTCGACAGGCTCAGGCACCGGAGAAGCCCGGCGGCTGAGCCTGCCGAAGGGTACGCGCTACCCAAAACTCACTGCCTGCGACAGGCTCAGGCAGCGGAATAGCGTAAGCCTTATACATACTGGATACTGACAAATTTTGCTCGTAGTGACGCCTTTAGACGTTTTGGGGAACGCAGAATGGCTGAAGCCGCCACTACCAGCCCATTTTGCCCCTTGAATAGCCAATTGGCTTAACGTAAGGTGTAAGGTAGCAACGTTATCATGAACGTCGCCCCCTGGCCGAGTGTGCTGGTTGCGGTCAGCGTGCCGCCGTGCGCCTCTACCAGCGATTTAGCAATCGCCAGCCCCAGCCCTGATTCGCCCGCCCCGCTCTGCCGCGCCGCATCGCCCCGATAGAACCGCTCGAAGATGTGCGGCAAATCTACAGGGCTGATGCCCTCACCCGTATCGCGCACCTGGATTTCTACCGTACCGCGCCCGGCGCTCGCGCTCAGGGTAATGTAGCCTCCCGGCGAGGTGTGTCGCAGGGCATTGCTGATGAGGTTCCCCAGCACGCGCGCCAACCGCTCCGCATCCACATTGAGCACAGGCAACACGGGGGGGAGCTCCACCACCAACGTAATCCCGGCGGCTTGCGCCAACGGCAAGTAGGCGGCGCGGGCCTGTTCCAGCAGTTCTTCCACCGCTACCGAGCGACGATTCAGGCTCAGCTCGCCCGCATCCGCCAGCGACAACGTGCGTAAGTCCTCGATGAGGCCGCTGAGCAGCTGCGCCTCCTGGTACATCGTCTCGAATGTAGCTTGCGAGGGCGAAAGGTCGCCGTCGCGCAGGGCTTCGGTGTAGCCTTTGATGACGGTGAGCGGGGTGCGCAGGTCATGCGCGATATCGGCGGTCATCTGGCGACGGAGCGCGGTGGCGCGCGCCAGGTCGGCACTCATGCGGTTGAACGCGGCGGCGAGCTGGCCCAACTCATCGCCGGAACGCACCGGCACTTGTGGGGCGGGCGCACCCTCGGCCAGCGCGCGCGTGGCTTCGGTCAACTCGCGCAGCGGACGGGTGAGTGAGCGCGCCCACCAAACACCGAGCAACAGTGCGAGTAGCATCGCCCCGCTCGCCGCCAGCAGCAATGCGCGATTGGTGTAGCGCAAGTAGCCTTCATCTAGCAAGGTGCGTACAGCCAGCGGGGTATCCTCCACCACCGTCCCAATGCGCTCGCCAGCGAGCAGCACCGGCGTCCCCCGCGCCACCGCCGTTGACGGCAGCACTTGATTGAGCTGGTAACGCCGCGTGGCAACCACCACGCGCCCGTTCTGGTCAACTAGCATAAAGCCCACCAGATGTGAGGGCATCCCGCCCCCCACGACCATGCGCCCGTAGAGGCCGCGCCACGAGCCGTGCTGCTGATAGTAATCAGTAACAAGCGTGATGAACGCCTCTTTTTGGCGCTCGCGCAGCAGGCGATCGTAGGCGGTGACAGTGGCGTAGCGCGTGGAGACGGCGACGAGCGCGATGCTGAGCAGGCTCACCAGGATAACCACGAGCAGTACTTTGACGGATAGGGAACGCATAGATCAATTCGCTTAGTTTGTAGCGCAGGATAAATCCTGCGTTAAATACACAGGATAAATCCTGTGATACTAGCCCTCGTTGAAACGATAGCCCACGCCGAAGACGGTTTCGATGTAGCGCGGGCGGCTGGCGTCCGGCTCGATTTTGGCGCGCAGGTTGCGGATATGGACGTTGATGGAGCGCTCGAGGGTTTCCAGTGCCACGCCCTGCGCGGCTTCGAGCAGGGCAACACGGCTGAAGGCACGGCCCGGTGCAGACATGAGTTCGGCGAGCAGGGCGAACTCAGTGGGGGTAAGGTTCACCGCTCGCCCGGCCACCGTGACCTCGTGCCGCGTCTTGTCGAGCACGATATCGCTGCAGCGCAGTACTTCCACTTCCGGGACAGGCTGCCCACTGCGCCGCAGCACGGCACGAACGCGGGCGAGCAGCTCACGCATCCCAAAGGGCTTGGTGATGTAATCATCCGCGCCCAGCTCGAGGCCCAGCACCTTATCGCTCTCCTCCAGTTTGGCGGTGAGCAGGATAATGGGGGTGGGATGATCTTTGCTGAAGATGCGAATGAACTCGTAGCCATCGAGTTTAGGCATCATAATGTCAAGCAGGATCAGGTCGGGGCGTTCCTCACGCGCGATGAAGAGCGCCTCTTGCCCATCCCCGGCGGTCAACACGCGAAAACCCTGCTCCGTGAGGTAATCCTTTACCAGGCGGCGCAGGCTGATTTTGTCATCTACAACGAGAATGGTTTTGCTCATGGGTGTAAATGGCGAATTGCGAATGGCGAATCTCAAATCTCAATGGGTAATGGGTAACGAGTGATGGGTGATGGGAATGCTCCCCCTCTCACTCTCTCGTCTTTTCAGCCCCCGTCTACCGTCTACTTGCCTACCATTATGCCAAATCAAGATTAAGATTCGGTTAAGAGAGCCTTCCAGAGGAAATCGTCTCATTGCAAGCATAGCACAGAATGGGCGTTAAAGCAAAAATCCGCCCGCGAGGGTTGCTCGCGGGCGGAAAAGTGAATACAGTTACAAACCAATGTCATTAAGTTTAGGGCATAGACCTGGCAGGTTTCCAAGCTTAAGTCTACCAGAAGTCGTTATGCACCGGTAAAATACTGCCCCACCCGATTTGTGCGAAACCTGCCAGGTCTTAACTTAATGACATTGCATTACAAACAGGAACTTACTTCAACAACCCCACGCGGTCATTGAACTCCTCGATGAGCGCATCAATCTCATCGGCCTGGCCCTGGAAGCTCGTCCAGTAATCCTCTTGATACCACTGCTGCTGGATTTCCTCGTAGGTCTTGCCCTGCTGCTCGACCCAGGTGTAGTATTTGAGGTTATGCACGCGCTTGCGGTCGGGATAGGTGAGCTCCGCCATGTTGTCCGTACCCTCGCCCAGCAAGTAGCGTTCAAAGTCGGCGGCGGCATCGAGCTCCGTGTACTCACCATGCGCCGCGCGCTCCTCCCGCACCCGGCTCTGGTACAGCTCCATCGAGTCGGTCCAGATCGTGAAGATGACATCGTCGCCAGTGAGCTCGTACCACTTCGCCATCTTGATCGCGCCGAGCACGTTGGCGATGCTGGAGATGCCCATCAGGTCTAGCTGCTCTACAATGGCGGGATCAACGCCGCGCTTCTGGAGATAGCTATGCCCGGCTGGCTCGTTGAACAGCCGCATCAGATCAATGCTGGCCTGATCGTCAATGGCCGTAACCATATCGGTATTCTTGACATTGTGAACCCAGGGAACGTGTTTGTCGCCGATGCCTTCGATGCGGTGCCCGCCAAAGCCGTTGTTGAGCAGGGTGGGGCATTGCAGCGCCTCGCTGGCGACAATTTTGCTGCCCGGATACAGCTGCTTGAGATAGTCACCGCAGGCGATGGTGCCGCCGGAGCCGGTGTTGGAGACGATGCCCGCGAACCGGTTGCCGGGGCGCATTTCGAGATCAAGTACCTCTTCCATCGCGTGGCCGGTGATCTCGTAGTGCCACAGATAGTTGCCGAACTCCTCGAACTGGTTGAAGATGAAGATGTCATCACCACGCTCGCGGGTGAGCTCGTGGCACTTGTCGAAAATTTCCTTCACGTTGGATTCGCAACCAGGCGTGGCGATGACCTCACCAGCGACCTGCTTGAGCCACTCGAAGCGCTCCTGGCTCATCTCTTCCGGCAGGATGGCGATGGAGTCGCAGGCCAGCAGGGCCGAGTCGTAAGCGCCGCCCCGGCAATAGTTGCCGGTGGAGGGCCAGACGGCTTTCTGCTTGGTGGGATCGAACTGACCCGTGACCAGGCGCGGGACGAGGCAGCCAAACGCTGCGCCGACCTTGTGCGCGCCGGTGGGGAACCACTTGCCCACCAGCGCGATGATGCGGGCATCCACGCCGGTGAGCTCGGGAGGCAGCTCGATATAGTTCGCGCCCCCAAATCCACCGCCGTGCGCCGTAGGCGCATTCTTCCAGGTGATGCGGAACAGGTTGCGCGGCGTGATGTCCCATAGGCCGATACTGGCGAGCTCGGCCTTGATGCTGTCGGGAATCAGCGCCGGGTTTTTCTGCTGTGCGAATGTGGGGATGATGATGTTGCGCTCGCGGGCGCGCTGCACGGCATTTTCCATGCCTTCTCGAACAATAGTCAGGTCAATCATAGTGCTCCTTTACTGTATAAGATTTGCTGAGATAAGTAAATGTGATGCGGTAGATGTGAGCTGTGAAAGCCTCACGCCTTCCCGTTTTTGCGTGACACAGGCGGCGGAGTGTTACGCTCATATTCTCGCTCGATGCTTTTCACCTGCCGTCGAAGCCAGGAAACGGCGACCGGCTCATAACGCCGGCACAACAATACTGAGCAAGGCGCTTGATCGGCCACCCAGTCATCTACCGAACCAAAGAGGCGCGTGCGGGAAGCCCATTCTTCTGAGGCCCCCAGCACAATCAACTGGTAAGGATGGCGTTCGGTTTCCCGCAACACCCCCGTCTGAATCGTCTTGGCGCAGCGTGCTTGCAAGGTAAAATTCTCCGGCACCGCCCCTAACACCTCCTCGATAATCTCGGCCAGCCAGAGTGTCTGATCTTCGAGCTCTTCCGCTTCATCATCCACCACGCCTTTGAGCACCCGCAGCGCCGTGACTTGCGCGCCTTCTGCCTCAGCGATTTCATAAGCCAACCGCAGCGCCATGCGGGAGTGCGGGCCACCCCCTACCGGAACCAAAATCCACCGTAGCCGTTGTGTCAAGAGTCCGCGATTGAGCAACACCGCCACATTGGTATGCACTTTCTGCAATACCAGATTGATTGGATTCTCGACCAGGCGCGCCGGGCTTAATGGCCCAGGCCAGCCCGCCAGAAGCAAATTGACATTGTGCCGCTGCTCCACTTCTGCCAGGATGCCTTCTGTGATATTGGACGCTGTGCGTGTCTTGGTGTAGACCGCGATATTACGGTGTTGCACCTCGGCGATGACGCGCTGCAACAGCGCTTGCTGCTCTGGGCTGAGGTTGCGAGCCACTCTCTGGGCGGCCCGCGGCGAGAGCTGTTTCGAGGTTGCATTGACCGTCAATACACAGATGTAGGGGTCCTCTGTAGCTGCGGCCAAGATACCTGCGATATGGATGAGACTCTTGGCCGTCTGTGGATTGGCGACGGAGACGACGATGCGCTCTTTGCCCGGCTCTGAGTTGCCATGCCGGGGACGTTCTGGCAGCCAGCGCGTGACAATGGGGGCGCTATAGCGCAACAAAGTAAACACTCCCAACACGCCGGCCCCAAAAAGCAACGCACGGGGATCGGCAAACGCCACGATGAGCAAACACGCCGCACCTGCAATATACGCCGTCAAGGGGAAGAACGGGACTTTGAAAGGCCGCTCCAGATCGGGATAGCGCTTGCGCAAGCGAATCATCGAGAAGCTGCCCCAAAACAGCACGAAAAGATAACCGCTGCTGGAGATGTAGCTCAGAAAATCCACCACACCGATCACCGCGATCAAAGCGCTGATACCGCCGATGATGATGATAGCCACCCAGGGGGTGCGGAAACGACTCAGTTTGGAGAAAAAGGGCGGCCATACGCCATCGCGCCCCAGCGTGAAAGCTTCGCGGGTGGCACTGAGCATCGCCGAGTTGATAGAAGTGAGCGTGGCGATCATTCCCGTCACAGCCATCATCGGCACACCCCAACCGGGAATGAAATGCTGCACGGCATCAGTCAACGCCGTTTCCGAACCGGCCAGCTCGTTCCAGGGAACTGTTCCTAACGTTACCAGACTCACCGTTACATAAATCACAGTGGTCACGGTCAGGCTGATGAGGATGCCCAGCGGGATGTTGCGATTAGGGTTGCTAACTTCTTCTGCATCATCGGCGATGACTTCAAAGCCCACATAGGCATTGTAAACCAGGGCAATCGTTGCCAGGATACGAGAAAAGTTAGCCCAGACGCTATGGTGAACGAAGATGCTTTCCCCAGCCATGAAGGTTTGCCAGGTGAAACCGCCAGGGCGCGTGAAACCGGCGATGATGTAGATGACGAACACGCTCAGCAAGATGCCCCCCAAGACCACCTGCGCATTGCCTACTTTGGTCACGCCGAAGATGTTGAGCGCGATGAAGACTAGCACGACTGCTACCGCTGCCGGCACGATGGGTAGGGCAGGGATGAATAGTTGCAGTGAATAGGCAAACCCTACGGCTGAGAGGGCTGCATAGAACGTACTAGACAGGCAGTCCATCGAGCCGACCAGATATGAAAGCAGCCCGCTGCCGTAGGCTTCACGGACATAGCTCATCGCCCCACCGGCTACGGGATAGGCGGTCGCCAGCTCACAATAATTGAGTGCCACCGCGTAGCTCAGCAGGCCACCGATAAGCAGAGCTAAGACAGCCGCCGGCCCGGCCATCCCCGCAGCGTGCCCAGTCAAAACGAAAATCTCCGCCGCAATCGTGCCGGCGGTCCCTAACATCACCACTTGCGCTAAATTCAACTGTCGCTTTAATTTGCGCTTGCTCATAAACGATCCAGTTTGACCCTCACTTTTTTTGAAGACATGAAATAACTTTTCTAAAAATAGCTGTACCACAAGCTTCTGGCTTGTGCTGGACGCTACATTTTCATCCAACCGCGGTGAACATTAGTTCGTATGGCACGAATCTTCGCCAGGTTGATGGTTTATTAACTGAATCATCGCAATTGCCACTCCCGCTCCCAACGCTGCTCCCACTGTATTGAGCGCAACATCCCCCAGCGAGGCGTGGCGGGTGGCGGTTAGCCCTTGCAGCAGCTCGATGGTGCAGCTGAGCAGCAGCCCGGCCAGGGTGCCATACAGGATGCGAACATCAACGGGGCGCGGAGTACACACGGACAGCGCCACGGCTGCCCCTAGCGGCGCGAAGACAATGATGTTCCCGGCGATGTCAATGAGCCAGAAATAGGGGATGCCATGACGCGCGGCGGGTGTGGTCAGCACTTGCAAACTCGCGGCAACTTCAGGATTGGGACGCAATGTCATCCACAGCAACCAGAGGGTTACTACGCTCGCCACGCCCCACCAGAATTTGCGCCCGATCATGGTTCGCATTGTAGCACCATCCACGAATTAGGCGGCTATGCCGGCAACGCGCTAGTGATGAACTCCGCCATATCCGCCTTGAGTTGCGCCAGCGATGGCTCGTGAATGTACATCATGTGTCCTGCCGGGTAGTAGCGCATCACCACGTTGCCCTGCAATCTCGCGTCGAGTTGGATGTGGTTGAAGGTATATTCGGTGGCGCAGTAGGGCGTTGCGAGATCGAAATAACCGTTGGCGACAAAGACCTTGAGAAACGGATTTTGGTGCATCGCGCCGCGCAGCGTCTCGGCGACGTTGACGTACTGGTTCTGGTATTTGCTGTAATCCCAGGGACGCACCCGCTCGGTGAGAATCTCGTAGGGCAAGTCACTCTCGAAGGCTAACTCACCGCGCAGGTATGCGTTGAGCATGGCTGTGTACGGCCCGTGGATGAGGGCGTAGCTGGGGTCATACTCGAAGTTTTCACCCGCCGCATCCCGATCCAGCCCCAAGAAGCGGCTATCGAGCCGCCCTACCGTGCGCCACTGCGCGCGGAGCAGTTCTTTGGTGAAGCGGAAGATCTCGATGCGCAGGTTGGCCCGCTCGATGTACTCCACCGATAGGCCCGTGTAGCGGGCCAGCTGCGCGGCGATGGCCTGCCGCTCGGCAGCGGGGAGCGCGCTCCCCTTGAGCAACGCGGTGGCGTATGCGCCCAGGGCAAACGCTTCCACTTCATCCAGCGTGCGGCGCAAATCGGCCTGCAACTCTGGCGCCAAACACTGATGATGCCAGGCCGTCGCCGTGTAGGTGGGCAGGAACAGGATGTAGGGCAGGTCGTTGCCCGGCAGGAATTGGAGCGTCTGAAAATCGAGCACGGAGGAAATTAGCAAGATGCCATTAAGGAACAGGCCGTAGCGTTGCATCAGATGGCCGGATAGCCCGGCGGCGCGGGTGGTGCCGTAGCTCTCCCCGGCAAGAAACTTGGGCGAAGCCCACCGCTGGTAGCGCGTGGTGTAGAGGCGGATGAACTCCCCCACCGATTCGATGTCCTTCTCGATACCGTGAAACTCTTTGGCCTCGTCCTCTTTGGCGGCGCGGCTATAGCCGGTGCTGACCGGGTCAATGAACACAAGATCGCTCACATCGAGCAGCGCGTGCGCGTTATCCACCAGACGATAGGGCGGCGGCACCGGCTGGCCGTCCTGCTCCAACAGCACCCGGCGCGGGCCAAGCACGCCCAGGTGCAGCCACACGGAAGAGGACCCCGGCCCGCCGTTGAAGGCGAACGTGATGGGACGGCGGCTCATATCCTCGATACCCTCGCGGGTGTAGGCGGTGAAGAAAATCGAGGCCCGCGCCTTGCCGTTCTCCTCGCGCAAGACCAGCGTGCCGGTTGTCGCCTTGTAAGCGATTTCTTCCCCGCCAATGACGACCGTGTGCTGCGTCTCCGAAAGCTGCTCTTGCAGCTCTTTGGTTTCTTCTTGGGCGGATTTTTCCTTTACCTCATCCTCCAATTTCACTTCCTCTGACATAGCAACTCCTTATTCAGCACGGATGGAACAAAGCTTGCGAAGAATTCTTTAACCACCGAGGCCACCAAGAACATCTCTGCGAACTTTACGCTCTCTAGGGTGGTTTTTGAGCTATCAGAAGCACGATAAATCATGCGCTACGAGCAGATTCGTGATCTACTAAGACTACCGAACATACCCCATCACAGTCACTTCGCCGTCACGCCATTCCGCCGAGGTAAAACGCACAGGCAGCAGGTCGGCGCGGCGCAGTTGCCGTTGGATTTCGCTCTCGACAGCTTGCCGCAGAGAGCCGGGCAGGGGCAGGCTCAGCGCGAGGATTTCTACAACTGGCAACCCTTCATCCAACGTGATGCGCGCCTTGCCGCTCACATGAACGCGCAACCCCAGCAAGGTCACATCGCCCTCACCGCTCACATAGTCGGGGGTGATTTCCACCTGTGGATGCTCAAAAGGAATTTGCGGATAGGCTGCCAGATACCAGGCGATGGTCTGTTCCGCCTCCAATTCTGTGAGCGTGATTTCCCACGCCTCGCCGCTGTGTTCGCCGGAGCGAATGTATGCCAGCAAAGATTCGATCTGTGGGGCACGGATGGGGGCCACCTGGTATGGTGCGGCGGCGGCAGAGAGCAACTGCCCCCAGGTGAAGAAGTTGGCCAGGATCAGTGCCGTAGCTACGGCTGCATTGACCGAAACTCTAGGTAGTCGTCTGAAAACCCGCATCTATCGCCGCCTTTATCGCAACACCAGTTGCAATGTCGTGATGCCTAGTGGCACTAACGCCACCAGGCAGAGCAATGCCCACACGACCAATGCCCGGTCGGAAAGAATCAACCGCGCGTCAGGGGCAGCTTCCAGGCGCAGCTCAGGCTGTTGTGCCTGCTGTGCAATGGAGCGGCCCAACCACAAGCTCGTCAGGCCTAATACGATGATGAGCGCCAGGGTAACGCCGCCCATCGAAACTCCTAGCAAATCCAGTTCCGGGGGCAGTTGCCCGAAGAATTCCGCGCCGGCCAGCACGGTAACTACTGTTAACCCGCCATTCCATAGGGCGTGCATCCCCGCAGCCACGGCGAATCGTCGCAACCAGGCGCGGCGCGCGCCCGGTTCGCCGTTGAAGAGGTCGCGCCAGGCCAGCGCCATCAACCCAGAACCGAGTGGATGCACCGCGCCAATGGAACGCAATAGCAGCACCCCTACCCAGAAGTTGCGCCAAAAGCCATAGCCTGAAGCGGCATAGAGGATGTTTTCAACGGCTGCAAATCCCACACCCGCTGCCGCACCGACCAGGAAAGCCTCCCGGCGGGGCAAGCGCCCCACCAGCGGCAACGTTGCCAACGGCTTTGCCACTTCTTCAACCAAGGGCGCAACAACTGCCACTTGGATCAACAGAAATACAAGGCCCGGATTGGTAAGCGCATCGGCAATCTGTTGATTTGCCAGGTGCGTCAATAGGTCGCCCAGATTGGTGAACAGCGGCTCGGCCAAATTACGAATTAGGACGATGAAGAACAATGGGAGCAGCATATTCAAGATGAGCGCGATAAACACGCCCAAAGTCGCGCCGCCGACGAATGCAGGCACGCCGCGCCGCCAGGTAAAGCCACCCGGCTGTCCGCGCATGAACCATGAGAGCGCCCACAAAGGCGGTAACGTCGCCATGACAGGCAAGAAAAAGGCAAAGAGGAACGAACTGGAGAGTCGCACACTTATCAATACCAACAAAGCAAAAATCCCTACGAGCAGCCACATCGGCGGAAGGCGTACTGGGCGAGAGGCCCGCCCGCCCAAAGATTGCCGGATATGCCAGAGTAGCGTGCCGCCGCCAGCTAGCAACAAAACTAACAGCACCAGGTTAAGCAACAGTGCGGTCGTTCCATAACGGTCAAACATAAAGAGATACTGCAAGTTACAGCACAGTCCTAGCCCAAATGGACACGCCACCACTCCTAACAGCAGACTAACAACGACCAAAAGTGTGCGTTTCCACCGATACGGCATTGGGATAGCGGTTAACCAGCTCCTCATAACTTCATCCTTCAGGCTCAATCCACCTCGGTTTTAGACAGAATTGACAGGATTTACCAAATGCCATCCGACTAAACATTACTTAACCGGTAACAACACATGGAAAGTACTGCCAGGGCATACGGCCTCATCACAGCCGGAGCTCTCCGCCCAGAGACGCCCGCCATGGGCTTCCACGATGCCTCGCGCAATTGCTAATCCTAAACCCGGACCGCCACCTTTGAACTTAGTACGTCCGGATGAGTGGACAGCCACCTCACCCATTTGGTAGAATTTTTCAAAGATTAATTCCAGATGCTCTGGTACAATCCCGATGCCAGTATCGCGCACGCTAATTTCCACTGCTTCAGGGGCAAGATTATCCGGTAAACTCTGCCCGGTGATGGTGATGCTACCCCCATCCGGTGTATACTTGATAGCGTTGCTCAACAGGTTATCAAAGACCTTATGCAACAGATCAGTATCGGCCTGCACTAACGGCAAAGTTGCCATCCCTTCCAATATTACAGTCAGTCGTCGCTCTAACAACGCCGGTTCGAATTCCAACACTAAATGCTCCAGTAATCCACCGATATCCAGCGAGTGTTTGGTCGCGCTCAAGGTAGCACTGTCAATCTTGGCAATATCCAACATACTGTTGACGATACCATGCAACCGTTGTGTCCCAGAAAGAATCCCATCCAGCAACGGTTTCAGTTCCAAATTCTTTACTAGCACCGGGCTGGATTGTAACACCTGTGTATAACCTCTAATAACCGTCAACGGTGTGCGCAGCTCATGCGCCGTAACGTTAATAAAGTCAGACTTGTTTCTGTCTAACTTCTCCAATGTCTGGTACGCTTTATTGAGTTCCTCGGTGCGCTCGGCCACCATCTGTTCCAATTGCTCATTGAAGCGTGTGATTTCATCATAGAGCCGCGCGTTGTCTAGTGCAATAGCAGCTTGACCTGCAAACGTCTGCACAATCTGCGAGTCGTCCGGGCCAAAAGCATCTACCGCCTCGCGCGTGAGCGAGATCATACCGATCACACGATCTTTAGTGATTAATGGCACGCCCATCCACGAGTAGTTCAGGGGTAGCCACGCCACCTGTTGGAAGCGCGCATCCTGGGTCACATCAGGGATAATCACGGGGGCGCGCGCACTCATCAATTTTTGGAATACATCCCCCTGACGAATCGGCATGACCAACCCAATGGCGCGATCTTGTTCTGAAAATCCACGTTGGGCGACACTGTAAAGTTGACCTTCTTGCTCGACCATAAATAGTCCCCGCACATAAGGGACCAGGACCGCCAACTGATCCAGAATGCGTCCCGGCACCTCATGTAAATCAAGACTGCTGGAAAGCACTCGCCCAGTCTGCTCCATGGATTCGGCAATCTGACGACGATATTGCTCCGAGGCATACAATTCAGCATTGCGAATGGCGATAGCGAGCTGATCAGCCAGAGTTTGCAACACCATCCGATCATCTTCGACAAAAGCATTGATCTGGTGACTCTCAATGTTAAGAACGCCCATTGTGCGCTCGCCAATGTGCAACGGCAATGCTAACACAGCCTGGGTATCTGGCAGCTCTGCCAGGGGAAAATAATCCAGCGTTTGCTGTACCTGGTTGACCAAGCGATGTTCGCCACTGCGGAAGACACTCACCACAATGCTAGGGGTTTCCAGCGGAATGCTCAACTGGTGCGTCGCCAGGTCATCGCCGGACTGACAAGCCCCGGCCCGCAACAATATAGCTTCGCCACGTTCGTCCGGCAGCCAGATGCCTACAAAGTAATAGCCAAAGCGCACCTGAATCAATTTAACCACTTTGGAGAGCAGTGTCTTGAGCTCCAAAATCGAAGCTGCCTGTCCGCTCACCTGACTGCTGGTCTGCAATTGCAGAGCGCGCTTTTCCAGCACCCGATTGCTCTCCTTGAGCTGTTGATTCAGCCAATCCTGCGTCGCCAGTGCGATACGGAGTTCTTCTTTATTGCGCCAAAATTCATCGGCACGCTCGGTCGCCTTGAGGTAGCTGTGGACTGAATATTCGGTGGTGGTGTAAAGACTGCCAGCGGTCATGTTAGCAACGCCGGTCACGGCCAGAGCAATTAAGAAAGCCATTGGATCGTAGCTGGTCGTTCCAGAGAAGAACACGAAGAGTATCGTCCAAATAAAACTAACACCAGTAACAATTAATGCCGGTGTAGGGGTGAGAAACAACCCGGCTGTAGAAACAATTAATGTCAGTAGGAACGGGGCAATGTGCCGATAGACCAGGTTACGCTCTGCACCATACAACATAAGGAAGGCAATTCCCACCAAAAAACCGCCGACATAGACATAGACGCTCCAATTTAACCGCTGATAGTTGTTTAACAAATACAAGCCCAGAGCGCTCGCCAAGCTAATGGCAACAAGGGGAATCATCATCCACAGTTCAATCGTGTTGAACTGCCCATTGGAGGTCAAGGCCAGTGCGACAAAACCCAAGAGCGGCAACGTCCAGGTCGTGGTAAGCAACATCGAGTGCAAATGCTCACGGCGCATACGTGGTACCAAATCAACATCTACATACTCTCGCGCCAGTTCTTGCGCCCCTAACAGCTCACTCACACTAAACGCCCCTTACTTTATACTGCGTTTGCCACGCGCCTTCAGAAAAATCACCAACTGGATATTACCTGAATACTTGTCCAAAATGCTACCATCAGTCTAATTTACCGATTCCCCTCCCCTACACAAATGTTGGGGAGGGGAAAGCAAGAGTCTCTTGGTAAAATTACTCTAAAAAAGTGACCCCTTATGGATATTTTAATCATACACTAACTTTAGCATAATACCCAGCGTCACGGTGCAGTGCGCTCCAAGTCAGCCCACAGGGCAGGGAGCGCCGGTGTACCCTCTACCCGAGCATATTCCGCAGCCTGAGTCAGCGCTTCAACAGCAGCTTCATGACGCTCTTGTCTCAGGTAGATGCGGCTTTGGGTATGCAATGCCTGCGCACGCTCCAAATCCCACGCGGCCCAGCGGAGGGCTTGGGTTACCAACTGTTCTGCCTCAAAAATACGGGCAGGTTGATACTCCAGATAAAATAGAGCCAGTGCATGAAGGATCTCAAAATTGTGAGGCTCGATATCCTGCGCATAAATCAGCGTCCCATGGGCAGCTTCAAAATCACCAGCGGCGGCGCTCACGCGCGCACGAGCAATCAGCACCAGCGGATCTCTGTTCTGCAACACCGTCGCGCGCATCACCGCAGCCTGAGCCTCTTGAGTATCACCTTTTTGCAGAGCGGCCAATGCCAACCAAGCCTCTGCAAGGTAATCACCTGACGCATACTCAGCGGCCATGTCAAATGATTGCATAGCCCTGTCATAAAAACCCTGATAGTAATATATGTGCCCCAACCAGAAATGCGCCGGCGCAAAATTCCTATCGAGACTCAGGGCAGCCTGAAACGCCATTTCGGCCTCAGCCCAGCGCCGCATATAGAAAAGCGCGCGCCCTTGGCCCACCAATGGTTCAGGAATGCCCGGGCTGAGCTCCTGTGCCAGGCCAAAATCATCCAGAGCGGCTGAATAAGCCTGGAGACGCAGATACTCATTGCCCCGTTCGATGCGCAGTACTGCATTATCCGGCTCGCGCAACACCTGAAGATCGTAACGAGTAGCCACAAGGAACGGCGAGGGAGTGAGAGTAGGTGTGCGAGTCGGCGGAACTAGCTCTGTCGGTGTAGGCCCCAGCTCCCCTGACGACTCCTCAATGGGCCATGTCAGCTGCGCGACAGGTGTGACCGAGACAGGCAATGTGCGCAGCACCATAATACCGATCCCTACGGAAACTACACACGTAACTACAGTTGCCAAGAATAGCACAATGAACTGGGTACGAGATAAGCGCATACTGCCTCTCCTGATTTCTTATTACCCCTTCAGTATAAAGCCGGATTGTAAAAAGGCAACTTTGTTTTGCTGCTTGACAAATTCGTTCTTTTCATGCTATAGTATACATGCTGTTTGAGAAGTGCAAGCACTGGTCGGCCTTGCCGTCCGTGCTTTTTTTTGACTGCCTTCCCATCAAAGCACAGTTGACATATTTACAGAATCGAATATTCTAAAGAGTTGAATTGCTAGTTGCTATATGGGTAATTTATCAATTACCCACCCTATATATGGTAGGGTGCATAGCATCAGCGAGCGATACATCCAGGGGAACAAGCGCCTATGGCTTGGCCCCTACACAACGAGGGTGAAGTTTGGCGCGTAAAAAGGCTACTGTATTGGACGACGAGCTCGACCTAGAACCTGGCGAAGAAGACATCACTGAAGACGAAACCGTCATCGGTCTCACGCCGCTGGTGCCCGAAGAATCAGGTGAAGAAATCTTGATGGCGCTAGGCTATGAGCGCGGGCATGTCACTTATGAAGAAATCCTCAGTGCATTCCCTGAAGCTGAGGAGGATTTAGAGCGCCTCGATGAAGTTATCGCGTCGCTACTGGAGGCCGGCATCAGTGTTGGCGGTCCTGGCGAGAAACGCCCGGAAGGGCTACGCGTACATGACGACATCGAGATGGAACTTGACGAGGATACCGAAGAGGACATCTATCGCGCCATCGAAGTAGATGACACGATTGGTCTGTATCTCAAGGAAATCGGAAAAGTTTCGCTGCTCACTGCGGAAGAAGAAGTCTCACTGGCAAAGCGCATGGAACAGGGCAAAAAAGCGCAAAAGCGTATTGAAACCGCCTCGCAGCTCTCACTGAACAAAGTGGATGAGTTGCGGTACATCGTTGATGATGGATTTTCCGCACGCGAGCACCTGATCCGCGCTAATTCCCGGTTAGTTATCAGTGTCGCTAAAAAATACATCGGACGTGGCGTGCCCTTCCTCGATCTGATCCAAGAAGGCAACATCGGCCTGATTCGCGCTGCCAACAAGTTCGATTATAAACGTGGCCATAAGTTCTCCACATACGCCACCTGGTGGATTCGCCAGGCGGTCACGCGCGCAATCGCAGATCAGAGCCGTACCATCCGCGTACCGGTTCACATGGGTGATCAAATCAACAAACTGCTGCGCATCTCGCATCAGCTCACGCAACGGCTGGGCCGCGAACCCACCCCGGAAGAGATGGCAACAGAGCTGGATATTCCCCTGCGCAAAGTGGAGCAAATGCTGGATGTGGCCCGCCGGCCTCTCTCGCTAGAAATGCCTACCGATGACGACGAAGAAAGCACTCTGGGGGATTTCGTCGAAGATATGGACAGCCCTGCCCCACCAGATGAGGTTAGCGCGGGTATGTTGCGGGAAGTGCTGATGGAGATTCTTACAGAGTTACCGCCGCGCGAGGTAAAAATCCTGCAAATGCGCTACGGGCTGCTGGATGGGCAAACCTATACGCTAGAAGAAGTGGGGAAAAAGTTGGGTGTAACCCGCGAACGCGTGCGTCAAATTGAAGCCCAGGCGTTGAGCCGCTTGCGCCACCCGGCCCACGCCCGCCGCTTACGCGACTATCTACGAGCCTGACAGGAATTCTTGAGGAATCACAAAAGGACGCGCTTGATAGCGCGCCCTTTTGCGTTGCCTGGCCCTGCGACTTGTCTGCTTACACAAACCGAGCGTTATCCGCGCCAGATTCTTTACCAACCATGACGACTGCACCACCGGCGGCGCGGGTAAGCCGATCGCGAATTGCCAACCCTAATCCCTGCGGGCCAAAGTCCTGCGCTAAAATTACATCTACGCCTGCCACATCAAATGCGCGAAGCGTACTAAAGAGCGCGCGTGCTACTACTTCCAGATTGTGCAATGGGCCAGGCGAACGGGTTAGCACCGGCAAATCAGCAAAATCTGCCCAAGCTTCTTCGGACAAGAGTATACCGACCCGCTCGCCAGCAGCGTGCAAGCGCAGAGCCTCATGGCGCAATTCCGCGAGCAATGCCGGCATAGGACCGCGATAGAGCACCATGCGCGCACGCGGGGCATAGTGTTGGCTCAGCGCACCGGGCGTGGACGAAATCTCACCGGGCACAGCAACGCGCCCGCACACATCCACAGGGCCAAGGACAGCTTCCAAAGCCTCGCGGCTCACGCCACCAGGTCGCAGAATCATAGGGACATCGCCAGCCAATGACAGGACCGTGGATTCCAGACCTACTGACGTCGGCCCACCATCCAGCAGCATATCAATCCGCCCATCCAGGTCACTGAGAACATCTGCAGCGCAGGTGGGACTCAATCGCCCGAAACGATTAGCACTGGGGGCCGCGATAGGGCCACCCGCCGCACGGATAAGCGCCAAAGCGACCGGATGCGCCGGCACACGGACAGCGACCGTTTCACCGCCACCCGTCACTTCCAGCGGCACGCGGGGCCCGCGCGGCAACACAAGCGTAAGCGGCCCTGGCCAAAACGCTGCGAGCGCGCCCATAACAGAAGGAATCTCAGCAGCTACCAGCATCACATCTTCAGCAGTAGCAAGATGTACGATGAGTGGATCATAGGCGGGGCGCTCTTTGGCCGCAAAGATGCCTTGCACTGCGCGTGCGGAGAGAGCGTCCGCACCTAGCCCATACACGGTCTCGGTGGGAAACGCGACCAGCCCGCCGCGCCGGATGACCTCTGCCGCCTGCGCGATAGCATGCGGTGCGGGTATATTCGGATTGAGTGTGAGTACCAAAGTTTGCATAGAACGCATTACCGAAAAAATACATGAAATGTGATTCCCTGCTCACGTTTCATATTTTACGTTTCACTTTCCTCATCCGTAAAAGCACTATCATAGTTGATCTCCAGCGCGGATAGCAGCCGTTGCACCTGCAAACTGTTGGTGACATCGCCACGCGTGCGCTCTAACACACCCCGCAACTGATCTACACGGCGACGCAACCCGCCGGTAATAGCGTCGGGATAGCTGAAGGCCATCAGAATATCATAGACAGCATCCATCGCCTCCAATAGCCGCTCCGCCTCCGCCATTGCTCCCTGGCGCATCGCATCCAGACAACGGCGGCGCAGCTCACTGGCGGCCTCGCACAGGCCATTGAGATAGGTGTTGTAAGGCACATCGAGTTGGGTCAGCGCAGGCAACTCGCTATTAGCGATCAGAGCCAGCGTAAGCTGTGCCTCGACAAGTTCCTTAAGCGCATCCTGGGTATAACCCGCATAGAAAAGATCAGGGAACGGCGCGAGTGCTGTTTGCATAGCTGTCGCCACACAGTCGGCCTCATCAAGCAGCGCGTGCGCAGCAGCCCACTCATCACGGTGCCCGGCGCGAATAGCCGCCGCACAGAGCCGAATCAGCTCGCGGCTCTGAAGCAATGCCGCGTCGCGGGCAACATTACGCTCTTCAAGATCGCACCGCGCTTGCTCGGCCAACGTATCCAACCACCGGTGCAAGATATGCGTCATGGCTCACTCTGCCTGCGGGGGCTTAGCCCCACCGCCAAAAAAGGCCCGCGCCAAGTCGTCCATCTCACCCGGAATAACGATCTCGCCGAACGTAGTCTCATATTTTACCAAATTCTCCTGCAAGGCACGCAACAGGAGCTTGGCATTGAACGGCGTCATGGCAATGCGAGCCTTGACCCGTATTTGGGGCTGGTTAGGCATCGCCTGTGCCAAATCAAAAATGATCTCAGAGGGCGTATGCGCAATCAAAGCAAAGTTGGCGTAGATCGGTTCCAAATTGTTGGGTAATTCGATATTCAATTTTTGAGGTGTCGGTTTGTTCATCACCAAGTCCTTTCAAAAGTACAGAGGGGACAAAGCCCCCTCTGTGTTAATTTAATCCCTACAAACCTTTAGAAGGGAATTTGTTCGTCGCCATAATCAGGAATCGGCTCCCCAGAATCTTCTGCACTGGGTACCCCACCCTCACTACGCCCGCCAATGAAACGAATAGTCTCAGCGGTGATTTCATAGGACGCGCCGGAAGAGCCATCTTGTCGCGTCCAGATTTTCGGGCCACCAGTAGCCTTGTCCGGCTGCAAACGGCCTTCAATCAACACCGGGCGGCCTTTTTGAAGGTACTGCGCGGCAATTTCAGCCTGGCGGCGCCAGGCTGTTACCTTAAACCACACCGTCTCTTCGCCAGAAGACCCATCGGCATTCGTCCACTTGCGATTGGTAGCGACAGACAAAGTCGTAACAGGCGTGCCATCCGGCGTGTATCGCATTTCAGGGTCTCGACCCAGATTGCCGACAATGATAATCTTATGGTACATAGCGTTGCTCCTTTCTAGTTAAGTAAATAATATGCACAACAAACAAACCACAAGCCTATCCAAACATTCCGCCGCCCATCAAACCGCCCAAGAACCAGCACTAACTTCGACAAACGCAACCAACGACAGCGTGAATCTCGGATAGGTTCTCAGTGTACTGCAAATAGGCCCGTGCGCAAGCGAATACATCATTACAAATGAGGCACATGTGAAGCCAATCCCAACCAACGGCATGTAAGCCAGCACATTTTAACACCCAAAGTACGCCCCAAGTCATTGGGTTTAGGGCATGAACTTGGCAAGTGCAAGGCCTTGAGTCTGCAAAACGTCGTTATTCACCGGTAAAATACTACCCAATCCAATTGGGACGAAACCTGCCAGGTCTTAGCTTAATGGTATTGAAGCACACTCCAATTATACCGCCCACGTAACTACTGTTCTATAAAGTTTTTAAAAGTGCAGTGATGTGCGGTGCAAACATTATTCCCCCTCAACAAAACACACCAGCCCATTAAACAAACTGCGTGCAACAATATCCGCGCGGTTAGTCAATAAGTCCCGATCATCCAACATGAACCCGATTTCAATAATTAGGGCGGGGGTCATGCGATTGATTTCATAGAAAGCATGATAATGCGTCATATCGAACGTGATGGTGTTTGAATCAAAGCTCAAGTCTGTGCCGAGCGCATATTCACGCACAACACAATCTAAAAAGCGATCTTCGGTGGAGGGGATATAACTGGCTGCCGCCCGCACGGCCTTAAAGCCAGTTTTTCCTGGAACGGTGCAGGAATCCGCATGAATCGAGAGAAGCGCATCGGCCTGATACCCGATCAGGCGTGGGTCGAACTCTTGTAACAAGTCTATCGTCCAACCGCGTTGGGCCAACAAGGCCTCCAGGCGACGGGCAATGTCCAAGTTAATGGTAACTTCTTGCAGGCCATCAGGGCAAATAGCGCCAGAATCGTGCCCCCAGTGGCCAGCAACGATACCTATATGGGGTGTGTGCGGAATCACTACCACCGGCGCCACGGTGGGAGTGGGGCTTGGCCCACTGAGTGGAATAATGGCAGCGCCAGGGTGGAGGACAATCGGCGCTCCGTCTTCAGAAGCCATTGAAATGATAGGAAATAGGCCGGTGGGAACCGTGAACATCATCAAGAGGCTCAACAGCACCAAGACACGGGCGACCCACCCTACCGCCCAGCGATCTACTGCGTCTGCTTTACCGCGTTTCATAAACTAGGTACTCCGAGTAAACATACGCGCTTAACGCATCCGCCGACGCCACTCGTCCTTCAACTGAATCTCATCCCAGTTATCCTTGTGCATGAGAAAGTCACGCAACAGCCGATTGAATTTATTGGTTTGTTCGAGCATCGGATAATGCTGTACTTCCTGCAAGATGAAGGCATTGACGTTATAATCGAGGTCTTCGATCACATCTTCATCTGGCGGTGTTACGATGGGGTCATCCTGTCCATAAACGAGGATTACAGGTAAATCGGTCGCCTCGAGCTGGCCCAACATATCCTGGCTCAGCGCCGAGCGCACACTATGGATGACGGCTTCCCCATCAGTCTTCGGAGCTTCCAGAGCTACTTCCTGATAGGTGTTGAGGCGGCGTCCCAGGATGCGCGCAGCGGGGTTGTCCCCCCCCGTGTAGGAACTCAACGCGCGGCCCACCTGCGAGTTCTCCAACGGCGTGCTAATCAGAGTGAGTTGTTCCACCCGGTCTGGGAATTGCGTCGTGAACAACATGGCAACGACGCCCCCCAACCCGTGCCCAATAAGCGGCACACGCCCGATTGCCATCTGATCCATGAATTGGGCAATCTGCGCAACGTACCCCTCAACGGTGTAGCGTGTCTGCACCTTATCGGAATCGCCAAAGCCCCAAAAATCCAGGGCATAAGCGCGGTAGGAAGACGACATATCTACCATTGTAGGTACCCAATACCGCCATGAGCCTAACCACCCGTGAAGAAACAGGAGGGGCTTGCCGCGTCCCAGAGCCTCGTAATGAACCAAACTGCTTTCTAGTATAATGGCGCTCATAAACTATCCCTCTCAGTGGTTCAGGCTTTGCCGAATTGCTTGAGAACCTGTGCAACTTGTTGCAACAGTTCATCGGGCGCAAATGGCTTGAGAATATACTGCATTGCGCCTACTTCCAACCCTTCTTGGATTTCCGTATCCTGGCCCTTGGCCGATAAGAACACTACCGGGATCGCCTGTGTTTGCGGATTTTCCTTGAGATTACGGCAGGCCTCATAGCCAGTCATGCGGGGCATCCGTACATCCATCAAGATCAAATCTGGCTGTAGGCCGGGGGCTTTCTCCACCGCCTCCGCACCATTGGCCGCCAGCTCGACCTCGTAGCCGGAGAACCGCAAAGTAAAGGCTATCAATTCGCGGATATCTCGTTCATCTTCCGCAACCAGTATTTTTACCATCTTCTACTCCTTAAGTGGGACTTGCCCTTCAACCAGCTGCGTAATCTCTTCAGCCAGTTCTTCAATAGAGAAGGGCTTGGTCAAAAACCGCAACGCCCCCAAAGCGCGGAGCTCTTGCTCCTTACCGTTCGCATCAGTGACAGAACCGGTCATCACGATGACCGGAATATCGGCGGTGCGCGAGTCTTGCTTGAGTTTTTCCAATACCTGGTATCCATCCAGGGCTGGCAGTTTCAAATCCAACACAATGAGGGCCGGATGCAGTTCGCGAGCCAGGCGTAAGGCCCGCTCGCCCTGCCCCGTTGTACGCACTACCAACCCCCGCGCACGCAGGGACTCCCGCACCATTACCCGCGTGTCGCGGTCATCAGCTACGACCAGCACCAACCCTTGCTGCGCCAGCACTTTATCCACTACCTGTAAGATACGCTCAGTATCCACCGGCTTGGTGAGATAATCTGCTGCTCCCAGACGTAACCCACGTTCCGGGTCCGGCACCACCGAAACGATGACCACAGGGATGCTGGCGGTCTCCGGCGCACGCTTGAGCAGCTGTAAAACCTCGAATCCATCCAAATCGGGCAATTTGATGTCTAGCGAGATCAGATCGGGGTGGCGCTCGCGGGCTACTCGCAGGGCTTCCTCACCAGTATGTGCCACCAGCACTTGGCGGCCTGTTGTTTCCAGCGTGGTGCGCAACAGTTGGGCCACGGCCACATCATCTTCAACGACCAGGATGGTAAAGTAGGTGGGGGCAAAACCCACCGGCGGGGTGCCGAGATCGGCGGTTGATTCCCCTTCAAGCAACGGTAAGGTGATGGTGAACACACTGCCCTCGCCCAACTCGCTCTCCACCATGATGTCGCCACCGTGCAACCGTACCAGCGAAACAGTGATCGAAAGCCCCAGTCCGGTGCCTACTACTTCATACACATTAGGATCATCCACACGGAAAAATCGTTCGAAGATATTATCCTGATCCGCTTTGGAAATACCAATGCCTGTATCGGCTACAGCCACATGCATCATACCCTCGCGCACGTAAGCATACACGTCAATCGCGCCATTGTTAGGGGTGTACTTGTACGCATTTGCCACCAAATTGGTAAGAATTTGCGTCAGGCGATCAGGATCACCGTAAACTTGCGGTAACGCCGGCGGCAGCTGCGCACGCAGAGTGATGGCCTTCTCGTCAACTTTTGGCAACAGAGTCATCACTACTTGTTCGATGAGCGTCTCGATGGCAACAGGCTTGAGCTGTAACTGCACGCGCCCCGTTTCGATGCGCGAGAGGTCGAGCAGATCGTTGACCAGATTGCTCAGCCGGTCAGCATTAGATTTGATGATGGTCAAGAAATTACGCTGAAGCTCGAGAAGCTCACCCGCAGCGCCCATAAGTAACAGATCCGCGTAGCCCTTGACGGCGGTCATCGGGGTACGCAGCTCGTGCGAAACGGTAGAGACAAATTCGTTCTTGGCACGTTCAGCTTCCACCTCAACGGTGATATCACGGAAGACGGAAACCACCCCCAAAAACTCCTTGCTTTGAGAGATTACGGGCGAGATGTGGATGCTCACCACCCGCGCATTCATCTCCAAGCGCTCCACCATGAAGCTGCCAGTCTCGTAGGTCGCCGGGTCATCGCGCCAGGTTTGCACCTGCTCCATCCACGTGCGAGCCTGCGTACCGTACAATCCTAACATCTCATCCAAGAACTGGCCCAATGCCTGCGTGCGGCGTAATCCAAAGATACGCTCGGCGGCAGCGTTAAAGAGAATGATCCGCCCATTGGCATCCGCCACCATAACCCCATCAGCGATACCTTCAAGAATGGCCTGGTTCTTGACCGCCTCAATCTGCTGGGTACGCAGCATCGCGCCCATGCGCTCAGCCTGCTCACGGATAAGGCGGTAGAGTTCAGCGTTGTTAAGCGCATTGCCCAGTTGCACACCCGCCGCCTCCACCAGCCGCAAGGCCTGCTCATCGAAGAAGTCAAGCGTCGAAGATTGTAAAAAGATCGCGCCTTGTGCCTCACCGCCGCTGCCCAAAATCGGTACGGCCAGCACCGAGCGGGTCAACCCAGGCGTTTCACAAGGAACCCAGCGCGCGTCTGTCTCTACATCAGATAAGATAACCGGCTCACGATGTTTGAGGATCCAGCCAACCAAGCCGCTGTTACGGTCAAAGCGCGCCAAACCACCACCCGGGGGGATAGTTTTCTCTTTGCCGATAGCCGCGCGGTACATGAGCTGCCCATTGTTAATATCCAACAACAAAATAGAGCCACGGTCAGCACGTACAGCATCGCGTAACATGCCCAAGGCCTTGTCTAGCACGCGATCAATATCCAGGCTGGCGACCAGTTCCGAGGCGATGCGATACAACACCGCAGTACGATCACGCTCCGCCTCCAAATTACCCAACGCCTCAGCAAGTGCATGGGTACGTTCCTCGACACGCTGTTCCAACTCTTGTGAGAAACGCGTGACTTCCTCAAAGAGACGGGCGTTTTCCACAGCTACAGAGACTTGATCGGCCAACGCACTAAAGGTAGCGACATCTTTGGGTGCAAAATCGCCGGGTTTCTTACGATCAGCGGTGAGCACCCCCACCGGGCGTCCTTCAACAGTCAACGGCACCATGATGCTGGCACCAATAGTCAAAGGCCCGCTGCTAAAGCGCGAGTCGGTGGCAGTATCCTCCAACACTAGCGGCATTCCGGTCTGGGCGACCACTCCCACCAACCCTTCGCCCTCGCCAAAGGTCTGATCACCCAACAGCTCCAGCCCATACCCGGACGAAGCGCGGGGAATAAAACGCCCGCTAACCGGATCCCGCAAAAAGATAGTAGCATAATCATAATTAAGTAGATTGGTAACAGACTGGGCTACTGTGTTCAACACCAGCGGCAAGTCGAGCTTGGTAGTGATAGAGCGACTCAGCGCATTGAATAACTGTAGCGTATTCAATTGTAATTGAAGATTTTGCACCAGTTGATTGTTCTCGATAGCCAACGCCACCTGCGCCGCAAAGAGCTCCAACACTTCGACCGAAGTACGGGTGGGCACGCGCCCATCGCGCGGATTATCTACCGACATCATGCCCAAATACTCACCCTGCGTGCCGATGAGCGGCACAAGCAACATGTCTTGCCCGTGCCACATGCCGGGTGTGCGCCCCACATCCTGGCGGTCTTCTTCGTCCTCGAACAGGTCCAAATCACTGACAATATGATGATACTCTGCTGGGATGTAATAACAGCGGCTCACAGCAAAGCGTTCCTGGAAAAGGCGCTCAAGACGCGCCCAGGGCTGGCGTACCTGTTTCATCCGCTCCAAATCGGCCAGAGGCAATCCCGCCCCGGCAACGCGCCGTTGATAGCCAGAATCCAACACGCTAATCAGCACAATCTCGTAGCCACTGCCCTCCTGGATGGCATAGGCCACATCCAGCAATACCTCTTCAAGCGGCTGGTCGGAGCGCATAGTACGCGTAACTTCAAGCAGCAAAGCCATCTGCTCAGCACGTTGGCGCATCAGCTCGCCGCGCGCCAACTGCTCGTGATACCGCTGGAAATTACCTACCGCGATAGCGGTTTGGATCGAAAGCCCATCAAGAAAATCCAATACAATCGGCGAAAACGCCTCTGGGCGAGGGCTATGAATGGCAATGAGGGCGGCCAACCGCTCCTCGTAGAACACCGGGGCCAGCAGTAACGATTGCATCGGCAGCTCGGGCCACGCTTCGAGGAGCGAATCAAGGCATGGCTCATAGCGCAAAGTATGTTGTGCCAGGAATGCCTGTAAAGGCGGGAATGTGTCTGGTGTCTGTAGCAGCTGTACAAGCGCGACCCGTTGTGTTTCAGTATAGCCATAAGTAGCGCGCAGTTCAGCGGTTGCATTCGGTGTCCACAACGCCACAAAGCCGCCCTCGGCCTCAGCGAAACGTGCCGCCTCGTCAAGTACCAAACGCAAGATATGGTCGAGGTCAAACGTAGCTGTGCTTTCCTGAGTTACTCGTTGTAAGACTTCTAACGAATGCACCCGACTCTGAAGCTCGGCGTCGGTCTGAGCATAGAGTCGCGCGTTCTCAATAGCAACAGCGGCCTGTTCAGCTAAGATTTTTAAGAAGCCAATCTCGTCGGGAGTGAAGGTGTGCGGCTCCATGAACTGGGCGGAGAGCAACCCCACCGGCGTTTCGCCACGATGCAATGGGACATCGGCATAAGCACGAAAACCTTCTGCTTCCGATAAAGGCGCAACCTCCGCGAGTTCGGGATGTTGTTGTATATCTTCAGAAATGACAATTTGATTGACGGCTATAGCGTGCGCGCGCCCACCTTCAGTGATGGGAATACCCTGAGAAAGCTGACGATACTGAGGCGAGACCCCTTCTGCAGCGACCAGATTGAGCAAATTGGTCGCCGGATCGAGAACAAAAATGGCCGTGCGCTGGCAGGCAAGAACGCCAGATACAGCCCCCACAATAGCCTCCAATACGGCATTCAGATCCAGCGAGCCGCCGATGGTCGCCGCAACATGCGCAAGCGATTCCAATAGGTGAGTACGCTGTTCCACGCGTTCCAACAGTTGCGAAACATAGATCATACCAGAGACTTGAGCCGAAAGCATTTCCAGCAGCTGCACATCTGTTTCAGTAAACTGACGCGCATCTGTGGGATTAGCGATTTGGATAAAGCCAATACGTTCACCGCCAGCTTCGAGCGGTACAAAGAGCAGCTGCTGCCACTCGGCTGCTACCACCAGGGTTTGCAGGCCCCAGGCCTCCAAATGGGGATCGCTTTGCGCATCAACGACCTTCCAATAGGGGACATCCAACCACTGGCGCTCACGATGACTCCCCGGCGGGATGAGCACAGTATAACTGGCAAGCCAGTCAACAGGTAATCCATAAAACGGCGCGCGAGCTACCAAGGCTTGTTGCGCTGGTTCGTAAGTCAGTACACCTACCACCGCCACTTCCAGTAATGCGGCTACGCGCTCGACGATGATTTCAAGGAGCGAAGGTAAATCACGCGCGCGGCCGGCAGCATTGGTTACATCGCGCACTTGCTCCAGCAACTGCACGCGTGCCTGTACATCCTGGTAAAGCCGCGCCTTTTCAATAGCAATTGCTGCGTGAATGCCGAAAGCTTGCACTAGTTCCAGATCATGTTCGGAAAAGCGCTCCGGCTGCATGGCATCCATCTCTAGTGTCCCCACCAGCTCGCCACGGGTAATCAGGGGAATACCCAGATAAGCACGGATGGGTTGATCGGGGTAATCGAGCTTGGGACGGATATCAGACTCACGCATCTCAGTAATGAGCAACGGGCGCCGCTGTCGCGCCAGATGTCCGGTCAAACCCTCGTCTAACTGATAACTGTGCCCGGCTCGCTCCAGATAAGCGCGCGATTCCGCGCGAGCCAACAAAGCCCCACGGTGCATCACATGGGTCTCCGGGTCCCAGAGCGTGATTTCACCATTATCATAGGGGATGAGTTGCCGCAATGCGCCGAGGACAGCATGTAGAGTTTCACCTAGATCAAGACTCTCACCTACCAAACCAGTGAGCTGTTGGAGCGTTTCCAGTTCTTGTAGTCGCCGCGAGGTCAGCGTATCCACCGGAGGCGTTTGCGGTTGAGCATGCAATGCCTCAGTCAATGCCCCCATCCACAGTCCACCACCGAGTAACACGGCCCCCATAAGAAATAAATGTAACCAGTAATCAGGTTGGAGCAAACTCGCAGGGAGCGCAGCGCATAACAGCAATAACGCAGCCAGCCCACCCCCACGCCGCCCCCAACAGCGAGCGGCCAGAAAGGTAGGCCAGGCAAGCACGTAGAGTCCCAGAGGCAACTTTAAGCCAAAGTAGAGCAGGAAAACTGCGACTACTCCGCTAAGAATCCCCAGGATTCCCCAGTGTGCGCGAGCATGCTGCTTTTGCATAGCCGAAACAGCCGTAACGGTTGTACGGAAAGGTCGCCGCTAAGCGTACAACGCTTACTTGCGGGACCGGCGCCGCGCTTCAGCAGCTGCTTCGGTGATCTCGCGGATGTCGGTGAACGGCCCATCGTCAATGGTCAGCACACCGATCTGGAGCGTCATCAACGGGGCTTGCTGCTCGTCGCCATCATCATCCGTAATGACCAAGTAACCACGCTGTCGAGAGATAAAGTCATAGTGCGTGCCTACATTGTCATCAAATCGCTTCTTCAGCTCGGCCCGTAAGGGCGGCGCGAGGTCTTTGCGTGTGATGATAAGGAAGTCGTCACCGCCAATGTGCCCAATAAAGTCGTCTACTGTGCCCAGCTCTTCAACAACCTCATTAAGCAACATACCCGTGAAGCGGAGCACTTCCTCTCCGGCTACAAAACCATACACCTCATTGAATGCTTCCAATCCATCCATACCAATGTAGAGGATTCCCCAATCTTCACTACGCATCAGCTGCCGGAGCTGCTGTTCAATCAGCCGCCCGCTAGGCAGACCCGTGCTGGGACTGGTGAGTGCCTCGATTTCAGCCCGCTTGATGGTATTGCGCACCCGTAGGCGCAGTTCTTCCACATCAAAGGGCTTGGTGATGTAATCATCGGCACCCAGTTCCAACCCGTGAATCTTGTCGCTACGCTCATCTTTCTGTGTAAGAAAGATAATGGGGATGTGGCTGGTGCGCAGGTTGGTGCGCAATTGCCGACAGATTTCGTACCCGTCAAGATCGGGTAACATAATGTCCAACACAATCACGTTGGGCATTGTCTGCCGGGTCATGTCGAGCGCCACCCCGCCGCGCGGCGCCACATGCACTTCGTAGCCTAGCGACTTGAAGTACAGCTGCAGCATATTGGAGATGTCGAAATCGTCCTCTACCACCAGGATGCGGCCTTCGCTCATTCCCTACCTCCTGTGTGGGCTCTCATTTTGATGTCCTGAATGATTGCCTCGTCTAACTGTTTCTCGAAACTTCGCAACGCGCCCAGCCGGAACCCGTGCCGGGTCGCCAATGCGTCAATCATGGTGACTTGCTCCGCCTGTAAGTCTTTCCCGATAGTATAATCCTCCTGCCAGCCCTCAAAGCATAAGGTCATCGTTTCTGCAATGCACCCAAACGTCATATCCGGCGGCAAACCATAGTTAAACCCGAAATCTACTGCACCGGGTACTTTGACCAACCCCCCATCAATCACCAATACATCCCGCCGTGCCTGCGTCACTTGCAATGACACATCGCGTGGACGGGATACATCACACACCACTGCCCCACTGCGCAGCATCTCCGGACGCACCAAATTGCCCCCCGCACTGGTCACGGTGATGATGACTTCGGCATTACGAATCGCCAGGACGTCATCCGACAATGTTACAGTGGAACACCCCCGCTGAACGACGCGCTCACGCATCTCTACAAGACGTCCCTGGTTGCGCCCAATCAATAACATTTGTCCTGCCTGGGGTGCCAGCAATTCAGCGACCGCCCCACCGATCGCACCGGACGCGCCGACCACTGCCACCGTGGACTGTGATAAGTCCAGATTCATCCGCTGTGCTGCCTCGCGAGTTGCTTGTGCGGCTGTCGCTGCTGTATAACTGTCACCAGTAGTAACAGGAATATCCAGCGCACGTGCAATCGTCGCCCCGCCATCACCTACAACCGACGTATATGCACCTAAACCAAGAATGTTCGCGCCGAGCTTCTGCGCCAGATGACCGGCTGCGATGATTTTACGATACACCTCTTGAGGCGGCAACTGCAACATCCGCTGCGCCGTATAAGGAACTGCAATCAACCAGCCTTCAATTTCCTTTCCCGTCGCCTCTGAACGCGCACCCGTAATGTGCGAGAGATAGACCGGCGGCCAAAAGCGCGAAAGAAAATGAATCGCCTCTTCTGGTAAAACTTTGCCTAAGAACGGGTATTTTCGACTGACATCTCGTTTAGGATCAATTGGATGAATAATAAATGCAAAGGCACCCATTGTATTGGTTTACTCTTCCGGGCGATAAAGTCGCGGATGCAAACTAGCGCCATCTTTCAAGGCTAAATGATCACTTTCTTCATAAGCTATATTTTTGGAGATAACTCGGCGTTCCGGAGTGGCAAATAGCACCACATCCGATTCAATCATGCGCGCCGGAAAAACTATCATCCCCGAACCGATACGTACATTATGACCCACCGCCCCTCCCAGGGCCGGCATCCCCGTATCTTCTAAGCGACCGCCAAAGTGTGTGCGCAAGGTGCGGGGGACAAGGTTAAAATCGGTGAAGGTGTTACCCGCGCCGATAAATGAGCCACGCCCAACGACGCACATCTGAATACAAGTATTCTGCGCAATCAAACAATCTTCCATCAGTACCGACATAAAGATAGCTGCCCGAAATGGTAAGAAGGTACGATCGCCGATAACGCTCAGAAAGAGCTGGCAACCCTGCTGGATATTGACATTGTTGCCAAGGATACAATTTGCCACGACAGCACCCGGCCCAATCGTGACGTTATCACCAATAATTGAAGGCCCTTGAATCACAGCACTGGGGTCAATACTACAATTTTTGCCGATTTGCACCAGTCGCGAACTGGTAAGCACCTGCTTGCGCTCCATCATACCCCGCCACAACAATTCTAGATTGATCTTGATTTGTTGTTCAGCGGCTTGTTCAAAACGCGCACCGATAGAGAAAATACCGAAGGCAACATTAGCATGAAGGATATGCACCCAATGCTCGATAGAAAGAAAGGCTTTGGTAGGCAACTGATAGACTAAATCCCCATAAGCATTGGACATGTGGGTAGGAACATGATAATAGCCAACTTCGCGAGGGTCTGTGCGGATCACCAACGGGCGCACAACCGGGTCAATGCCGTAAGGATAATACCAAAGATCGGCAACGTAGTGATTTCCCTGGCGCCGAATACCACGTTGCAAATAAAGCGCATGAGCCACCAATGAGGGATCGTCCAACTCAAAGGCTGCCTGGCAGGCTTTACCTGATTCGCGCGCGCGTTGAATGAACTCATCAATAAAAGGTTTGTCGAAATACAGATTATCACGATAAACCAGGGTTTCAACCCGCTCGTGAGAAATCTCGTTGAAAGAATCCACCTCACGCTCTTCCGTGGTGTATGTTGCCAGCATATCGCGTTGGTGCAACCATAAAGGCTTAGCCAACACGCTCAATTCGCGCGCTGGCTCGTTGAAAGGCGGAATTTTGCGCTTATCCCGCAGAATGATTTTACGCACGCCCGCTGCTCCTCGTACCGGTGTCGTTCATATCAAAATCCAAAGGCCGTTTGTGAATCTGAAACGTGCAATTGGGCGCTCCAGTCGCCATACACGTTAGTTCTTCGATATCAAATCGCTTACCACCGCTAACCCAATAGAGCGACTCCTCCAACAACCCGATTGCTAAAGTGCAGACCGGTTGCGTAGTTTGCCGCTCCCAGCACAACCCACAACGCTCAATGATGCACAGATAGGCTGTGTCATTCTCTCCTAGAAGCACGCGCTGATCCGAGTAGCGATTGCAAATTTGGGCCAACACTTCTAGGGCCAGCCGCACTTTCAGCGATAACGGCAATAACCGAAAGGCAACATCGGTGAAACCTAATACGCCACCAAAATCTTGTACGCCATATTTGAAACATACCCGCCCGGCACGCAACGCCAACCCACGTCCACCACGTGGCCCGTAAAGTTCTTCCAATGCCACCAACAATCGGCTCAAGTCAGTAAACGGAAAAGCCAGTGCAAAATCATTGGGCGGATAATGTTCGCGCAGGTGCGGTAAGCGCGCCAGCTGGAGCACGGTATGGAGTGCGTTACGCCCCATCACCTCTTCCAGGGCTAAAAGTACCACCAGCCCCATCTTATTAGGGAAATAATAAAGTTCGGGCGCGTGCGCCTCCATTGATAGCGTCACATTACGTCAACGGCGCTCCAAAAATTCCCGCACCGCACCGTGGAACCGGTCAGTTTCATCGAGCATCGGGAAATGCGCCGAATTCTCAAAATAATGCAGTGTACTATCACGTGCGCCCTGCCGCAACAATTGTCCTTGCTTTGGGTCTACAATGTTGTCTTTGACACCGTAAATACCCATCGCCGGAATACGCAATTCGTGCAGCTGCGGGCGCAAGTCGGTGAACCGTAAATCCCGAATGCTGGTAGAGAAGGATTCCATGGTGGTGCGCGAAATATCTTTCTCGAACATTTGATACCAGGTACGCCAATCCTTCGCGTAGAAGCGCGAAAGGACCTTGACGCCCGTGTAGAACATGCCGGGAAAAGCATATAACAAACGTGCGATATGTCGGTTCCCGGCCAGTTTGAGCAAAACAGCCAACCCGTAACCAGCCACCGGAGAACCAACAACCGCTACCTTGGACACGCGATTAGGATGATCCAGGGCCAGGCTCAGAGAAACTGTGCCCCCCATCGAATGGCCCATCACGGGCGCGCGCTCCAGTCCCATGCGCTCCATGAACTGATCCACCATTTTGACGTAGTCTTTAACTGTAAACGAACCTAATTTAGCTGAGTCACCAAAGCCCCAGAAATCCAATGCATACGCTTTATACTTGTCTCCCAAGGCTTCCATCGTTGAAAGCCAATAGCTCCACGAACCTAACCAGCAATGCAACAGAATCACCGGCTTACCACGCCCGTAAGTTTCGTAATGGACTATGCCCTGATCGGTGACTATGGAGCTCATTTTTTTGCCGCCTCAGCCCGGTTGATTCAATAATACCATAGGACGCACTCACACTTGCTAATGGGCCGTTGCAGTTCGGTTAAAAACCGGTTACGCTTCTTCAGACTGATCCATAATTTCCAGAATAGAATACAAGAGTTCCAGCAACACCTCTTTTACGCTGTCTTTCTGGGTAGCAATACATGGCACCACTTTGATTTCTGGGTCTACGCGCAACACAATACGCAAATCTTCCGGCGGCCAGGCATCATCCAGGTCTTGCTTATTCGCCGCCACGATGTACGGCACTGGGGAGTAGCTGCTAAAGGTGTCTAAAATGCGCCGGGCCTCACGGAACGTCTCTGGCCGATTGCTATCTACCAGCACAATAAATCCCAGCATACCTTCGGAGAGGATCTCCCACATGAAATCGAAACGCCGCTGTCCCGGTGTGCCAAAGAGATATAAAATGAGCTCATCATCAATCGTGATGCGCCCAAAATCCATGGCAACGGTAGTCTGCGTTTTAATACGTTCCGCTTCCCTGGAAATCTTGCGCTCAGTGGAAACTACATCAATTTCGCTGACCGATTGGATAAATTCAGTCTTACCGGATGAAAAAGGGCCTGTGATGACGATTTTGAGCGTCTGCATTGCCTATAACTCCCGAATTTTGGTGATCAACTTCTGTACCAGGCCGCGCTTGACTGCCGGGCGGCGCATTTCCATCCCAGCGGTGCTCCCTTGTGTACGGCCGGTGGCGGTCCCCGCCGTCGGCACTACAGGAGCAGAACGCGGGGTGCGCACAATCTCTACCAGCCCCGCTTGCAACAGGCTGTAGACAATTTTACGGATTTGGAATTCACTCATGTTGTTGGATTGCGCCAGCTGCCGAATAGTGTTGCGCGGGTTGATGAAGGAGATAACGCGCCACTCCTCCACGCTCAGATTGATGTCGCGCAATGGGGTGGTGGGCCGCTCTGCAAATTTGAGCGCAATATCCAAATCGGGCAGTTCATCCTGAAGGCGTTCCCACTCCTTGAGCCGCCGACTCCCCTCCATGATGACGTTTTCCAACGCGATAGTGGTAGTAATCTTTCCCTGTACAGGCATTTCCGCCGGTTCAAAACGAAAAGTACCATCATTCCAGGAAAAGATCCGATAAACTAGGTTAAGCAAGTGTTGGTTCACGCTGCGGGTGATGTCCTGCTGTTGGATGTGTCCTGCCTGCATGAGCATCATAGCGATATCGCGATCCGGCTTCCCACTCGTGTGAGCCATGATGGCCCGCACCTGGTCAGCGTTGAGCTTGCCAGCCCGCTGGAGCAGTAAGGGGAGCGTATCCTCCTCGCCATCCAAACCCGCGTAAATCAGTTTCCCTTCACGGAAGCACAGATAGGCCTTACCTTGGGAGCCTCCTTCTAAGTGCAGGGTTCCTGTTTTGCGCGCCAAGTTAATCAAGTTGAGCAATTGGGTAATACCAAAATCTTCTAGATTGCCTTTCAGCGCCATTTTCCAACCATCCTTAGAGTGAATACCTGACAGAGCGTGGGCAGCAGAATCTAACTGCACATCTCCAACTGATCAGTCTTGACTGGTGCGTTCTAACAGCTACAACCGGATCACTTATTAAGCAACCCTGGTCTATCGCTGGCCTTAGCGCACGAACAAATCAGTTAGCCAATTTCATCTTAGGGTCATGCGATATTATGGTTCAATTCCTTTTAACAATTATAACCGGCTTCTATGATAGAGCAAATCCAACAGACCTGCCAGGTCTACTGTTTCAACTGCACAGCCTGGGCCAGCAGTTCTTGTGCTCCCTGGCGCGCGGCCTCACCTTGAGTGCCGAGCATCTGCGCCAGCTCCGCTACACGCGCATCTCCTTCCAGCCGCGTGACGCGGGTAAGTGTACGCCCAGCCACCACTTGCTTTTGCACCTGGTAGTGCGCATCACCAAAGCTTGCCAGCTGCGGCAAGTGCGTGATACACAAAACCTGGTGATGTGGGTCGCCCGCACCCGCGCTCACGGTAAGTTGCCACAGCTTCGCGCCTACCACGGCCCCCACCCGCCCGCCAATGCCCTGATCAATCTCGTCAAAGATCAGCGTAGGCGTGCGATCAACGCGAGAGAGCACTGTCTTGAGCGCCAGCATCAACCGTGCCGTCTCCCCGCCAGACGCAATACGCATCATGGGCTTGAGACCCTCACCTACATTCGGCGCGATCAAAAATTCCACCCGCTCCACACCAGTAGCATCAAGGGCAGCCGTCTGTACCGAGGTACTATCCTGCGGGGATTCGCTTTCGCTCAGCACCCACACGTCTGCTGGAAGAGGTACACTTAATGGCGCACCCTGTGAGTGGGCCGCGCAGCGGAATGCGACGCCGAAATGCGCACCGGTCATGTGCAAATCAGCCAGCTCCGCCTCAATGCCGGCCGCCAACTGGCGGGCCGCATTACGGCGCTGCTGCGAGAGCTGCTCGGCGAGCATGCTGGCTTCCATAAGGTAACGCGCTTCCGCAGATTCCAACTCAACAAGGCGCTCATCGCTGTGCTCCAACGTCTGCAGCTCCGCCGCCGCCTGCTGCGCATGTTCCAGTACCTGTTCTAACGCACCGCCATATTTGCGCTCCAGATGACGCAACAGACTGAGGCGCTGCTCTACTTGCGCGAGTCGCTTGGGGCTGAACTCGATACTCGTGAGATAGCTCCGTACCACCTGGGCCACATCTTCCACCTGGTAGCTCACATCACCGAGAGCTTGCGCCTGTGGCTGGAGCGTAGCATCAAGATGCACTAACCCACGCATATCACGTTGCGCCTGTCCTAGCAAATCAAGGATCGCGGGAGTGTCCTCAGCCCCCTCTTGCAAGAGAATCAACAACTGCGTCGCCAGTGCATGGAGTTGTTCCGCATTTGCCAACCGGGTCAATTCGTCTTCAAGTTCGACAATTTCACCAGACTTAGGCGCGGCATCCACGATTTCTTGTACTTGGAAACGCAACAGGTCAAGCCGTTGCATCCGCTGCTGTTCACCCTGCCGGAGCGCAGTCAACTCACGGCGCACACCGTGCAACTGACGTACCACATCAGCGAGGGCAGCGCGCGGAGCTTCCAGCCCGGCAAACCGATCGAGCAAATTAAGATGTTCATTAACCCGCAACAAACTAAGATGCTCGCTCTGCCCGTGGAGATCCACCAGGCGCTCAGAAATCTCGCGCAGCACGCTCACCGCCACCATTGCCCCATTGACTCGCGCCACCGAGCGGCCATTCTCGCGCAGCTCACGGCTCAACCAGAGCTCATCAGGGTTATCACTTTCTAACCCTTCCTGCTCCAACAGAGATATGAGCGCACCCCGCTCTGCCGAATCCAACAGAAATAGCCCTTCAATGAGGGCACGCGATGCACCAGTGCGTACAGCGGTCGTATCCGCTCGCCCGCCGAGCAGTAAGAGGACAGCATCAATGAGGATGGATTTCCCAGCGCCGGTTTCGCCGGTCAATACATTGAACCCCGATTCTAGGGTGAGGTTCACATCATCAATAATCGCAAAATCTTGAATGTGTAATTCTTTGAGCAAAGCGTCACCTTGTACGCGCCAATATATCTATCAAGAGTATACTCGATTTGTAAAGAAAGCAAGTGAAATTTATCTGAGAGCTTTTGAGAGGCGTAACATGCTATGATAACCTGCAATAATCCTATCATAGCGCGTGTTGCACGGTATGTACTGGCGGCTTCAGCCGCTTTTTGAAGCTGAGAAACGCCTGAAGGCGTCACTACTGGTAGAAACTATGCAAACTCTGAAGAAAAGGCAACATGAACAAACCTTCATCAAGATTAAGTGAATTTTATAACCTGGCACCGGAAGTGCGCCGGGCGCGGCTAGCGGAGGTCGCCGGGCTGAATGAGACGGATCTGGAAGCACTGGCGGGGACGCCGGGGTTGGAGCTGTCTCGCGCCAATGCCATGATCGAGAACGTGGTGGGGCTGTATGCGCTGCCCATCGGTATCGCAACGAATTTCATCGTCAATGGGCGCGAGATGCTCGTGCCGATGGTGATCGAAGAGCCATCGGTGGTCGCGGGCGCATCGTTGGCGGCGAAGCTGGCCCGTGCAGGCGGCGGCTTCACAGCGGAGACGGATGCGCCCGTGATGATCGGGCAGCTGCAGCTGCTAGACGTGCCGGATCTGGCCGCAGCGCAGGCGACGCTCGCCGCGCACCGCGCGGAGCTGCTCGCGCTGGCGGCGAACGTTGACCCCGTGCTGGCCCGGCTGGGCGGCGGCGCGCGCGATCTGGAAATCCGCACGCTGGAAGACACCCCCACCGGCCCGATGCTCGTGATCCACCTGCTCTATGATGTGCGCGACGCGATGGGCGCGAACGCGGTCAACACGGCCTGCGAACGGCTCGCGCCGCGCATCGCCGCGCTGACCGGGGGGCGCGTGTTGTTGCGCATCCTCAGCAATCTGGCCGACCGGCGGCTGGCGCGGGCACGGGTGTGCATCCCGGAAAGCGCGCTGGCCTTTGGCGATTTCAGCGGCGCGGACGTGGCGCGCGGTATCAAAGAGGCGTGGGCGTTCGCTGCCGCCGATCCGTACCGGGCGGCGACGCACAACAAGGGCATTATGAACGGCATTGACGCGGTGGTGCTAGCAACCGGCAACGATTGGCGCGCTATCGAAGCGGGCGCACACGCTTACGCCGCCCGCGACGGACGCTACACGAGCCTCTCCACCTGGCGGCGCGACGGCGACGGCAATCTGGTCGGCACACTGGAATTACCCCTCGCGCTGGGCATCGTGGGTGGCGCGACGCGCGTACACCCCGCGGCGCAAGCCGCGCTGAAGCTGTTGGGCATCCAGACGGCGCAGGAACTCGCGGAAATCGTGGCGAGCGTGGGGCTGGCGCAAAACCTGGCCGCCATCCGCGCGCTGGCAACCGAGGGCATCCAGACGGGCCACATGGCCCTGCACGCCCGGCAAGTCGCCATCGCCGCCGGGGCGCAAGGCGCAAACATCGAGCGCATCGCGCAAATGCTGGTGGCAGAGGGCGTCGTGCGGCTGGATCGGGCGGAGGAGCTGCTGCGTGCTTCGTAATGCGTGCTGCGTAAATCTTGCTTTGCCATTCGCCATTTGAGATTTGCTGATTTGCTGATTTGTCTCAGGAGGACTTTTTCATGGAACCACGTTGGACTATGCAGACGGCTCGTCCGGTGGGCATTATCGGATACGGTTCGTATATCCCCATGTACCGCTTGCCCAACGCCGAAATCGCGCGGGTGTGGAGCGATGGCGGCGCGAGTGGCCCTATCAAAGAAAAAGCGGTGGCCGGGCCGGATGAGGATACGGTAACGATTTCCATCGAGGCGGCGCGGAATGCGCTGGCTCGCGCGGGCATTGACCCGCAACAGTTGCGCGCGGTGTGGGTGGGCAGTGAATCGCACCCCTACGCGGTCAAGCCCTCTTCGACGATTGTGGCGGAGGCAGTGGGCGCATCACCCTACATCAGCGCCGCCGATACGCAGTTCGCGTGCAAGGCCGGCACAGAGGCGCTCCAGATGGCGCTGGGCTTTGTGGGATCGGGGATGGCGGAGTACGCGCTGGCGATTGGCGCGGATACGGCCCAGGGTCGCCCGGGCGACGCGCTAGAGTTCACGGCAGCCAGCGGCGGCACTGCGTTCGTCGTGGGGCCAGCGGAAGAGGCACTGGCGGTCTGTAAAGGCTCGCTCTCGTATGTGACCGATACGCCGGACTTCTGGCGGCGGGCGTACCAACACTACCCCAGTCACGGCGGGCGGTTCACCGGCGAACCGGCCTACTTTCAGCACATCGAATCGGCAGCGCGGGCGATTATGGACGAGATGGGCCTGCAACCGGCGGATTTCGCCTACGCCGTTTTCCATCAGCCGAACACGAAGTATCCCCAAGAAGTAGGCAAGCGCTTGGGCTTCACGCCGGAGCAAATCAAGCCGGGTCTGCTGAGCGGCGTGGTGGGCAACAGTTACGCGGGCGCGGCCATCGCGGGCTTCTCGGCAGTGCTGGATATTGCCGAACCGGGCCAGCGCGTGCTGCTGGTGAGCTTCGGGTCGGGCGCGGGATCGGATGCGTTCATCTGGGAGCTCACGGAGGCGCTGCCGGCGCGACGCGACCGCGCGCCGCAGGTGCAGGCATACATCCAGCGGCGGCAGGAGATTGATTACGGCCTGTACGCGCGCTATCGCCGCAAGCTGTTGGTGTAGTAGGAGGGCAGGATGCGAGACGTAGCCATCATTGGACTGGGACAAATTCCAGTAAACGAGCACTGGGGTACGGGCCTGCGCCATCTGGCGTTTGGCGCGGCGCAGGCGGCGTTACAGGATGCCAACGTGGGGCGCGTGGATGCGCTCTATGTGGGCAATATGCTCTCCGGCGAGATTGCCGGGCAGGAGCATCTGGGCGCGCTGGTGGCCGATTTTCTCGGCATGGCCGGCATCGAGGCGCTGAAAGTCGAGGCGGCGTGCGCCTCAGGCGCGGCGGCGCTGCGTGTGGGCTACATGGCGGTCGCCAGCGGCCTGCACGATCTGGTGCTGGTGGAGGGTGTGGAGAAGATGACGGACACGCTGGGCCGCGAAACGACGGCGGCGCTGGCGATGGCCGCAGACGCGGAGTATGAGGTGAGCCAGGGCGTGTCGTTCGTGGCGCTCAACGGGCTGCTGATGCAGCGCTATATGTACGAGTACGGCTGGCAGCGGCAGGATTTCGCCAACTTCGTGGTGACAGCGCATCAGAACGCGCTCCACAATCCCAACGCGATGTTCCACACCAAAGTCACGCCGGAATCCTACGCCAAAGCCGCGATGATTGCAACGCCGGTGGGGCTGTTGGATTCGCCGCCCGTGTGTGACGGCGCGGCGGCAGTGGTGCTGGCCCCGCTGGAGTATGCGCGCACGCTCAGCCCGGCCCCGCTGCGGATTCGCGCCTCGGCAGTGGCGACGGATGCTCTCGCTGTGCATGATCGCAAGGATCCATTGGCGCTGGAAGCGACGCGGATCTCGGCGGCGCGCGCCTACGCGCAAGCCAAAGTGAAGCCGCAAGACCTGGATTTCTTCGAGCTGCACGACGCTTTCACGATTATGTCAGCCTTGAGTCTGGAAGCGGCGGGCTTCGCGGAGCGCGGGCAGGGCGTCCGCCTGGCGCTGGAGGGTGAAGTGACGTTGCAGGGCCGCGTCCCCATCGCCACGATGGGCGGGCTGAAGGCACGCGGGCATCCTGTCGGCGCGACGGGGATGTATCAGATCGTAGAAGCAGCCTTGCAGCTGCGCGGACTGGCGGGCAAGAACCAGATTCCCAACGCCCGGCTCGGCATGACCCAGAACATCGGCGGCAGCGGCGCGACGATTATTACGCATATTTTGGAACGGATTTCGTAATGCGTGCTGCGTAAGGGGATTTTTTACGCAGCACGCATTACAGATTGCCAAGAGTATAGATTCAACAACTTGTAATTCACGCAACGCGATTGAGATAACCTTAAGGAGGAATCATGGAAAGCAAAGTAGCTCACGACTGGCGGTTGAAGGGGCAGCGGTATCGGTTGGAGGGCGAGGAGTGCCCGCATTGCAGCGCGAAAATTTTCCCGCCGCGCGATGTCTGCCCGGAATGTCACCAGCCCGCGAAGGAACCGTACACGTTTAGCGGGCGCGGGGAAGTCTATACGTTCAGCACGGTGTATCACGTGCCGCAGGGTTTCGAGGATTACGCGCCCTACACGGTGGCGCTGGTGCAGCTGGAAGAAGGCCCGATGATTACGGCGCAGCTGACCGATGTGCGCCCGGAGCAGGTGCAAATCGGGATGCCGGTGGAGATGGTCACGCGCAAGCTGCGCACCCAGGGCGATGAGGGAACGATTAGCTATGGCTATAAGTTCCGACCCATGCTGACCGCGGGAATCTAATACCGCTTCTCATCATCCCCCTTTTCTCCTGGAACAAGAGAAAAGGGGGATTTTTTGTGTAGTTGATACAAGTGACGACCATCATGTTTGCACGATTTGTAGGAAGGGGAAACATATTGATACCTTGTACAAAAATCGGTGTTTGGGATTAGAGCAGTGTAACGTGTTTTTGATATTCTAAAAGAGGGCCAGTGCCAGCGATTTTGATACTCGAAAACAGGGCCACTTATAACCATAAATCTGCTATCCTTAAGGGAGTTACCCATCCCAGATAGCGGAGGAAGGAGATGTTAAAGGTGGAAGAACGCGAAGCCATCCGACGAGCCTATTACGTGGAGCATAAGAGTATCCGGGCGATTGCGCGGGAGTTCCAACACTCCCGGGAAACGGTGCAACAAGCCGTGGACGATGCAGCGCCGCAGACGTATACCTTGCAACAACCGCGGGCGGCCCCCAGGCTCGGGCCGTACAAAACCCGCATTCAGGAGTTGCTGGCGCAGAATGCAGCACTGCCGCGCAAGCAACAGTACACGAGCCAGCGGATCTATCAACTCCTGCGCGATGAGGAGGGCTATCAGGGGGCCGCCTCCACGATCCGGGGCTATATTGGGCAGTTGCGGCGGGCGGAGCACGCGAAACGCACCGTATATGTCCCCCTGGCCTTTGCCCCCGGTGCAGCGGCCCAAGTCGATTGGGGGGAAGCGACCGTGCTCCTCGCGGGCACCCGCCAAGTCGTGCAGTTATTCGTCATGGAACTGTGCTACTCCCGGCGGACCTTTGTGATGGCGTTTCCCACCCAACGGCAGGAAGCCTTCTTCTGGGGTCATGTGCAGGCGTTCCACTTTTTTGCGGGGGTGCCGCACACCCTGATCTACGATAATCTCAAAGCCGCCGTGTATCGGATCCTGCAGGGGCGGCAACGCCAGGAACAGGCCCGCTTTGTCCAATTGCGGAGCCATTACCTGTTCGCTAGCCGCTTTTGTACGCCCGGGGCCGGCCATGAAAAGGGCGGCGTAGAAGGCCGCGTGGGATTTAGCCGCCGCAATTATCTAGTAGTTCAGCAAACATCAATTGTCGGATAGAGCTTGTGCAATTTAATGCGCGCGTCTTCAGTGGTAAAGCGCCAGTGAATTGTGCTCGAGGCGGCGTTGCGGACCTCTTCCCAAGCGGTCACCT
>Ga0334883_1000232_pt1 | contig 106717 bp, 91 predicted proteins | sample GraSluR1_MG_6_FD_207230 | JGI IMG/M metagenome (GOLD analysis project Ga0334883, IMG submission 207230) | Sludge microbial communities from methane-producing bioreactor in Wageningen University, Netherlands - Granular Sludge_09_05-R1 | ecosystem: Engineered > Bioreactor > Anaerobic >... | reverse complement strand
ATCTGATAACAGTAAACTTTCGCGTCAGAACCTGATCTTTATAGCTCAGTTTGGCATGATAGATCCCGTTACTGCAAGCTCTGCCATTGGTATTCTTGCCATTCCAATTGATTTCTTGCCAACCCTTTTGTGAATATCCTTCATGGCTATAAACCATCTGCCCCCTGGCATTGAAGATTTGAAGCTTGAAGGCAGCCTGATTAGGGCTGAAAAAGCTGAACTTGGTGTAGCCTTTTCCCGGATTGGGATACACAGGATTGAAAAGCGCCATGGGAATAGGCTCCGTGATGTCTGCATTATTCACGGTGGCCATCGGGATATTCACGGAAGTAGTCTGAGCCGCGTTTACTTCAATGTTATTTTGATAAAAGTCCTGATAGCCGGGAGCCGTGCAGCTAAGATTGTATGATCCCGGAGGAACGCTGAAGCTATAAAAACCGCTGTTGTCACTGCTTGCGTTCAACGCTCCGATAGCTATCTGCGCGCCGGGCAAAGGATTTGCATCTTCATCGCTTACTATTCCGCTGATCGTGCCATTTTGGATTACCGGAGTCCAGTTCAGGCTCATATTCTGAAAATAGCTCTCATTGGGAATGGTGAGGGTTACTGGGTCAGGGCCTTTGGTGAAGGCAACCTGCTTGTACTTACCCATGTTTCCGGCATGAGCGTTGTGTTCAGTAAACTCCACGTTAAACTTATACTCTCCATCCGGCATATCCACGTTTTGGTAGTTTTTGCCGTCCCAGCTCACATTGTGAAGTTGGTGACTGTTTAGCGACGCGCTGGTGATCGCTCCAGTCATGTTCTGAGAAGAGCTGGCGATCCAGCGGATGAGAGTGTAGCGATAGTTATTTGCCCAAATCTTGATGGTCTTCACAAACTGGTTGTTGCTGTCTGTAACCCAGATCACTCCGGCGTTACGGGGGCCATAAGGACCATTATAGGTAACTGTTCTGACCGTGAAGGCTGCATTGCCCTCGGTGAGCATATTTAACAGGCGGTTTGCGATTACATCGTTTGACCTGATGACCTCTGCCATCAACAGGGTTGCCATCATCATAATGGCTATAGCCGGGCTAATCCATTTCTTCAATTTATCCTCTCTTGTGTTCTGCATTTTGTATTATTGACAGATGATTTCACTTCATTGGCGCGCACTTTGCTGTCAACTTCTTTTTTCCCGAGCTTCCATTGACATGTTGATCGTGTAGCTTCATGAAAATCCTTGACATCTACTGCCTATCCAAATTTCTGAGAAAAGTGAAAAAACACAAGGAGAAACGGGAATATGCTTAAAGTTTCCATAGCCCCCGATGGCCGAGAATTTCCTCTCCCCACCGAAGAAGAGAACGCGAAAGAACGCGAGATTCTGAAGCAAATCACAGAAGAGCAGCGCGCTTTGGGTCGCAAGATTGTTGCAGTGCAAGGCCTTGGCTTTGTAGGTTGCGTGATGGCAAGTGTGGTAGCAGACGCCACGGACAAAAACGGCAAGCCGATTTATTATGTTCATGGGCATCAACGTGCCTCAAAACGTTCTTATTGGAAGGTGCCGGTGATCAATACCGGAGTACCGCCGGTGAGCTCATCCGATCCTGAAGTGCCGGAGATTTTCCATCGCACTGTGGTGGAAAAGAAGAACTTCCGTGCCACCAGTGAAGACAGCGTCTATAGCCTGGTCGATGTGGTGGTGGTGGATATCCAGCTTGATGCCACCAAACCCGCTTTTGGCGAGGCTGAAAAGGGATACTGCGACATCACCGCTTTCCGTGAAGGCATCCGCATGCTGGGCCAGCACATCCGTCCTGATTGCATGGTTTTGGTAGAGACAACTGTGCCTCCGGGAACTTGCGAGAAGGTTGTGAAACCCATATTGGAAGAAGAATTTACCAAGCGCGGGATCGATATCGCCATCAATCCTCCGCTCGTCGCCCATTCCTATGAACGCGTGATGCCGGGCGCGAAGTATGTATCCTCCATCCGCGATTTCTGGCGCGTGTTTTCTGGCGTGAATCCCAAGAGCATCGAGCTCTGTCGGGAATTCCTCAGCAATGTGCTGGACGTGGAGAATTACCCCCTCACCCAGCTGGACAGCACCAATGCCAGTGAGCTTTCCAAGACCATGGAAAATAGCTATCGCGCCACCAATATCGCGCTCACTCTGGAGTGGGCACGTTTTGCCGAACAGATCGGTGTGGATATCTTCAAAGTGCGCGATGCCATTCGCAAGCGTCAGGGCACGCACGACAACCTCCTTCGTCCTTCACTTGGCGTGGGCGGATATTGCCTCACCAAAGATCCCGTATTGGCAAACTGGGCAATGGGCGCGCTCTTTGGCGTGGAAGGGCAGCTTTCCGTGGCGATCAATAGCGTTAACATCAACGACACCATGCCCTTGCACACCATCGAGATCATCAAAAAGGAATTCAAGGATGTGAAGAATCTGAAGATTGCTGTATTGGGCGTTTCCTATCTGGAAAACGTTGGTGATACGCGTCATAGCCCGTCCAAGACCCTGGTGGAATTCCTGCGCAAAGACCTGGCTGTAGTTCGCGCTCACGATCCCTATGTGGAACATTGGGACGAGCTGGAAGAAGTGACTGTGGAAAAAGATATTGCCGGCACTCTGGAAGATGCCGATGTAGTTATCTTTGCCGTGGGTCACGATCAATACAAGAATCTGGAACCTCAAGACCTGGTGAATATGAGCAAGAAACGCCCCATGGTGGTTGACTGTTCAAACTTCCTCAGCGATGAGACCATCAATAAGTACAAAGGCCTGGGCTGCAAAGTGCGCGGCGTGGGCAAAGGCCATATTGTTTAAGCATCGTAGAAGCTTCATCCTGAAGCTTTTCCGGTCTTGATAGAATGATGGGGGCGATATATTTCGCCCCTCTTTCTTGGATTTGCCATGAATGACATGAACAGCGATCGCGATCTCTATTCACAGGAACTCAAAGAGCTTCTGCGAGAAAGCCTTGTGCGCCAGATCGGAGGTGATTTTTCCGGCCATCAATCCGATCCCTACTTCTATACTCGGGAAGGCTATCCGATGAGCACCAAGATCGATAATCTGCCCCTGTATCCCCAGTCAATCCCTGATTTGGTATTGAGCTGGGCCAAGCTGGATCGCGCCAAAGAACGCAGCATGGAAGACATCCTGGTATTGGATCTGGAGACCACAGGCTTGGGAAGGGGTGGCACCATCGCCATCATGATCGGTGTGGGCTATTACGAGAAGGGTGAGTTTTTCGTGGAGCAGGTCTTTTTGCCCGATCCTGACGCGGAGGAACACAGCCTGGATCGCTTGCGGGAACTGGTGGAGAGCCATAGCCTGCTGATCACATTCAATGGAAAAACCTTCGATGTACCAGTGCTGGAATCCCGCTTGCTATACCATCAGCTCTGGCTGGATATCAGACAGATGGAGCATCTGGATCTCTTGCATCTGGCGCGACGCTTGTGGAGACGTAAACTGCCCTCCTGCGCGCTGGAAACCATTGAATACTATGTGCTTGGCCACATCCGGGATAAAGAACTGGACATCGAGGGCAGCGACATCCCGCAGAGCTATTTCCACTATCTGATGACTGGAGAAGCTGAGATGATCAAGCGCATCTTCATCCACAATCATCACGACATCCTGCACACCGCGGCACTTTTTACCCTGATCTGTGATAGTTGCGCCTATCCGCCTCCCGGTGGCATGGACATCCGCATCGATTATCACGCTCTGGCCAAGCTCTACCAAAGCCAGGGCGAGGATGCCATCGCCAAACACATCCTGGTGGATCTTCTGGCAGCTGGTGAAATCAGGACTGATGTGCTCTATGATCTGGGGCTGATCTACAAAAAGGACAGCGCGCCGGAAGAGGCTCTGGACTCTTTTGCCATTGCCTCGGATTTGCAGCATCCCCCTTCGATGCTGGAGTATGCCAAGCTCTTGGAAAAGAGCAAGGATTATCCTGCTGCCCTAAAGGTGAGCGAAAGACTGCTGGCTCTGGAGAAAGGGCGCTCGATGCTCAATCACAAGGCGATTGCGGCTGTGGAGCATCGGATTGAGCGTTTGCTACGCAAGGTAGCAGGTAGCAGGTAGCAGGTAGCAGGTTGCAGGTTGCAGGATTCGACACGTCCCGTGTCGTGTCATCCTCAACCCCAGCCCATTTACTCAGCTCGGCTTTATCTTCCCTTTACCTCATGTTCCCCTCATAGCATGAAGAGAATATGAGGCAAACTCCAGCAAAAGCAGAGCTCAAGCATCTTGGGTGATCGCGGTGAGACTATTTCAGTTGCTGTTCCACCTGCCGGATGATGGCATCCAAAAAGAGATCACCGCTTTCGTAAACATTCACTGGCTTGAATCCCAGATACTTATCCCATTGACTGACGATGTAATCATGTGAAACGACGCGGTAAATCCGCTTCGGATCAATGCTTTGTCCATCGATTGTGAGTTGTGCTGCATCAAGCGGAGCATCAGCCCAACCTACTATGGAAGAGCTCATGATGTCGTAAGGTTTATCAATGGCGTTTTGCCGATTGATGGCCAAAGCGGTCAGGATGTCCACGCCGCTGCAATCAAAGAAGGCCACTGTGTTGCCAAAGGGTATGTATTCATTGAGATCACGCAATGTTACCTTGCCCGCGGGAAGGTGTTTGCGCAAGCCACCATTATTGATGAAGGAGAGCTCGGCCTGAGGGAATTCAGCGAGCACCGCGTCTGCGATCCATTGGGAACCGGCTGTAACCTTAAACTTATCAACCTCAAAGGGATATGGTAGATATCCGGCTGTGCGTGAAAGCTCTTCTTCCAGTTTGCCGATGGTTAAAGCCATAAAATCCTTGAGTTCGCTATAATAATCCACCGGCGCCGCGCTGAGCGGAATCAGACGGTTTTCAAAGCTCACAACGCGGTCGTTCTCCACTTCCAGATCAGCCACTCCTAATACCTGTAAATGACTGCCCGCAGAGAGCATATAGATGCCATTCACTTGGGTGGGCTCGGTGATGGCGATGTGGGAATGGCCACCGATGATGATGTCCACGCGTTCGTCCAATTGGGTAGCCAGCAGGCTGTCTGCTTCCCATCCATTGTGGGTGAGCAGGATGATCAGATCGCTATTGGCATCCACTTCCGGCAGGATATTGTCCACAGCATCCTTGTAAGGCAGGATGGTAAGGTCTTTCACGTTTTCCGCTTTGACCCGCAGAGGCAGGCTTTGTATGGTGAGACCGATCACGCCGATCTTCAGTTCACCGCGTTCAAAGATTTGGTAAGCACTGCGGCCAAAACTGCTGCCATCGATATCGAGGATATTGGCACTGAGAAACGGGAAGGGAGCTTTGTCCACCATAGCCTTAGCATGGTCATAAGAGACGTCGAACTCGTGATTGCCCAGCGTGGCCGCATCAAGGTTTAACCTCCCGAATACTTCCAGCACCGCGCCACCCCGTAAGCCTTGATAGTCCATGGAGGAGAAGATCGAGCCCGTCTGCATATCGCCGGCATCCAGATACAGCGAGTTTTGCGCTTCGCCACGAGCTTGACTTATGTGATATTCCAAGGCCAGATACCCGCCCAGACCATTTCGTCCTGCTTCATAAGCGGCATGGCTGTCGTTGGTGTGCAATATCCTGAGTGGGGCTGCGTTCAGGGCAATGAAGCATAGGGTAAACAGGCTTAGGATAGTGACTCTTAACAAAGAGAAAAGAGGATTCGACACGTCTGTTCCACCCCAAGACTTCGCTTCGCTCCGCCTTGGGGACCGCGGTCGTGTCGAGCGAGGCCGAAAGCCGAGAAACAGTAAGCTGCTTCGCTGCTTTTGCAGACGAGAGGTCTGCAATCCTAAGCTCTGCACTTTCATGGTCGGTTGCGAGAGCTGTCTATCTGCTAAATTTAGTTCATTGCACGGCATAAGTTCTTGTCTATTCACTCTTTGCATCCTCTTTTCTCTTTCCTCTTTGTTGAAAAAACATCTGATCATAGTGTCAGTCCTTGATTTGTTGTTCTACTTTTTGCAAGTCTTCCGGGCTGTCGATGCCGATGCCCTGATAGTCTGTGATCACCATGCGGATCGGAATACCATGCTCCAAAGCGCGAAGCTGCTCCAATTTCTCGATGTTCTCCAGAGTTCCGGGGCTGAGCGCGACGAACTTGTGCAGCGCTTCAGAGCGGAAGGCATACACCCCGATGTGTCTGAAACACTGCGCTTGGGCCTTGCCATCACGATCATAAGGAATGGCTGAGCGCGAGAAATAGAGAGCATTCAAGCGGGTGTCGGTCACCACTTTTACGATGTTGGGGTTGATCAGGTCTTGAGGATCGTCGAGCATGGTCATCAGACTGGCGATCTGCACTTCGCTATCCTCAAAGGCTTTTAGGAGAGCGGTTAAGGGCTCCTTGCAGATTAGCGGTTCATCGCCCTGGACATTTACGATAACGCTATCGGGCTCCATCATTTCGGTAAGCGCGGCCACACGGTCTGTGCCACTGGGCAGCGTGCTATCGGTCATAACCACCGTTGCCCCAAAGCTTTCGCCGGCTGCTGCAATGCGTAGATCGTCGGTGGCGATGAAGACTTCGTCAAAGAGACGGGTGGTAACTACGTTTTCGTACACGTGCTGCAGCATCGGCTTGCCCTTCAGCAGGGCTAAAGGCTTGCCGGGAAAGCGGGTAGAAGCATAGCGGGCGGGGATTACTGCGTAATGTTTCATGGCTTGGCCTCCAGTTGCAGATAAACGGTGTAGGAACGAGTGGGCACATATTCATGGACCACGAAATGCGCCTTGCTAAGGCGCGCGGCTGAATTGATGGTTACGGTTTCCATGCTCATTTGCCTTAAGTGCACATCGCCCCAGTCTCTTACCACTGAGGCTACGTTTTGCACCCGGTACTGCCCGATCTGTCTTAATGCCAGTTCCTGAGCGGCTAAAAAGGCTTCAGGCAGATCTGCTTCACGGGCTTGGGCAGTCGATATCAATCTGTCATTCTCCAGTTTCAGAGCTGCCCCCTTCGACCATGCAGGAATAAGCGAAGTATCTTCTGCTAAGGCTAAGGTGTTGAGGGGAAGTGGGTTGATGCCAAACAGAACTAATTCCAGGCCTTCCGCTGAATATGACAAAGCCGGTTTCAGCTCTTGCATGGCGTAGTTCAGATAGTCCAGATCAGCGCTCACCACCAGGTCAAAGCGTTTGGAACTGTAATCGATATCCCGATGGTCAGCGAGTGTGAGCAGGGCTTCTTTGTCCACGATGTAGGAGCTGTGATTGCGGGATAAAGCTATGGCGGCAAATTCCTTAGCTTGCTCAGTGGCGCGCTTTGGAAAGTGGAAATCGGGATAAGCGATGCCCGGCATATACTCACCTTCCGGGATGCTGTGCAACCAGGCGGGAGTAAGGGAGCGGGATTGATGGGTAAAGGGAATTGGCGGCTGTGAGCTGTTCCTGCTGCAAGCGGCAAGGATGATCAGGATGGCAATGATCGACCCAACGCGCTTCACTTCAGCTCCCGATGGTGCTTCTTGAGCCAGATCAAAAGCGCTGAAGTATCCGTATAATTCACTCCGGGGATGCGCATGGCCTGAGCAATGCTGAGGGGTCGGATCCTGCTCAGCTTTTCCCTGGCTTCAAAGGCCAGAGCCTTGATGTTGTGGTAATCCAGGTCTTCCGGGATGGCGTAATCCTCGGCCTTGCGATGGCGCTCCAGCTCATCATGCATGCGAGCCAGATAACCGGAGTATTTGATTTCCAGCACCACGCGTTCCTGAATCTGTGGACTGAAGTCCTGCGGAATCTTGTAGCCATAGCTTCGAAGGTCAGATAGCGATACATCCGGGCGTTTGAGCAGTAAAGCCAGCTTGGTAGGTTCTTTCAGATCAGCATGTTGACTGCTGTTGGTGCTTTCCAGAAAGCTGATTTCCCGGGCTTTGATTTCCAGCATTCTTTGGAAGGCTTGCCAGCGGGTGTCGGTAACCAGGCCAAGTTCCCTTCCCAAGGGCATCAAGCGTTCATCGGCATTGTCCTGCCTGAGCAGGAGACGGTATTCCGCACGCGAAGTAAACATCCGGTATGGCTCGTTGGTGCCCTTGGTCACCAGATCATCGATCAGTACACCGATGTAAGCATCAGAGCGGGAGAGGATTACAGGATCCTTACCTTCCAGGGACAGGGTGGCATTGATGCCGGCCATCAGGCCCTGCGCGGCAGCTTCTTCATAGCCGGAAGTGCCATTGATCTGTCCCGCTAAATACAAGCCGGAGATGCTTTTGCACTCCAAAGAGGGCTTGAGCTCGCTCGGATCCACATAGTCATATTCAATGGCGTAGGCATAGCGCATGATGCGCGCGGTTTCGAGGCCGGGAATGCTGTGCACGATCTCTTCCTGCACCTGAGCTGGAAGGCTGGTGGAAATGCCGTTTACATAGCCTTCATGGGTATTCAGGCCTTCCGGTTCGATGAAGATCTGATGGCTTTCCCGATCCGGGAACTTGACGATCTTATCCTCAATCGATGGGCAGTAGCGAGGGCCAATGCCCTGGATGATCCCGGAATATAAAGCAGATAAATGAATGTGGCGCTTGATGATGTCGTGGGTAAGTTCAGTAGTGCGAGTGATGTAGCACTGCGCCTGGTTGCGCACCTCGATATTGCGATAGTATGAAAAGCCACGCGGATCGTCGTCACCTGCTTGAGCTTCCAAGGCGCTGTAATCCAAGCTATTGAGATCAATCCGAGGGGGAGTGCCGGTTTTGAAGCGTAGCACCTTCAATCCCAGATCGCTCAAGCTGTCCGAAAGCTCATCCGAAGCTGGTTCTCCGCTGCGTCCTCCGCTATGTGTGGTGGCTCCGATGTGGATCTTGCCTTTGAGAAAGGTGCCACCGGCAATGATCACTTTAGGCGCGTAATACTCACGTCCGATCTGGCTGACGCAGCCTTTGACCGAGCCTTTTTCCACTATCAATGCGGCTATATTCGCTTCGATCAGTTGCAGATTGGCTGTGTTTTCCACCGCTTCCCGCATCAGCTGTGAATACAGAGCTCTGTCGTTTTGAGCTCGTGGAGCCCAGACCGCAGGCCCTTTGCTGCGATTCAGCATGCGGAAGTGGATGCCGGATAGATCAGCAACGCGTGCCATCTCGCCACCCAGGGCATCGATCTCGCGCGCCAGATGCCCTTTGGCAGGGCCACCGATGGAGGGGTTGCAGCTCATGCGACCGATGGCTTCCAGCTTGATGGTAAACAGAGCTGTGTTCGCGCCACGTCTTGCGGAAGCCAGCGCTGCTTCGATGCCGGCATGCCCTGCTCCGATTACGATGATATCAAAGCTATCCTGCATAAGGGGGAGTCTCTTAGAGTTTGCTTTCCAGATACTTGGCGATACCTTCGAAGCCGGTATTCTTGAGCGTGGATACCGCGATCAGTGGTTCATCCTTCAAGCCCAGGCCTTTGGCCAGAGCATCCAGGACTTTCTTCTGCTTGGTTTTAGGGATCTTATCCGCTTTGGTGGCGATCACGCAGTGCTCGATCTCCCGCAAACGCAGCATTTCTAAGAGCTGGATGTCCTTCTTATCCGCGTCGTGACGTATGTCCACAAGCACAAAGATGCCTTTCAGTTGCGCACGCTGCTCGAAGTATTTATTGACCATCACACGCCACTTCTCCTGCTCTTTCAGGCTCACTTCCGCGAAGCCGTAACCCGGAAGATCGGTGAGCTGCAGAAAGCCGGTTTCTTCCTTGTTATCAATCTTATAGCGAGTGAGGAAAAAATTGAGCAGGCGCGTCTTCCCGGGAGTACCGGAGGTCTTGGCCAGACCGTGATGATTGGTCAAAAGGTTGATGAGTGAGGATTTGCCGACGTTGCTGCGTCCGGCAAAGGCAAACTCGGGATAGGCCGAAGCGGGATAATCAGCAGGCTCCACCGCGCTCTTGACATAGAAGGATTCCACGATTCTAAGCATCGGTATATACCACGCTGCTGCGTTCGGATTCGTAGATTTCCACTTCTCTGATCTTGGCGGGATAGGGCTCAAGGCCTTTTGCCATCTCGTGATAGATGATGCGCGCCAGATTCTCGGAAGTGGGGTTTTGCCCCTCCAGCAATGGCAGATCGTTCAGATACTCATGATCCAGCATGTCCAGAATCTTGCTCAGGATGCCTTTTATGATGCCGTAGTCCAGGGCCATGCCGATCTCATCCAGGGTGTCGCAGGCGATGCCCACGCGCACTTTCCAGTTATGACCATGCAGGTTTGAGCATGCTCCCTGGTAGCCGCAGAGTCTGTGCGCTGCGGAAAAGCTATCGCTAACATTCAGTAGATACATATTGATACTCCTAAAAATACTTCTTGCGGATAAAGATGAGCACCAGCAGAATCGAAAGCAAGAGAGAAAGCCCCATCACCACGGCAAAGGCATAGGGGTAATTCTGCATAGGCAGCTCAACATTCATGCCATATATGCTGGCAATCAGCGTGGGCAGCGCCAGAATAATGGTAACCGAAGTGAGAAACTTCATCACCACATTTAGATTGTTGGAAATGATCGAGGCAAATGCATCCATCATCCCGGAGAGGATGCTGCTGTAGATATTAGCCATCTCGATGGCCTGTTTGTTTTCGATGATCACGTCCTCGATGATATCTTCTGCATCCGGATCATTTTGCAGCCAGCGGGAGCGTTGCATACGCTCGAGAATGATCTCATTTGACTTCAGTGAGGTATTAAAGAACACAAGGGACTTCTCCATTCTCAAGAGGCGGATAAGCTCTTTGTTCCGCATTGATTGATGCAGTTCGTTCTCGATATTGGTGGTACGGCGGTTGATCTCTTTGAGAAACTTCAGAAAGTAGATGGCCGCGCGCAGATTGATGGCCAGAAGAAAGCTTTGCTGCGTGATCTTGAAGGGGCGGTGTTTCCCATCCAGGTATTGAGTGAGGATTTCATTTTCATAAAATGAGACTGTGATCACCTTATCCGGAACGATGATGATGCCCAAAGGTGCTGTGGCAAAGCTCACGCTGGCCGAGCGATGCCTGTAGTATAGCGGCACTCTGAGGATGATCAGCATAGCTTCATCTTCATATTCCATGCGGGAGTTTTCATCCGCGTCCTGCAGGTCGGTGATGAAGTCTTCCGGCAAGTCATACTTCTTGAGCAGTGCCGAGATTTGATCGGCATCGGGGCTTTCCAGATGCACCCAAAAGGCCTCGTCCATGGTAATTGCGGGCACAAAACGCTGACCGACTACTTTGAAATACTGGATCATCCTGAGGCCTCCTTTTCTATATACTTTTCCTTGCTTGAGTCAGCATTTGAAATCTGCCCAATTGTGGCAAGAAAAAAGTGAAAAGGCCGTTGTAGATGACTTCTGAGTGCCGTTGGGGCTCAGAGGAGCATTCCCGCTGCTCGAAGTCGAAAGCGCTTGTCACTCTCGTCTCCGCTGCAGGATTTGTAGATAAGCGTAGCCGGCTGGGCTTCATGAGATTGGGATAGCGCTTACGACTCCGAGGGAGGCTGGGTCTCAAGGGAAGTTGATCTGAATCTTCTTCACCTCAGGGTATTTCTCCAGATGTTCATGGATCTCTTCAGCCACGTTGTCCCGCCAGGAGTCGAAGGACAGCATATTCAGATCGATCAGCACTTCGCCATCGCTAAAGCCCACATATTTTACCATCTTCAGGCTTACAATGTCTTCACCCACTTTGGGATAGATGATCTTCTTCAGCTCTTCAATGATGGTTTCTTTGCTAAAGTTTGGCACTTCCTTGAGTCCGTGGGCAATCTCATAGTTTGAGATCGCCGTTTGCAGCGTATCTGCTGCCAGCACAGAGCAATGCACCTTCACCGGAGGCAGGCCATCCAGAGCATCCATGGCATCCCGCCAGGTGATGGCTTTGGCTTCTTCCAGGCTTTTGCCTTTGGCCAGATCGGTGATGATGGAGGCTGTGGCGATATTGGAGGCACAGCCATAGGAAAGGAAGCTGATGTCTTCGATCACTTTGCTCTCTTCATTTACTTTGAGAAACACCGTTACCTGATCTCCGCAGGAAGGGCTGCCTTCAGTGGCGGTGGCATCGGGGTTTTCCATTTTGCCCACGTTGTGCGGGTGCATGAAGTGGTCTAAAACTTTCTGTGAGTATTGCATTTATTTCTCCTGGTTTTTAAGCGCGTTGTAGAGTGGACTGCGGGAGCGTAGCTCCTCGGTGATCCTGGCCAAGGTATCCACGGTGAAATCCAGATCTTCTTTCGTGGTGTAGCGGGAAAGGGTAAACTTCATCGAACCGTGGGACTGCACATGGTTCTTGCCAATGGCCATCAGCACATAATTTGCCTTGAGCCCTTGTGACGCGCAGGCCGAACCGGTGGCCACGGTGATGCCATGCATATCCAGCATCATCGTAATGGCCTCTCCCTCAATGTAATCGATGGATATATTCACGTTATGCGGAGCGCGTCCCATACCGGGAGCGCCATTGAGCTCGATATCAGAGATCTTTTCCTTTAGGCGGGCATAGAGATAATCCGATAGCTCACGCAGCTGCGCCAGGTTTTTGTCAAAATCCCTAAAAGTGAGCTCCACCGCTTTAGCAAATCCCGCGATCAGCGCCATGGAGAGTCCTCCGGTTTGCAGATTATCCACGCGTTTCACCCCGTGGATCACCTGTCCCAGCTTCGTTCCTTTGCGCACATAGAGCGCTCCGATGCCTTGCGGACCGTGGATTTTATGCGCGGAGATGGACATCGTGTCTATCCCCAAATCCTTCATACTAAGCGGCATTTTGCCATAGGCTTGTCCCGCGTCGGCATGGAAATATATCTTGTGATCCGCCCCGGACAGGATCTCAGAGATTTCCCTGATCGGTTGAATGGTGCCCACCACGTGGTTCACGATCGTGGTCATAAAAAGCACGGTGTCCGGACGGATAGCGGCTTTGAGTTCGGCAAGATCAATGCGCGCTTCGGAATCAGCAGAGAGATAGGTAAGCTCAAAGCCTTGTTTCTCCAAATACGCTGCATTGGTGAGTAAATCGGGATAATCCACCACGCTGCAGATCACGTGTCCACCCTTTAGCGCGGCAGCTAAACCTTTGATGGCAATGTTATTGGCCATAGTCCCACCAGAAGTGAAGTGGATTTCCGCTGCATCAGCAGACAGAGAATCCGCCACGACCTTTTGGAAGGAAGCCAAAGCTTCGTTGGCGCTTTCTCCCGTGCTCACAAAGGAGCCCGGATACCAAAACCTATCACTGAAATAAGGCAGCATGGCTTCCAATGCCTCAGGGGCCATGGCACTCGTTACGCAATTGTCCAAGTAGATCTTACCGGGATTCATCTTTCTGTCCTTCTATGAAATATTTATGGATATCAGCAAGACTGTAATTACTCAAGACATCCAGGATTTTATCATTTAGCTCATGGAAAAAGAGGGAAAGCTTGCAGCCATTTCCCAGGCAATGTCTTCCGTTTTCAGGAACGCAGGAGCTATCAAAACTGCTGTCCTCCACGGCCTTCAGGATGTCCGCAAAGCTGATCTCTTCAGGCTTGCGGGTAAGGCTGTATCCGCCCTGACTGCCGGCAGCACTTTGCACGATGCCTGCGCTTTTCAGCATGGCCAGCAAGTGCTCGATGTACTTTTTGGGCAATTTTTGGGTGTCACAAACCTTCTGCGCGGATAGCAATCCGTGTTCAGCAAGCTCGATCAGCACCCGTAAGGCATATTCAGTTTTGGTATTTACAGCCATTTGATTCTCCTGTATCCATCTTTCTATTACATACTAATTGGATAGGGGTTTGCTGTCAAGCTCCTTTTGCTTGAAATATGCCAACGGGTTTTCGGGTGTTAGCGTCTGGTAGTTTTGGGACTGGAGTTCTGTTTCCCACCGGTTCTCGCGGATCTAAGGCTCGGATGAACACGGATTGGCCTACGTGGGAGTCGTAAGCGCTATCCCAATTAATTGGAACCAAGCCAATTACGCTCATCCTCCATTCCTGAATCGGAGCCGATGACTGTGTGCGCTTTCGACTTCCAGCAGCGGGAAAGTGCGAAAGAAAAGGTAGCGCACCGGATTACGCGGATTTTCTGTCCACAGATTTTGATGGAACTCTGATCCCCATGATCCCCCTGATCTGCATGATCTTTGGAAGTTTTGAGGTTTTAACGATGTGACGTTTTGACGAGGCGCTGGGTGACTCTCCATTACTCTTTTATTCTGTGTTCAAAACTCTTTTTCTCTTTGCGTCCTCTTTCCTCTTTGTTTGCCGAACAGTGTCGGCATCGCGCAGCTTAATTCTCAATTGTCCATCCTCAATTCTCAATTACTTAACTCTTTGTGGCCTCTTTTCTCTTTCCTCTTTGTTTGATAGAGCGCGGTTTTTAAACGGATTCAGATGTAACACAGACCCTCTGATCTGCATGATCTTGCTTTGGGTTCCATTGAGTGCTCTGTGATTCTCTCCTGTTTTACTGATAGATTACCCCATAGTCCCCTCATAAGATGAGAAGAATATGAGGTAAAACAGAGCTAAACTTGAGGCCGAATAGATGGGAGGAATGCAAGGGAAGCTGAACCAAGAGGAATAGAGTAGATGAGGGGAAAGGGCTTGCTACAAAAAATCGCACTCACGCTGCTCGAAGTCCCAAACGCTCGTCATCATCAGCCTTGATGCAGGATTGGGGGAGGATGTTTGGGAGCTATCGACGCTACATCACCACAACTCTGGAGGTGGCTCGTGTTGCGCCCTTCCGATCTGTCAGCCTAAGATAATAGATCCCGGAAGGCATTCTCCTGCCAATTGCATCACGAAGGTCCCAGCTGAGCTCATGCACTGTGCCCCAGGGAATTTCACGAATCAATTGACCCCGGATATTGTATACACTTAGTGTAGAGTGGTTCGGAAGCGTATTCTGGGTCTTGATCGCACAGCGCTCAGAGGCGGGATTGGGATAGGCGCAAAGAGAAAGCTTAGGTGTAGTCAGCATCTCATCTGCCGTAGAACTTGCCCCAAAATTGGTGAGGTAATACAGCCCATCACTATTAATCACATAGAAGGATGGAGTATTGATCAGTGGGAAAAGCTCTATATCAACCACGGGGCTGCCCAGATATTGGTGTTCCAAAGGGATGATCTCGTCATTGCCATTCAGCAAAGCCAGGTAGCAATCATCCTGAACGGGCTGGCTCCAGCCCAGAGGGATCAGATCATCAAAGTTTGGGCCAATTGCCGCAAGATTGCTGCTGTAAAACACCGGTTCCCATGTGGTTCCAAAATCATGTGAACGCCAAAGGCCGTCCGAATCACTCTCCGTTGCGATGATGCCGTAGAGCATTCCGGAATCAGTGAAGCGAAAGCCGGATAAGAGAGACATGCTGCTCTGTTGCCAGGTGGCTCCTCCATCAGATGAGATGTAAACCAAGTTACCGTTATTGCAAACCAAATGTTGGCCAAACCAATCCACTGAATTGCAGTTATTCATACCCACAGCAGTTATCCGATACCAGTTTACCGCGTCGCTGGAATGATACAGTCCATCCCGTTCTCCCACATAGTATTTTCCGTTTGAGGGGCAATGTTTGATGAAGTTTGGCCGCATAAACCACTCATTGTGCGTCCATTGATGGGTTGTGAGATCAAAGTTGTACACACCATCGCTGTATGAACCTGCACCCATGGCGACCATCAATGTGTTTGTGTCCAATTGACAGATGCCGGAGATCGGCAAACCTTGCGCGTAGTATTGATATTGATTATACTCTCCGTTTTCCAGCAAGACCAGGAGTTCCTGATCCAGGCTCCTGACCCCAAAGGCAGATGGCTCCTGGTTCAGATTGGCACAGTAGATATGCATTGCTTCTGGCCCAAACTGGCTGATGTCAAAAGCATTCAGCCCCAGGCAAAAGATCGAAATGGCAAGAAAAACATGTATCTTCAGCATCGTATCCTCCCGTAAAGGTTACTCCTTAAGCCACCAGAATAGGTTGCAAATTTTGTTCCTTAATATAAGGTTTTATCTGAACCCCAATGAAAGGGCTTTCGCCACAGTGAATGAAAACCGGGTGAGGATTGCAGACGTCCTCGTCTGCACAAGCAGCGAAGCTGCTTTCTTTTCTCGGCCTGCGGCCTCGCTCGACACGAGACGTGTCGAATCCTCTGGCTTTCATGTAAATGCTTTGGCAGCTCGTTTAGTATTGGATATCTTAGCTCGCCCCCCCCTTCAGCACATTAAAGCTTGACTGAAAACGCAGTGTCCTCAAAATGACACAATGCAAAGTAAAGATCAATCACACAATACACTCGGAGCGTTCTCATGCTGCAACCAAGTTGGATAGAACTCGATGCCAAAGCACTGAGCAAAAATATCCGTTATCTGAAAAAGCGCCTGGGTAAGGAGAGAACCTTTGTTTCGGTGATCAAAGGCAATGCCTATGGGCATGGCATCGAAGAGTTTATCCCCCTGGCAGAAGCTTCCGGAGTGAACCATTTTGCCGTGTATGACGCCTTTGAAGCCTTTCGCGCCCTCAAGGCCAAGTGCCGCAATAGCAATCTGATCATCCTGGGCATGGTGGATGCCGATCAGATGGAATGGGTGATCGCCAACGACATCGCCTTTTACGTGTTTAGCATCGATAGGTTGGAAGCAGCTATCACCGCAGCACGCAAGGCCAAACGTAAAGCCATCATCCATTTGGAACTGGAAACCGGAATGCATCGCACCGGGCTGGAAGAGACGATCCTGCCCCAGGTCATTGCCCTGATCAAAAAGAATAGCCGCTATCTCAAGCTGGAAGGCATCTGCACGCACTTTGCCGGTGCGGAAAGCATTGCCAATTTCTCTCGCATTCAGGATCAATTGGGAGCTTTCAAGCGTCTATGCAAGAATATCAAAAAACAGGGGCTGGTGCCACAGTATTATCACAGCGCTTGCTCCGCGGCAGCTCTGATCTATCCTGATACGCTGATGGATCTGGTGCGTTTTGGGATTGCTCAATATGGCTTTTGGCCTTCGATGGAAACCAAGATGAAGAATCTGCTTTCCGAAGAGCTGAAGTTCACCCGCGATCCTTTGAAGACTGTGCTCAGCTGGAAGACCAGGGTGATGAGCGTGAAACTGGTGGAAAGAGGCAATTTCGTCAATTATGGCAATGCCTATCTGGCTACCAAGAATATGCGGCTGGCCACCATCCCGATTGGCTATTACCATGGCTACAACCGCAGTCTCAGCAATTTCGGACACGTGCTGATTCACGGCAAGAAAGCCGATGTGGTGGGCATGGTCAATATGAATATGTTCATGGTAAACGTGACTCACCTGCCTTCAGTGAAAGCAGGTGACGAAGTGGTGCTGATCGGCAAACAAGGGGATCTGCAGATCACAGTGGCCTCATTCTCGGAACTCAGCAATATGGTGAACTATGAGTTATTGGCACGGCTGCCGTATCAGATTCCCAGGATTGTGATTAACTGATAGTGCTTTAGTGTTCCAGCTTCTTGGTGGCCACCCAGGTTTGGAAATCCTGGGTAATCTTGGAAAATCCACCCTTTTCGTAGATTCGGGTCGTGGCAGGGTCATCTGAGATGAGATAGAGGTGATTGGCGCTGATCCCGCGATGGTAATTTACCAAATACTGGATCATGCTGCCGGCAAAGCCTTTACCTCTGTATTTCTCACGGGTAAATACGTCCGCAACCCGGCTGTATCCGGCATAAATGCTGACGCTGGATAGCGCGGCAAGTTCGCCACCATAGAAACCGCCTAAAAGATGATAGGAAGGATGGGCAAGATGACGTTCCACAACCTTGATAGTCCAGTCTCCGCCATACTCGGTGGCAATGGTCTCCATGATGTCGATGTCCAATTGCTTTACCCGCTCAATCTTAAGATCATCCACTTGTCTGAGACTGCCTTCGTGGTCGTGCAGAAAATACTGATGGTCACTGAACTGAAGGTCAAATCCATGGTTCTTGAGGGGTTCCGATACTTTTGCTACTTCATTGGCCTGCAGAGATGAGTAGATGCTGGGGTTGATGCCTTTGCTTTTATAGAAAAACTCAATGTCGCGCAGGCTGCTTTCGATGCCGAGATAATCCTTGATCACGGCATGGTTGCTATCCAGGGAGGCTTTGTTTCCCTCGTTAAAGAAGATAAGTCCGTAATCCTTTTGGATCATACTGGCAAAACGTTGGGGGAAATGCAACTCAGTATCCTTCATTCGGGCTACATTGAATGGTATATGCATGGGTCACCACCTTTTTGGAGCATTTATCTATAGTCTAGTTAAAATCAGGTAAGGGGCAAGCACTATCAAGGCATGACACGCCCGCTTGATCGCGAAACGCAGGGTAACACGCTGCCTGATAGCATCTTATCGATCGATTTCCAGGCACTCCCTGGATCAGACCAATGCTGTCCATAGAGTCATTGCTCTTAAGGATGTGTGGACAAATATCCACACCATGTAGTTTTTCGGCCATTTTTGCGGATATCGCTATTGACAAGATAATCGGAGAATAATATGAGTGTTTCGTGTGCTTGATGAATCTTTTTTGATCATCCGGACGCAAGACTATTGTAATGCACTTCAACACTTTTAACGAATTAAGTTCAACCATAGTGAGGTTAAATGGGACTGCAACAGATACTGATGATCGCTCTCGGAGTAGTGGTAGTAGGAATAGCCATCGCTGCGGGCATCTGGATGTTTCACTACTATGCATATACCACAAATCTACAGGCTATGTTAGCCGAAATCAATCACTTCAAGGTAGATGCATATGCTTATTGGTCGACTCCCATCGCTTTGGGAGGGGCCGGAAAGAATCCGGATGAAGCCAGTCTTGAAGCCTTGGCCAGCGCCATTGGCTTTGATCCGGAAGGGATGAGCAAAGTTGTTCAATTGGATTACATCAAGAATTCCGAAAATGGCACGTACAAGCTGGTGAGTTTCATTGATGGCGAACTGGTAATCAATGCCCTGGGGCGCGCTACCCGAGCCGGGAAACACCCTTTTGTGAACTATGAATATGATTTGGTGACCGAAGAAACCGATATAAACGTGGATTCCTTGAAGGAGTTCCCCAGCACCCACTTCTGATTTATCGCGCACTTATAGCGATCTATAGCTTCCCAGTTTCCAGATGGCTGCCCACTACTTTGAGGAGTTTCCCGTTGCCGAAGGAGACCGTGACCACGGCATCCTGATCAAGCCCATTTACCGAGAGCACCACCCCTACTCCATATTCCTTGTGCCACACTTTCTGCCCAATTTTGAAGTGCTTCTGACTGTCCCTCACCTTATGGATAGCTTTTTTATAAGTGCTTCCCGGAATCCCCATATCGTGGCCATGGCTCTCCAGCAAGCGTGAATCCAGCTTTTCGATGAAGATGCTGGGCTCCGTGAAACTAAAGCTGTCATAGAGCCGGCGGGATCTGGCATAACTGAGTTTCAGTAAACGCTTGGCCCGCGTGACGCCCACATAAAAGAGCCGGCGTTCTTCCTCGATCTCTTCTCTGGAATCCATGCTCATCCGATGGGGCAAGAGTTCGTTTTCCAAACCTACCAGATATATCGATTCAAACTCCAGGCCTTTGGCATTGTGCAGAGTCATTAGACGCACGCTTTCGCTCTCACTGGATACCTTGTCCATGTCTGTCTGCAATGCCACATAGGGCAAGAAATCTGCCAGAAGAGGCAAACGCTCGTTTTCCCGTTCGAAGCGATCAGCAAATTCATTGACCGATGCCACAAACTCTATCAGGTTCTCAGCTCGAGCGATGTCCTTGGGGTCACTGCTCTTCTTGTATAGCTGCACCAGACCGAGATCTTCCACGATCTCTTTGACGATGGCGGTCACCGGCGTGCTGTCCAGCATCTTCCGCCAGCTCTCCAGCTTGCTAGCAAAGGCTGAGACGCGTTTGACCGCTGCCATGCCCAAATCCTGCACAGCACCGGAGTTTTGGATGGTATTGTAGAGTGAAACCCTGGTTTTACCGGCAAAGGAGAGGAGCTTGCCCACCGAGGTTAAGCCAATTCCGCGAGGCGGTTCATTGATGATCCTGAGCAGGTTTTCATTGTCTGCGGGGTTGCTGATGCAGCAAAGATAGGCGAGGAGGTCTTTGATCTCTTTGCGTTGGTAGAAGTGCAGACTGCCCACGATGCTGTAGGGGATTTTACGTTGCATCAGGGCGTTTTCAAATACACGGGATTGGGCATTGGTGCGATACAGAATGGCGATTTGCCTCAGATCCTGTCCGGCCTGCCACTGTTCCGAGATTTGCTGCGCGACCATCTCAGCTTCTTCAAAGCCATCCTCATATACTTCCAGCCTGGGTTTGAGGCCTTCGCCCAATTCGCTCCAGAGCTCTTTGGCATGACGATATTTGTTCTGACTGATGATGGCATTGGCCAGATCCAGGATGGCGGTGGTGCTACGGTAGTTTTGCTCCAGACGGATGGCTTTCACATCATTGTAATCCCGCTCAAACTCCAGAATGTTACGCAAGGTAGCACCCCGAAAGCTGTATATCGCCTGGTCATCATCCCCCACCACGCATACCCTTTGATGCTTACTGGCGATCTGATGCACGATCTCAAACTGCGCGCGGTTTGTATCCTGATACTCATCGATCATCACGTAAGCAAAGAGCTCCTGATACTTGGCACGAATCGCTTCGTTTTCGCGCAGTAACTTGGCAGTATAGAGCAGGATATCATCAAAATCCATGGCCTGATTCATTAGGAGAGACTCCTGATAATGCCGATAAATCTGAACAAAGCCTTTGTCAAAGGGATTGTGCCCGATCTCACCGGCGGCAATATCTTCGGGATGCATGAGGCGGTTCTTGAATCTGCCGATGCGCCCCAAGACCTTGTTTAATGGGAACTTCTGGACATCGTAGCCATGCTCTTTGTAGATGCGTTTGAGCACAGATTTCTGTTCATCGCTGTCATAGATGCTGAAATTCGCGTTGTAAGGCAAGACTGAAGCTTCATAACGCAGGATGCGCAGGCATATCGAGTGAAAAGTACCCACCCACAGCGAGCGCATGGGGATGCTCAAAAGCTTTTCCAGCCTGTCTTGCAGTTCTCCTGCTGCTTTATTGGTGAAAGTCACGATCAGGATTTTCCAGGGGGGAATCTTGCGCTCTTTGATCAAGTGAGCAGCACGATAGATGATGCAACGGGTCTTTCCGCTGCCTGCTCCGGCTAACACCAGAATAGCACTATCGGTATCGGTTACAACTGCTCTTTGCTGTTCATTCAGCTCCTGCAGATAGTCTATCATGGCCTTAGTTGCCGATCCGGACGAAGACCGGTGTGCTTAGTCTGCCTTCCAGATTTCCGGCAGGATAGCTTTTGTATGCGGAGAGCCGATACCAATAATCTCCGGGAGTGACGCTGGGGTCGTTTTCTCCGCTATGAACATAGGATTGGATCGCGGTGCCGCCTGCGTGTAACAGGGTATCTACCACGGCATAAGCGCTGTAGTAACCCAAACTGCGATACACATAGTATCCATCGGTATTGTAGGGATTGTTACCGATCCATTCCAGGCGCACATAGCGGGTGGCCGTTCCGCTGCCAAAAGCATTGGCAGATACGCCGCTGACGTCTCCGGGGACGATGATATTGTTGTTACCATTGGGATCAAGAGGATTATCACGCTTTAATCCACAGGCAAAGAGGCTGAGTGAAACAAGAACAAAGAGTATGTAGCGCATCATCTTCTCCTAAAAGCGCAGTTCCAGCCCGGCAGGAGTGACCTGCAAGGGTGAAGCGCTGCGGCGTTTGACGATATCCTGCCAAAGATCCGCGTTGTATTCATTAGTGGAGACCACCACATCATAGAGATTGTAGGCCCAGACTACTGCTCCAAAACCGAGCATCATCAGAGAATATTGATATGGCGTTTGGGCTTTGGAATAGTAATTGTTGATATCCTCAATCTGAGTTGCGGATTGATAGATTCGGTGATTGGTCATAGCTTGATCATAGAAGTAGATGGATCCCATCACCGCCACCAGTTCCAGGCTCAGAATCACGGTAGCTTTGGTATTATGCTTCGTGGAGAATTGTCCCCAGCCGGGTACCACGGCACTTTTCAGGAAGTTTTCTCGCACGGAAAGGGCTTCGAGTTCATAGAGTTGCAGCATATTCTGCCTGGAGATAAGGTCTTGACGGTAAGCGCTGCGCTCCCGGTAGTCCTGCCAGCCGTATTTGGTGCTGTCCGAAAAGGCTTCCAGATCAAATCTGCTTTGCGCCCAGAGCATAGATGAACCAAACAAGATCAAGCAGAGTATGCACTTATGATAAATAGTCACTTTCATCCGCCACCTACTTCATCAGCTCTTCCGAGAGCCGGTTTAAGGGTATTACAGAGCGATCACGCAGGTTGATTTGCCACACGTAAAGGAAGGTATCCGTGGGCGTCAATAGATCGTAGCGAGCCTCATATTTGTACTGTCCGGTAGACAATAATATCTTCCAGCCACTATCCCGAACCTCGTTTTGTTTGTGAACTTGCAGCACTTCTGCCCGTTTTGCGGCCACTCTTCTCAGCAGGACACCACCCCGGTATTCATTGATGATTCGTTGCGCAAAGGCGGTGGGATTGCGTTCTGCTTCGATCAGGTTTTGCATAACGCCTGCACGAGTGCGGTATTGCGGCAAGGGATCCAGCGCAATAGCCTGGTTCAATAGTGCCAACGCGTCAGCGTGCTTTTGCGTGGCTTCCAGGCGCTCAGCCTCAGTCGCCAGTTGCATCGCTCGCGCGATATTTTCACGTGTCTGGCGCACTCGCTCAATAGCTGCCAGAGCCGGCGCGTAGTTCGGAATGATATCAAATGTCTTGTTATAGTGAATCAGGGCTGCGTCAAACTCCCGCTCGGCCAGGAGGCTATTGCCCTTTTCGATATAGAGCGAGGTGATCCCTTCCAGGCGCGCGTCTATCTCAGCCTTTTTCCCGGGATTGTATTGCAGCACGATCCTAAACAGACGATCTGCTTCCAGATAATCCTGCGCATCCACAAACTCTTCAGCCTGAGCCTGATACACTTCAGCGATCAAGCGATTGATGTTTTCACCCTGCACTACCGGATATCTGGCCAGTTCAAAGAGCTCTTTCAAAGCATCCGTATGATAACCCTGTTCGGCCAGGATCATGGCATAATCCACTTTGGAGTCTATAAACTGCAGCACAAAGTTGCGCGCCTGAATCTCGAAGGTGTTATTGGGAAAGCGGTCGTGCAACTCTTTATACTCTTCCCAGGTCGAATTACGATCCTGATACTCGTCCATAAAGATGCTGATTCTACGCAGCATGACTTCAGGGATCAGGGTGGAATTGGGAATCTCCCGCGTGATATCTTCCAGATACTTCATGGCCAGGGCTTTATCATCTTCCCGATAGGCCTGTTGACTGAGATTCATATAGATCCTGGCCAGCTCCACATCAGCCGGAGCTGAATTTGCCAGCTTGAAAAACCTGATGGCCAGTGGGATGTTTTGCCGAGTCAAGGCCAGTTTTCCCAATTCCAGATAACTGTTGCTGCGCACCAGTTCTGCTCTGGTGATGATGGCACCATTTTGGCCGACCTTGATCAAGCGGTCCAGCTCCTCAATCGCTCCGGCATAGAGCTGTTTCTGATACAGTTCTTCTGCCCGATTGAGCCGATTGATCTCACATCCGCCCAGCAGCATCGCGCAGAGCACGAGCAGGAACATACCATAGTTCAGGCCATGGCGGATTCCTGATATCATGTCATTGTGTATAAACTTCATAGCTTTCCAATTCTCAAGTATTTCCGCATCCCGTTTTCTACAAGATGTACCAGATGCCTTCCAGGGCTTCTTCAAAGATATTTGTTTCAGCTTTGGTGAGCTCATTCAGCAGTTCCGGTTGCGGACTGTGGGTCAACAGGATTCGCTTCAAGCCATAGTCTTTCAGCTTCCAAATCTGCTGGGGCTCCGGATGCCCGGCATCGACCAATAGCGTATGGGCTCCCTTGATCAGGGGCGCAATGCTGTCCGTTGTGCAGAGATCTGAGCTATAGACAAAATCTCCTCCATCGGAGTGCACACGGATCGAATACGCCATCATCGGGTTCGGATGATCGTGTTTCTCGATTTCATCCCGATAACCATAAAGGTGATCATTGGCCATGGCCTCCAGCTTGGGCAAGCGTACCGAAAGCTCGCTCATGGGCAAGACCCTCAGCTTAAAAGAGATCCGGCCTGGGAAGGTGTAAAACATGCTGAATAGAGCCTCGAACTCCCCTTCACGCTCCGGGACAAAGAGCAGCAAATCCTTCTCTCGCCCTCTGAGATAAAGCATCTGGATCAGCATAAAGACACCGGCCACATGATCCGGGTGGAAATGCGTGATCACCACCGCGTCCAGATCGTTCTCAGCTACGTCACTCAGCAGCAATTGATAGATGGTGCCTTCGCCGCAATCCAAAAGATACTGCTTGCCCTCACTGTGCACGAGCACGGAGGAGAGATGCTTCCCCAGCTGAGGCAATCCGGAACCAGAGCCTAAAATCCGTATCTGCATATCACTTCGTCTTCTTTTGATTGGCCGGAATCACCACCGGAACTTGGTCCAGCTTCCGTCCGAAAATCAGGAAGAAACCGGCAAAAAGAGCAGTGCTGATCATCAGTAGTTCCCGCGAGCCGATCCGGAAGATAATGATGGAGGTTAGCACGATCAACACGTTGATCGCGTAGATGATGGCCGCGGTAACCTTGACCGAGCCCAAAACATTATTGATTCTGTGGGTGGAATGGTCTTTCCCACCCTGCATCACGTGCCTGCCGTCTCTGCGCCTGGTGTAGCTGACCAGGGATATATCGAATATGGCATAGCTGAGCAGCAAGACCGGCAGGAGATAGAACATCTTGTCGTTGTGTTTGTTACCGGCATATTGCGCCATCAAAATGCCCATCGAGGACAGGAAGTATCCGATGAACATGCTGCCCGCGTCACCCAGGAAGATCTTGGCCGGATTGAAGTTATAGGGCAAAAAGCCGAAGGTGGAGCCGGCAAAACTGAGCGAGATCAAACCGATCAGAGCCATCGCCTGCTGATTTGACGCAGTGATATTGGTGAGGGCAAAAACAAAGAAACCCAAGCCCAGGATGCCCGCCATACCACTGATGATGCCATCCATGTTGTCCAAAAAGTTAAGCGCGTTCATCAAGCCCACCATCCATAGGACTAGGATGGGGACGGTGATGATGATGCTGCCAAACATGCTGTCCAGCTCCGCCAGGGTAAAATTGCTGAGGATAAAGAGCAGTGCCACTACAAATTGCCCACCCATCTTGACCATGGGTTGCATTCCCCGCCGATCGTCGATCAGTCCGATCAGCACGATCAAGACTGTGCCGGCCAGATAACCCAGCATCGGAGCGTCAAAATATCTCCCCGGTGAGATTGCTACGTCATAGACGCACAAAAGGATGAAGCCCAGTGCCACGCTCAAGCCGCCCATCAAAGGCACGCTCTTGAGATGCATCTTGCGAGCTTCCGGTTTGTCCACAAAGTTTATCTTATTGGCCAGCCTGATGATAAAAGGCGTGAGGCCATAAACAAATAGCCAGGACATTATGAATACGCTAAGGTATTCATAGATGCGAAAATCCATCCATTTCTCCATGCTGATATACTGATAAGACATGCTTGAGATTTACGGGATTTTGTCAATGCTTTTCCGCTGTTCAAGATTCCGAATCCGCTTATCATATAGTTAAAAACACCATTGTGAGGACGAAAATGGCCGGCATCATCTTCTTTAAAACTGCTGATCTGAAGACCATCGGAGATTTCTATGAACACTATCTGGGCATGAAGCTCTGGTTGGATCAAGGCAAATGCCGCATCTATGAACACGGCAATCTGCGCCTGGGCTTCTGCGCTGCGAATCAAGCCGATACGAACGGCACAATCACCTTTTACTACTCCCAGATGCAAGATGTGGATGCAGCTTACGACCGCTTTGGCGATATCGCCACCGACAGCCCGAAGCTCAACCCCCACTTCCGCATCTATCACTTTTGGGCAAAGGATCCTGAGGGACGTAATCTGGAGTTTCAACACTTTCTGGCTCCGGACTATGATCTGACCCAAACTGCCAAGCCACTCACCATCCTGAACGCGGATTCCGCCAAGCCTAAACTGCTGCTCACCATGCTCTTGCCGGATCAAGCCATGCAGAGTTTGGAGCAAACCTTTGAGGTAAAAGCCAACACCCAGGATCGGCAACTTATGAAAAGTGAATTGCTTGCAGGAATCAAAGATGCCCAAGCCCTGCTCTGCTTATTGGGAGACACCATCGATGCGGAAGTGATGGATGCCGCGCCAAAGCTGAAAGTGATCTCAAACTACGCGGTGGGCTATAACAACATTGATCTGGAAGCTGCAAAAGCCCGCGGAATAGCTGTTTGCAACACTCCCGGTGTGCTCACCGAAAGCACGGCTGATCTCACCTGGGCCTTGATCATGGCCACAGCCAGAAGAGTGGTTGAGGCTGATGACTTTACTCGCGAAGGGCTGTTTACAGGCTGGAAACCGCAGCTTTTCTTAGGTCAGGATTTGCACGATCACACTTTGGGCATCCTGGGCATGGGCAGGATTGGTCAAGCTGTAGCCCGTCGCGCTACCGGCTTTGGCATGAAGATCCTATACTCATCAAGAGCGCCAAAGGATCTGCCCTTTGAGGCCGAGCATGTTGATCTGAAACGCTTGCTGACCGAGTCGGACATCCTGAGCCTGCATCTGCCTCTTACACCTCAAACTCAACACTTGATCGGTAGAGATGAACTGAGCCTGATGAAGGCCAATGCCATTCTGATCAATACCGCTCGCGGTGCGATCGTGGATGAAACGGAACTGATCCGGCATCTCAAAGAAGGGCGCATCTTTGCCGCAGGATTTGACGTGTATGAGCAGGAACCCCTGATCCCACAGGAGCTTTTGGAGCTAGAAAACGTGGTGCTGCTGCCTCACATCGGCTCTGCCAGCATCGAAACCCGTAACCGCATGGGCCTGATGGCGAGCGAAAATGCCAAAGCCATCCTCGAGGGATACTCCGCCCCTTCAAGAGTTGTGTGAGATAAGTCAACACTCAATAGATCATGCTGATCACAGGTATCAGAGTTCCATCAGAATCCGTTTAACAAACTGCGCTCTATCAAACAAAGAGGAAAGAGAAAAGAGGCCGCAAAGAGTTAAATAATTGAGAATTGATAATTGACAATTGAGAATTAGGCTGCGCTACGCCGACACTTGAGAACCTTAAAACCTTAAAACTTTAAAACATCCAAAGATCATGCAGATCACAAGGATCATGGGGATCAGAGTTCCATCAAAAATCTGTGTTAATATGCGTAAATCTGTGGACAGAAAATCCGCGTGCTACCTTTTCTTTCTCACCTTCCCGCTGCTGGAAGTCGAAAGCGCACATAGTCATCGGCTCCGATTCAGGAATGAAAGATGAACGTAATTGGTTTGGCTCCAATGAATTGGGATAGCGCTTACAACTCCCAGGGAGGTAAATCCGCGTTCATCCGCGCCTTTTATCCGCGTTAATCTGCGGGACACCAAAAACCTCATCCACCAACCACCCCGCGAGAGGATTCACCCCTACTTCCAGGTTTGCCCCAGCAGTTTACGCAGCTGGCTATAAGTATCTTTCAGTTTATCCCCAAAATCCGGTTCCTGATATGAATCCAGACTCTTTTTCCCGACCCTGTAGCCATGCTCATAGAAGTCTTTGGCCTTTCTCAGGTCATAGAAACTCAGCTCCGGCAGATGGGCATCGATGTAGATATCCGGTTTGAATTCTGTGGCAGCTTGCACAGCGATCAAACCTTGGTTCAGCATCAGAGTCTGCACAAAGACATCATGCCGGCTCAGTTTCTCTTTCTTACCCATTCTGCTCTGATTGATGCTCTCCACTCGCTGCTTGATCGGAGCCAGAACGTTTACGGCAATGGTGAGCTCTCCCGGAACTTTTTCCGCAAAAGCCAGAGGCAAAGGATGCGCCACTCCCCCATCCACCAGCAGATAATCTCCGATTTCGTGGGGCGCGAAGATATAGGGCAGTGAACTGGAAGCCCGCATCGCGTCTGCCAATTGACCTTTGTCGATCAAGATGCTGCACTGGCGATACAGATCAAAGGCCACCGCGATGAAGGGGATATCACAATCCTCGATCCGGGCCTTATTTGTCCAATGCGCAAAGAGTTTATGAATTGCTTTACCATCAAAGATGCCACTCCGCGTAAAATCCAGATTCAAGGGATTAAAGAGCTCAATGGTGGAGATTTCTTCCGCCATTTCAAGCATTTGCGGTGCCTCGATGCCATAAGCCGCGCAAGCCCCGATGATCGCGCCCATGGAAGTGCCGACGATCCCGGAGATCTCGAATTGCTCTGTGATGGCTGCGATCACGCCCATGTGCGCCAAACCGTAAGCCGATCCTCCTCCCAAGATCAATCTTGCTCTTTTCATCTCAGTCCCCTTATCTTTTTGTGTACCCTATAGTTATGCCTTACCACAAACACAAAAACCACATTGCTCACGATGAGCACGATGTTGATCGTAAACAGATCATTGCCTCCATAAAAGGCCATCGCCGGGATCAGCAGGGCCAAAAGCAGCACTTTGAAGATGATTATCCCCCGTGGCAAGCCCAGCTTACGAAATGCCCAACGAGCCACGGGATTACGTTCCCGCTCATAATAGTGCGGCTTCAGCACCAGATAGGTGGAATGTCCATCCAGGATGTTCACCAGGATAAACAAAGCCAATAATGCCCAAAACAAGGCAGGAGTGCCGGATAGCTCATTGTGTAATGCACTTAGTATCTTTTCCAAAAATCTCATGGAGTCATGCTGGTAGCTAGGCTTTTTTTGACAAGCAAAAAGCGGTGGAGTTAACTTCGGTCAGGGCACGGATGTGGCTCGTAACATAGCATTCCGATGCTACGCCTGCAAGGCCTTTCCCCTATCTTCAGCTCCTGTTTAGCCCGGCTTTACCTCATATTCTCTTCATGACATGAGGGGAACATGAGGTAAATGAGGACTAAGCATGACTTCAGGCAATGGGCAAGCTTCCAGCCCTCTTTTAGCCCGAACGCCTCCTGACGATCTCCCGAAGAGTTCCCGAACCTCGCTCAGGAAGTCTTCGAGAGGTCGATAGCAGGTTCTCAGGCTAAAAGCAGCCGGGGATTCAGGATTGCAGACGGCTCGTCCGCAGAAGCGATGGAGTCGCTTACTTCGTACGGAACTGCGTTCCGTTTCGACACGGGGACGTGTCGAATCCTGTGATCTCAGCGATAGGCCACTACGCGATAAAAGCCCTTGGCTCTGCTGCCGGCGGCGTTATCGACATAATAGAGACGGCTGGCCGCGGTGGTGGCCAAAAGGCTTACTCCGCTACTAAAATCCGGTAGCGGGCAAAAGTATAGCTTATATCCCGTGGGACTACCGGATACGGCATTCCAGGAGATTCGCGCGCTGGTGCCATTGGCCAAAAGCTCTATCTCAGGCTCTTGGGGTATGCCCAGTGGAGCCAGGACAGTCAGACTCACAGGAATGGTTACCAAACTATTCGTAGCGCTGTTGCTCTCAATCGTGATATCGCTATTGTAGGTGCCCGCGCTCAATCCGCTGGCGTCAAAGCCCACACTGAGCGTGTGATTTGCTGCACCGCTATTGATGGTTCCGCTTACCGAACTGCCCCCATTGATGCTAAGCCAAATTCCGCCACCTGATACAGATGCCTGATAATCCAGGGCGCCGGTACCAGTGTTTCCGATTATCAGGTTTTGAGTAGTAAGATCATCCGATTCCAGGCTTTTGCTCATGGAAGCCGGATTCCAGGTGATATTGCTCACCAAGGCGGATGGTACCAATTCGATCACGCTCACACTCCAGTGCAGCGCATCGCTATAGCTGCCACCCCAGGTCATGGTGTGCAGATTGTGATCCCAGGTATCATGGATGTATATAAGGCTGCTCGTGCTTTCATAGCCCACGCCCACCATGGTGTGGCCTTGAATGTGGATCATCACCGGAATGCCATTATCGATGCTTTGCTGAAACTGAGCCAGCGTGTAGCCCTGGCTATTGCCGTTGTAGCCTTGAATCAATTGATTGTAGTTCGTAGTTATCTGATACCCGCGCGACTCCATAAACAGCCGAAAACCTCTGATGGCGTCTCGCTTTCTGGGAGTCGCAGTTTCGTGTCCGCTATAGTTTGACAAAACCGAGCCATCATTGTAAGTGAATATGGTTGAGCTTCCATCGCTGTTGTTCCAATAGTCCTGATTGGTTCCGATGTAATCCGCGGTGCAATTGGCATAGGTAGCGGTGGGATTGGCAGTGCCATAGGGATCATCTCCGCTATTGCCATAGCCGGTCCAGAATCTATCCACATGTCCCCACACAGCCAGGCCGTCAAAGCCTTGATGGGTGGCGCTCAGAGAGCATTCTCCATAACCCCAGGCGGCATTGGTGAGCGGGAATAATCCACCATTGGTGGGGCCCGCGTACATATTCGGATAGCCATTGCGATCATAGTATCCGGCCATCATGGCTGCGGATGTGGCTGTGCAGCCATAGACCCAATTGAGCTTGGGCACATCACTCAAGATAACGGCACTACGACCGGGAGTGACGCTGGGGCCGGGATTGCGCAAGGCTTCGGGAATGCCGGGAATGGTGTGTTCAACGATGGTTTTACCGTTTTCGTCCTGAAAACGACTGACTTCATAAGGATTAGCCGCATAGGCCAGGCTAAGCGCCATAAACAATAAGCAAAGCATGGATCGGAACATCTGATCTCCTTTGTGGAATCCCATCCAAAATGATGGTTTCACCTATATAGATGCAGCTTACGATATGATCATTTTTGGTCAAGCCTTTTCTTGGGGTTTGGCAGATCAAAGGCTGAGATTTTCTGCCACTTCGATGGGAACTTCGAGGGTAAACTCACTGCCTTTGCCGGGTTCGGAATTCACGGTGATATCTCCACCCAGCAGCCTGGCCAGTCCTTTACAGATGGGCAAACCCAAGCCGGCTCCTGCCTGATCGCGAGTGAAGGACATATCGGTTTGGTAAAAGCTCTCGAAGATTTTAGCCTGTTCACTCCTGGCAATGCCTACCCCACTGTCTTTGACCTTCAGAATCAGGAGATGATCCCTGATCGCGCAGGAGAGTTCGATCATGCCCTCTTTGGTGAAGTTCAAAGCGTTATCCATCAGCTTGGCCAGGATCTGGATCAGTTTGTGTTCATCCGCGATGATCACGGTATTGGTCAGTTCAATAGGCACCACACAGCTGAGTTCGATGCCTTTGGCAAAGACGGGGCTTTTGTACATATCAAAGATCTTATGCATCATCGCCAATAGACTGAAGGGCTGTTTTGCCACAGCTTCCTGCCCGGAATCGATCTTGGCAAAATCCATAATGTTAGCAATGAGCTGGAGCATGCGCTTGCCGCTCTTGTGAATGCTTCCGGCAAAGTCCTTCACGTTTTCAGGGCTGTGCTCTCCATGTAAGAGCAATTGCGCAAAACCCATGATGCCGTTCATGGGAGTGCGAAACTCGTGGGACATATTTTGCATGAAGCTGCTTTTAAGCTTTTCGCTCATCACCGCGCGCTCTTTGGCGCGATAGAGCTCCTGCATGGTCAACACACGATCCTGGATGTTTTGCACCATGGCCAACAGGACCTGTTCTTTCAGCGCTGGATCGTAAAGTAAAACAACTGTGATCTGAGCCCATATCTCACTGCCATCTTTACGGATGAACTTCTTTTCACCATGATAGATCGGGATTTTGGCAGCAATAAGCTCCTGAATACCTTGATTGTCCTGGTCATAGAAATAAGGATGAGTAACATCATAGACAGTCATGTGTTGCAACTCGGTGTCGCTATAGCCAAGCATATTCTGATAGCTGCTGTTTGTTTTAAGATAGCGCAAATCCGTGCTTACGATCGAGATTCCGATGGGGGAGCGATCAAAGATCGTCCGAAGACGCTCTTCGCTGGATTGCAGAAGCTCCAGGTTTACTTTGCTTGGAGTAATATCGCTGATGATGCAGATGTAACCCCGGAAATTCTGCTCTCCTTCACCCAAAGGCGCGGTTGTGATCGAAAACCATCGGCTATCGATCAGCACTTCTCTATAGGTGTTTTCATTCGCATAATCCACTTCATCCGCCACAAGGTGAGGAGGGATCAAAGCTTTCCAATCCTGTCCGATGACGGATGCAGGCTCCCGGTCAAACATGCCGATTATGGCTTTGTTTACTCGCACAATCCTATGCTGACCATCCAAGAGCAAAATCAAATCCGGAGCAGCATCAAAAGTAGCTCGCCATTGGTTTGAAACTCGCAGGTTATCGCGATAAATCCTTTGACGCGAGCTTTGATGCATGAACATTGCCGTACCCATGAGCAGTGCCAGATAGAGCCAGTAAACCGTCCAGGCTCTACTTCTAAGAGTGCCATGCATGTGTTCCAAGCCCGAATTTTGAACCAGTACCCATGGCAGATAATCGATTTTGGCCATGACGCTTAAGCTTTGGCGACCCCGATAATCAAAGGCCTCCAGCACAGTTTTGTTCGAAGTAATTTGATGCGCCTTGTAAATGTTTGATCTCATGATATCACGGATTCTCTTTTGCAAATCAGAATCGGTCTTATCTGGCAATTTCGAAAGAAAGTGGAGCTCCTGCTGATCGCGGTTGAGAAGCATGGAATATGTGTTGGGATATTGAGAAACAGACCGGCTTGCTATGACAAGTAATTCTTCGGGAGTCACTTCCAGCATCATAATAGGTCCCTCTTCCTGCATTTGCAGTGATGTCCAAAACCGGATGTTTTTCAGATCGTGATAGCCTTGAGAATTGAGCTCCGGATCCATGCGTGCTTGCACTATAGGGTCACTATTCCCGATTAATTGCTTCCTGATGCTTCTCAACTCCGCTTTGCTGATTCTGGGCTTTTTGGGTGCCGCTCGCACGATGTCCTGATCCACATCGAATAAGGCTATTGTGGATCCGGAATTCTGCTGGAACATGATATGCATCCAGGTGAGCGCATAAACAGCATCCTGACTTTGGACATTTCCCTTTACTACTGCTTGCATTCCTCGCTGAAGATCAGGATTACTATGCACTTCTTTGAGCATATGAACGCGGTTGCGAAGCCAGGCATTCATATCCTGCACCTGCGTTTCCAGATTGAGTACCATCTGCTCTCGGAGATTCAGTTTATATGTCTCCAGCTCGTTTCTCAGATATGCTAAGGCCGAAAAGCTGAAAGCAAGTGCCAGAACTGCGTAAATCACAGCGTTATGCTGATTAATCCTGTCATGATGATCGTCATGTGAGATTCCGGAAACGATTCTTAGAAGTTGCCGCAATCCCCTATTGGCGATTTCCAAAATCGATAGACTGATCAGTAACAGTGTCAAAGCAGTTGGATAAGACATTGGCACAGGGTTTGCGAGATTGAACATCTCGATGCCCGAAGTGAACGAAAATAGTACCATCAAGCATATAAAAGCAGAGATGAAAGCAAATGCCAATGCCACATTTTTCACCATTGGTGACACTCTATCCTTGTTAAGAAAGGTAATGATGACCCCACTCAGCAGGATAAAGACCAAAGCAGTGAGAGGAGACATCGCACCGATCAAACTCCCGTCTGGAGCCAGGTTATGCTTAACTATCCAAGCCTCAGGATGCCCCATATACTCCACAAAATAGGCCATGATTACCGAAGCACTGTACAAGGCAAGCAAGGCTGCAGGCACATAGCTAAATCTGGGACATTGCCCAGATTTGAAAAAATAGAGAAGAATTATGGATGAAAGCACAAATGCCGACAGTGCGGTGGTGGGGGCAAGCTTGAGAAAGAAGCTTATTCCCTGAAATTGGGTTAGACTCCTCAAGAGCCAATTGATTATGGCTGAAAATGACAACAGCCACGCGGCTGAGCCATAGAGTCCCACTAACTTTGTCGATTGTCTTTCGCTGTTTGGCATATCTCCTCAGGAATGTGTGACGATTATCTCAAGTTTTTAATGGATAAGTTAGTCACTTATGACAATTGCGCAAGTAGCTGGCAGCGATCAATTCCAATAGTGCCTCATCTAAGTGCTTAATGCTGAGTCTAACAATGAAATAGCACAGCCCAGGCCTTTTTTATGTTGACAAAAATGGCGGGCTGTAAGTTCATGCTTTGATTAACATACATTAATGTTGGTTGTGGACTTAGGATTCGTATTTACGGTTACTTAGAACTCTGAATTGAATTCTGTTCACATAGTTTATCGCCAAAGGAGATAATAAAATGGCAGTACCAAAAAGAAAGACCTCGAAGACCCGTAGAGATAAACGCAGAACCCATGATGCGCTTACCGCTCCGAGCTACAGCACTTGCTCAAAGTGCAACGAGCCCGCGCGTTCGCATCACATCTGTGATAATTGCGGAACCTATAACGGCAGACAGATTCTCGACGCCAAGGAATAAATTTGCGTGTAGCGCTGGACGCCTTTGGCAGCGACGCGGCCCCTTATCCTGAGATTGAAGGAGCCGTGTTAGCCATCAAGGAAGACCTCTGCCGCGAAGTGATTCTGGTCGGAGACCGTGAAATCCTATCGGCAGGACTCAGCAAATACTACTACGATTCCTCCCGCATCACGATCGAAAACGCCAGCGAGCGCATCGAGATGGGCGATAGTGCCGCATCCTCTGTGCGCAGCAAGCGGGATTCGTCCATGGTGCGCGCCATCGCTTTGCACAAAGAAGGCAGAGCGGACGTGGCTATTTCGGCTGGAAATACCGGTGCCATGATGAGCGCGTCGCTAATCACGCTGGGGCGTATGAAAAACGTCCTGCGTCCGGCGATCGCCGTGGTGTTTCCCACTCAAGAAGGCCACGAGATCATCCTGGATGTGGGAGCAAACGTGGATTGCGAGGCCCAACACCTGATGCAATTTGCCGTGCTGGGATCCAAGTATTTTGAGTATTTCTTCAAAGAGGCCACACCCCGCGTGAGCCTGCTCAATATCGGGGAAGAAAGCGCCAAAGGAAACCTCATGTCCAAAGAGGCGCACCTGCTTATGGCCGCCAGCAAGGACATCAATTTTATCGGCAACATCGAGGGCAAGGACGTGCTATCCGGCATTACGGACGTAATCGTATGTGACGGATTTGTGGGCAACGTGATGCTGAAGACCGTTGAGGGAGTCGGCTTTTCCATATTTGCCATCCTTAAAGAGCAGATCAATAAGGATTGGATCGCCAAATTGGGAGCCATGCTTTCTTATCCGGTGTACAGCTACATCAAGAAGAAGCTTGATCACACCGAGTATGGTGGCGCGCTCCTGGTGGGACTGAACGGAATCTCGGTAGTTTCTCATGGCCGCAGCAATGCCAAGGCCATGAAAAACGCCATCCGCTTTGGTGCCCGCATAGCAGAATCAGGTTTTGTAAAACACACACAAGAATATTTTGAGAGGTTGTGATGGGTAGCTATTTTGCCAAGTTCTCAGCTTTCGGAAGCTTTGCCCCCAAGAAGATTCTGACCAATCAGGATCTGGAAAAGATGGTGGATACTTCAGACGAATGGATCCGCTCCCGCACCGGAATGGTGGAACGCCATATCGCTTCTCCCGAAGAAGCCGCCAGTGATCTGGCTTATCAGGCTTCCATCAAAGCGATTGAAGCATCCAAGGTAAAGTACAAAGATATTGATCTGATCATAGTGGCCACCATCTCCGGAGACCACCCTTTCCCTTCCACTGCTTGCATCATTCAAAAGAAGCTGGGGCTCAAAGGCATTCCCGCTTTTGACGTGTCCGCCGGATGCACCGGATTCATCTATGCTTGCGATGTTGCCCGGCAATATATCGAAAATGGTGGTGCCAGAAACATCCTGGTGGTGGGCGTGGAAATCCTGACCAAGATCACGAACTGGACAGACCGCAATACCTGCGTGCTCTTTGGTGACGCTTCCGGGGCATGCATCATGTCCAGAGCTGAACCCAGCGATATTTCCCGCATAATCGACAGCAAGATCGACGCTGATGGCAGCCAGGGTGAATACCTGGTTCAAGCTGCCGGAGGCTCTCGCTTGCCTGCCAGTCACGAAACGGTGGATGCCAATCAACACACGGTTTATATGGAAGGCAACCGCATCTTCAAGAATGCCGTGAAGAGCATGTATGCCTCTTCCGATGAAGTGCTGAGACGCAACAACCTCAGTGCCCTTGATGTTGACTGGGTGATTCCCCATCAAGCAAATATGCGCATCATCGAGGCCTTGGCCGAAAAGATGAAGGTGCCCATGAACAAGGTAATCGTCAATATCCATAAGTATGGCAACACCTCCTCCGCCACCGTGCCTTTGGCTCTTGATGAAGCCATTCGCGCCAAAAAGATCCGCAGAGGAGACATCCTGCTGCTCACGTCTTTCGGAGCCGGCCTGACCTGGGGCAGTCTTTTAGCCAGATATTAGGAGCACACATGAAAACTGCTTTTATCTTTCCCGGACAGGGAGCCCAATACATCGGCATGGCGCAGGACTTTATCAAAGATGATCCCGCTCTGGCCGCCACTCTTCAGGACTTTGACTGTGAACACGATACGCGGCTGGCACTGGCCATGAGCGAAGGGCCGGAAGAGCTTTTGAAACAAACCCATCTCACTCAGCCTGCCATCCTCCTGCACAGCATTTGCGCCCTTTCCGCTTTCCAAAAACGCTTTGCCATCCGTCCGGACTTTGTGGCCGGACACTCTTTGGGCGAGTTTTCCGCTTTGGTCGCTTCCGACATCCTCAAGCTGGATGAAGCGATGCATCTGGTGCACAAACGTGGCGAATTTATGATCAAAGCAGTGGGTGATACTCCCTTTGCCATGGCTGCCGTGATCGGGCTCGATTCCGGTGCCGTGGAAGCCATCTGTCTTGAAGCTTCAAGCGCGGGATTGGTGCAGGCGGTAAACTTCAATACACCCATCCAAACCGTTATTTCAGGCACCGATACCGGAGTGGCAAAGGCCTCTGAACTGGCCAAAGCTCAAGGCGCGAAGCGCGTCTTACCGCTTGTGGTCGGTGGCCCTTTCCACACCCCTTTGATCGACAAAGCCAGCCTCTGGCTGACAGAAGAGATGCATAATATTCACTTCCGGGACGGCAGTTGCCCGGTGGTTTCAAACCTGGACGCCAAAGCATCACTGATCGGCAATGAAGCAAGAGAGAAACTGGGCAAGCAGATCATATCTGCCGTGCGTTGGGTGGATTGCGTTCGCTATATGATCGACCACGGCGTAAGCCGTTTTATCGAGTTTGGCCCGCAAAAAGTACTGAGCGGGATGATCAAGAACATTGACAAAGAAGTAAGCTGCCACAATATTGACCGCATTGAGGATATTGCTGTGCTGGAAGAAGTTCTGGCATGAGCATCATTCATTAGATAAGGCCTAATGGCCATTAAGGATATACAGATGCACGATTTTTCTGATAAGATAGTCTTGATTACCGGCGCTGCTCGCGGCATCGGAAAAGCCATTGCCGAACGCTTTGCCCAAGCCAACGCGACAGTCCTGATCCTGGATCTGAACCGGGAAGCTATTGATCACACCGTGAGTGAACTGCAGGGAGCCGGCCATCAGGCTTTTGGCTATGAAGCCAACGTCACGGATGCCAGGGCCATCGAAGAGCTCTTTACCGCTATCGTCAAGGAACACGGCAAGATCGACGTCCTGATCAACAATGCCGGCATCACCAGGGACAACCTGATGCTGCGCATGAAGGAAGAAGACTGGGATCTGGTGCTAAACATCAATCTCAAAGGTGCCTTTATCTGCACCCAGAAAGTATTTAAGCACATGATGAAAGCCCGCGTGGGCAGCATCATCAATATCTCCAGCGTGATCGGACTGATGGGCAATGCCGGTCAGGCGAACTACGCTGCTTCCAAAGGCGGCATGATCGCCTTTACCAAGAGTTGCGCCAAAGAATTTGCCGGACGCAATATCCGCGTCAACGCGGTTGCTCCCGGCTTTATCGAAACCGAGATGACTGCCACCTTGAGCGATGAGATCCGGGCAGAATATGCCAAAGTAATCCCACTAAACAAGATGGGAAGCCCCCAAGACGTCGCCAAACTATGCATGTTTCTGGCCTCAGACGAAAGTGAATACATCACCGGACAGACCATCGCCGTGGATGGCGGCCTGACCATGCAGTGATCAATTGACAATTGAGAATTGACAATTGAGAATTAGTAATAAACCCTAAACGAAGATAAACCAAGTATCAATACCATAGGAGGAACAATGGATATTGAAGCCAAAGTAAAACAGATCGTGATGGACAAACTGGGCGTAGAAGAAGCTCAGATCGTTCCCGCAGCAAACTTCATCGAAGATTTGCGTGCTGATTCCCTGGATACAGTGGAGCTGGTAATGGCATTCGAAGATGAATTTGGCCTTACCATTCCTGATGAAGATCAGGACAGACTTCGTACCGTTGGTCAAGCCATCGATTACCTGAAAGAAAAACTCGGTTAATCGAACATAACCAAGGAATCAATCCTGATAGCATTGATATCAGGATTGATTCCACCCATATCACTGCCTTTATCTGAGTTATTGCACCAGCGATGTTTCAGACCAACGCAGTGCTTTCAAGCCGAACAGAAGAAGAGGTATATATGACAAAAAGACGTGTAGTCATCACAGGTATTGGCGCCATCACTCCGGTGGGTCACAATGTTGCACAAACCTGGCAAAGCCTGATCAATGGCGTAAGCGGAGTGGGCAGGATTACTCACTTTGACGTGAGCGGGCTACCCGTGCAAATAGCCGCGGAGATCAAGAATTACAACCCTGAAGAGCACTTTGATCACAAAGAAGTAAAGAAGCTTGATATTTATACCCAGTATGCCATGATCGCCGCGCGTGAAGCCGTGAAAGATGCCGGCCTGGAAGCAGGAACCTTTAACCCCGAACGCACAGGTGTCATCTCCGGAGTCGGTATTGGTGGAATCCTCACCTTTGAGGAAGAAACTATCAAATGCCACACTGCCGGTCCTCGCCGCATCAGCCCCTTCTTTATTCCCAAAATGATTGGCAATATCGCGGCTGCACACATCAGTATCGAGCACAATTTCAAGGGCATAAATTTCAACGTGATGAGTGCCTGTGCCAGCGCCAATCACGCCTTGGGCACAGCCCTCAGATCCATCCAGTATGGTGATGCCGACATCATCGTATCCGGTGGTTCCGAAGCTGCTGTTACACCCCTTGCTGTAGGCGGATTCAGCTCCATGCGTGCTCTTTCCACTCGGAACGACGATCCCCAGACCGCGTCCCGTCCCTTTGACAAAGAACGCGATGGCTTTGTGATGAGCGAAGGTGCCGCGTTTTTGGTGCTGGAAGAGCTGGAACACGCCAAAGCCCGTGGCGCCAAGATCTATGCCGAGCTAGCAGGATACGGTGCCAGCGGTGACGCCTTCCACATCACTGCTCCCACGGAAGACGGCGAAGGCAGCACCAGAGCCATCCTCATGGCCATCAAGGATGCAGGGCTTGCTCCTAATGATATCGATTACATCAACGCTCATGGCACCTCTACCCCGCTGAACGACAAGGGTGAGACTGCGTCCCTCAAAACCGCTTTCGGTTCCCGGGCATACAGGATGAAGATCAATTCCACCAAGTCTATGGTGGGACACATGTTAGGTGCTGCGGCAGGCATTGAAGCCATCGTGTGCGTCAAGAGCATTGAGACCGGAACGCTCCACCCCACTTTAAATCTGGTGAATCCCGATCCGGATTGCGATCTGGACTACATTCCCGGCTGTTCCGTTCAACACCAAGTAAATGCGGCCCTTTCCAATTCCCTGGGCTTCGGTGGTCATAACAGCGCCATCGTGATTACCCGCTATACGAACTAAAGCAACGAAATATATCCCGCTGGCGCTATAGCGCTGGCGGGAGCTTTTTGCAAGAGAAGCAGAGTGAGCGCGAAATTGAAGAAGATCATCTCTCAAATCCTAGACTATTTTAACGGCAAACGCATGCCGGAACCCTATCCCAAGTGGGAAAAGAGCTTGGGTCAATTGCAAAAGAAGTTTGACTACAACTTTCAAGACAGCACCCTGCTGAAGGCTGCTCTCACCCACAAATCCTATCTGCGTCGTCATTTTGGAGACCACAAGGCTCCATCACCTTTTGAGCGCATGGAGTTTTTGGGAGATAGCATCCTGGGATTTGTGGTATCCAAAGAACTCTTTGCCCGGCACCCGGACGAGCAGGAAGGCAAGCTTTCCAAGCTCAAATCCAAGATCGTTTCCGAGACCTACCTCACCCTGAAAGCAAACAATCTGGAACTGGGAAAATATCTCCTGCTAAGTCCGGAAGAAGCCGCCTCCGGAGGAGCAAGCAAGGCCTCCATCCTCTCGGACAGCGTGGAAGCCCTGATCTGCGCCATCTATCTGGATAGCGGAATCGCCGCAGCCACCAGATTCATCAAAGGCCATATTCTGGCAGATTATGAAGAAACCGTGACCAGAGACGAACTGGTGAACTATAAATCCATCCTCCAGGAATACCTGCAAGGACGCAATCAGGATCCTCCCAAATATGTGACCATCGCCGAAGAAGGCCCGGAACACCAGAAGGTCTTTTTGGTGGAAGTGCGCGTGGGCAATAAGTTTAGCTGCACGGGAAAAGGAAACACCAAAAAAGCTGCCCATCAGGAAGCAGCTCGTCTCGCCTGTCAGAAACTTGGCGTCTGATGCCTGAGCGCCTTTCATTTCGCCATTATTTTGCCATTACATTAGTCCATGTTTTCCTCATGTCATAAAGAGATCATGGAGTAAACATGAGCTAAGGAGGAGGGGAACCATAGGGAGGGGTATCTCTGATCTCAGCCTTCATAGATAGCTTTTGCCACAGCTCTGACCATCTCATCCGGTAGGATCGGTTTGTTCAGAATGTGTGTAACGCCGATTGTTTCTGCTTTACGTTGCAGATTGTGATCTAAGAATCCAGTGTAGAGGATGATGGGGATAGAGCGTAATTTCAAGATCTCAGAGGCCAGTTTGATGCCATCCATCTGCGGCATATTGATGTCGGCTATCAAGATATCGAAGTGGTCGGGCTTTTCCATGAAGCCTTGCAAGGCCTGAGACGAATCGGTGTAGGAGCTCACCTGATATCCCACATTTTGCAGGGCTTGCAGAAAGATCTCGGCCAAAGCCGCTTCATCATCAACCATCAGGATATTGGCTGCTTTGAAAGGATAGTCCTCGTTCTTGGTGATCTTTGTTATGGGAGCAACCGCTTCGGTACAGGGTAGATAGATATTGAAGACCGTCCCCTCGCCCTGTATGCTGCGCACCGTGATGAAGCCGCGATAGCCGCTGACGATGCCATGCACGATGGACAGACCAAGTCCGGTGCCTTCCCCAGTTGCTTTGGTGCTGAAATAGGGATCGAAGATGCGTGACAGCAATTCCGGGGCAATGCCTGAACCGGTATCGCTGACACTTAGGTGTAAATAGGTGCTTTCCAGCTGCACTTTGGGATCAATTCCGATCAGCTCATAACCGGCGCATTCCTCCAGTGAAATCGTAAGGACACCTCCATCCGGGCGCATTGCATGAAAAGCGTTGGTGGCCAGGTTCAGCAGCACTTGCTGCATCTCAGTGCTATCCACACGAGTGAAACAACGGCTATTGATACTGGTTTCAATGGATATTTTAGAGGGAATGATCGCCCTGATCATGGGTAGAGTATCTTCAATAATCTCGGCTAACACTGCCACTTCCACGTCCGGTTCACCCTGGCGGCTAAAGGTAAGGATTTTTCCGATCAGGCTTTTAGCCCTCAGGCAAGCTTTTAAGGCTTCATCCAGATCCTCATGGACTTGGCTACGGCTATCAATTTTTCCGGAGGACAGCGCGATGTAGCCGGCAATAATGGTAATGATATTGTTGAAATCATGCGCGATACCCCCCGCCAGGGTACCGATTGATTCCAGTTTTTGGGATTGCCTTAGTTGCAGTTCCAGGTTCTTCAGTTCAGTGAGGTCGCGCGTAATAAAGATCAATTTGGTGGGATTATTTGCGTCATCCATGATCACCGAGGCGCTTACAAGGGCAGAAAAGCTATCTCCATCCTCTCCCCGGAAGCTAAGCTCCTGGTTCTTAACGTACAGGCCTTTAAACAAGTCCTGCAACATGCGAGCCAGGTGTCTGCGCTCAGAAGGGATCACCAAGTCAGTAATCTTCATGTTCTGGGCGATGATCTCTGCTTCACTCTTTTGCTTCAGCAATCTCAGAGTTTCATCGTTTACGGTGATAATCTTCCCTTCGAGATCAGTTACGATTATGGATTCCGGCGAGGTTAGCAAAATCTTGCGAGTTTGCTCCTCAATCTCACGCAGACGTGCTTCAGTGCGTCTGCGATCTTCAATCTCTTGAATCAGCTCCTGTTGCTGAGCAAAGAATCTTTCGATCAAAAGAGCGATATCGGCAAATTCGTTGCGTTTGTCGTTCAACTCACGGATAATCTGCGGATCGCCCTTTTTCAGGCTTTGCGAGATCAAGCCCAGAGGGCTCGTGATCCAGCCCTGAATCAGGAAAAACTGCATCAGCAGGAAGATCAGGATAAAGCCCATGGTGCCAAATATAATCAGATTGCCCAGGTTTCTCAGTTCGCCCAGATAGGGATTAGCACTGTAAAACTCCAGCCAGGCCAGATTGTATTGGTCTATGCCCTTGATATTGCGCACGATTTTGGTATTGTATTGACCAATGTTACTGGCAGTATTGGGCTCGATAAAGCTGATGCGGATGTCATAGTTCAGCGCTTTGGCCAGATCCACCAGATAGCGATAGTCCCAGGCCTGAGCTATGAGAACATAACCCAGAGGCTCATTTTGCAGAGCAAGATCATTCCCGTGATGAATACTTGAAATCGCGCAAGACAGAATGATCTGCTTGTGTTTGGTAAAAAAGCTCTGCCGTAATCTGCTGGAGTTTTGTTCGTAAAACGCCTGATCCAGACGCCAGTCCTGTAACCCGCTGATCTGATCATCGCTGTCCTGATATAGCAAGTTTCCCTTCGCGTCATATACCTGCACAGCTGAATAGCCAATGGTTTCGATCAGGGAGCCGGCCCTATACTGGATCCAGTAGGGATTATTCCCCCGGATAAATGATGCCATTTCTTGGGCGATCGCGATATCATCAAGATGAGTAAGCATAGCATTGGCTTTCAGCTCGAAGATAGCATCGATCGTGGTGCGTCGTTGGTTCAGATCGCTTTCAGCAAAAACTCTCAGCTCTTCCTGTTTAATATGAAAAAACAGATAGAAGAAGGCTCCGAATGCAAAAGCAATCAAGATAAAGAGGAGCAGAAGCCTTTGTGAGATGCGCATACAGACCTGCTCTTAGTCAGTTCATCAGGTTTTCCTGAGTCCGTGCTCTGCGCAACCGTTCCAGCGCAGTGTCCATGATCTCTGCTTTGATGGAGATGATCAGTTCCCGTTCTTTCTTCTCGTAAGAGTCATAACCGGCGAGATAGCGGATGCCAAAAACCCACCAGGGGAGATCCTTGAGAATGGGAATGCCACTGCGCACTTTCACTTCGTCTGTGTCAAGCAAACCGGCAATCACGGTTTGTTCCTGATCGTAAAGCATCAATTCCGTATTGGACTTACTGGTTGAGATCACGGTGGAGACTGCGGAGGGCTGTCCGCTGGAGCGTTCGATGGCGATCTGCAGCTTGATCAGCTCTTCGCCTTCCAGTTCCACCACTTCAGGCGTTACAGTCATGATGATACCGGTGGAAAAGAATGTATCTTTGGTGTTTCCGGCTTCGTCCGCGGTTTTGATGGAGATATCCTGACCAACCTGGATATAGCCGCTTTTACCGCTGCTTACCAGGATGCTTGGTTCGGCAATGATGTTCCCCTTTTGGTCGGTTTCGATAGTGCGCAAGAGGGTGGAAATTTCCACGCTGTGCGAACCGATCGTAGCGTTTCCACCGCCACTGATGCTAAACGGAGAGGTGAGCTGAGACGCGCCGGCAAAACCGGTGCTGACATTGACCTTGCCATTGGCCACGGATGACCAATCCACGCCCAGGTTTTTCAGATAACTCCTATCCGCCAGCATGGCTACTGCTTTGATGCGCACTTGTTTGAGCTGCGCGTCCTGGATGATGGGATCCACCTTTTTGGCACTTTCAGCAATAGGGCTTTTAACATCAACTATGGAGATTAATCCTGGAAGCTCCTCTTGAGTCAGGTTGTTCTGCAGCAGGATCAGCTCCAAGGCTTTTTTCCAATCCAAGTCATTGATTGGCACATTGATGCTGCCGTTGTAGCTGGAGAGATTCACAAGTTTCTTCCCTGTGCTGCGCAGCGCGTAACCTTCCAAGATCTGCACTGCGTCATTGATATGGGTAGCGGGATGAATGCTGAGCCGGGTAGTATCTACGGCTCTGGTTTGAGCTGCCAGGCCGATGATCAAGCAGCATAGCATCAGTATTAAAATGATTCTTTTATCCATAAGTCTATTCCTCAGTTTTCCTTATGCAGATGCAGGATTTGGTTTTCGGGTAAGCCATATTTATCCACCCTGAAGATGGCTCTTCCTTCCCGAACATCAATGCTGTATAGATATCCGCCTTTCACTCGGTCACGCAGATTCAGAATGCGGATCACGCCTTGGCTATCTCGCAGGAAGATTCTGCCCTCGGCTACACCTATCAGATTGCTGCTATCGATGTTTACCAATCTGGGATCAGCCTCCTCATCCTCGTCAAATTGGGCACTATCCCAGACTCTTGAACGAAAGAGTTGGTATTCTGCCAGATTTGCTTTTACCGATTTGGGTCTTACTTCATGCAGGGCAAGCCCACCCTCTGCATAATGAGTGCGCAAGACCATGGAGAAAGATACGGTATCGCTATTGGCCACGCCGTCTGAACCGATGGAAAGCTCTTCCAGGGTCAGTAGCGCGCGTTGGTGCTCAATGAATCTGGTGAAATGCGCCACATCCATATAATTCGAGCGCCCGGAGATTACATAGTTATTCCAGTCTCCGCCTCCCTTACCTTTGTCAGAAAGAGAAAAATCGTAGATGATGTCTTTTCCCAGCCAGGACAGTACTCTCAGTAAATACTGATAGGTAATGGTGGGATTATCCTCAGCCAGAATCACTTTACTCTGTTCAGAGACCATCGCCTTGCGGATTTCATATTCCATCATCAGAGAATCGATATTGGAGATCTGAGAATCCAATACCGCCAGCTTGGCGGAAGTTTCTTTGTTTTCGGCTTTGATCAAAGACACCTTTTGGCCGATATTGTGCAGCAAGAATGTCGCGGCTGATACTATCACCACCAACAGCGATGAGAGCACGATTGAGTTGCGTCCGGTATTCGTCATCGTCCTGCTCCTTTGGATATCGCCTTAAGGTCTTTGTTTATCTGTTGCTCCAGTTTTGCCGGGTGCTGCTGCCTCTCAAGACTTTCATATATGTCAAGGTACTTTCTATCCCCCATGGCAAGATGGATCCTGGCTTGCAGCAGGAGAGAGAGCGTGTGAAAATCCGAGCTGGCCAGCAGGTTGTCGGCCAAAGCCTGATCGGCCTGAGGGAATTCCTTATCCAGATACAAACGGTAGGCCAACCACCAGCGCACGATTGGACTGAGCGGATGAGCTGCATGCTGGGAAAGAAATCTGAAGCCCTGCTTCCGATATTCCCACATGTTTCCCAAGTTAACGGCATTCACAAAGCTTTGGTATTGGGCTGTGATAGCCGCATCCATACCCAACATCTCTTCTGTAGCTCCGGGGCTGATCGCATAATCTATCGTCCCCAGATGCAGCTTCTGTATCTTCACAACCGGAGTGGTCTGGGTCGGAGTTGGGGCAGGAGTTGCTCTTTTGGGTGTTTCTGAGGGCACCACGCTTACCCTTTTATCTGAGACCGATGCTGTCTGCTCAGGTGTGTGAGTTGCCAACATAGCGCGCATTTGCTGCTCGATGTCTTCCATCCAATTCACTTTTGGTGCGTCAAAAAGCAGCTCGAACACCCATATATCATGTTCCCTGATCTTTGCGTGCGATACTTTGCGGATTTGACTACCTTCAAACTCATTAGCAAAGGCGATCACGTTTGCCCGCTTGGATGTAACACCGCTTACAAAGATCTTGGATTTATCCAGCTTGAGATTGGTGATCCAACTGCTGGGATTTGCCCGGAAGTTTGCGTTTATTCTGTTAAGAAGCTGAGTCCAGTAGTTCTTACCCTCCAAAATCACGCCAATGGCATCCAGGTTTTGATCCTGCTTCTCCATGTCACTCATGATTTTACTTATTCTATCTGCTTCAGCCTGCTTTTGCCTTAAGCTCAAGTTCAGATCCAGTTTTTTACTGCCTTTCGATGTTAAGAACCTGGTTGCTCTTCAAAAACTGGTTTGTAGCAATAAAGACCGATGCAAAAATGAGCAGCAAAATCAATAAACCGTGCCAGGCAACCTTAAACTCCTTTTGTCCCTCGATGATCTTGGACGGCAGGAAGTTGCTGTGGGTAAACCCGAGCTCTTCATAGTATAGCGCTTTGTAAGCCAAGGCAATTGGTATCGTATATTTACTAAGGCTCCGGTTATCGTGAAGCTCATCAGAAGCAGTTGAGATCACAAGATTGTGAAAGGAAAAAAGCTCTACTTTGACGGAGGCAAACTGACTCATCATAAACTCTCCAAGCTCGTGACTTGCCAGATCTCCACACAGAATTACTCGCTCCGGCTCACTGATCCCTGCACTGTCAATAGCTAAAGCCAGCTTGGAGGTAATGGTCTCTTCATCGGGTACACTTTGCGTAATCTGCAGAGCCAGCGTTTCCCGCCACACTCCATCTTCAAACAAAAAGGCCTTGCGATATTCCTGCCCTAGATACACCAACATTGTCCTGCCTTCCAGTTCAGTCTGGTAGGTATTACGGAAGTAGTCGGTCAACACAATGTCGTTGGCATCGGCCAGTTTATAGTAATGCTTTTGGCGATTGTTTCGGGCGTGGTTTTTTAGCAACTCCAACAGTCGATTTGTGCCATGATGCAGCCAATGCTGTTTTACTCCGCCTTTATCGATGATCGAAGACTGATACTCTCCTGCCTTAAGCTCCTTCGACGGAACCCTTGTTTTAACAAAACGTTTGATATCCTTTTTGTCTGTGGTCCCGGGATTGTCTTTGAGAATGTTATCTTCGTACACATTCAGCGCAATCACACCCCGGCTCAACTCAAATGCCCCAAGCATTCGTTCACTGGGCTGCAATTGATAGTTAGTCACATAATCGTTATCAAATTCATCAATCTCAATTGCGCTTTGGGAAGTGCCCTTACTCTCTTTGGTGATAGCATCTACTGCCGAAACCGTAGGATCATCCAGGATCTTGTACCAGTACTTATCCAGATCAGTATGGTCAACCGCTTGCAGATATACTTCGCTTCCTTCCCTCACCAGGTGCACTATGCGCACTACCAAGCCATCGTGAAAGATACCGAATGCTTGTTTAGGGTGTTTTTTCATAATCCCAACCTTAACTTACCTGGCTTTACGCCATTGTGAGCAGCTGTTGCATACGTTTCTTGTTGTTTGCAAAGTTCATCGCACTCTGCTGCGTGATGATGCCTTTACGCTGAAGCTCGCGCAAGTCTTGCTCCAGAGTGAGCATCCCCAAGCGCTTTCCTTCCACCATCATCTGATATATCTCGCCAATGTTCTTGTTGCGAATGGCAGCTTGTACACTGTGGTCAACCGAAAGGATTTCTTTGGCCAACACGAGTTTACCATCGATAGTAGGCACCAGCTTTTGGCTGATGCAGACACTGAGCACATCGGCCAGGCGGTTGCGGATACGATCCTGCTCTTCCGGAGGAAACTCTGCCACGATGCGATGCACGCTATCAATAGCCGAACTCGTATGCAAAGTAGTAAAAGCTTTGTGACCGCTATCGGTGATCTCCAATACGGTGGCAATGGTCTTGGCATCACGCATCTCACCAACAACTATAATATCCGGATCCTGACGCAGGGCTTCCACTGCTCCAGCTTCAAAACTCCGCACATCAGGGCCTACTTCACGATGACGCACCAGTGCTTGCTTTGATCTATGCCGATACTCAATGGGATGACCGATGATTACGATATGAGCGGTATTCTCGCTATTATTCATGTCTATCACGGCATCCAGAGTGGTGGATTTACCGCTGCCGGTAATCCCTGTGATCAGTACCAGGCCCTGCTTTTCGTGGCGCAGGTTCATCCGTTGAGCGATGGGTTGCGGAATTCCCAGCCCATCCATGGTAAAAAGCTTATCATTGATCTTACGGAAGTTCACGCCCAGGTGCCCACTGTCAAAATAACATGAACCCCTGAATCTGGCGGAGCCGCCCTCTACGTCAAATGCAAGAGAAAAATCCACGCTGCGATCCCTGAACAGCAGTTGCGTTTGGGCCGGAGTAAGCCAACTGAGGATGATGGCCGAGCTTTCAATAAAGCTAAAACTGCCCAGTTCCTCCATCGGTTTTTTTCCACCGTATATACGGAACCAGATTTGTCCCGCGCAGCCGGGAGCACCAAAATCGATATCAGAAGCGTTCTTGGCTCTGGTTTTAAGCAGCCAGCTTTTCAGAATGGCTCTGCATTCGGCTGCTTCCTCGAGATGGTCTTTCAGCCAAAGATCGATGACTTCACAAACCTCCACTCCCTGATAGTTTTCAGGGATTGCTTGCTGTAGTACTGTGCTAAAACCTAATGGCATATACTCCTCATTTGTTGGCCATGTTATCGGTATTGAATCCGCTATACAATCCTATTCTAAAACAGGATCTGCGCCACTTCATATACTGGCATTGGATCAGATTTATCATATAGCGCTTGGTAAGCGTCTCTTCGTTATAAGTAAAAAACTCCATGATCTTACGCCGCTTGAAGTGTCTGATTTGCACATCTGTCTGAGCGTTGAGACCGGTGAATACCGAACCAGGGTTGATGAAGCTTTCCTCTCCCCACACGTCGTGTTCCTTCAGGGTTTCCACCAACGCACCGTTGTAATAGGCATTTACCGAGCCTTCTTCCACCAGAATCATGGAGCCCAGCTCGTCATCCAGCGGGATGGGACTGCCCTTGCTATAGCTGATCAACACTCCGGTTGCCATAAAGTCTCGGATTTGTTCAGGGCTAAAACCTCGGAGCAGGAGCAATTCGCTGCTTTTAATCTCAGGCATGCTGCTGATATTTTCGGTGATGTTTTCACCTTGGGCATCCAGTTCTTGCGAGTGTCCCAGGCCGGACTCCACCACCTTGATCAGTTCTTCCGGTTGGATGGGTTTGGTGAGGTAGTGATAAGCTCCGGTACGGATAGCTCGAATAGCCACATCAATACTGGAAAAGCCCGTGGTCACGATGATCACGGCCAAAGGCTGCAACTCTTTGAGTTTACCGATCAGCTCCAAGCCGCCCATGCGCGGCATATAAACATCGATGATATAAAGATCATACTTCTCATACTGGATTTTTTCCAAAGCATCCAGACCATCAACGGCCACTGATACCTTGTAGCCCAATTCACCCAGGAACTCGCTGATGATATCCCGGATGTTTTGCTCATCATCCACTACCAGGATTCTTCTTTGATTCACGTTTCCTCCCCATTCTTATGTTGCTCACGAATCAGGCTTTCGATGTCCTGCACGGCATTATAGGGGGTTTTTACCTTGGCAATATCCAAGTTTCCGGCCGGCACAGTCCCACGTGTAAATGAATCAGGAGTATCTGCGCTTTTATAATGCACCAGGGGATTGATCTTCAGGGCTTGCAGCCGTTGCAGGAGCAGCGAAACTTTGTTCACTGCCTCGGTAATCTCATTATTGGATTTGTCCAAGCCCGGATTTTTTAGTTCATTGGCCAGGCGTTTCACTCTTCCCAGAGACAAGGTGATCACACACAGAGGTGTATTAATGTCATGATCCAAGTGGGCAATATCCTGCAAAATAGGCCTCAGCTTTTGCACTTCCAGCTCCAAATCAGCCAATTTGCTGAGCTTTTCATTCTCTCTTTCCAGTCTGGCACGCTGTTCCTTCTGATTACTGAGTTGGTCTGAGAGGTAGTTGGCAATCAAGGCAATTCCGCTAAACAAGCCTGTGTAAGATAGAATATAAACCGTAGATCCGGAGATATCCATAGTCGCGCCTTCGGTGGGCATCAAAATTCCGTTTTGATAGAGGAGGATTAGCACCAAGAGCGCGAAGCTACCCATCAAACCCGCGATAAGACCTCCATTTTGAGGAGTGGTGAGCGACGCGGTAATGATCCCGATCAGATAGGCCCAGACAAAGAAACTGCTCAATCCACCCGTGATATGCACAATCAGTGTTGCAAAGACGATATCAAGCACGATCTGGAACACCACTGCCCATGTTTTAGGCTTCTGCCCCTGCACCTGAAACATCAGGTTCAAAGCAATGATCCCTGCAAAAACGCCAAAAAACAGCAGGTTTTGAATGATGGTGTCTTTCAGGCTGATGTGCAGCAGACCGATGGAAAACAGTACCACCACCAAAAACCAGCGGATCATCGCCCACAACTTCAATAACTTCTGTTTATCGCTATCCATCTCGTCTCCTTTAATCGCGGATATATTGTATCTCAGCAGGGTTGATTATCAGGTTATAGTATGCCCAGATCTCTGCATCGGTCAGTGTCCGGGGCACCATGCCCACCTGATCCATCAAGCCATACATATAGCGGAAAGTATCACCCGTCTGACCCGTGCCAAAAAACTCACGTCCCAGATATATGCCTTTGTTTCGCACCGCGTTTCTTCTTACTCCCAGAGGATACAGAGGATTGGTGGCGGTTCCCACAGGAAGGCCGTTGATATAACCTTTCACTCTGCCACGATCATAGGTGATGGCAAAAAAGTGCCATTTATCCTTGTTGTGTGGCCACTTCCCATCTGGGACGAAAGCTGAACTCGTTTGAACCGTCAAACCATTTTCCGTAACTGCTTCAAAGTATATATTGCCATTCTGATAGTATATGGCACCGGTTGGCTTTTTACGTAAGCTACCCCAGCCCAGGCCATTAGCAGCAATCACCGGATCATCCGGATCTGGGGGTAACCACACCAAAGTGGCAGCGGGATGCCCTTCCCGAATCTTGGCGAAAGCCATCAGCGTATAGTTTGAAGCCACCACCATGGTCTCATTGCCTTCGTGGTAGATGTAACCCCCACCAGAGCCAAAGCTCGCGCATTTCCAGCCGTCCACTCCTTGCCCCATGGGACGGGTATCCACGTCGCCCACAAACAGCGCGTCGTTTTCATGCTCTGAGGAATCTATCACATGGTTCCAATTCTCGGAAGGGTTAAACTGAGGCTGATCCATCTCCAGATGAATGCTGTAATCCAAATCCAAGAGAGCTACCAGGGGAAAGCTGAAAGCAAGCTCTGCCCTGTATTGAACTGTCTGTCCCTGTGCTTCTCCGCTCACATAACTGATAGCCCGGTAGTGGTTACTCCCGTCACCTGTGGCATCCCCCACAAAGGTATAGCGAATGCTGTCGATCTGACAATCCTGGATATCAAAACCAGTATACTCCTGATTCCACATGATGACTTCGTTGGGGCCGGCCATCAGTCCATAAAACACGGAATAGCGGATAGCCGTTCGCAGCGCGTAGTCCGATACACTTTCTGCCTGTTTGGTCAATTGGTTTCGTTGAATAATTCGAGGCAAATCCAGCAATCGGCGCTGCATGGAAACCAACACAGATGAGTAAATGGCCGTCATCAGTACTACAAAGATTAACATCGCGCGTCCCATATATCCCCCTATGCTCCACGCATGTAAGCGTTCATAAAATAACACTTAAACTGTAGTTTTGTGCGGATAGGACTGCTGCCGGCCCGGGGTGGATTATGAAAAAAGCCCATGCGAATCTCAGCGGAGCGAGCCAATGAAGCGCTGGTAGTTAGCACATCATTCTTCGTATAATACCGAAACTTGAGCTCATCAATCCAGAAAAGATAACCCAGATCGTCCAGCGGTTCATTATCCTGTGCCAACAGCACCGCGATCCCGTATGGATCGGGAGCGTCACTAAGTTTGATGGAGAGACGCACGGGCGTGATCCCCAGCTGATCCTGCTGATAGTCCCAATAGGTCCAAAAGACCAGTGAATCCTCGGTTGCGTGGATGATCGCTGTACTCGGTGAGAGCCCCACTCCAGCCAAGGCCACCACGCTATTGAGCTTGGTAGCGCATTGATCCATGTGATCCACCATCTCTTTCAGATAATATGCGCGATCTGCCGCTTCCTGTAGTTGAAATTGCAAAGAGATCACCATCAGCACCAAGGTAGCGCCGATGACGATTGATCCGATGACATCAAGCAGTACACCCATTATAAGTTCAGATGAGTCTTAGTATATAGCCGTTGCAATGTAACGGGCACTTTCAGCCCCGGTGTGGTGGCAGTTACGCGCACCCTTCTATAGATATTATTGACGGGCAACACTGTGAGTTCCACTCCTACTGAGTCACAGCTAACCGCTTCGATACTGATCTGATATGTATCACCCGGAAAGTTCAGATCGATGGTTCGGGTCTGATTGTGATAGGTGCTGATGATGTTGTTGAAGGCAAGCATACGGGCAAAGAGCTTGGAATCGATCTCGTCCAGCACGGTATGACAAAGCTGAGTGGCCTGCACATACTGAGTGGCATTGATCAATAGATCGTTTTGATCCATCACGTGGCGATTGTAGTTCAGCGCTATGCTGGTGAACAGCACTACCGCGATCAGAGCCAAAACCATTTCCATCAGATTCATGGGTCAATCCTCAGCCGTAGCAAAGAGCACTTCCGTGAGATCGGTAAGCCCATGACGCATGCGGTCAATCCCGCTGGCCCGCATGGATAGCATGCCATGCCTTTCAGCAATGGCCCTCAGGCGCTCTTCATCGATATCGTTTATGGATTTTACTATCTCGTTGCGGACTTCCGGATAGAAATACAAGGCTTCGGCAATGTTCACCCGGCCTTTGTAGCCATTACTGCATTTGGGGCATCCCACCGGTTCATAGATGCTTCCCGCCTCCAGCTCTTCCTGGCTAAGTCCGATGGCCATCGCTGCCGGCCAATGCTCTTGGGAAAGCGGTCTGCGGCAGTGCACACAAAGCTTGCGCACCAAACGTTGGGCAATGATGATATTGATTGAGTAAGCCAAAAGAAAGGTTTCGATGCCCATTTTGTAAAGCCGTGAGATGGCCGAAGGAGCATCATTCGTATGCAAAGTACTGAAAGTTAAGTGCCCTGTATTGGCCAGCTTGACGGCTAGATCAGCCGTTATCTTATCCCGGATTTCACCCACCATCACCACGTCTGGATCGTGCCTCAAGATCGCGCGGATGGCCTGGTCAAAAGTCATTTTGTGCCCGATCTTCAGCTGTCGCGCGCCCTTGATCACATACTCCACCGGGTCTTCGCAGGTAAGCACGTTCACGCTGGGATTGATCACATGGTGCAAAGCCGCCATCAGGGTGGTGGATTTTCCGCTTCCGGTAGGGCCGGTGACGATGATAATGCCTTTGGAAGTGGAGATGGATTTTACAAACTCCTGCTCCGCTTGGGTCTGAAAGCCCAGTTTACGGAAGTCCGTGATCACCTTACGGTCGTCAATCACCCGGATCACGATGCTCTCAAAGCGGCGATCAAATTCGGAGGATACGATCGGAATAATCGAGATCCTGAAGCGGATCAGGTGTCCATCGATCATCCTTTGGGCAAATCCATCCTGCGCGGTGTCGCGCTCAAATCTGTCCACTCCGATCGAGCGGTCTTTCACCACGGCTGATAGCGCTTCCGGAGGTGTGCCTTCCTGACGGTGCCAAAGCTGCAACTTGCCGTCAATGCGGAAGAAGATATCGATGGTACTGCGGTTTGCCGCGATGATATGAATATCGCTGGCATCCTTGCTTACCGCTTCCAGAAGAGCGCCTTCAAAGAGATTTACCAAAAGGCTTTTATTGATCTCTTCGTCCAGCGCTTGCTCATTCAGCTCCAATCCTCCGGAGCCGTCATCAATATCGGTTAATACCTGTCCGGCTTCTTCCAGGAGTTGTAGGAATTCATTTTTCTGTGGAGCCAGCTTCGCGATCAGGTCCTCAATGGTTTTCAGATGTGCCCAATAGATTTCGATGCGCTTGTAGGGCGTCTTTTCCACGATTTCCTGGATTAACTTGTCCGTGGGATCAGAAGCCAGCACTTGCAAAGCTTCCCGGCCCTGATTCTGCAGGATAAAGGGGAATATCTTGTGATACAGGAGTTTCTTTTTCAGATCTTCCGGGATCTTAGCCAAAATCGCCTTGCACTCATCCTGCTGTTTGGGGCTGAGCTGCTCAACGTCCACATCCTGCTGCGGAAAGGCGTAATGCCTGGCCAGGGCTTCATAGACGGTGTCATGTCCCGCGCCAAAGTCGCTGACCAAAATCTTAGCCAAAGCTCCGGCAGAGCTCTCGCCATATTCCAGCATCTTGCGGCTGGCACTCTCCACCAACTCTTTCTCGAAGATCTGTTTGGTGATCAGGTAATTTGCGTATTTACTTAATATCATTTACTTAGTCGGGGGCGACACTGTGGCAATCTCCGCAGATACCACGGTTAAGAAGGTAATAGCGATCGCAATGATCAAACCCACAATGGTTTGAATGTATTCGATCAGGTTATTCATTTTGTAGGTAGTCTCAGCTTCGTAATAGGTAGCGATTTGCTGCGCGGCTTGCAGGATGTTTCCAGTTTCCTGTCCGGTACGCAGACGGGTCAATGTGGTGCGGTTAAATACTCCGGAGGCCTCCATGGCCGGCACCAGGGCCTCACCTTCGCTCAACATAAGAGGTATGGTGACTTTCTTGATTCTATCTTCCATCCAGGCATTACGGCAAGCTTCGGCCGCTGTTCTGATGGTCTCAATGTTGTCTCCGGCTCCGCCATAGATGGTGCCAAAAACCCTAAAGTAAACTTCGATGGCAGATTTGTGGATCAAGTGCCCCACTATCGGCAGTTTTACTATATGCGCGTCTCGCCAGATCTGACCCTTGGGCGTGCTCCACCAACGCCAGATGGCCACGATGGGTAAGGCTACCCCCAGGGCAATCGTCCACCAATAGATTGCCAGCCAATCACTAACCTCCAAAGTGCCTTTGGTCAGCGGAGGCAAGGGCATATCGTAGCGTAAAAACATCTCAGCCGTAGCCGGGAAAATATCTATCACGTAGTACATCACCGCGCCGATGGTAGCTAGCACCGCAAACATAGGTGAGACCAGGGCTTTCTTAATATTCTTGCGAATCTCCATATCGCGTTCGATAAACTTGCTGGTAGCATCAAACACATCGGCCATGTTTCCGCTCTTTGTCGCCAGACCCAACATGAAGGCCGGAAACTTACCAAAGATGTGCGTAAACCGGGCAAAAACCTCCCTGCCCTCAGCACCGCCTTTGAGCTGGCTTTCGATCTGCTGCAAAGTGTCTTTGAAAGTGCGGTTCGTTTGTTCTTCGGCCAACATTTCCAATATCTTTCCGAAGCTCATTCTATCCTTCAGCATCGTGCTGGAAAGCTTGATAAACATCATCACATCTGCAAGGCTAACCCTTTGGGGAATATCAAATAGCACAGGATTGATCTGAAAGCGGGTATAGCCCATGCGGGTTAGCGCTGCAGCCACATCCTGCTTAGTATAGGCTGATTGCCGACCGTTAAAAGGCTTCTTTTTGCCCTCCCCATATACCTTGTAAAGCCAGTCCTTCTTCTTTTCGAAACTGGTGACGCGCAGTTGATATTTTTGCGAGATCTTATTCAGATGCGCTTTGGCAGCCTTGCCACTATCGGCCATAAAGGTACCCTGTACCAGCTTACCCTGCCCCCCAATGGCTTTAAAGCGGTATTCCTTGGCCATGGCTACTCCTCAAATAAATCCTCTGCTCGTTTTGTGTAAAACCCAATGCGGGGCTTTCCACAAAAGGAACATTGGCGGGCCATGGGCTATGAAGGTAAGAAAACTATATAACAATGCATCCCTTTGCAGGGTTTGACATTAGCTCTAATATTGCAAGCTCTGTTCAATTACTCTTCCTCAAGCAACACTATATTCCCATAATACCAAGATTGGTCAAGAGATTTCTTGACCAATCTTGTGTAAAGCCTATTTAATGCTTTCGAATGATTAATCTTCGACCACAGCTACGTCAGAGGCAACAGCTGTGATTTCGCCGGAAGGCAGAGCCACGGTTGTAACGATCTGAGGATTCATGCCACCTTTTTCGGCAGAGCCAACACCGGTGATCACAGGCATGCCAGTGGTTCCATCCAAGCTGATAGTATAAGTTCCGTTTTCGTTAGTGGTGTCAAATGTAGTTGCATCAAATCCAAGATAACCTGCAATGGCAGCTTCATCGAGGTTTGCAACATCTCCACCACCAAATCCGCCTTGGGATTCAGGGGTTTTGTAATATTGAACGATCTGAGTAGCGAAGCTTTGAGCGTCGGCTGCGATGCCGGATTTGTTGCTGTTGTAAGCCTGGCTGTTAAACATGCTGATACCGACGGCGATAGCTACACCGACGATGATTACGCTGAGTACGATCAAAAGAATTTGTTGGGTTCCCATTGGTCTTCTCCTTTTTGGGGTTGATTTTTTTTGGAATGTGTATCACTTATCGTGTTCACTCTATATTCTTGTTGTGCCGAAGCACGATCATCTATAGAGCAAGGGCTGTGCCAATTGCGCAATTCTCCCGCAATATTTATCGCACGATAGATTTATCTTGCTGCCTTACATGCGCTTAGCCTAGCAGAAATTTGTCTGTTTTGTGCTTATTTGGGGTGCTGTGGCTATGCGCCAACTGTCCCTTTTTCGCCAATTACGGCTCTCTATCGTATCACAAAGGGGACATTTATGGAACTGCCTCCCTCGGAGTAGTAAGCGCTATCCCAGTTACTTGAAGCCAAACCAATCACGCGCGCCTCCCAAGCCCACAACGGAGACGAAGATGACAAGCGCTTTCGACTTCGAGCAGCGGGATCGGATATCACTCTTCACTTTTCACTCTTCACTCTTCACTTTTCACTCCCCCATTCCCGCTGTTTGAAGTCCATGCCGCCCGTAGTCTAATGGCCTGCAATAGGTTACAGGTAAATTGACATATGCCGGGCAGGCATGAAGTTTTCAAGCGGCATGAACTCCAAAGGTGCCCATCTCCATTCATCTCCATTCCATCTCCACCATCTCCATTCCATTGTAAATTATGGCTATTACACCTTTTTTCCTCACTTAAGGACGTTAATCAAGTCTTAATCAAGCGTTAATCAAGCGTTAATAATTAACGCTTGATTAAGGGGGGATGATCGCTTGATTAATGCTCTGAAATGAGCAACTTACAATTTACAATTTACGATTTACGATTATATGGCATTGGATCATAGCAGATCATAGCAATACAAAGATTCTTTTTCCTTGACGCTTTGATGGCGGGCAGAAAGTATTGAACAAGAGAGATTATATGGAGGTCTCGTGTTCAAAAATGTACTGTTGTTGCTGATTGGCCTGATGGTACTGCCTTTGGCAGCGGAATCGGAAGTGAAGTCCATGTCCCTCAGGGTAGCTGATCCTGTATCTGTGGGAGCAGGTGGAGCATACCTGGCCGGTGTAATTCGGGATCAAGATGGCCAGGGGATCGCGAACGCAGAGGTTCGGCTCAAGCAAGGCGATCAGCAGATTCTGGAGACACGCAGCGAGGCAGGAGGAGTCTATGTCTTTAAAAAAGTGCCGGCTGGGACATACATAATAACCGTTTTAGCGCGAGATCATGTGGCCGCGGAAAGAATCGTGAACCTAAAACATAGCGGTCTGAGCCTGGCCAATCTGTCATTGCTGGCCGTCAGAAAAACAAGTAGGCCTGTGCCACAAACCCCCAATTGGGAGATTGCTCCGGGCAGCACCTTTATTGAGCGTCCAGTGCCTGTATCTGGAGCATTTGCGCGTCCTCCAATGCCGGAAGAGCGATGGTGACACGATGAAAGCCCGGATGATCCTGTTTTCATTATTCTTCCTGATCATCAGCGCCTGCTCTTTCGAGCTGCCCTTCAATAGCCATGAGTTCCGCTTTGTCAGGTCATACAAGCATCACGAAGAAAGCCCCCTCTGGCATTTTGGTGATATCAAAGGTGATGGCTATGATTATTTGATTATGGCCAATCCCCAAATGCAGGGAACCGCGCTGTCAGTGTTGAATCAACAGGGTCGCAGCGTTTCGCAAGTTAATATCGCCGAAGGTCAGGTCAATCACATCAAGGTGCTCAGCAATCCCACAGACTTCAGTCAATGGATCTTTTACAGCATCAATGATGGCAAAGAAGTGTATCTGGGGGTTACCAGCTATGAATGGGCTCATCCTTTAAGGCGCACGGACAGGAGATTTGAGCCTTATCCCAGAAACGATAATCTGATGAATGTGCCGGCCTATAGCTGGAGCGCGATGTTGCAGCCCAAGTTGTTGCAGGATATCGATGGAGACGGTCGTCTGGAACTGGTGGCTTTGGCTCTCGATGGCTACAGCATCAATCCGCGGGGTTTGATGGCCTTTGATTTTGAGTCCGGCGCGCTCAAATGGTTTTTCCAGAGCCCCAGCTGCTTCACCAGCATGCTGTTTGAGGATTTTGATGGTGATGGGCAGGGTGAATTCGTCCTGGGCAATACCGCTTTCAATAATACAGAGCACGGTTTCAACGGTCTTGATGACAAGAATGGCTACATCGTGATCGTGGATCGGCATGGCGAGCTGAAGCATTCGGAGCGTCTGATGTCCGGGCTCAGCGAAGTGCTGTTGCAAAGCTCTGATGTGGATCAGGATGGAAAGCCGGACATCTTTGCGCTGCTGTTGCGCCGTGGCAGCGAAAGCTCCAAGGGAGGAATCCTGCGCCTCAGCTATGACTCCGGAAAGCTGATTCGCAAAAAAGAACTCCAGCTGCCCGGGAGTCCGGAAAGCTTGATCTATCCGGAGTTTTTGCTGCGTCTGAGCAGCAGCTCCGCCTACAGTGTTTTGGTCAACAATCAGCCGGAAGGCTTGCAACTCTATGACGATAAGCTCAACCTGGTAGCATCCGGCATTTCCGGAATCAACCGCCTCTTTGCCGTAGGGGATTTCAATCACAATGGCAGAAAAGAATTGCTGGCGCGCAGTAATGACGACAATATCCTGCTCCTTGACGGGAAATTGCGCGTGAACGCGAGCATGCCGAATCCCTATCCCGGCAAGCGCAGATTGATGGCAGAATTGGTCTCCACCAATCCGGATAGTAAACCGATGGTGGTGATCTCCTGTGAATCCGGCCTGAGCTTCTATGAAGTCAAGCGCATCCCCATCCTTCTGTATCTCTATCGCCTGGCAGAAGCCTATGGCCTGTGGCTCGCTATCCTGCTTTTGGCGATCACTATCAGGGTCTTGATAGTCCTCAAAAGCCGCGAAAAAGCCCTGGCTGTGGCCACGAGTAAGTGCGCCACCGGGTACCTGGTGATAGATGGCAATAACCGCATCCGGCATGCCAATAAGAGCGCTCTGAATCTGGCGATTCAGCATCAGCCGAGTGCTGATTTGACGAACCTCAGAGATGTATTTCCCAAGCTATCTGAGAGCATCCGGCACTTCCGGATCAGTCAGGTGGACTATGAAGATCTGGATTTGGAATTGGGAGAGCAGGTTTACAAAGCGCGCATCGAACGCCTGCCCGGATATCGCAAACGCTATATCATCGCTATCGCGGCTCCTCCGCCTGATGTCGATTCTGAGATGCTGAACTGGGCAGAAACCGCCAGACGTCTCTCGCATCACGTGCGCAGACACATCACAAACGTGATCCTGGCCCTGGATCCTCTGGAAGACGGGACCCAATCCTCGCAGCAAGAATATCTGCAGATCGTGCGCAGCGAGATCGATAAGATCCGCGTCTTTACCCATGCCTTCCAGCGTTTTACCGAGATGCACAGCTATGAACTCAAGCTCATCGATCTGGTGCCGCATGTGGAGCATGCTATAGGGCAAATCCGCCTACCGGAATCCATCAAACTGATCCGCAACTACAATCTGAAAAGCATGAACGCCTACATCGAACCCATCAGGTTTGAAGAAGCCCTGGTCAATACTCTGAACAATGCTACCGAGGCAATGCCGGAAGGTGGCACTCTGCATGTCAGCATCCGCATTTTCGCCCGGCACAAAAGCCCCAAGGGCAATCTGAGCGTACTGGTGGAAGTGGAAGATACCGGCAAAGGCATACCCGCCAAATATATGCAAGATATCTGGAAACCGTTTTTTACCACCAATCAATCCGGAACCGGAATTGGCATTCCTGAAACTAAAAAAATCCTGGATTCCATGGGGGGAATCCTGGATATTCAAAGCGAAGAGGGCGTGGGCACCACAGTTTCTCTTTGGCTAAAAGGAGAATTTGATGTATAAACTGAGGGTACTGATCGCCGATGACGATCATGTGTTTTGCAGGCTGACGGCAGATCTGATCCGCAACGCTGGCTACGAAGTACAAACTGCCAGCAGCGTGGAAGACGCGCAGCGCGTTCTGGCATCGCAGAGCTTTGATCTGATGATGCAGGATATGTGTTTCCCCGCCTTGCAGGATGGCTTTAGCATGCTGGAGGAAGTGCACGAAAGCTTTCCCCACATGCCGATCTTGATGATATCAGGATCGGGACACATTCCCGACGCGGTGAATGCCATCAAATATGGCGCGACGGACTTCATCGAAAAGCCGATTGCCAAAGAGCATCTCTTGATCCGGCTTTCGCGCTTGAGTGAAAACCTGAAGATCAAGCGGGATATGCGTGAGATCCAGGTTTCCGCCATTGGCATGATCGGTCAGAGCGCGCCTATGCAAGAAGTCTATGACACCATCATCCAGGCGGCCAAGTTCGATACTCCGGTCTTGATCTCGGGTGAAACCGGTGTGGGAAAAGAACTTGCGGCTGCGGCCATCCACCGTCTCTCTGAGCTCAATCACAAAAACATGGTCAGCATCAATTGCGCGTCCATCCCCCGTGAACTCTTTGAGGCAGAGCTCTTTGGCTATGAAAAAGGCGCATTCACCGGAGCTCAGGCCACCCATGCGGGATACTTTGAATTTGCCGAAGGCACCAGCATCTTTCTGGATGAGATCGGTGAATTGCCCATCGAAGTGCAGGCCAAACTCCTGCGCGTGATCTCCGAAAACGAAATCCAGAAATTGGGCGGAAAGATCCACAAAATCCGCACCCGCCTGATCAGCGCATCCAACCAGAACCTTTTGCGGATGGTGGATGAAGGCAGTTTTCGCGGTGATCTCTACTATCGGATCAGCACCATCAACATCCATATTCCAGCCCTCAGAGAGCGCAAAGAAGACATCATCCCGCTTACGAATTACTTCATCAATGGCTTTTGTAACCGCAATCAGATTCCGCCCAAAACTCTCAGCGCGAATGCGGCAGCCTGGCTTTTGGAACAGAGCTTTCCGGGTAATGTGCGCGAATTGAAGAATGTGGTGGAACGCGCGGTGGTTTTTGGCATCAAAGAAGAGCTGAGCGTGGTAGATTTTACCACAAAAGCGCAAACTGATTCCGAAATCGGACACTCATATCGGGACACAGTGCGTGCCTTCGAGAAACAGTATCTGGAATCCGTGCTTAGTATCCATGGCGGAAACTTAAGTCAATCAGCACTTTACTTGCAGCTGGACAAGAGCAATCTCAGCAAAAAGCTAAGCTCTTTGGGCATCACTATCCCTCGTAAATAGTACCACAACGGGATACAATCCCGGATCAATATGCCGGCCGGCGTGGTAAAAATCACCACAGCCGGCTTTTTGTATATCTGGCCTATATCTCTATATCGCAAGCTATTAGGATGAATTGGAACAATGGCATGAATCCTGCGTTTGATATTGGCATGCTTGGCAGGCATTTGCATGTTGGCTGTAGGCAATAGGCAACAAAGAATCGGCTGAGCAATCGGGCAAACTGGAAGGGGCTAAGGGCGATCGGAAGACAATGCCGGGTCTTTAGGCCGGATCAGGCAGGATAACGCGGAAGGCTGTGGGATCTGTAGGCTATAGGGTATGTTTCGTAGATGGCAGACGAATGTGGGATGTAGGCAAAAGGACTGTTGGCGTGGGTTCGTGCCCTAGGCAAGCACGACCCACTGGCCAAATGTCGGATCTGCAGGCGGGGCCTCAGGCATCTGAGCCTGAGGTTGTTACAAAGGGCTAAATATAGATGTAAGAGCTTATATGATTAGGGCAATGGGAAAGAAACCCGGGTGTCACAGCCCGGGTTTTCGTTTTTGGGTTTTGAGGTTTTCAAGTTTTCAGGTTACGAGTTGTCGCGGAACTCATGCGTCGCATCCTTCCTGTCTCGTCTCCTTTATCCGCAATGGCATCACTCACTTCTATCTGTTTGTTACCTTATGATCCCCTCTTGTGATGAGGAGAATATGAGGTAAACCCGGAATATTCCGGAGGGCTATGCGATAGAGTGTCCTTAGTCCTGTTGCATGCAACACTCCTCCGAACTGCCGACAATCTGAAAACTTGAAAACCGGAAAACCTCAAAACCTGAAAACTCCCCCCTCCCCAAAAAAGTATTTGACATAATAGGGCATTTCTGAGCGTGTGAACAGATGAGGAATACTGTAAAATAGCAATGTATATATAGGAGTGAAGCGTATGAGGTTGGACAGACGTCGCCTTATCCTTCTCCTGCTCTTAGCGCTTATCGTAAGTGTAACGGTGATAGTGGCTCAGCAGCAAGAGAACGGAAACGAAAACACAGTTAAAGACTTTCAGGTAAATGACAATCCTGCCGATGATGGCAGCGGATTGGTCTTGTCCTGGAAGCCTTTGGATCGCAGCAAGCGGATCATCGAATACAGGGTGTATCGCGGTGTGAGTCCGGATCAATTGTTTTTCATGGATTACATTCAGGTGAACCCCAAAAGCGGTGTGGCTTCTGATGTAATGTATTATTACGACAATTCTTACAGTGAGATATCGGATGTCAGCCACCCCCGCAAGCTGAAGCGAGAAAAGGGGCAGCCCGATGATGGCATTCTTTTTGAGAAACCTCCCAGGGATTTCAAGTTTACTGCTGATTTGCTGGAAAAGTTTCAGGTGATATCACTGGCCAAACGGAAGGATTTTTACTTCAAAAGCAAAGAAGTGGTCGAGGATCCCGAAGCCGAAGAACCGGTCATCTATGCCGGTTTGAAGGATAACCAGCAGACTCTTTTGGCAGGATTGAAACCCGGGGTGGAATACTATTATGCCGTGGTAGCCAAAGATGAACGAGGCAGACTGCTACCTGCCACCGAAGTCAAATCCGGTATCCCGGTGCCAAACGCTCCGGATCCATCTCCGGCTCTGCACAGTGTGGTACTGGAAGATTTGCAGGAACTGCGCTTTGAGTGGGAATACCCTTTGTATAAAGACGCTTTGGTACAATACAATATCTTGCAGGTAGCTGCGATGTCGGACGAGGTGTGGGAATCAGTTCGCCAAGATGCTGAAACTGTGAAACAGCAGGCTCGCTTGATCGCCAGCGGTCAGGTGGGCGGTGGCTCACTCCCGAATTACACCATTGTTCCGGTAGGGGAAGCGGTTCAGAGCTATGCAAATGCCCGCTTTGTGCTGGAACTAACAGATTATTACGGAGCCTCTTCGCTTTCTCCGCTATCTGCGCCCCGCGTATTGAATAGCGATGCTTTGCCGCCCATTACGGATTACTGGGTGGAAGATAAACCAAACGACAAGGGGGATCGCCTCACTGTGGTCTGGGACCATCCCATCATCTTCGTGGTGAAAACCGCAATGATGAACAGCGAAAACACCAAGCTCAGGGTCAACTATCAGCAAAACCAAACTGTGAACCAGACCGTGAAGAACATCTGGTTCGAGTTTACCGATCCTGAATCTGGTGAATTGATTGGCAAAATCAAAGAGTTTTATCAGGATGACATCATTGTGCTGAATCTGCCCAAGGGCTATGATTTTAAGAAAGGCATGAAAGTGCGCATCACCATGGAAGGTGAACCTGAGATTCCCGCTGATTACGCGATTGAGCAAGACCTCATTTATGATCCCGATATGCTCTCGCTGATTCCCGGAAAAGCTCTGTATCGCAATGGGCGTGACGTTTCCAGAATATACAACGTGGTTTACCGCAAGCTGATGCATTCTCCGGCCTGGCGTCAGGTGATGCGGAACACTTCTTTTGATAACTCGCTTGATGTGAGCATTCCTTATCCCAGCATGAGCCAAAAGCTGGTGCATGGCATCGCGTATGCTGAAGGTGATTCCATGATCTTCCGCATGAACACCGGTGAGCGCAAAAGCCGCAAGCTGTTGCCCGGTGATCCCAAAGCGCCACGTGCCTTGATGTCTCCCATCGTGGATTTTGTGTGGGACGATGATAACGAAGTGCTGGTAAGCACCTCTTTGTTCAAAGGCCACGCGCAGGATCTGCACAGCAAGGCCATCAAGGACGCTGAGACCAAGATCAGTGAACTGACGGCATTGAAAGCTGAAGCTACCGATCCTGAAGAGATTGCCGCTCTGGATACCCAGATTGCACGTCAGCAAGCCGTCATCAACGCGCATAATAGCGACGTGGTGATGCATGCCATGAATGCCTCCAGCAATCGCGGCAGGCTCAAAGAAGTGCTGAGAGCCTTTGATGATTACACTCGCAGACAGGCCTTCAAGGTAGTAAAAACCGATGCCAGGGGACTCTTTGTGGAGTCTGAGCCGGAGATGGTGGATGGCAAATTTACCTACATGCTGCCCATCTCAAACGTCTTTGATACCAATAAATGGGTAACGCTCTTTGCCACTCTGCTCTTCCTATTGATCGTGGTGGTCTTCATCAATCTGGCCAAGCGCGGGAAAAGCCTTTACATCCGTCCCATTGCCGGACTTCAGGAAATCGATAATGCCATCGGTCGCGCCACAGAGATGGGGCGTCCGATGCTCTATTGCATGGGTAACGGCTCACTTTCCGACGTGGCGACGATCGCTTCCATGGGAATCCTGAGCTTGGTGGCGCGGAAGGCCGCTGAGTATGATACGAAGCTGATCGTGCCCTGTTATGACTATATGGTGATGCCCATCGCGCAGGAAATCGTGCGGGAAGCTCACTATTCCGTGGGACGTCCGGATACTTATGATCGCAACAATGTGTTCTATCTCACCAATGTGCAGTTTGCTTACGTTGCCGGTGTGAATGGAATCATGATCCGCGAACGCATGGCCACAAACTTCTTCATGGGATTCTTTGCGGCAGAAGCGCTGTTGATGACGGAAACCGGAAACGCTGTGGGAGCCGTGCAGATTGCCGGCACCGATGCTGTGACCCAGATTCCCTTCTTCATCACGACCTGCCAATACACCCTGATCGGTGAAGAACTATACGCAGCCAGTGCCTATTTGAATCGTGAACCTATGCTTCTGGGCAACCTGAAAGCACAGGATTATTTCAAGTTTTTGATCACCAGTATCGTGCTGTTGGGAGCTATCCTTGCCACGTTTGAGATTACTGGCTTAACCCTTCTGTTACCAGAGAAATAAACGAGGTTTTCAATGAAGAAAACAATACCATTACTAATCGTGATCCTGGGCGGACTGATATTCGTGGCCTGGGCCTTCAGCCCCCACTATCTGATCCAGGAAGTATTCTACAATCAATTCTATCTGCCCTGGATCTATGCGGCATCAGGCTTTGCAATGTTCCTGGGAGTGATTTCGCTTTCCATGATGCACTCAAATAAGATCAAGCGCAGAGCCCCCAAATGGCAATATAGCTATCTCTTCTTTGCCGGTTTCATCGTTACCGCTCTGGCCGGCTTCATTGGCGGTACCCAGAAGGGAAGCGTGCTGATGTGGATGTTTGAAAACATGCAGATGCCGATGAGCGCCACAATGTTCTCGCTTCTGGCCTTCTATATGGCTTCCGCAGCTTACAAAGCCTTCCGTGCCCGTAGCCCTGAAGCCACGGTGCTACTCGTGGCGGCCATCGTGGTGATGCTGGCCCAAGTGCCATTGGGAGTGAGAATCTCTCGCCACATGCCTGCCATTTCGCAATGGATTCTGGACGTTCCGAACCTTGCTTCCAAACGCGGGATCGCGCTGGGCGTGGGTTTGGGCTCTGTGGCCACTTCACTGAAAATCTTGCTGGGAATCGAACGCTCATATCTGGGCGGCGGTGATTGATAAAGGAGAGCTGAAATGAACTTATTCGAAAGAATGCAAAAGCTGGATCGGCGCTGGATCTACATCGTGGTAGCCCTGGCGATTATCATTCCCCTGATGATTCCTTATGATTCCGATAACGTGACCACTCCGCCTACCGAAAATCTGTATCAGATGATCGATAGCTTTGCCGGGCGTGAAGATCGCGCTATCCTGATGAGCTTCTATCATGATGCGGCAACGATGCCGGAGCTGTTTCCCATGGAAGTGGCAATCCTGCGTCACGCTTTTGAGCGCAACGTAAAGGTCTTTGCCCTCACCTGGTCTCCTGCCGGAGCGCCCATCATTGAGTTTGCCATCAATACCGTGAAAGAAGAGTTTCCGGACATTCAAAGCGGCGTTCACTATTGTAACTTCGGTTACAAACCCCAAGCCTTCGCTATGATCCTGGGTATGGGTGACAATATCGCCAACACCATGAATACCGATGCTGAAGGACGCAAGCTGGAAAACCTGCCCATCATGAAGGGCATCAATAACTACAGCGAAATGAACCTCGTAGTAGAGTTTTCAGGCTCAGTGGCCGGTATGAGCTGGGTTACTTACGCTCGTCCCAAATTTGGCCTGAATGTGGCTGTGGGCGTCACCGCCGTGATGGCTGCGGACCTCTATCCCTACCTGCAATCCGGTCAGTTGATCGGAATGCTCTCCGGGCTCAAGGGTGCTGCTGAGTATGAAAAGTTGGTGGATATCTTTGCCGCCTATCGTGATCCGATGATTGATTACAGCATCACTGTGGATGAAGACGGCAACAAGATATTGCCGGGACGTCCCTTCGGTCGTGAGATACTGAACGATGAATCCAGCCTGGCTTTATCCAAGATCACCACGCAAACCAAAGCGAAGTTCACCGCGGATCAATACGCCGCTTTCACCGCTAAGTATCCGGAGCATCTCACGCTGCTCAATAGCTTGCGTAGCGATGAAGAAGGCCTGGCCGTGATCGACGTTACTCAGATCACACCGGACATGCGGGATCAGATGGGTGAAGTCCTCTTCCGTGAGCTGAATCAGCTTACCCGCAACACGCTGTATAAGTTCAAGGTTGCCCGCATTGGTATGAACGCCCAAAGCGTAGCCCACATCATGATTATCGTCTTTATCATCATGGGTAACGTGGGTTACTTCATCCAGAAAGCCCGTGGCGCAAAAGACTAAGAGGAGGATAAAATGAGTTTCGAATTGTTTAGCAATCTGGTGGGAGCCTTTTTCACGCTGTGCATTTTCTCCTTCCTATACAAAGACAACCCCTTCTACCAGGCAGCGGAACAGCTGCTGGTGGGAATATCACTGGGCTATGGTCTGGTGTTTACCTATGAACGTGTGTTCATCCCCTACGTGTATCAGGCGATTGTGATCAAGCATGACTTTATCCTGATCATCCCCGCGATCATGGGTTTCTTGCTCTTGTTCCGCTTCTCCCGCAGCCTTTCCTGGCTTTCGCGCTATTTTATCGCTTTCAGCATGATAATGGTGGGCGCGGGTGTGCCAATGGGTATGCACGCCAGTATTCTGGTGCAGATGCGTCAGGCCATGGTTCCCATCGAAACCTTCAATCTCTTCCTGATCCTTTTGGGAACGGTAGCCGTGTTGCTCTATTTCTTCTTCTCCAAAGCCCACAGTGGCATTTACGGGAAGTTTGTGAATGTGGGCAAGTGGTATATGATGATCGGCTTCGGTGCTTCCTTCGGACTCACCGTGATGGCCCGTATCTCACTGTTGATCGGACGGATTCAGTTCCTGGTCAACGATGTATTTGGCTTAATCAAGTAAGATAAAACCATTCCTGGCGTAGGGAGCATCCTTACGCCAGGAACTTCTTTATCGACCTGGTTTTTCGGGGCTGATCCCAAACGGCAATTTACCCTTTGTAAATGGGGAAGAAATGAAAAAAGCTCTTTTAACTATTATCCTGATCCTGGTTCTGGGCATCCCGGGCCTCTTTAGCGCTGTTGCCAATGAAGCGGTGATCACTGATTTTACTGCATACGACATGCCGGACGACGATGGCAGTGGCATCATCTTAAAATGGAAACCGCTACCCAAAGAACACCGCATCATTAAGTACAATATTTACCGTGGCGTGAGCCCGGACTCTCTCTTTCTGTTGACCCATCTGGAAGTCGATCCCAAATTGGGGGTCTTGGCTCCCTATCTCTATTACTATGATACCGGCGATCAACCTCTGATCGAATTTGAAACTTCGCCCATGAAACTTCGCAAGGAAAAAGGCCAGGCGCCTGATAGTCCTTTGTATCAGAAGTTTCCCATCCAGCCTGATATCCTGAGTTCGGTGCTGGATTCCTACAGCCTGCTGGCGATGACCAAGGGACGCGCCCTGCATCGCAAATCACGAGCCATATACTATAATGATCAGATGATGACGGGATTGCGACTGGTGCAGACAGATGGCATCTATGCCATTCCCATGGAAGGCGTGCGCTACTACTATAGTGTGGCCGCAGTGAATGAACGCGGGCAGGTCTTGCCCGGTTCGGCCATCCAAAGCGCGATTCCTGTGGATAATCCTCCCAGCCCTACCGCGATTGCTCATGCCACTTACATTCAAGATAAAGGAAGCTTCAACTTCGAGTGGATTCCACCCACCGGTTCGTCTGATATTGCGACCTGGCAGGCCTGGTTAGTGCCTAAAACCGCGCTTGACCTTCAAAGCCAGAGTCAGATCCCCCCTGGCAGCATCGCCCTCTTTGAAATCCCCAATATGTCTGCCAATGCCGTGTACTACCATAGCGAAGATTTCGCTGCCAATAATCTGGATCTGAACTCCTATCAGGTAGTTTTGGGCTATAGTGATTACAGTGGTCAACAGGCTTTTGTGGCGGCCAGAAGCTTTAGAGTGCTCAACTCTCAACAGCTTCCTGAAATCCCCGCTTTCAGCGTGATGGACAAAGCTAATGACAAAGGCGACAACATCCTGGTCTCCTTTGGCAAACCCTTGGCATACATCACTTTGGCAGAGTATAAGAATCGGGCTCACAAGAAGCTGAAGATCAACTATGAGATTTCCGAAAACGAGAACTACACAGTAGATAAACTGAAGTTCGTGTTCACTACCAAGGATGGCACTCTGGTGGGCGAAGTGATTGAGAACTATGTGGATAAAATGATCGAGCTCAATCTCCCGCCCGCGCATCGCGATATCCGCCACCTGCATGCTGAGATCAGCGTTAAGCTCCTGAAAAATAGGGATTTCGAGAGTGAAGTAGTTAGCCAGGACGTGGTGTATAACGATTATTTCAAAAGGTTCCAAGCGCAGGCCACATATGTGAACTCAGTGGATATCAGCAAGCTGTATTTTGATGTGCTCACAATGTCCCGCCTTGATTTCGAGTTCAGCTCCGGCGCTCGCTCCAATGCCCTCACCAGAACCTATGACAACATGGTAGCTTATGAAGACTATGTGTTCAGGCCCATCAGTGGCGTCGATCCTGTGTCCAAACGCGTACTCTTCGATGTACGGTTAGGGATTGCCGCGGATCCTGAAAATGGTCTTTACTTTGACGTTCCCCTTTACCAATCAGAGTTTCTGAACGAAATGGAAGAGCGCAAAGCCCGGATCGCCGAAGTGGAGCTGGAACTGACCGGAAGTCCCGACAATCCGGATGAGCTGCAAGCTGAGCTGGAGATGCTCAAGGCAGAATGGGACTTCATCACTGGCCATCCGGCCTATCTGGAAGCTGAAACTGCAAAGGATGACAAGGCTTGGCGCAAGATCATGCTATCCTGGCGGGAAAAAGCTATGCGCAGCCATCAATATCGGGTCTTGGCCACAGATGGCAAAGCCGCCTTTGTGATCTCAGACACCTATGTCGATGAGAACGGTGAAAGCTGGTTTTATCCCATATCAAACTGGTTTGATTCCACCAAGTGGATGACCCTGTTTGCCACCCTTCTGATGCTGATCTTGCTGTCTTATGCCATCTACATCTCCAAGCGCAAAGAAGTCTATATCCGTCCGATAGCCGGATTGGAAGAAATCGATAACTCCATTGGCAGAGCCACTGAGATGGGACGTCCCGTGATGTTCGTTCCCGGTTGGGGTTCTCTGGGTGAGGTTTGCACGATTGCCAGCTTGATGATCCTGGCGCAGATATCCAAAAAGACAGCTGAATATGACACCCGATTGATCAATCCCCATTGCGACTACATGGTGTTGCCTCTGGCACAGGAGATTATCAGCACTTCTTACAGCGAAATGGGCCGCCCTGATTCCTACAATCAAAATGATATCTTCTTCGTCAGTTATGACCAATTCCCCTTCTGCGCCGGCGTGAATGGCATCACCGTGCGTGAACGCGTGGCCACGATCTTCTATATGGGATACTTCAATGCCGAAGCGCTATTGCTCACGGAAACCGGTAATCAAATGGGTTCCATCCAGGTGGCCGCCACCGATGCCATCACTCAGATCCCCTTCTTCATCACAACTTGTGACTACACCTTGATCGGTGAAGAGTTCTATGCCGCCAGCGCTTATCTATCCCACAATCCGGACATGGTGAGCATGCTGAAGACTCAGGACTATTTCAAAGTATTCATAGTATTTGCCGTGCTTTTGGGCGCGATTCTTTCCACCTTCAACATTAGCAGTGTGATTCACGCGTTCCCCGTGGAATAAGGAGTTTACGCTATGGTTAAGATCCCCACTTCTACCCTCAAACGCCTGCCGGTGTACCTGGAGGTACTTCGGCAAATGAAGCGGGCGGGACTCAAAGAAGTATCCGCCACCAAGATCTCGGTGTTTGCCGATGTGCATCAAACCCTGGTGCGCAAGGATATCTCTTTCACTGAGATCAGTCCCGGCAAAACCGGCTACGAGATTGGCCCACTGCAAAAGGCCATCGAGGAGCTCTTGAACTGGAGCGACACCTCTTCCAGCTTCCTGGTGGGCGTGGGACATCTGGGCTCCGCGCTTCTGGGCTATCAGGAGTTTTCCCAACGCGGGCTATCCATCGTTGCCGCTTTTGATAATGACCCGGCTTTGATCGACACCAAAGTGCATGGCACCCCGGTTTATTCAGCGCTTGATTTCACCGCGATGGCGCTCAAGCAAAAAGTGCAGATCGGGATCATCACCGTGCCTCCGGAATCCGCCCAATTGATCGCGGATATCATGGTGCACAGCGGGATCAAAGCGATCTGGAACTTCACACCGCACAAGATAATCGTGCCTCCGGATATCATCGTGGAATACGTGGATATGTTTGCCTCTCTGGCAGTGCTATCCCGGAGATTGGCAGAACAGCAATAGCCTGAAGGATACTCCCTCGGAATTTTAAGCACACACCCTTGGACTTCGTAGCAAAGCGAAGGAGTTCAAGCAGCGAGATCGCTAATGTGCAAACGTCATCTTGACGTTTACATGCGGCAAGGCGCCGCACCTACACTGGGGTGACAAGCTCTGCTTGCCACAAAGGCCGCAGGCCTTTTCAGATAAGCAGCTAATGCTGCTTCTGCCAAGCAGGAGCTTGGCAGCCCAAAAGAGGCATGCGCTTTCGACTATCTGTTTCTCTCCACTCCATGGTTTACCTCAACATCAGCTTTGGGTTACCCCATATTCCCCTCATCGGATGAGGTGATCATGGGGTAAAGCAGAGCTGAAGCAGAAGTGAATAAAGCAGCATCAAATCCGTCTCGGGCTTCTGTGCCACAGAATATTCTCTTGCGACCCTCCTGGCTGGTATTCAATAGACCTCCGGGAGACTGTCAGGAGACACTCAGGCCAAACGAGGATAAGCAAACCCCAATACAATTCAGGGTGATTTCGGTTCACAAAACTGAAATCACCCTTATCAAATCTCGTGCCACAGGCACCAATATCGCGGCGTAGCCGCCCATGTCGTTGCGCAGCAACCTATCTCGTTGCGCAGCAACCCATTTCTCGACGCAGTCGCCTATTGCTTGAATATCTCCGAGATGGATTTCACTGAGCCCAGCAAGGCAGAGGATTCATAAGGCAGCACCACTGTCTTATCGCCTTTTTGCACCAGCCCTTCGAAGGCCTGGATGTATTTGAGCGCAATCTGATATTCAGCAGCATTCATATTGAAGCCCTCAAGAGCTTCGGCTACCAGCAGGATTGCTTTCTTTTCGGCATCAGCGACCAGCAGGCGTGACTGGGCTTCACCTTCAGCGCGGGTGATCTTGGCTTGGCGTTCACCTTCGGCCACTCTGATCTGATATTCTCTTTCACCTTCCGCGGTGAGGATTTTGGCGCGTTTGTCACGTTCGGCGCGCATCTGTTTTTCCATGGCGTTGCGGATCTCTTCCGGGGGTTGGATTTCCTGCAATTCCACGCGGTTCACTTTTACGCCCCATTTATCGGTGGCTTCATCCAGGATGTTGCGCAGCTTCATGTTCACCGAATCCCTGGAAGTGAAAGTAAGATCCAGAGAGAGCTCACCAATCACGTTACGCAGCGATGTCTGGGTCAACTTCTCGATTGCTTCAGGAAGGTTACCAATCTCATAAACTGCTTTGTAAGGATCGGTGATTTGGAAATAGAGCAGCGCGTTGATGTTCATGGACACGTTATCGGCTGTGATCACGTTCTGGCGTGGAAAGTCATAGACGTTTTCCCGCAGGTCAATGCGGTTTTCCACCTTTTGCACCACGACCACCTGTCCGCGGTAATCCGTTTTGTTGTAGCGCCAATGGATAGGGCGCACTTTATCGAAGATGGGGATGATGATGTGAATGCCGCTGGGAAGGGTTTTGTAATACTTACCCAGGCGTTCGATGATTACCACTTCGGCTTGCCGCACCACGATCAAACCTTTGGATATGATGCTGACTACCAAGATGGCAAAGACTATCACAAGATACAAGGGTAACATGATTACCTCCATGCTGTTTTTCTATCTACGCGCAGGATTTGAAAGCTTTCAATTCTTGGCAAGGAAAATTATCAAGCCTTGGGTTCACAGCGCAATGTTTTAGAGAGTGTCCTATACTATCGGTTGCTCTATATTCCCGATCATCGGGCTTTCTTCGTCCATACCGACTTGTGGCATTTCTTCCACTTTGCTCAGTTTTTTTACGATCTGACGGCTGCGATGGCTGGCATTATCCAGCTCACGTCCGGCATCGTCGATCTTGCGTCGGGTCTTTTCCAAGACCTCCCCAAAGAGCCCAAAGTCCTTTTTCACTGCGGCCAGCACCTTCCACACTTCACTGCTCTTCTTTTGAATGGCCAGGGTTTTGAAGCCTACCTGCAGGCTGTTCAAAAGAGCGGCAATGGTGGTGGGGCCGCACATGATCACGCCGTATTCACGCATAATCAGTTCAAAGAGACCGGGGACGCGTAGCACTTCTGCATAAAGGCTCTCGAAAGGCAAAAAGAGGATGGCAAAATCGGTGGTGATGGGAGGATTGATGTATTTGTCACGAATGTCCCGCGCGCAGCCTTTGATGCGCAAGACCAAAGCCTTTTGAGCGCTGATCAAAGCCGGCATATCATTGGCTTCATAGGCATCGACGAGGCGGTGATAATCCTCCACCGGGAACTTGGCATCAATGGGTAGATAGACCTTGCTGTCTTTGTCGTCCGGGCCGGGCATCACGATGGCAAATTCCACCACTTCGTCACGGCGGGGACGGGGTTTGAAATTGAGCACATACTGTTCAGGGGCCAGCACTTCAGCCAAGAGATTTTCCAATTGAAGCTCACCCAATACCCCACGTGGCTTCACGCCTTCCAGAGTGCGCTTCAGATCTCCCACGCCGGTGGCCAGATTGCGCATTTCACCCAGGCCTTTGTGCACCTCTTCCAGGCGTTGGGTGACTTGGGTGAAAGACTCGCCCAGGCGTTTTTCCAGGGTCTCATGCAGCTTTTCATCCACGGTCTTGCGCATTTCTTCCAGCTTGATTTCATTGCCGTTACGGATCTGTTCCATACGCTCTTCGATGCTCTTTTTCAGTTTATCAGATTGCTCCGTGGTGCCGGATGTGAGCTCAGCCAGCTTGCGGGAAAGGCTTTCGGAAAGGTTGTTCAGGGCTTTGGTGAGTTCCTCGCGATTGGTGAGAGCGTCCTTATTGATCTGTTGATTCAGTGAGTTTAGAGTTGCGGCAAGCTCAGCTCGGGTTTCAGCGGCTTGCTTGATCTGACTGTCCGAGTTATCCTTCAGAGTCCTGGCCAGTTCTTCCCGGTTTTCACGGTTTTGGCCCAGAATATCTGCTCGCAGATTGGCGGTTTCATCCTTCAAGCTGCGTGACAAAAGCTCAATATCCTGCTTGATCCTTTGCAGTTCATCATGCTCGCTTTTGGGTTTGCGTAAAACGATGATGACCGCCAGGATCAGAGCCAGCAACTGCAAAGCGATGATCAGATAAAGTTCCATGCTTCCTCCTTTTCTAGTGATTAGGGGTTAGTGGTTAGTGGTTAGGGGAATCGGTGAAGCTGATGCTTCACCGATTCTCTAATTCACCTATCTCGTTGCGCAGCAACCTAATAAAGTGGGAAACGCTGGGTCAGTTCCTTCACTTCGAGCTTGATTTTGGCCAGTTCGTCTTCGTTTTCAAAGTTATCGCGCACTTTGCGGATGAGGCTGGCGATGATCTTCATTTCCGGGATGCCCATGCCGCGTGTAGTCACGGACGGTGTGCCAAGGCGGATACCGGAAGCCACGAAAGGACTGCGGGTATCAAAAGGCACTGTGTTTTTGTTTGCCGTAATTCCTGCCAGATCAAGGGCTTCTTCCATCTTCTTGCCGCTGGGTCCACCGGCTTCTTCCGGACCCAGGTCGATCAACATCAGATGAGTATCCGTGCCACCGGAGACCAGATCAAAACCTTCAGCCATCAATGCTTCAGCCAGAGCATGGGCATTGTCCACCACTTGCTTCATATAGGCTTTAAACTCCGGTTGCAGAGCTTCCTGGAAGGCAACTGCCTTACCGGCGATGGCGTGCATCAAAGGACCGCCCTGTATGCCGGGGAAGACCTTGGCATCGATATCGCGGGCAAACTCTTCCTTGCAGAGAATGAGGCCGGCACGCGGTCCACGCAGAGTTTTATGCGTAGTGGTGGTTACCACGTCCGCGTAGGGCACAGGATTATCGTGCAATCCGGCAGCTACCAGGCCCGCGATGTGAGCCATATCTACCATGAACTTAGCGCCAACTTTGTCGGCAATCTCACGGAAGCGGGCAAAATCGATCTTGCGGGGATAAGCGGAAGCACCGGTCAGGATCATTTTGGGTTGGTGTTCGATGGCCAGGCGTTCGATCTCTTCATAGTCAAATTGTTTGGTATCCTGGCGCACATTATAATGGATCACGTTGTAAAGCTGTCCGCTGAAGGAAAGCGGATGCCCATGGGTGAGGTGTCCGCCATGGGAAAGTTCCAAAGCCAGCACAGTGTCGCCGGGATTGACCAGGGCGAAATAGGCAGCCATATTGGCCTGAGAACCGCTGTGGGGCTGGACGTTGGCATGTTCCGCACCAAATAGTTCCTTAGCACGTTCGATGGCCAGGCGTTCCACTTCGTCGATGTATTCGCAACCGCCATAGTAGCGGCCATAGAGCTTGTAGTTTACCTTGCCGGTCTTTTTGCTCCAGCGATAGGGATAGCCCTCAGCATATTTATTGGTGAGGATGCTGCCCTGAGCTTCCATCACGGCCATTGAGGTAAAGTTTTCACTGGCGATGAGTTCCAGATTTTCTTGCTGCCGGGTGAGCTCGTTTGAGATGGCGGCATAGAGTTCGGGATCCTGTTTTTGGATGTGTTTCACTTCCTTTCTCCTTGGTGTATTTTATCTAATCTTTGTTCGTGTCGTCCCCCTTCAAAAGGGGTTTCCAACCAGGCTTTGGCGATCTCAATCGCGTAGGCTGTGGCGGTGAAGCGTCCGGCCAGAACCAGGACGTTGGCATTGTTGTGCATGCGGGAAAGCCTGGCTATATCTGTGATGGAGCACAAGGCAGCACGAATGCCGGGAACTTTGTTGGCAGTAATGCTCATCCCGATGCCGCTTCCGCAGATCAGGATGCCCAGTTCACAGCTTCCGTCAGCCACAGCTTTTGCAGCTGGAAAGCCGCTATCCGGATAGTCCATGCTATCTTCACTGTGAGTTCCGAAATCCACAAAATCATGCATGGGAAAGGCCTTTTTCAGCTCTTCCTTGAGGGCGTAGCCCGCGTGATCACTGGCTATGGCAAGCTTCATATTTCCTCCGCCATCAGGCAGCTAAGGGCAATGCAGTAGTACTTTGAGTTTTCGCTTTCACTGCGGCTCATCACTACCACGGGTTTGGATGTGCCCTGGATCAAACCGGCCAATTCCCCATCACCAAAGAGCATCAACCCTTTATAGAAGGCATTGGCGGTTTCCAGATTGGGAAAGATGCAGATGTCGGCATCGCCACCGATGGGGGTATCCACGCCTTTGATCTCAAGGCTGGAGGGATCGCAGGCCAGGAAGATGTCCAGCGGGCCATCCACCACGCAGCCTTTGATCTGACCGCGCTCGGCCATCTTGCTGATCAGGGCATAATCGATGGTATTGGGCATGCCCGAAGAGACCTTTTCCGTTGCGGTAATCAGGGCTACTTTGGGGTTGCTGATGCCCAGTTTGTGCGCCATCTTCACGCTGTAATTGACCATGGCGATCTTTTGCTCCAGATCGGGATTGGGCAGCACGGCGGTGTCCGAAATGAGCAGCAATTTATGATACTTAGGCAGCTCCAGAGCGCAGGTGTAGCTCATTACCGCTTTGGGGGGCAAGAGCCCGCGCTCTTTGTTCAATACTTCTTTGAGGAACTTATCCGTGCCCACCAGGCCTTTCATCAAGACATCAGCCTCAGCGCTTTTCACCATCCGCACTGCTTCGCGAGTAGCTTCATCCTGATTTGGCAGATCCACGATCGTGTAGCCTGCTGCAGGCAGAGTGTAGTCTTTCAGGAGTCCCTCGATGCGGCTTTTGTTACCGATCAGGATGGGATGCACAAAGCCTTCAGATGCAGCCCTGCAGAGAGCGCCAATGCTATTGGCATCTTCGGCCACGGCGACCGCGACACGGGTCTGTTTGCCCAGGGCTTTGGCTTTGTCAGCGATTTCGATCAGCTTTTTCATGGCTAGGCCAGCATTGCCGCAAGGGCGATGGAATATAGTTTGCTGCGCTCGCTGTCTCCACGTGAGGTAAGCACGCAGGGTACTCTGGCGCCCATCACGATGGCGCAAAGTTCACTTTTCAGGAGCTTGACGATCGTTTTGTAGAATGTGTTTCCGGCTTCGATATTGGGGAAGAGAATGCAATCCGCGTCACCGCAGACTTCGCTCTTCATGCCTTTGATCACCGCGCTTTCGTGGTCGATGATGAGATCCATGCCCAGAGGGCCTTCGATGATGCCACCCTTGATCTGTCCGCGTTGTGCCATTTTGGAGATGATCGCGGCATCAGCACAGGAAGGAATCTTGGGTAAGGTCTGTTCACTGGCGGCCAGCAGCCCTACTTTGGGCCTTTCAATGCCCAAAAAGTGCGCAGTTTTGATCAGATAGTTCGTGATGGCTACTTTTTGGTTTAAATCCGGCAATGGGATGATGGCCACATCGCCAAAGATCAGTAGTTTGTGATAGTTCTTGGGTTCGGCCACCGTGATGTGCGAAAGGATCGCGCCGGGGTTCATCAGCCCTTTTTCTTTGTTCAAAATAGCCCGCATATAGCGATCGGTGGAGAGTAGTCCTTTCATCAAGAAATCTCCCTCACCCGCATTGATCAGAGCCACCGACTTAGTTGCGGCTTCCAGATCATGCTCACAATGCACGATATTGAAGATGGCGGGATCAATTCCATGATCTTTGCAGCCTTTTTTGATGAGGGTTTCGTCCCCCACCAGGATAGCTTCGATGATACCGATTTTTACCGCTTCGGCTACGGCGACTATCGTATGGGCGTCAATCGCCCAGGCAGCCACGAGACGTTTTTTGGCACGAGAAGCCAGTACTTCAAACATCTGGTCAAGTTTTCGAATTTCCATTTATTTCTCCATTAATATGATCACACTATAGATACCATGTTTGCAGCAGGTTAACTCCGCGTTGCCGCAGCTGCACAGTCCGGTATTCACTATACAGCAAAGTTCCGTTCGGGCTGTAGTATTCCAGACGGATTCTGTGTTCACCCACCGGCAAAGGGATCTCAGTTACCATGGCCTGAGCCGGGAAAAACTGGGACATTCTGAGATCGGCGTTTTCGCTGAGGAACACAACCGCATCGGCGGCAATGCTGAGAAAGGTGGCCGCCAAGGAAGAAGTATTGCGTTTGGCTTGGCCCTTGGCTTCTTCGGCCGCGATGCCTTTGAGCACACTGCGGGTAATGCTTTTGAGCAGGATCACGGGTTCTTTGATCTCGTAGGTCTTAGCCGCCACGCGTCCCATGTCTTCCAGCGTTTGCATTGTGTAACGTGAGCCATCGGGTGCTACAGCCACCACCTGCCCGATTCGTGGCGTGCGATTCACCAGATAGGGCAATGAGAACTTGAAGTAATAGCCTTCTCTGATGTCCGGCCAGGCGACGGGAAAGACATCAATCTCATCGTCCACACTGCCGATCAAAAGCAGGTCCTTTGAGGTGTGGATATGCATTTCCCGTGAGCGCTTATAGGGCCCGCGATTGATCAGGCTCAAGACTCGCAGAACGGGTGTGTCGCCCTTGGTTTCCGGATGCAGAAGGCCCGGCATGGAAAAGGGATAGATATCGCTTTGGCTTTCAAAGGCAAAGCGGATATTGTCATAGTCAATCCTGGCCGAATCCGTATTGCCTTCCGCGGCATACATGATCAGGCTCAGATAGCGCGCCAGGGCAGAGGAGTGAAACTTGTTTTTCCCGTATTTGATCTCGGCTTTGGCTTTGGGATCGCTAGCCAGTTCCTTGGCCATTTTCGCGTGTTTCTGCTCCAGAAAGCTCAGTTTGTCGTCTATCCTGCGCACTTCCACGAAGGCCGCATCCCGATCTCCCAGATGCAAGTAGTTAAGCGCTTTGAAGACATTGATATACACGTCTTCATAGTCTTCCCCCGTATAATCCAGGGCATTATCATTGAGCAGCATGGAAGCAGCAGCTTTACTGATGCTTCTGGTAGTCAGCTCTTCGATGGCTTCTTCGGCTAAGTGCAAGAGCTCGTTACTTTTCGCCCAGTCTCCATTGTAATGATGCAAAAGGCCCGCGTCGAGGTAATACAGGACGCGATCTTTGGCCTTATAGAGCTTGGGATTTTGCACAATGCTCAGTGCCGCTGGGATGTCGCGCTGCGATATGGCCGTATCCAGATCTTTCCCTCGCGCTTGACGCGTAACCATGCTGGCACAGGAACTTAGCAGTATGAGCAGAGCTATACTGAAAGCTAGTCCGACCATGGAGGTCGGAAACAGGTTCTTTGTGACCTGTTTTGTCATAAATTACATCTTGAAGCGGCTGCTTTGCACGATTTTCTTGATCTCTTTGCTGCCCATCCAAACCGTTTCGCTAGTTTCCACGTTCACCAATTGCATGTCAACCTGGTAAAACTTGGCCTGGGTTCTGTCCACTCTGTCCATCATGGTTTTCACCGAACCTTGCAACATATAGTCAGCGCCCACTTCTTGCGCCATACGCTTGGCTGATTCCTCGGAAGCGTGATATTGCTGCTCTGCGCGCTCTTCACGAACATCCGCGCGCTCATCGCGGGATGCCACAAAGCGCACCATGCCACTATTGAGCAATTCCCGCGCGATGTCACGCGCAAAGGCCTGCATCTCAATGTGTTCGCTGGAAAGATTACGCATCGCGCCCACGATCACCACCGGCGCGCGTCCTTCCGTCTGAGTAAATCTGCTCATCCAGGGACGGGAGAGCATGTCCCGCACCATTTCTTCGGAGACCAGGCGGCTGTCCGTATCGTTCCATCTACCGCTTAGATCAGTCGCGGTATCAGCGGATACACGCTGCACTTTCACGCTGGGGCCGCAAGCTGTGAGCAGCACCATCATACTAATGGCCAGAATTATCAGTAGTTTTTTCATTGATCCTCCCTGATCGCACAGCAAACGCCACGCAACCAAGCAATTTAATATTTTGCTTCGCTAGTATAATCTCATGTAAGGCAATATCATAGATGCGATGACACTACCGGGCTACGCCCGAGCATCACGATATTTATTACTACCTGCTAAAACCCGAAGATAGCGTTTTTTTGTCAAGCGAAAAACACCCGTCTCGCAAAATATGCTTGACAGCCTTGGCCCCAGTGTAGGAATTGCGCAAAATTAATCGTCAACAAAGGAGAAGCCGTGAGATTCCAGCGTTTTTATCGCGTTCACAGCATGCAGGAAGCCCTGTATGGTGCTCTTGCCAAGCAGAATCCCATCCTTGATGACGACGTGGAGGTGTTAGTTAAATTGTCTGCATTTAACGCAACATTGACACCTCGCATTACCTCATAAAGCCCGGCAACACCAGTCTGTTCCGTGTTTCACGGAATCATTGATCAATCCCATCCCGGCATAGCAGCCGCAAGGCATGCTTTAATTCCGCATCCTGTATTTGCCAATACAGAATGCCCAAAAGACCAAAAAATGAGGTAAAACAAATGCAAGCTCTTGGCAGACAAATACTCGTAGAGTTCTACGATTGCGATCACGACATTTTGAAAGACGAAGAATATATCACCAAAGCCATGGTGGAGGCCTGCATCAAAGGCCAGGCCACCGTTGTGACCCACACCTTCCATTCCTTCAGTCCCTACGGCGTTAGCGGAGTGGTGGTAATCGCCGAATCCCACGTGGCCATCCACACCTGGCCGGAATATGGCTATGCCGCCGTGGACATCTTCACCTGTGGCGAAACGATCGAACCCTGGATCCTTTTCAACCATCTCAAGGAAGCCTTCAAATCTCAAAAAGCCAGTCAGATGGAGCTCAAGCGCGGTCTCTTTGAAACCGAGGCAGGGGCAAAACTTCTGCACAAACCGGAAGGTATGTGATCATGGCAAAATGGCACATTGATCTGCACAGCCCCACCCGCGGTCTCAGCTTTGAAGTTCGTGAACACCTATATACTGAAACCAGCCCTTACCAAAGGATAGACATCGTTGATACTGCCGATTTTGGCAAGGTGATGCTATTGGACGACGTGCTGATGGTGACCGACAGGGATGAGTATGTCTATCACGAAATGCTTTCCCAACCCTCGCTCTTTACCCATCCTGATCCTGAGCGTGTGCTGATCATCGGGGGTGGGGATTGCGGCACCCTGGCGCGCGTGTTACTCCATAAATCGGTGAAACAGGTGATCCAGGTAGAGATCGACGAGATGGTGACCCGGGTGGCCAAAAGCTATTTCCCTCAGCTCACAGCCTGCCTTGATGATCCCCGGGCAGAATTGATCTTCTCTGATGGCATCGAGTATCTGCGGGCAAATCATGATGGCTTTGACCTCATTTTGGTGGATAGCACCGATCCCGTGGGCTTTGCTGCCGGGCTGTTCCGGCGCGACTTCTTTGCCGATTGCCACCAAGCTCTGAAGAGCGACGGCATCCTCTGCATCCAATCCGAAAGCCCCTGGATCCCGGATCTGCTGGAGCTGATCGCCGAAGTAAACCGGGATCTGAAGTCCCTGTTTCCCATTGTGGCACCATATCTGGCCGCGATTCAGACCTATCAAGCCGGACTCTGGATGTTCCAAATGGCCTCAAAACGCTACTCCCCCTTCAGTGATGATGTATTCGCTCGCCTCAGCAAGGCAGAGCTGGAGTTTAACTACTACAACGCGGATATCCAACGCGCGGCCTTTGCCTTACCGCAGTTTGTGCGAGCTAAGATCACTCCCACTTTGACCTAGATAGAATTCACCGAACATCTCCCACGATCACTAATTGTAAATCGTAAATCGTAAATCGTAAATTGTAAATTGTAAATTGTAAATTGTAAATTGATTAACCACTTCTCCCCGCTTTGGGAGCATTAATCAAGCGATCATCCCCCCTTAATCAAGCGTTAACTATTAACGCTTGATTAACGCTTGATTAAGACTTGATTAACGCCCTTAAAGGAGAGAGAATGGTGTAAACGATTTACAATTTACGATTTACGATTTACAATTTACAATTTACGATTTACGATGCTATATCCGTACAGGCACGCCGACGAGTTTTGCAGCTAACGGTCTGATCAGAAAAGCCCCGGATCTCAGGGCGGCAATGACTTCAAACAGCGGGACTGGGGCTCATCCCTCGGAGTTCATGCTGCTAACAATGGTCTGAATGCCTGCAAAACTTGTGGGCTACGATAATCTCAAGCAAGCTCGGTAACTTCGGGCAGCATGGACTTCGAGCAGCGGGACTGGGGGATGGTAGATGCTTCATCCTGAAGCAGAAGTGTAGATGCTTCATCCTGAAGCGTACACATATAGATGCGGGATCCTTCCACACGAAAACGTCAGGATGACGTTTCTACTCTCAAACGTCAGGATGTCGTTTCTACATTAGCGATCACGCTGCTTGAACTCCAATCCTTCGGATAGAAGTCCAAGGGGGAGGGCGATCCCGCTGCTCGAAGTCGAAAGCGCTTGTCATCTTCGTCTCCGCTGTGGGCTTGGGAGGTGCGCGAAATTGGCTTGGCTTCAAGTAACTGGGATAGCGCTTACAAACCGAGGGAGGCTCGGGACACGATGAATATATCAAGGATTGGAAACAGCCTGCACCTTGTAAAACATCCTGTCCATCATGCTGTTGTGAATGAAAAAGCGGTCTCTTGTGCTGCCGAGCAGATACTGCTCGATAGTAGGAAAATCCGGTGCTACATGGGCATAGACCCGATATTGCACTCTGCTGATGGGATACCCGTGAATATCGGACACCACTGCGGGCCAGATTAACAAGATTTGCCCAGGCATGCTGGCGATAGAGACTTCCGGGCTTATCGGAGCTGCCATCCCCTGGATCAAAGGATTGGAGATGGCCGGCTGGGATGTAGCGGTGGAAGTATAGATGGCCTTAACCGCCCATTTGTATGCGCCTGAGGGTAAGTCGCTGAATCGGGGATCGACATAGGTATTTCCACTAATGGTTTCCGGGCTGATCAATGTCCAGGATTGCGGATCGTCCTCATCCTCTGCTCCAAAGCGCCACAAACGGTAGCCGGTGAGTTCTCTATCTGCTTCACGGGCATGAGTCAAGTTGTCCGTTACGCTCCTGCCTGTGTATGACATTACTGCCCGAATCAACCAATTGAAATCGTACTGCGGGCCATAATATAGCATGGAAGCCCAATTTCCGGCCATGCCAAACATATTACCCTTGCCATCGATTGCCGGTCCCGCATCATAAGCTACGGGAAATCCGCCTTGCGTGGTGATGCTGTAGCCCACCCAAAGATCCCCATGTTCAGGAAAGTCAATCACTTCGGGCAGCACGACAGTATTCCAGCTATTGATCTGGGGATTTGCCAGGGTTTGAGAATAAACCAGGGTGCCCGGATTTGCGCTATTGCCACCCGTCCAGACTTTGATGGTGTAGCTACAATCAGCATGGCAGGGATATATCTGCACCTCTGTGAGCTGCCCCAAATAGTATTGACCGAGGTCTGTCTGATCCCAGCGTTGAGCTACTTCAAAACTCGTAGCCGTGTCAAAACCATAGGCTCCGGAGAAGGCTCCATCGCCCCAGGCAAGGCTATCAATCAGGATTGGAGCTACGGGTGTCTCCCAGCTTAACAGCACATCATCACCTACCAATTCTGCCTGCAAGTCATCGGGCGGATACAGCGGTTCACTGAGATTGAAGTTCAAGGTGGTGGTTTCATTGGCGATGATTTGAGCGCTTTCGCTGTGTTGGTAATACCCCTCCTTGCATACCGTGATATCGTGGCTTCCGGTGTTCAGATCGTTGAACAAGTAGCTGCCATCAGCTTCTGTAGTAAACTGCCGACCGGCAATAGTCACCACCGCGTCTGCAAGCGGCACGACACCGGATGTGACCACGCCCTGCAAGTTTCCCTGCGCCAAGGGATAGAGGCCCAGAACCGCTGCTTGAGATTGTGAAAGATTATAGCTTGCGGGATTGAGGTTGCTTAAAAGAAAGTAACCATTGGCACTGCCACCCCAACCCCAATTGCAATGGAACTGATTGATATTCTGATAACCATCGATCACCCAGGCATGAGCTTCTGCATAGGATTGACCACGATACAATATTGGCCGTCCCGCGTCCAGATCAAGCCTCAGTTTGCCTGCCCAAACCGCAGCGCTTGATTGAGCAGCAGCTTCGTATCGAGCGGAAGGGTGATAGCGAAAATGACTCTCCAGTGCGTCCTCCGCGTCAGCAACATAAGCTCCACTGCCGGTGGGCGAAAAAGCTGTGTTCACCGATACAGCGCAATGGTAGATCAGATTTGCCACATCTGTATTCACCGTGTAAACAGAGTTTGGCATATTGCCCCAATTGTAAGTGGTGGCGCCAAAATTGACGGTGAGAAAACCATAGCCGGGAGCGTTGTAACTGTGTACACCGAATCCGGTGATGGGGTGTCCCCAATATCTCAGCACCTGAGCCATAGCCGTGGCTACGCATCCCGCATAGACTCTGCCTCCGGGGCCGACGGCATCTACAGGACAGGAGTAATTGTATGGATAGTTTTGATTCCAGGTCGTGGTGAGTAAGGGGCCCACATCCCGATGGTTCTCATAAGCGCTAAAATCGCTGCTAATCAAGCTCTGCCAAGCCGGATCAGGCGGTAAATCCGGAAGTTTGCGGCTCTCGGCTACAGCGTTGGCATATTCGCTTAGAAGCCACTTTACTGCAGGCGGAAGGTCTTGCATCGGAAAATCACTATCCAGCGAATATGCCAAAACAGGCACGGACCGATCATCAGCCGCCAGGATCACAAAACCCTTGGGAGAAAAGCGAATGATATAGATATCCGCGCTTCCCGGCTCAGAAGAGTATTCCTGCAAAGTGCTCGCGTCAGCCTCGGCTCCTCCCATCTGAGTAAAGAGTCCTTTGGCGATGTCCAAAGCTAGCCTGCTTTCGATCTGGTTAGCGCATAGAATCACCAACCATAGCGTAAAGCATATTGATAAGAGCAATTTTTTCATGTGTTCTCCTGTTCGCATAAAGCACTTCTTCATTGGGGTTTGCATTCAAGTAGCAGAATTTTGTTTTATGACTTTACTCCCTTTACTTCATCAGCATCACTTTCTGGAAGAGAGACTTGTCCTTAGTAGTCAGCCGTATGAGATAGATGCCACTGCTTACCGGGCGTCCCATTTCATCCAGGCCATGCCAGACGCTCTGATGGGTGCCTGCTGTCTGCCATTCATCGCGGGCAAGGGATTTTACCTTCTGCCCTTTGAGATTGAAGATATCCAGGTTGATGTTGCCGGCTGTAGGCAAGGAGTAGCTGATCGTGGTGCTGGGATTGAAGGGATTGGGGTAGGTAGTGATGGTGGCTGGCAGCACTACCGGCGCTGTGGCATCAGTATTTGATACCGGAACCGGAACGCGCTCGTGACTGATGTATCCCCAGTTATCCCGAATAGCAGGATCTGAAGTTTCCCAGATGAATAGATCCAATATGTCCTGCCCTGCCGGGATCAGATACAATCTGCTGCCCCAGAGATTGTTAGCGGAGAAGTCTTTGCTCCACATAAGATGAGTTTCACCATTCTGATCCAGTTCGTAGAGATTGATGAAACCCGCCTGATAGATGGCGAGAATAATCCGGTTGTCGGGCATGCTGCAGAATCCTATCAGGTTTGGCAAGGTCTCAATGGTGAGTAGATTGAACACTTCCTGGGTACCTGTCGTGAAACTGATGAGATTGAGGACTGATTCCCCGTAGAAATCCGTAAACGCTTGATACTGAAGCACGACAGGGCGAGAATCTGCATCCAGTTGCACACCCAGGATGGTACCCCGGCCTTTGGTGGCAGAGCTGTAATCGTGAACGCTATTGACTGTGTCATAGAGCAAAGCATCATTCGCTCCCAACACAAACTTGCCATCCCGATGACCGAAGTGCTTGCTCTTCACTGCTGTGCTGAAGCGAGCGTTATGAGTCCAGCGACTATAATCATCTGTTTTCAGCTGGATACCGTGATCCCAAAAGCGGTGGTACCAGCTGTTTTCGTCACTTAAAAACTGCGCGCGCTTTTCGTTGTGAAGCGTGACATTGTAGCCCACTTTATCACCGGGTGTGCCCTGGAAGTCACGACTGAGCAGCACCAGGCCATCAATCACCGGATCGGGATATGGCACGGGATTAGTGGGACCTCCGCACAAGTCGTTTTCAATATCCCACACACCGCTATTCGATGGATAATCGCTATCGTTATGCGCTCGGTGCAGGTAGCCGTGTTTACGCTGATAGATATTGCCATGGATGATGAGGGGGCCGCGATCCAGATAGGGAGCTTTCTCCGGCCATATCGGGTTGTGCCAGGGCAGATCGATGTGAGCCGGCCATGGCTCTTCTGCTGTGGGAGGATAGCGATAGCGGTGCAGATCGATATTATCATAGAGCACGGTTTCACCATCGACTTCCAGCTCTACTGCCGGGGTCGAAGGATGGGGATGCTGATATTCAAAGGTAAAAAGGCCTTCCCTTTCACCCGTGCCGAGAGCATATAGATTGGCATAGATATAGCTGGGGCCGTAATGATTGCCTAAGAAGCAGTGCATTCTTATGCTGTCCGCAGGATTCACATAAGCATACTTGATCACAATGTTCTTTTCAGAAACCAGATTGAGACAGTCAGAATAGTTGTAGATGGGATCATCGGCATACGATGTATTAGTTAACAAAATATTGTCAATCAGCTTAATATCTCCGCTGGCAACCCAAGTTTGCTCTCCAGAGAACTCTCCCCTAATCCATAGTTCGCCATCAACGAATAGTGTCCTGCCCGACGAAATACCCCCTGGGAATGATGACCAGGTGGTATCACGCACGGTGTAAACATTGTTATACAGAATCGTCGAGTCTTCATTGGGCGGATACTCGCTGTAAACAGGAGTTACCACTTCCCGGGGCTCGCTGATAACTCCATGCCAACCGGAAAAGCTGCTGCCGGATACATCTATCATATAGATATGCCCCTCTCCCTGACCAAACCAGTAACCATATTGCCGGGCAGGATTATCCCAAGGCATTTCGCCCATCGGCTGATGATCCAGCATTCCTCCCTGAAACACCTGATTGGTAGGATAATTTTGAGGCGAGGAGCTCACTTCTCCACCAATAATCACCTTGTCCACAAAGGTTGGCCAGCCATCATTGTCCCCGCCCCCTGCTTGCTTGATATGTAACCCACTGTTGGTGCGGAGAATGCCGCTCAAGGAATGATCTGAAGTCCAGGGCATGGGAGTGTCATTCATACTGATATCGTTTTCCAGGTAGTAGCTGTAAGGCTTGAGCAATTCAGTATCGCTGCCTTCCATCACAAAGTCATACTGCTCCCACTCCGGATAGGGAAGATTCAACTCAAAATGGGCCAACTCTCCGTTTCTGTCATAGAAATAGGGGCTGCTTTCCCAGACCGCGGGAAGCTCGTCAAAGAAAGTCCAGCTCTGACCTTGATCGGTGGATATGTATTGATATCTGTCCAAGGTGACCAATATGCCGTCATCCAAAATTGTTAGAGTGGGACGTGTGCGCCTGTCCAAGGCTTGAGGAATGGTGTGTTCCTGCCAGGTGTATCCGGCATCGATACTTATGCGGAATCTGGCATAGCGCTCCGATGTATCGGATGAGTCCTCAGTATTGAGATAGACATACATAATGGTGTCGCCGGAGGCATATACAGAGAGTTCGCCTCCAAAGTAGCCTCTGTTTGGCAATGGCGGTACCTTGCTGACAGCACTGAGGCCTAAACAGCAGAAAAGCAGATAAGTAAGCGCAAAGAGCGGTCTCATATTCATGGTTCCTCCCGCGGAGCAGCGTGCTGTTTATAGAAGCAATATTTATTCCAATAGAGGAAGATACTGAATCTTGCGCGAGAAATTGGGGAGTTTGGCCAAAGGAAAAGCCCGGGGACAATGCCCCGGGCTCTATCATGGGATTAACTTATGTTTGATTAGTGTTTTTCTTTGCAGAGTTCGATCAAGACGCCACCGGTGGACTTGGGATGCAGAAACGCGATGTCCGCGCCATGAGCGCCGGGGCGAGGTTCTTTGTCGATCAAGCGGATGCCTTCCGCTTCGGATTCCTGAAGGGCTTGCGGCAGATCATCCACGGCAAAAGCGAGGTGTTGGATGCCTTCCCCTTTCTTTTCGATAAACTTGGCGATGGGGCTATCTTCGGAGGTGGGAGCCAGCAGTTCGATTCTGGTATCGCCCACTGGGAAGAAGGCCACTTTCACCATCTGGGAAGGTACTTCTTCGATGGCTTCCAGCTCGAGGCCCAGCTTCTGATAGAAGGCGATGCCTTCGTCCAGGTCTTTCACCGCGATCCCGATATGGCTGATGTGTTTCACCATCGCTTTGCTCCTATTTACCGTAGTTTTTGGCCAGGTCAAAGCCCAGTTTCATAGCTTTGAGGTTGAGATCCACAAAGGCCGGTTTCACGCTTTCACGGATGGAAGTTTCTAAGGCTTTTTCACTGACGATGCCGGTCACTTTCACCAAAAAGGCAAGAGACAACACGTTCGTGCTGATGGGGCTGCCCAGTTTATCCATGGCGATCTCGGTGAATGGAAGCTCATAGGTGTTATCCGCGGCCAAAGCCAGATTTTTGACGAAAGTGGTATCAATGATCAGGATACCGGTTTCACGTAGATCAAAGAGATATTTGTCACAGGCTTCCTGGGTGAGAGCCAGCAAACAGTTAAAGTTCGTGGCTTCCGGGAAATAGATCTCGCGATCACTGATGATCACGTCCGCGCGGGAATAGCCACCACGGGATTCGGGGCCATAGCTCTGAGTTTGGGTAACCTTGTGTTTATCGATCACAGCCGCGCGAGCAAGAATGATGCCGGCCAGGATCAAGCCCTGTCCACCACTTCCGGAGAGACGGATTTCATAGCTCTTATCCATGCTAAACCTCCTTGTCCTTCACGCGGTCCACCAGATCGGCATAGGCACTGCAAAACTCAGGATGGATCTCCTTGCGCAGGATGCCACGCTGGATCTTGCCTGCCACCTTTTCCGGAGGTAATTTATCCACAGCGGTGAGCGGGATGGAATTGTCCCGGAATTCCTTCATCATCTGTGGTGCTCCGCCTTTCTTGTTCAACCTGCCATAGATCACGGGACATGCTGATACGACTTCGATCAGCGAGAATCCCGGATGCTCGATAGCGCTTTGGAAATAGTTCTGCATCTCGGTTACGTGGAAAGCAGTGGTGCGAGCCACAAAGCTGGCACCGGCACCCATAGCCAGATTGCAGATATTGAAATCCGGCTCGATGTTGCCATAGGGAGACGTGGTGGCGATGGCATCATGCGGGGTGGTGGGTGAGCACTGTCCACCGGTCATGCCATAGATATTGTTATTGATCAGGATCACAGTGAGATCGATGTTTCTGCGCGCGGCATGGATCAGATGATTGCCTCCGATAGCTGTGCAATCGCCATCTCCGGTGACCACGATCACTTTCATGTGCGGTTTATGCAGTTTAACGCCCGTGGCATAGGCAATTGAGCGTCCATGCAGGGTGTGCAGGGTGTTCAGATCTATGTAAACCGGCATCCGTGAGGAACATCCGATTCCGGAGACCATCACGATATCATCGCGGTTCAGATTCATCGAAGCTATGGCGCGGATGATGGCACCCAAAACGATGCCATTGCTGCATCCGGCGCACCACACGTGTGGAAACTTCTTGTCATGACGCAGATACTGATGCACAATTTTTTGAGGGATATTAGCCATGTCAGCAAACCTCCTTGATTTTGCGCAGAATGTCGTTGGGCGTGATCAGCTGGCCATTCACGCGCTGGATTGGGATCACGTCGCCATCGCTCTTGTCTTTGGTGAGGCGACGGATTTCGTGAATCATCTGTCCCTGATTGAGTTCGGGAACGATCACGGTATCCACATCGCGAAGCATTTTGCGCACGGCATCATCCGGGAAGGGCCAGATGGTGAGGGGTCTTAGGAGTCCCACTTTGATCCCTTCATGGCGAGCCATTGCGATTGCCGCTTTGGCAGCACGGGCTGTGATGCCGGCGGTAAAGATGGCGATCTTGGCGTCTTCCATATCGCGGCTTTCGATCTGCACGAGGTCACGCATATTGTAGGAGATTTTCTTCCGCAAGCGTTCCATCATCTCCGCTGCTTCACCTGATTTATTGGTAGGGAAGCCATGGGCATCATGGGTGAGCCCGGTTACATGGAAGCGATAGCCTTCGCCGTAGCTGGCCAGGGGAGAGAGATACTTTTGGTTCTCATCATAATGTTTATACCAGTGTGGAGGCACAGTGGGTTTGATGCGATTGATCACTCGCACGTTTGCCATATCGGGCAAGCGCACGGATTCCCGCATGTGTCCGATCACTTCGTCCATCAGCAGGATCACGCAGGTGCGATATTTCTCAGCCAGATTGACTGCGCGGATGGTGAGTTCATAGCTTTCTTTCACGCTGTCCGGATAGAGCACGATCGAGGGAGAATCCCCATGCGAGCCCCATTTAGCTTGCATGATATCGCCCTGAGCAGGGCTGGTGGGCATGCCGGTGGATGGGCCCAAACGCTGGACATTTACCACTACGCAAGGGGTTTCGGTGATCTTGGCAAAGCCGATACCTTCTTGCATCAGAGAGAAGCCCGGGCCACTGGTCGCGGTGAGGGCTTTTGCTCCGGCCAGGGACGCGCCGGTGATGGCACAGATGGAAGCGATCTCATCTTCCATTTGCACGAAGACGCCACCGCGTTTGGGCAGTTCAGCCGCAAGGATTTCTGCCACTTCCGTGGAAGGGGTGATGGGATATCCGGCAAAGAAGTTCACTCCCGCATCCAGAGCGCCATAGGCAACGGCTTCATTGCCTTGCATGATTATGGTTTTGCGCTCGCGCGTAGTCTGCAATTCCTGGATTTTGCTCTCTTGTTTCACGGTTTCGGCTTTCGTAGCCGTGGGTTTAGCTTCTTTTGCCTTGGTGCTTTTGCTTGTAGTCTTTTTAAGCATTATTTCTCCTTGGCTCCGGTGATCGCAAAATCAGGGCAAAGGCGGTCACAGGTTTCGCAGTGGATGCATTTTTCCGGTGCCTGAACGTATGGCGAGCCATCGCTCTTGAGTCCCAGACAGCCGGTGGGGCAAAAAGCGACGCAGATGCCGCATCTTTTGCACCAATTGTAATAGATCAACACAGGGGAGTCTTTTTCACCGGGAGCTTTGACTTCGGTGGCTTCCACCTCCATCTTTTCCAGCGCGTCTTCCTCTTTGATGATCATGCCCGCACGGTCTTTAATGACTTTAGTGGACATTGTTCCTCCAGTATTTATATGAGTTTTCTTTATTTCTTGGCTAAGACGTCTTTGAAGAACGTGCCCAGGCGTTTCGCGCCTTCTTCGTTTTTCTCCAGAGTTTCATAAGAGAAATTCAGGCGCATGGTGTTGGTGCCGCCACCGTCACAGAAGAATGAAGTTCCGGCTACGTAGGCAACCTTTTGTTCTTTGATACATTCCAACAGCAGAGTGCCGGTATCCAGATGCTTGGGAACGGAGGCCATCATAAAGAGCCCGCCTTCCGGCTTGGTCCAGGTGATTTCTTCCGGCATATACTGATCCAGCGCTTGCAGGAAGCCTTTTTGCTTCAGGGAATACATCTGGCGAATCTCTTCGATCTTGGGGCTCAAAAGGCCTTTTTCCATGTAACGCGCGGCTATCCTTTGGGTAAAGGGAGGAGTGCAAAGATCGGTGGCCTGTTTGCCCACCACGATCTTATCCAGCACATCGGGATGACCCACGACCCAACCGATGCGGAAACCGGGGCAGAAGATCTTGGAGAAAGTGCCCAACATCACCACGTGACCGGTACCATCCAGTTCATACATGGTTTTGGGGGTAGTGCCTTCATAGCGCAACTCGCGATAGGGACTGTCTTCGATGATCAGCACGTCATATTTATGCGCCAACGCGATGATCTCTTTTCTGCGTTTTTCGGTCATGGTAACGCCGGCGGGATTTTGGAAATCCGGAATCAGATAGATAAACTTCGGCTTTTTGCCCATCTCTTTCAGCTTTTTGAGCTCGGCTTCCATGATGGCGGGATCCTCCCCTTCGTCATCCATGGGAATGCCTATCATCTTCGCTCCATATGAGTTAAAGGCAGAAAGACCACCCAAATATGAAGGCAGACCTACGATCACATAGTCCCCACGATCGATGAACATCTTGGCGATCAGATCCAGCGCTTGTTGCGACGCGGTGGTGATGATCATGTTGTCGATGCTCATCTCAATGCCTTGAGACTTATAGCGTTCCACCAGCAGAGTGCGCAACAGCATGTCACCTTCAGTAGCGCCATATTGCAGAGCAGAAGCAGCTTCGGTTTCCATCACTTCCACCATGATGGTCTTCAGGTCTTCCACCGGGAAGGTCAGCGGGCTGGGAAAGCCTCCACTGAATGAGATCAAACCGGGAGTTCCTAGATACTTCAGAAGCTCACGGATGGCAGAGCGTTTCATCCCCTTAATGTTGGCGGATAATACATCTTGCAGATCGGTGATCATAATGATCCTCCATTTATCTTTATTTTTCTTCGTAAACCAGTACTTTCTTGTTGGTCTTGCGCCAATAGCGGTAAGCCTCTTTGATTTCCAGCTCCCACACGATGCGTTTGTCCGCATCCTCGAAAGTGATAATGTCTATGTAAAATGTACGCTTATTCTTGCCTACAAAGCTCTTTTTGGGGAATTCCACCACAATCTCACCATCGATATTCAGGATGGTAACTTCGTTCAGAAAAACGCCTTCAGCGATTTCCAGAACAGCTCTGGCTTCAACGCTGCCAGTTTGCACATCACGAAAATGTATGTTCATACAGTCTCCAATTCACTAGTAAGACCCCCTATAAAACTTATGCATTAAGAGTCAAGTGTTTTTTGAAATTTCCTGTTGTGGGGTTTTCAAGTTTTCAGGTTTTGAGGTTTTCAAGTGTCGGCTGTCGCGAAGCTTAATTGTCCATTCTCATTTCTCTTGCCCTCTTTTTCTCTTTGTTAAATTGATCGTTGTTTGAATTGATTCAGCGATTTGCGTGACGCGGGAGTGCCTGGTTACCCGATCCTTCACTTCCATTTTAGCTACTGTTTACCTATTGTTGCCCTCGATCTAAGAGGAAAACATGGGGTAGAGTAGAGCCGAACTTGAGCTAAACTATCGGGCTACATTCAGCAGTGGCATTTGTAGATTCCATGTCTCCTAATCCCAGTTATCAGAAAATCCCTAAGGTAAGAAAAAAGTTCTTGACGTATCCGCGCACCTGAATATTGTTCACCGTCATGGTTTAAACGCCATAATAATCGTCGTTTAAAAGGAGTTGAATGATGATCAGTATTCGCAACCTAATTCTTCTGATGTGTATGGTGCTGCTGAGCGCCAGCCTCTTCGCCGGCGGCTTTGCGCTTACCGGTGTCGGCTCTCGTGCCACAGCGATGGGCGGTGCTTTCCGTGCCGTATCCGATGATGCATCTGCGATGTTCTGGAATCCCGCAGGCTTAGGCTTTATGAATGAAAATTCCGTCCATTTGGGGGGAACTTTTATTTTGCCATCTGCCACTTGGGATCCCACCGGAACCACGTTGACCGGCATCCCCGGATATGCAGCCAAGGAATATGAGTCCGAGAAAAGCCTGCGCATGTTCCCCACCGCGTTTGTCACCAAGACCAAAGAATCCCGCCTCAAATATGGCCTGGGTGTTTATGTGCCTTATGGCCTGGGGACTACCTGGAACGCATATCAGCTGCCCACTTCTCAGTTCACCTATGAAAGCGGTTTTCCTGAAGATGAAATGATGAGCAGCGTGGGAGTCGTGGACTTACACCCCAGTTTTGCATACCGTATCTTGCCGAATCTCTCCGCGGGCGCTGGCCTCAGCGTCATGTTTGGCGCCATCGACATCGCCAAGATCGGTTTTAGCGCTGATCTTGCCACTGCATACGGCGTCCCAAGCCCATATATTGCCCCTCTCACCACCGAACTTGGTGGAGCCGGTATCGGCTTTGGCGCGAATATGGGATTGATGTACAAACCCATTGAAAAACTATCCATCGGACTATCTGGAAAGCTTCCTTCCACTATTGCCATGGAAGGAGACGCGGAAGTCTATTTCTGGAAACCTTTGCTTAGCGCGGAAAGTCCGGCTATGAAAGTGGGTGGAAAATCTGACATCGAAGCAGATCTCAAGCTTCCCGCAGAAATCGGCCTGGGCCTGGCTTACAATGTGATGCCAAACTGGACTGTGAGCATGGATTACGCCTATACCATGTGGAGCCGTCTGGATGAAGTCGTGATTGAATTCCAGGATACTCATGCTCTGGTTCCCACCGGTAAAAGTACCTTGGTCTTTGATTGGGAAGATACTTCCCGCATCAGCCTGGGTACCGAATATCTGTTGAAATGCACCAAGCTGCGCGCCGGATTCTTCTATGATCAAACCCCCATTCCCGAATCTACCCAGTTGCCCACGCTCTCTGATATCAGCGACAAGATGAGCTTCAACTTCGGTTTTGGCAGACCCTTTGGCCCCCTGGAGCTTGATATGAATGCCCAATATGTGATGTTCAGCGAACGGGAAGTAACTACTGCTGCTTATGACGCTGGTAATAGCCCCACCAATACCCTTGGTGTGTACAATTCCAATTCCATTTCCGGCAACATCGGCCTTACCTACAGATTCTAAAACCCCCGTCAGATAAAACGATGAAAGGCTGCCCAGTGGGTGGCCTTTTTTGATTTACAATTTACGATGTACAATTTACGATGATCAATTGGGGGCGGTTTCTGCTCGCGGATTGCCATGCAATACCAGGATAATCCTCTTGCCCTCTTTGCTGACTAAAAAAGCGGTATCGCCTATTCAAATGGGGACTGACTTACTCAGTGAAGCGCGCTCACTTGGCTGAACCTGAGGGAATCGCCTTTCCAGGAGGCTGAAGGCCATCACCAAACGGTGATCCTCCTGCGTGTCCAGAGTGCAGGCCAGCGGTTCATTTACCAGAGGCCAAACCTGAATGGCATCATCCTCCAGCTTATACTTCGCGCTCAGTTGATCCAAGGCTCTGCAAATGCCCTGCACGCGATTGCTCTCCTTGTAGATCAATCTGCCAATGCCTCTGAGCCGCATGCTTCCACTGCAAAATAAGGCCGCAATGCAAAGCACCGGCATGAGGTCAGGATTATCGGTAAGATCCAGCTCAATGCCTTGCATTTCAGAGGGATAGACACGATACAATAACCCCTCAGTTTCGATCCTGGCTCCCATGGCTTTGAGGATGCTCCAGATCCTCATATCAGGTTGCTGATAGTTCGGATGCAGGGTCAGTCTGAGTTCCCGGACTTGATTCCCTAAAACTGCCTGGACAGCGTAAAATGCTGCCGTGGAGAGATCTGAATCAACTTCAAACTCCTGTGACAGGGCAAAACCTGCTCTCTGAATGCGGAAGCAAGCTTCATCATGCTCCACCTTTGCCCCAAAGCTAGATAGCATATCCGCGCTGAGTTTCAGGTATGGCACGGAAACCTGAACCGCATCAGGCTTCAAACTCAGTGGCTCTTGCATAAAAGGAGCTGCTAACATCAGTGAACTGGCATACTGACTGCTGAGATTGGCAGAGATGGACAGATCTCCCCCTTTCAGCTCTGCGCCATCTATAAATATTGTGGTATCTTGCATCCTGATCTCCCCACCCAAATCCTTGAGAGCCTCGCAAAGGGGTAGGATGCCCCTGTCCAAGAGAATCCGCGAAACATGGATTTGGGAAGATATCCCCGGCTGGTTGGACATTACAGAAAGCCAGAGACGGAATGCCGTGGCTGATGCTTCAAAATGGTAATGATGCTTGCTTTGCCGATGCGCCTGCTCTGAAAAACGGAAGCTAATCTCCTCCTCACTTTTGGACACCTGAAAGCCAAAGACCTTGAGGGCTGCTTCCAGCTCCAGTACATCATTGCAGGGATTGTAATTACGAATACAGATATTCCCTCTGGCGTGGGCGAGCAACACCATCAGTCTTTGCAAGATGGACTTTGAACCGGGGATATCTAAGATCATGCGGCAAGATTCCGGCTTGACAGAATCCTGTCAAGATCAAAGCTGGCAAGCAAATCTAAGTATAAGGATCAGAGATGATTGAGCGTCCCAGTTGGCAAGCATACTTCATGCAAATGGCCGTCCTGGCCTCCAAACGCAGCACCTGTTTACGCAGGGCTGTGGGAGCAGTATTGGTGCGAGATAATCAGGTGATCTCCACCGGTTATAATGGCAGCCCCAAGCATACCCGACACTGCGCGGAAACCGGATGCCTCCGAGCGCAAATGAATGTTCCATCCGGAGAGAAACACGAGCTTTGCCGGGGTGTGCATGCTGAGCAAAACGCCATTATCCAGGCCGCCATCAATGGCAGCAGCACGCGCGGAACCACACTTTATTGCACGCATCAGCCTTGCAGCATCTGCGCGCGTCTGATCATCAATGCCGAAATTCGCACGGTATATATCGCTAATGGCTATCCCGATGCCTTGGGCGAGCAATTGCTCAGTGAAGCCGGGGTCACCATGATCCTCTATGATATAGAGAATAAAGAAGAAACGAGGATTTGTTAAGCTATGCTCAAGCGTTTCAGCGTAATGGATCTGATCCTGATTGCGGCTTTCGCGGCCGTGGGCATCGCCATCAAACCAATCGTGAGCCCCTTTTTCAAGATGATCTCTTCTCCGCTGGGTATTCCCGGTGGTTCCTTTGCCGGTGGCTTTTATCTGATGTGGATGGTGCTGGCCCTGGTGATCGTGGACAAAGCTTATACGGGCACCTTGTTCGGGATGTTACAAGCGATTGGTGTTCTGATCATGGGCATGAGCGGCAATCAGGGCGCAATGTCACTGATCACATATACCTTGCCGGGGATTGCGGCAGATATCCTCTATATGATCATCGGATCACGCAAAGGCGTCTATGCCCAGATGAGCCTCTGCGCGGTGGCCAATGCTCTGGGAGCCTTGCTCACGGGCATCATCATCTTCAATCATCCCCCCCTCTTTTTGGCTGCCATTTCCGGTATGGCCATTGTCTCGGGCATCGTGGGCGGCATCCTGAGTTACGGCATCTACAGTAGTATTAAAGCACTAAGGATAGTATAATGAAGCACATTCTTTTCCTCTTCCTCCTGATTCTGGTGACAGGGCTTCCGGCCCTCGTGGTGGTGGATACCCAAGGCATTAGCCATGAATACGCCTATGAGACTTTCTTCAAGATTCGTCCCTCAGATTTCAGTACTTCACGCGAGAAGGATGGCGTGGTTAATACCCAAACCTGGACCGGTATCCGCTTTGATAAGTGGTTAGCGGAACAGCGCCTGGGCGATTTTGCCCGTATCAAGTTCCTGTCCAAAGACCGCTATGAAGTAAGCTTCAGCAAGGTGGAATGGGATTCCCTCACCTGCTGGCTCAGCTATGCCGAAAGCGGTAAGACCTTTCCCAATCAGCAGTTCCGCATCATCTTCCCCTATCTCAGAGAGATGCACTGGGTGCGTGACGTGCAGCGCGTGGTGCTGGAAAACGAAAAGGACATCCCGATCCCCATCAAACTGATCAGCTTTGAGCGCTTTTTCAAAGATCAGGTACTGACAAAAGATCCCAAACCCTTTAAACGCTTGCAGGGCTATAGCCTGGATCTCTTTTTAGGCAAACTGAGCGAGAAACCCATCAAAGACATCGTGCTCTATAGCGCGGATGGATTGATCCAGAATCTCAGCTATCCCTCACAGCTGTCCGGAGCTGTATTGGAGCTCACCGAAGACCGTAAACACAACCTTAAGAGCCCACAAATCCCCGGTGGCATGTGGATGAAGGATATCGTTTACCTGCAATGTGATAGCGCTGCCATCATTGATTTGCGACATATTTCAAGACTCATCCCCATCGCCAAGACTTTGGCCTGGGAGCTGAGCCCGGAAGTGCGGATAGCATTGATCCAGGGGGATTTGCGGGAAGAGTATGCTTTAGCAGATGCCTTGAGCGAACCCATGCTACTGGAAAGTGCGGAATACCTCGAACTTTTGCCCTAAGCTCTTTGTTCAAGGCTTGGAGCTATCATATCCGGAAGCCGATCAAGCTCTTATCTCTGGGCTCAGCTTCGAGCTGGAACCGGGCCAATGCCTGGGCATCTCTGGAGCCAATGCCTCCGGTAAAAGCAGCCTGATCCATGCCTTATGTGGGATCATTCCCCACTATATCAAGGCAGAGCGCAGAGGCGAGATCCTCTTTCAGGATGCAGCTTTGCACGAGCTTCCTTTGTGCGAAATCTATCGCTATATGGCTGTGGTATTAGCCGATGCAGATGCGCAACTGATGTTTCCCACAATTGAGAGTGAGCTGGCCTTTGCCCTGGAAAACATGGCTGTACCCTCGACATCGATCCGACAACGGATCGCCACCGCGCTGGTATACTTCGGATTGGATTACCCCATGCACAAAGCGCCTCACCTGCTCAGTGGCGGAGAACAGCGTCTATTGCTCCTATCCGTAGTCGAGGCCATGGACTGCCCCATTGTGCTCTTGGACGAACCGGAACGCGGACTCTCCAAAACCTCGCTGAAGCTGCTTTTGAACTGGCTGGACTCACTTTGTAAACGTGGCCGCATTGTGATCCTGGCCAGTCACCACCCTGAAGTCTTGAGCGTTTGCGATCAGCGGATCGCTTTGGGTAGCTGATGTTTCGCCTCAATAATATCAGATTTGCCTACTTTGGGCAGTCGGCCATCTTTGAAGGCTTTAGTCACGATTTTCACAGCGCAGAGAACACCCTGATCGGTGGCGAGAACGGCTGTGGCAAAAGCACTTTACTCAGGCTTTTGGTGGGTGATTTAAAGTGCCTTACCGGAGAGATCAAAAAGGAAACCGGCAAAGCCTTCTTTTACGTGCCACAGCAGGCTGAATCGCGGATTCTGGGACTGAGCATTGAGCAGGATCTCCGGCTTTGGCAGATCGCCGGTTTAGCCCTGAGTATTGCTGAACTCCCAAGCTTACCCATGTTGCAAGGCTTTGATCCACAGCTGTTTCACTTGCCCTTGCGCGAGCTCTCCACCGGCACTAAGCAGGCCTATGTCCTCTCCCTGGCTCTTTTACACACAGATCACTATCTCATTCTGGATGAGGCTCTGCCCAGCCTGGATGAGCAGCGTAAAGCGATATTTTGCAAGGAATTGAGTAAACGTCGTGGCGTGCTGGCCGTGAGTCATGAAGATTTTGGAGATAATGGTATTTTTAACAGAACGCTGATCTTGGAGCAGGGCAGACTGAGATGAAGCGCATTCTGCATCCTCTGTCCTACATCCTGATCTCCATACTCTACAGCAGTCTAGCTGTAATCATCAGAGAGCCGCTGAGCTTGGCAATACTCTTTATCCTGGCTTGGTTGATGGATTGGCGTGAGGGCACTAAGGCCTTGATGCAGCGTATCTTGAGCCTGAAGAGGATCATCTGGATTCTGATCAGCATTATGCTGATCCAATTGCTCTTCCAAAGAGATGGCGAGGTCGTGCTCAATCTGGGCATCATCACCATTCGTGAAGCCGGATGGCAGATGGCAAGGCTATTGGGACTGCGTCTCAGCGTCATCTACATGGTGGCGCAAAGCCTGAGCAAGCTGGATTTCCCTTTATACAAAGCGGCCTTTGCCAAGATCCACCTGCCTGAGGAACTTAGCTTCATGATCTCCTATATGGCGCATCTGATCCCGCAACTCAGTGCGAACTTCAAAGCACAAACGCGTGAGCTGCAATCGCGGGGTATCGCCATCCGCAGATTACCACTAAAACAGAAACTGGAGATATACAAAATCCTCTCCATTGCCACGATTGCGGAGATCATCCTGCTGAGCAGGAAACAGGCTATCGCCTTGGAACTGCGGGGCTTTCGGAGCATGGGCAAACGCAGCAGCTTGCATGAGCTGAAGTTCCGAGGCTATGATCTGGCCGCTCTGCTCTGGATGACAGCGGTGATCCTAGCGATTTAGCTGCCCACAAATGAACACGAATAAAAGATCACAAATAAACACGAATGCATAGGAAAAAGGCTCAAAGTTGGCACACAGCTCGGGCGGATTGAGCGGATTTATGCGGATTTTGATCTAACAAAGAGGAAAGAGAAAAGAGGACTTGAAAGAGAAAAGATTTTGCCACACAGAGGGAAAGAGAACAAGAGTAACTGAGAGTTGACATTTGAGAATTGAGCTTCGCGATCGCCGACACTTGAAAGCTTAATCTCATGAATCCGCGTAATCCGCGTGCGATTATCAGCTCTGCGTCATTCTGCGCTTTTATCTGCGAGAATCTGCGGGAAAACATAGATCAGCCTTCCATCCAATCCGCGTAATCCGCGTGCAATCAAGATTGCGCAGCCAGCAGCATCGCTCCCATCACTCCGGCCTGATTGCCCATTGTCGCTTTACGAATTTGGGTGTGATGATTGACCTTTGAGGTTTTGGCTCTTACGCTCTTCTCAATCTCGGCAATGCTGTACAGCCCGGCATCCATACCTCCTCCACCCACGATGATGATATCCGGATCCAGAATCATGCAGGCAGTAGCCAGTCCTATCGCGAGATACTCCCGGCTTCTTTCGATGATGATCCGTAGCTGTTGATCATGGCGGGCATCCACCAGCAGTTCTCTCAGCTCGCATGTACTGTATTTCGGATTGATCCTGGCGGCTGCTTTTTGAATGGCGGTCACCGAGCTATAGGCTTCCAGGCATCCGTCCAGGCCGCAATTGCAGGTCAGGCCATCCCTTTGCACCACGATGTGCCCCAGTTCCATCGCAAAACCGCGGCTCCCGTGATAGATCTTGCCATCGATCACAAAACCGCTTCCGATCCCGGTGCCCACGGTAATCCCCAAGACCGAGCCTTTGACTCCATAAGCTTCAGCCAGGGCCATCAGATTGGCGTCATTATCGCAGACCGCCAGCTCCCGATAGCGGAGTGGCACCACTTCCAGCGGAGAGATATTCACCCACCATCGCAGATTGGGGTTCACGCCTTTGAGCAGACCACTTTCCAGATCGATCGTGCCCGGAGTGGCAATCCCGATGCCGCTAATCTCCAAATGCTGATATTCATTCATCAGAGAATCAATCAGCTGATGAAAGCTGTGGATAAATCCCTTCAAATCCGCTTTGGGCGTGGGGATGGAACTGATCAGGAGCGGCTCTGCTCCGGGACTGCCTATCGCGTATTTAATGGCCGTGCCACCGATGTCAAAGCCAAGATAGTGCTTGCTCACTCCACGGGCACCCAGATCTCCATGATCGAATCTTCCGATCCGGCTTTGTAGCGGTGATCATAGCGTTCCAGAGACTCCGCAAACAGCAGTTTGTGCTCTCCGCTATGGGCATATTTACCATAGATAAACTCATAGAGCCCTGCAATCTTCTCGACGGAGCCACGGTGTTCAAAGACCACATACTTGCGGGCGGGTATCTTCCGAACAGCCATTTCCTGCGGGATTTCCTCCAGACCTTTCACCGCAGCAGCCACCATATAGCCCCAGGCTTCCTTGCCCTCAGCATTTTGAGTGGCAAAACTGATGCCATAGTATGCGTCATCCATAGCATTGGGAATCTTCTCATCGATTTCAAAAAACTTCTCCCACAGCTTCATATAAGCTTCCTGCTCCATGTTATCCACCATCTCGATGCCCACCATGATCAGATCGCCCAATTTGTCTTCGCGATGCTTATATTCCATCTTTTGTGATTCTTCCGTGGCCCAAGCCAGGGACATAGCTAAAGTAGCCAAAACTATGAGTAGCATGATTCTATACATGTTTCCTCTCCTTGCTCGTATTTTTTGCAATGCTTGCGTCTCGCGTGGATACGTCAAGCAAAATCTCAATGCTCACAGAGACAGGGGACTGGGGACTAGGGACTGGGGACTGGGGACTGCCACCTGTTACAGGTTTTAGGGTTTTAGGGTTTTAGGGAGCAGCGGGTAGGGGCGCTCGCCGTAGCGCCCTCTCGTAACGTAGCTTTCCGAAGCTACGAAACCAGGCGGTACAGCCCCCATCACCCTTGGACTTCGTAGCGTAGCGAAGGAGTACAAGCAGCGTGATCGCCTTCTACCTTTGGACTTCGTAGCGAAGCGCAGGAGTTCAAGCAGCGGGATCGCCCTCTCGGTTATCTGTTCACTTCCCCCATTCACGCTGAAATCCATGCCGCCCATAGTATGATGGCATGCAAGAGCTTACAGGCACATTGACATATGCCGGCACGCGCAGCCTAATTCTCAATTCTCAATTCTCAATTCTCAATTACCCCCCCCATACCCAGATACGCTCATGATACGGTCATGATCCCATGGTTTTAATCAGCGTATCATGACCGTATCATCACGGTATATCCATTAGCGGGGGGAGGCGTTACGCCTTCACTCTCGAAAAAGCTTGACCGGATTCTGATCATGGTATTTACGTGATTTCGTTAACATCTTGGTGGGAAAAGGGAAACAGGCAATCCAAGACTGAACATTAGCCGGGAGCAGATGACGCCATGTCTGATCGCCAATTTTGGCTAATGAAGGGAGAAAAAGTATGAAACGAACCGGATTACTGATCGCGCTCGCGCTGCTTCTACTGCTTAGCGCTTGCGGCAAAAAAATGCCGGAGCTGAGCCTGGTGACCGAAGCCTATCCGCCTCTCACTTTTGAGCAGGACGGCAAACTGAGTGGTTATGGAGTGGATGTGGTCGAAGCCATCCAAAAGAAGCTGGGCACCAACTTTCAAACGCGGCTAATGAGCTGGGACGAGGCTTACCGGAAGGCACTGAGTGAGGCTAATGTTGTGATTTTCACCTTGGAAAAGACCCCCGAGCGCGAGGAACTCTTTCATTTTGTGGGCCCCTTGGGAGCCAATACGGCCAGCGTTTATGTGCCCAAAAGCAGTACTCTCAACTTTGAAAGCCTGGAAGACCTGCGTAAACTCAGCTCCATCGCCACCACCGGCAATTGGTTTACGGAAATCTACCTGAAAGAACAGGGATTTGAGAACCTCCTGAGCATGGCAGATCCCAAAGACAATATCCGCGCGGTGATCTCCGGCGAAGCCGATGCCTCCGTCTTTACCGATATCACTTATCCCCTGCTGGCCACAGACGCCGGCATCGCTGCTGATGAGCTCAGTCCCGTTTACACTCTGATGACCACCGAGTTTTACATCGGAATCTCCAAAGCTACTGATGCCAAAGTAGTTGAGCTGTGGCAGAAGGCATTTGACGATTTGGCTCAAGACGGCCGCATTGATGAACTGAAGGATAAGTGGCTGAAGTAGTGATCAATATGTGATAATCTGTGGACAGAAAATCCGCGTAATCCGCGTGCTACCATCTCTTTCTCGCATGTTTGCTGCCGGAAGTCGAAAGCGCACATAGTCATCGGCTCCGATACAGGACTCAAGTGCTGTGCGTAATTGCTTTGGCTTTTACTAAATTGGGATAGCGCTTACGACTCCCGGGGAGGATAATCCGCGTGCATCCGCGCCTTTTATCAGCGTAGATCTGCGTGAAACCTCAAAACCTCAATACCTCAAAACCTCCAAAGATCATGTAGATCATGGCAATCATGGGGATCAGAGTTCCATAATCAATCTGCGTAAATTTGTGCAAATCTGTGGACAGAAAATCCGCGTAATCCGCGTGCTACCATCTCTTTCTCGCATGTTTGCTGCCGGAAGTCGAAAGCGCACATAATCATCGGCTCCGATACAGGACTCAAGTGCTGTGCGTAATTGCTTTGGCTTTTACTAAATTGGGATAGCGCTTACGACTCCCGGGGAGGATAATCCGCGTGCATCTGCGCCTTTTATCAGCGTAGATCTGCGGGAAATCGTCAAAACGCCAAATCGCCAAAACCTTGAAAAAAATATCCGCTTTTTATCAAATAACACTTGCGCTTCCCCATCGCCCTGAGTAATATTTACATGGATGTCTGCTCTACTCTGACAGCAAGATAATCCATATCCTGGAGGTATATGATGAACAAGTTGTTTACGATCACGGTGATCATTTTGACCCTCACCGGATCTTTACGCGCCCTTGAAGGCAGCCCTTTCTTCCGGCAACCCGCTTTTGATCCCTTTCCCAAAAGCTCTGGCACAAACACCCGTCAGAACCTGCCATCCGCGGATATCACTCAAAGCTACCTGACCACCAGCCAGACCTGGGAGAATAGCTGGAAAATGACTGCGGAACACAACGCGCAGAATCAGTTAATCAGCGTCACGGTCTGGGCTTGGAATAGCGCGATTGAGGACTGGGAGCAGATTGATCGCATGGCCGAGATCCAATACCGTTCGGACGGATTGCCGCTGAGTTCGGTCATTCAGCAATGGTCGGGGAGCGCCTGGGTCACATTTGGCCCCATCAACTATCATTATGAAGGCGATCTGCTGAAACATGTGCGCTATGATTGCTACATTGATGGTGCCTTGCGACCATATTGGCATCTTTACTATGAGTATCTCCCACCCTTCAATATCCTCGACAAAACGGTGGAGATGTGGTTCAATGGCAACGATATGCCCTATGTGCGACGCAATGTCTTCACCTGGCTCAGCGCAAATCAACCCACCCAAATCGATGAAAGCGTGATGGATAGATTTGGCCCATGGGGACTGATCCGCCACACTTTTGTGTATCACGACCTGGATCAAACATCCCACGCCTCATACCTGAAAAGCCTGATATTTGGCTGGCCCTTCTATCTGGCACCGGGGCTGCAACCCGTCATGCTGGTTGAGCAACGTGGCTTTGTGGAAGATCAAACAGGAATCCCGGAAAGGCATCGCTACTTCTTTGAATACAATGAAGCGAACGAACTGGCTTATCGCCGCCACTATGAACGGGATACAAATCCTCCCTGGTCGCAAACCAGAGAATATGTGTATGAACATGAGGACGGCTTGCAATCCCTGGTTACATATTATGATACCACTTCAAACAAGATTGGCTATATCCCCCGCACCAGAACCTTCAGTTACTACACCCAGGGGAGCAGTAACCCGGAGCCGGACACAGCGCCAGCCTCATTGGAACTCATGGTGAGCCCCAATCCCTTCAAAGACAACACTACGATCAGCTTCACCCTCTCACAACCCGCAGCAGTTAAGCTGCAAATTTTCAATATCAAAGGTCAATTGGTCTTCGAGCAGATGCTTGCCGAAAGAGCCTCCGGGAAGCATCAGCTGGATTGGGATGGTAAGGACTCAAAAGGAACAAGGTGTGGCGGCGGAATCTATCTGTACAAAATCCAGTCCGGCAGATACAGCTCCGGTAAAAAGATGATCCTCCTACGCTGAATCATGATTCACATAGCCGATTATGGGTCGCTCAGAATGATTGATGCCTATCGACTCAGCAGATCACTTTGTGATTTCAGAGCTGTGGCACAGATGGGTGCAGTATTGAGTTCCGAGCGATACTTCTCTAAAGATCCAGTTTCTCTGCTGCCTGCAAACGGGATCGGAAAGAACTCCCAGCTCAGGGAGATTAGCCTGTAAGCCTGTTCCAAGTGCTTTTAGAAGGGCTTCTTTACGTGTCCAGAGCTGATAGAAAGCCTTTTGAGCGGAACTCGCTGAGCAGATGAAGCTCCATTCCGCGAGGTTGAAATATGAGCGGAAATCCCTGATAGCGATATCTGTGATTTCCTCGCAATCAATGCCCAATGCATACTGAGAAGATATCGCCAAAACAACCAGGCTGGCACTGTGGCTGATGCTGAATTCCAATCCGGGTAGATAAGGTTTGCCCAGAGCTGTGTAGCGAAGCTCCCGGATCAATCCCTGCATTCCATCTGCCTCCAAGGCAATGCGCAAAAGCAATCTACCCAGCATTAGCCTAAGCTTATCTTCATCTCTTCGAAAGGAATGCAACCTTGCTTGAGCTTGGGGATCAAGCAAATCAATCCATGTCCCAAGACTAACAAACTGCATGTCAGCACAATAACAGTGATACGAGACTGTTCACCGAGACCTGACCTGTTTCCAGTAAGTTATCACATTCAATTGGTGAAAAAGTGGGCGAAATAGACATTGATCTGCTCCAAGCGCGGAATTGACAAGAAGGCCGGCATGCCATCCAA
>Ga0334883_1000231_pt1 | contig 106796 bp, 103 predicted proteins | sample GraSluR1_MG_6_FD_207230 | JGI IMG/M metagenome (GOLD analysis project Ga0334883, IMG submission 207230) | Sludge microbial communities from methane-producing bioreactor in Wageningen University, Netherlands - Granular Sludge_09_05-R1 | ecosystem: Engineered > Bioreactor > Anaerobic >... | reverse complement strand
ACATCTATTTTTACAATAATCAACGATTTCAAGAGAAGCACAACGGCCTCGCTCCTCTTGAAATGAGGAACAAGGCCGTTGCTTAATCTTTTATTATTTCGTTGTCCACTTGACAGGGAGCAGTTCAGTAGAAACGTTGAGACAATAGGCTTTTTAGAGCTGAATTATTTTACAGCGTCTTTAAGAGCTTTACCAGCTTTGAATGCTGGAACTTTTGAAGCTGCAATTTCAATTTCTTCACCAGTTTGTGGGTTGCGACCTTTACGAGCTGCACGTTCACGAACTTCAAAGTTACCAAAACCGATCAATTGTACTTTATCTCCTTCAGCAAGGAAGCCTTCGATAGCTGCAAATACAGCATCAACAGCAGCTGCTGAGTCTTTCTTAGTCAATTCAGTTGCTTCAGCAACTTTTGCAATCAAATCTTGTTTGTTAGCCATTTAACAAATCCTCCAATATTTTTTAAGCGATAACGCTTTAACATGTATTATCATATCGAAAAAAGGGCATTAGGTCAAGTATTTAACGCCTATTTATTGGTTTTCTTATAAATATCAAAGCTAATATTATCATTAACAAGATTGAGCGAAGTAGCTTCTAAGTATACGCCCTCACTATTATCCAATTCTTGTACATTGATAGTAATTGCAGACTCTTTTGGCTCAACTTGAATAATCTCAGGCAAATTGTAACTTGATTTAATGTATTTCAGGACCTGCTCTTCAGGAAGAGGTAAGGTCCCAACTGAAAAGGAAGTGACTTCTAATTGCACAGCACCATTTTCTAATCGATTTGGCTGGAAATACACATATAAAGGAATTTCATATCCCAATAAAGTATAGGTTCCCTCAAATAGAATTTGTGTTGAAGCTGCATAAAGTTTGTATGTCATACCTTTTTTTTGATATGGTTTCAGGTATGTAACAACAGTATCATTCAACTGCTCTTTAGTAGTTGTAAAGGTCCCAATTTTGACACTCTTTTTTGTTGTTTCAACAATTTTTTTCGTCTCAGGTTCCCTTACTTGAACCAATCTACTAGTAATCACACCTACAAAGGCGATATTTAAGGCAATAATCAGCAGACAAAGCCACTTCCAGCCATTAATCTTTTTTCCACTTGTCTTTTGTTTCACTGATTTCCTCCATTACAGCATTTGCCATGATTTGATAACCTACATTATTTGGATGAAAGTGGTCACCTGTAAATAAGGCGTCATTAATAACCGTAGTTTGACTACTTGATGCCTGCTCCTCAGATTCCTCTCCTTCAATTCCTTTGTAAATTAAATCATTGATCGGTACAAAATAAACGTTGTCATATTCTTTAACAATAGCTTCAGTCGCCTTATTCCAATTATCAATAATTCCCTGCATTTCAGTCATTTCGGGAAAATTTAGATAAAAAGGGTTATAGATTCCCAAAACATAAATAGGAAGATTAGCATTTTCTTTTCGTGCTAAATTAATGATTTGTCTTAATCGACTTTGATATTCACTGGCAGGTTTTACAAAACTTGAAACCTCAAGCTTGGTCAAATTTTTTCTAATGACAGCCATTACATCATTACCACCAACAGTTAAAGTCATTAAATCAGCCTTCTTTAAATCCTGCTCAATCTCCGACTCTGTTTTCATGCGCTTCAAAATTTGTTTGCTCGTATTACCGGAAACGCCATAATTACTATATTCAACCTTATATTGATATGTACTTGTCAGTTCTTGAGATAAAAGTGGAATAAATCCTCCCTGATCAGTGGTATCTCCCACTCCTTCAGTTAAAGAATCACCAATTGCAATATAAGAAAACTTAACTTGTTTTTGCGATAAAAAATCTTGTTTTGTCAACTCTGTATTTGACTTTGGGATAACAGCATTCAAAATTGACACAAACAGCAAAAGGCTTACTAGAAAGAAAGTAAGCCCAGCTAAAAATCCTTTTTTATTCATAGCGTACCATCACAGCAAAGGCATCTTCTCCTGTGTGGGTTTGAATGATTGAACCAGTTTCAAGAACAGCAATCGGTGCGCCGAGCACTTCTAATTTATCTTTAAAACCATTGGCCATATCAATACTACCGCAATAAGAAATACCAATTTCTGCTACTTTTCTTTCTTTAGCGTGCTCAATAAAGCTATCAAGCCATTTATTAAATGTCTTTGCTCCACGACCTTTAATAACAGGATTTAGAATATGATCTTTCAGTTCCATCACAACACGAATATTAAGTAGGGAACTGAGTAATCCAGTAACACGGCCAATACGGCCACCTTTTACCAGATTTTCAAGTGTTGATACCCCGATAAACAATTCTGATTTTTGACGAACTTCCTCAACACGAGCCAGAACTGCTTCTAAATCTCCACCTTCTTGTGCTAATTTAGCAGCTTGAACGACTTGAAACTTCTGACATTGGTCCGTAAAGGTTGAATCAATAATAGTAACAGGTGCATTAGCAATATTGGCACCTTGACGCGCAGCTTCCACAGTTCCTGACAAGGTATGAGTAATATGGATTGATACGATGTGTTCTGCACCCTCTTTAACTAGGTTCTCATACACTTCAGCAAATACACCAACAGGTGGCTGGCTTGTTTTAGGTAATTCCTTACTATTACGCATCATATTCAGGAATTTGCCCTCTTCTTTTAAATCATTATCAGAGTAAAGTTCTCCATCAACCATAACAGTCAATGGCACGACTGTAATATCATATTTTTCAACTAGTTCAGGCTCGATTGTTAATGAAGAGTCTGTTACAATTTTAATTTTACTCATTTTCTTTCCTATTCTTGATAATATCTAGTATCTAAAAAAATCGCTATTATTCAACAAAATCAATTATTATATAAAAAGCATTAAACTCAGCGACATATCATTTTCATGGGTCACTTAACATAAATGCACTAAGACCTCACAAAAATAACTACTTTTTCAAATAGTTTACTTGACAGATACCCTGCCTACTCCCAGATGTTTTACTACCTATAATATACAGATAATAAACACATCCACAAGGGCTAAGGTCTGCTGATATGATTTTGAAGAATTATCATAAGATAGATAGCTTCATTTTTATTCTAACTGTTATTATACCAAAAATTTAAAAATGAGGCTTACTTCTTTGAAAAAATTGTTTAATAGCCTCAAATTGTCCAAAAAGTCCAAACAAAAAGGAGCCAAATAGCTCCTTAATTTTTAATTTATCAGCAATATTAATCTTTAAAAGAACAATATTTTACCTTAAATACCTATTTTTAGTAAAGATGGAGGTAGCTATCTACTTCCCATTGTGAGACGAATGTGGCATAAGACGCCCATTCAATACGTTTAGCTTCAAGGAAGTTTGTTGTGATATGTTCACCAAGTGCAGCTTTAACCACATCGTCTTCTTCTAGTGCTTTAAGAGCATTGTGAAGTGTCGATGGAAGGTCAATAATACCAGCCTCTTTACGCTCAGCAGCAGTCATAACATAGATGTTAGATTCAACTGGTGCTGGTGCTTCGATTTTATTCTCAATACCATCAAGTCCAGATTCGAGAAGGACAGTGAGGGCAAGGTAGGGATTTGCAGTTGGATCGACTGAACGGAGTTCCAAACGAGTTCCCATACCACGTGAAGCTGGCACACGAATCAATGGCGAACGGTTGCTACCAGCCCAGGCGATATAAACTGGTGCTTCAAAACCAGGAACCAAACGTTTATAAGAGTTAACAGTTGGATTCATGATAGCAGTGTAGCTATACGCATGTTTCATCAAACCACCTAAGAAATAGTAAGCAGTCTCTGACAATTGCATACCTCTTGGATCATTAGGATCAAAGAAAGCATTACCATTTTCATCAAATAGAGACATATTACAGTGCATACCTGAACCGGCGATGCCGTACTTAGGTTTTGCCATGAAAGTTGCATAAAGTCCATGCTTACGTGCAATTGTCTTAACAACAAGTTTGAAGATTTGGATATTATCACAAGCTTTCAAAACATCCGCATACTTAAAGTCAATTTCATGCTGACCAACCGCTACTTCATGGTGACTGGCTTCAACTTCAAATCCCATTTGAGTCAAAACATTCACAATTTCACGACGTGTATTATCTGCTAAGTCTGTTGGTGCAAGGTCGAAATAACCACCGTGGTCATTTACTTCAAGAGTTGGATTTCCAAGTTCATCCATTTTCAACAAGAAGAATTCTGGTTCTGGTCCTAAGTTGAAAGATTTAAAACCAGCTTTCTCCATATGGCGAAGTGCTTTTTTCAAATTACCTCGAGGATCACCTGCAAAAGGTTCACCAGCTGAAGTATAAATATCACAAATCAAACCAGCGACCGCACCGTTTTCATCACCCCAAGGGAATACTGTCCAAGTGTCTAAGTCTGGATAGAGATACATATCAGATTCGTTGATACGAACGAAACCTTCAATTGAAGAGCCATCAAACATAGCTTTGTTTGATAAAACTTTTTCAACCTGTTCATCTGTTGCAGGAATTTCAACGTTTTTCATAACACCAAGAATATCAGTGAACATCAAACGTAGGAATGTGACATTTTTTTCTTTAACTTCGCGACGAATGTCAGCTGCTGTGATTGCCATATGGTTAGGTCTCCTTCTTACCTAAAAGAATATGATATTTTCGTCTCTATTTAGAGATTTCCAAATAGAGAGATGTCAATTGTGTATTAAACACGCCAATTACTAAATGGGGTAGGACTTGCAAAACGTCCTTGATTACGGAGTTCATCTTGTAAGATTCGACGAACATCAGCATCAGTCAAAGCCTTTTGTTTCTGAACAGCTTTTTCTTGTCTATCCGCATATTCACGTTTTATAGCTGCAATGTTTAGACCTTCATTGAGAAAATCCTTGATTTCCAATAATCTATCCATGTCATTTAGTGAATACATACGGCGATTGCCTTCCGTTCTTTCTGGTTGGATTAATCCCTGATCTTCGTAGTAGCGAATCTGACGAGCGGTTAAATCCGTCAACTTCATTACTGTCCCAATCGGAAATACAGCCATTGAACGTCTGAGTTCTTTTTCTTTCATGACTCCCTCCTTTCACTTTCATATTATAGTCTGAAAAAATAACCTTGTCAATAGATAATGTTAGATTTTCTGACATCATTTTAAGTTTTTTACAATCGACTGTGTATTTTCTTCCTTATCTTATCAACATCAGTATTTATTAAGGTAGCAATAAAGACACCGCAAAACGTTTCAAAGATTCTTGCAAAGACATAAACAATTGTTTCATGAGACGGAATGGACAGCGTGATGATTAGCAGAGCTGATGTTCCTCCAATAATTCCAGCCTTATTATCAATAGCCACATTAATCATAATACCCAACATGGTAAATATTGGGACAAAAATGAGAGTTACCCAAAATTCATATCCAAAAAATTGATTGAGCAAGAAAAAAACAAGCGATAAAAAGCCACCAACACTGTTACCAATTACACGAGAAATACCAAAATGAACTGTTTTATCAAAGTCTTCTCGTAGACTGAAAACTGCTGTCAATGTACCAATTTGAGTTCCTTGCCAACCAAAAAAGTGAAAGAGTAACAGGACAGTAAATACAGCTAAACCAGTTTTTAGCGTTCGCAAACCCAGTTTAAATTTTTTTGGATCAAAGCGATAACGTGACAAGTAATTATTAAGTCTTTTTATATAAATCATAAGCATTGTCTTTTTAGTTCTACAAGTTCTCCTTTATATTTTTTATTTATTTGGCTTCAGCAGTTGATTCACAAAAAATACCCTGCCAAGATTTTTATTCAGAAATATGGATTTTCTTTAGTAACTATTCTATCATATTTTAAAGGTGACACGATAAAATAATTGACTTTTTTACGACAAATTGAATTTTTGTTCATAAAAATATATAAAATTGGGTAATGAATTGAATTTCAGCAAGTAGAACACGAACTTTTTCTTACAAAAAAAGATTGGAGTAAATCTAATTTTTAAAACTTAGATTTTATTCCAATCCATATAAGAAAAGTATGTCTTAAGATTTCAAACCAGATAATAGTTCTTTTGCCTGTTGTCTTGCAGTATCAGTCACATCTGAACCCGCCAACATCTTGGCAATTTCTTCAATTCTCTCTTCATCAGTAAGCAATCGAACTGTCGAAACTGTTGAAGTTTCACTGCTTCTCTTTTCAATAAAAAATTGATAATCAGCAATTGCAATAACTTGAGGCAAATGGGAGATTGCCAATACTTGACCATGGCTTCCGATTTTATAAATTTTTTGGGCAATTGCTTGCGCGACTCTACCCGAAACTCCGGTATCCACTTCATCAAAAACAATACTAGTCTTATCTTCTCTGCGTGAAAAAGCTGATTTTATTGCTAGCATTAGACGTGACAACTCTCCGCCAGATGCAACTTTGACCAATGGTTTAAATCCTTCTCCAGGGTTAGTTGAGATATTAAAGGTAACAGCCTCATTTCCTTCACGATTGAATTTGCTTTTTTCAAAGTGAACTTGGAAGTCTGCTTTTTCCATATAGAGGTCTGACAACTCTTGCTTGATATCAGTTTCTAAAATCTTTGCCAACTCATGACGACCCTGACTGAGATTTGTTGCCGCTAGAACCAGCTCTTTTTCTAAGAGTTTTAACTCTTTTTCCATATCATCAGTTGATTCTTCATTTCCAGTTAAAAGACTGTATTCTTTACTGATATTATCAAAGTAGTCTAGGACATCATCAACACTGCCACCATATTTACGAGTGATACTGTTTATGACATCCAATCTAGCTTCAATTTGCTGCAATAAAGCTCCATCAAAATCTAAATCATCAATCACATCACCTAAACGTTTCGTGACTTCTTCCAGAACATAATATGACTCTGATAGGCTTGTGGACATTTCCTTGTATTCTGGATCAAAATCCTCAAGCGTTAGCAGGTCATTCATTGCCGAACGAATATTTGATAAACTAGAAAAATCATCATTATCCAACATGACATAGGCATTCGTTAAGGTATCAGCAATCTGTTTATGATTGAGCAATTTTTCACGTTGTAGCTGAAGTTCCTTGTCCTCACCTGATTTCAAAGCAACAGATTCAATTTCTGCTATTTGAAATTCCAACATCTCGATACGTGACTTATGTTCAAGCTCATTTTTCTGCTTATCTAGAACACGTTTTCTTAAACTGCGATACTGGTCAAAGCAATCTTGGTACTGCTTTTTAACTTCCCAGAAAGTTTCGTTGCCAAAAGCATCCAACATACTGATATGTCTATTGGGTTTCATTAGCTCTTCCTGATCATGTTGCCCATGAATATCAACAAGAAATTGCCCTACTGACCGTAATGTCGCTAGATTTACCATATGACCATTGATACGACTGACACTTCTTCCATTTTGAAGAATTTCTCTGCGAATAATCAACTCATCTGAAGCAAGAATACCATTGTCTTCTAAAATCGCTTTAAGCGCAGCATTATCCTTTTCAATCGAGAAAAAGCCTTCAATCTCAGCTTTCTGAGCACCATGTCGTATAACTTCGACACTAGATCGAGCTCCTAACATGAGATTCATGGCATCAATAATAATTGATTTCCCTGCACCAGTCTCACCAGTTAAAACAGTCATACCATTGTCAAATGTGAGGGAAATTTCCTCAATAATGGCAAAGTTTTTTATGGAAATTTCTAATAGCATAGCTACCTCTTCTTAATTTTTGATAGTCATCCACTTTTCAACTTCATTTCGAACAGCCTCGGCTCCCTCAGCTGTCTTAGTTACTACCAAGAGACTGTCATCATCTGAGATGACACTAAAAATATCATCTTTAAAATCTTCAATAATGAATTTTTTAATGAGACGCGTATTCCCAGGAATGACATCCAAGTGGAGCATATTTTCCAAACCAACAACTGGTTCAGAAATAGCCAAAACAGTACTTTTAATCGGTCTAGGCTGAGTTGAAACTTTCTTTGTTTCTTTTTTGATGCCATAAACATAACGTCCTGAAGGAGATGGTACTTTGACAATACCGATCTCGTTCATGTCTCTAGAAATAGTAGCCTGAGTAAGGGTTAAACCTTCTGCTTCCAACATTTTCAACAAGTCATGCTGTGTTGATATTTCATTTTCCAAGACTAGCATTTTGATAAGTGCTAAACGTTCATTCTTCTTCATTCTTCTTAAATTCCTTATGTGCTTTTTCTGTAATCTCTTCAATTTGTGACTCTACTTGATTTTCTGGAAAATCAGATTTCTCTAATAACATCAAAAACTCAATATTTCCATGTCCCCCTTGAATAGGTGAAAAATCAAGTCCCTTAACTGTAAATCCGAAATCCACTGCAAAATCTGTCACTTTTTCTAAAACTTTTTCATGTACGGCTTTATCACGAACAATACCATTCTTGCCAATTTGCTCACGCCCTGCTTCAAATTGAGGTTTAACAAGAGCCACAACCTGACCACCAGCCAGCAAAATATCAGCTAGCGCGGGCAAAATCAGGTTTAGGGAAATAAAGCTAACATCAATGCTGGCAAATGCAGGCAGACCTTCCGTAAAATCCTCGGCTTGAGCATAACGAAAATTATACTGTTCCATAGAACGCACGCGCTCATCCTGGCGAAGCTTCCAAACCAGCTGATTGGTACCAACATCAACGGCATAAACCAGTTTAGCACCGTTTTGCAGCATAACGTCTGTAAAACCACCTGTTGAAGCACCAATGTCAATGGTAGTCAGACCGTCTACTGAAAGCCCGAAGACTTTCAAGGCTTTTTCAAGTTTCAATCCGCCTCGGCTGACATACTTGAGCTTTTCACCCTTTAGTTTGAGCTCGGTATCATCAGCAATTTTCTCGCCTGGCTTATCATAACGTTGACCATTGATAACATTGACCACCAGCCCCGCCATAACACCACGTTTAGCCTGCTCACGCGTTTCAAACAGACCTTGTTTATATGCTAAAACATCCACACGTTCCTTAGCCATTGAGTCGTAACCTTTCTATGACTTGATTAATTCTTTGAGGATCAAATCCTTGATTTTCTTGAAGTTTTTGGAAAATGGCCTGCGCTTGGTTAAGAGAATCCTCTAAAATGTCATAAGATTTTTCTAAACCTAGAAGACTTGGATAAGTTGACTTCTCAGCTAGCAAATCCTTCTGTGGCGTCTTGCCAATTTCCTCAAAGGTCGCAGTCACATCTAGAATGTCATCTCGCACTTGGAAAGCTAAACCAACTAATTGACCTGCCTTACCTAAGGCAGCAATCTGGTCTGCTTCCAGCTCTGCTATGATTCCAGCTGCTACAAAAGGAAAAGCCAAAAGCTTACCTGTCTTATTAGCATGAATGAGCTCAAGTTCAGCTAGGCTCAGCTGACGCTCTTCACCTTCCATATCCAAAAGCTGACCGCCAACCATGCCAAAAGTACCTGATGCATAAGAAAGCTCACGCACCAAATCCATCTTAACAGTAGCCGACAAGTCTGCTTCAGCAATGAGTCCATAAGGATCCAAAAAGAGGGAATCCCCAGCTAAAATAGCCGTTGCCTCATTGAATTTTTTATGATTGGTCAAACGCCCACGGCGATAATCATCATTATCCATAGCCGGTAAATCATCGTGAATAAGGCTACCTGTGTGAATCATCTCCAAGGCCGCAGCTACGTCGAAATGGGCATCTGTCAATTGGAGTCCAAATCCCTCTAGAATTTCGAGTAAGATAAGGGGACGAATCCTCTTACCGCCTGCATCTACAGAATACAAGATAGCTTGAATTAAATTCTCTGAAACAGCCTTCTGACTATAATAACGACGGATGGCCTCATCAATTCCTACTAGTTTATCCATTAGGCATCCATCTCTTTTTCACTGCCATCGGCCTGCATCACCTTAACCAAGGTCTGTTCAGCTTCTTGAAGGGTCTTTTGCAAATCTTTAGATAGCAACATGCCTTTTTGGAATTCAGCAATGGCATCTTCCAAAGCCACATCGCCATTTTCCAATTTAGCTACAATAGCCTCCAAATCCTGGAGATTTTCCTCAAATGTTTTCTTGTCTGACATCATTTACCTCAACTTCTAGGCGACCATCGCGCATAAACACACTGATTTTATCGCCTTTTTCTATATCCTTGGTGCTGGCCACCACTTTATCATTTTTTTGGACCATAGCATAGCCCCGTTTGATAATACGACTGGTATCAAGAGACAAAAGCGCATCTTGAGCCTTTTCAAATCTGGACACCTTACTGTCGTATTGACTGGTCATATTGGACTTGAGCAGGCGTTCCTGCACTGCCAAGCGCTCTTGATAATGACCAATCTTAGCTTTTAAATCCACCGCCCATAAGCGCTGATTTAGGAGAGCTTGAGCTTGTTTGGCTCCTGATAATTGGCTCTCCAATCTCGTCACCATACTTGTGGTCAAGCGGTCTAATTTCTGAACATAGCCGTCATAAAGTCTTTCAGGTTGTCTGAAGATGACAGATGAGCGGAGCTTGTCCAGCCTTTCCTGTCTATAGCTGATAGTGCGTTGCAAAGCTTGGTAGGCACGACTTTGTCGCTCTGCAATCCAGGCAACAATATCCACCTTGGTTACAGGTGTTGCTAATTCAGCTGCTGCTGTTGGCGTTGCTGCTCTGCGATCGGCCACAAAATCAGCCAAGGTCGTATCCGTTTCATGTCCAACGCTGGAAATGACTGGGAGACGGCTCTCGAAGATAGCCTGAACCACAATTTCTTCATTAAAGGCCCAGAGGTCCTCAATGGAACCTCCACCACGCCCGACAATGAGTAAGTCTAGGTCTCCACGCTGGTTGGCTGCTGCTATGTTAGCTGCGACTTCCTGAGCACTGCCTTCTCCCTGCACCTTAGTCGGAAAGAGGAGGATTTCTACCCCAGGAAACCGTCGACTGACCGTTGTGATAATATCACGAATAACCGCCCCGCTGGGACTGGTGATAACTCCGATTTTTTTAGCAAATTGGGGCAAGGGCTGCTTATGATGGTCATCAAAATAGCCAGCTTCTGCTAACTTTTTCTTGAGTTGCTCAAACTGGAGGGCAAGAGCACCAATACCGTCCGGCTCTGCTTTTTCAATGACAATCGAATAAGATCCGCTTGGTTCATAGAGCTGAACACGGCCAATGACATTAATTTTCATGCCTTCTTCTAGCTCAAAACCTAACTTTTTGTAAACACCAGCCCACATGGTAGCCTGAATAACGGCTTTTTCGTCCTTGAGTGAGAAATACTGGTGGCTAGGACGCTTCCTAAAATTGGAGACCTGACCAGTCAAATAGACCCGCTCCAAATAAGGATCACGGTCAAATTTTAATTTAAGATACTTGGTCAAAGAAGTGACCGATAAATAATCTGGCACCAAGTACTCCTTTCCATAATAGACTATGGGCTAAAGGGACAATGTAAAAAGGCTTCTCTTTGCACGGACCCGAGCCCAAGTTCATTTCTGTATAGTAATACAATTATAGCAAAAATCAGTGAATTTTTCAGAAAAATGGACAGAAAAAAGTGCCAAGCACTTAGGAACTAGACACTTCATCTCAATTTTTTATTTTTTGCTCATTTGCATTAGCTTTAAAGGTCAGATCGAAATAGCAAATAAAGCAACTTTTAACCGTACGATAGATATAAAATGTAAGAAACTTATTCGAGTCACAATTCTTTTCTGACGTCAGCTAGGGAAGTCGTATTGCTTGCTAAAATGGCTTCATTCCCAACAATATTTTTTGTTTTAACTCTTCGAATAATGGTTGGCTAGAACAGTTTGAATCCAGCACTGAATTTAAAGTTTCTGATATCTTGTCCTACTGTTTGGAAAAGAAAATTCTGACAGCTATCTCAGACAAAATTTCTCTTATACTTTACATGGCTGGCAATGTTACTATCAACATCTTTTTCATCCCAAATCTGCAACTCCCAAGGATAGTAAAAGTTACTCTTGTTCTTGAAATAAACATGAATGCCAACATAGCCATCTTTATCACGTAAGTACCAGTTTTTTAATCCATATTGTTCTTGCCAATTATCCAATCGTTCCATGACTTGACTGATTTCTTCTGATGATAAGATAATTCTTGCACCGAAAATATCATTCAGAATTGAGTTGACAGGGTAACCTTCTTTCATTCAGAAAATCGGGCAATCTTATCTAAAATGCTTTCTGAGGTTTTAACACGATAAACATAAGCAATGTCTCTCACATCCGACTTCATCAGATAATCATTGATAGACTCGTGTAAGTTCAAGCGATAATCTAAAATTGCCTTAGTAGGAACCTTAGCAAAGGTATGTTTGAGATTGACTTTTTCAACCTTACCAGTCTCAAAGTAATCTTGGGAGTAATCTAGATAAAGAATACGATTAATTTCCGTAATCAAACGTTCAACTTTTTCTAGCATGTGTCCTCCTTATTTAAAATCAAATTTCAATAATTTTATAAACCATCTACATTATAACACTTTTAGAAGATTGGCTACCAAAAAACCCGCCTTTCGACGAGTTCTAAACTTATTAATTACAGATTACTTCCAGTTTTCTTCTAGGAATTTGTGACGTATGGCGCTACTTTGGGCGTAGTGGTCTGGATTTTTCTTGTAGAAGCCTTGGTGGTAATCTTCGGCTAGGTAAAAGGGCTGAGCTGCTTCAATCGTGGTTACGATTGGTTGATCAAAGCGGCCTGAAGCTTGCAGGTTTGCTTTTGACTGCTCTGCTATTTCCTTCTGACGGTCGTCAAAGTAGAAAATAACTGGGCGATAGTTGTCGCCACGGTCTTCAAACTGACCAAAGGCATCGGTTGGATCAGTCTGTGCCCAATAGAGCTCAACTAAGTCTGAGAAAGAGACCTTGTTCTCATCAAAGATAATCTCAACTGCCTCGGTATGTCCAGTTGTCCCAGCCTTAACTTCTTCATAAGTGGGGTTTTCCAGATGACCTGCTGTATAACCTGAACGAACAGACAAAATCCCGTCTAATTCTTCAAAGGGCTGGACCATGCACCAGAAACAACCACCTGCAAAAATTGCTCTTTCCATGTATTCTCCTTCTTACCAAATTGGTTCATCTAAGCCTTGCGAACTTTCCTCAATAACTTTTCTAACTTCATCAGTTTGATAGGCTTGAATAACCTTTTTGATAGATTCAGCTTTATCTGATTTTTCCCAATCTTTCTGTGCGACCAAGAGATTGTACCATTGTTTTGAGTTGTCGCTGGCTGGTTCAATGTAAATAGCAGAGCCTGGGTCAATACCAGCTGCAGTCACAAAGTCGTTATTGATAACCGCCGCATCAACAGAAGTCAAATTGGCTGCAGTCTGAGCAGCATCAACTTCTTTAATGTCAAGATTTTTTGGATTATCAATGATGTTTGACAAGTTGGCCATCGTATCCCCTGAAACATCAAGCTTGATAAATCCTGCTGATTGCAAGAGATACAGAGCACGGCTTTCATTTACCACATCATTAGGAATAGCAATTACTGCATCATCTGGAATTTGTGAAACATCTGTGTAAGAATTTTTACCATTTTCAGTACCTGAATAAAGTCGAAAGGCTGTAAAATATGTTTCAGCAATGGCAGTTAAATCTGCATCATTTTCACTGTTCCAGTTATTTAAGAAATTGTAATGTTGAAAAGCATTGATATCATTTTCCCCATTGTTAAGCGCCTTATTAGGTTGTGAGTAATCTGTAAACTCAGTGTATTCAATGGTAACACCTTGTTCTTCCAACAATTCTTCAACCTTATCCCAACGCGCTTCCTCAGACTCACTCTTAGCCATTAGTCCCACACGTACAACTGAAGGGTCATCAGCTCCCTTTGATTCCTTTGACCCACAAGCTGTTAGAACACTAACAGAAAGAAGTCCGATAGCAGCAAGTCCAAAAATACTTTTCAATTTCATAGAAATCCTCCATTTATTATGAGACACGGTCGATAAGTCGTGCTCATTTCTTATTGATTACCAGTCTATCAAAAGTCTAACTTCTGAGCTAATACATTTTATTTATTACTTGATAAAGAGAAAATATCACTAAGTAAAGAAAAACTCGCCTTTCGGCGAGTTTAACTTATTCCTATTCAACACTTTTAAGAGCTTCTAGCATATCAACATGACGAAGTCTGTGATTGACAAAGAAACCAAGGACTGTCAGGATACCAGTGATGGCAAGAATTGGTGCGATATAAACATAGGCTTCAACACTTGGGTTGAACATGATATTGTCAGAACCAATCATGTTAAGCAGAAGCTGATGAAGTCCATAGCCACCAAGAAGACCAACTATCATACCAATAAGTGATAAGGCAATGGTTTCACGGTAGATATAGAGTGTTACTTCCTTGTTATGGAAGCCTAGAACTTTAATAGTTGACAATTCACGAATCCGCTCAGCAACATTGATATTAGTCAAATTATAAAGAATGACAATACCCAACATGACTGATAAAACAATAAGGATAATCATAATGGATTGCAGAGAATTGGCAACTGTACGAATGAGCTTAACCAAGGAAGTATTTTGGACAACCGCAGCTACTGCTTTTAGACTCATGAAGTCAGCTGCCAGAGCTTGAATCTTCTTAGTCGACTTATCTTTCATGCCAACCAAATAAGCATTTGACTCGTACTTGTCACTGGTAACTTTTTCAAAGTAGGCTGAAGTCATATAGACGAAGTGTCCAGCATACATTTCTGCGATTCCATCAACCTTAACAGTCACCTTTTTATCATTGATAGTCAGCTTGATACTGTCCCCAGCCTTAACCTTGTAGAGTTTGGCTAATTTTTCAGTAATAATGGCTCCTCTGTCCGTCAGATTAAGAGCTTCCTTACTTGTGCGCTGGCGCAGTTGGATAAAGTCTGATAGGTCAGAGCTGTCGCTAACAATGAGAGAGATTGTTTGTTCTTGGCTTACTTTTGGAATATCCTCTGTCAGATTAAGATAAGAAACAGGAAGGCTACTTGCAACCTGCTTAGAAGTTAGCAAGTCTGTCAATTCTTCTTTTTCCTCTTCAGTAGCTTTGCTATTTTCCGCAACAATCATATCGTATTTAAGGATGTCACCAAATTGACTATCGGCCACTCCTGAAATGGATGATTGGATTCCCAACCCTGCAAAAAGGAGGGCAGCTGATCCTGCTACACCAAAGATGGTCATAAGCATACGTTGTTTGTAACGGAAAATGTTACGAGCTGTTACCTTATGGGTAAAGGATAGTCGCTTCCAAATAAAGGGAAGACGTTCTAACATAATTTTTGAACCTGAAACAGGTGGTTTGGCTTGTAGGAGCTGGGCAGGTTTCTCAATCAGTTCACGTCTAGCCACCAAATAAGCAGGCAGGACAGCAGATATAAGTCCTAAAGCAAGAGCAAGCAGTGTCCATGATGGATAGAAATAGGTTTTGGCTGAACCAATGACCATTCCATCTGTGATAATACTGCCAATCATTGGTGAGATAATCAGATTTCCGGCAATAATTCCTGTCAACGTTCCTAGCATGCTGGCTACAAAGCCGTAAATGACAAACTTGGCGATAATCTGACCATTAGTATAGCCAAGGGCTTTAAAAATACCGGCGTTGCTACGTTCCTCATCGACAAAGCGTGTCATTGTTGTAAAAGTTACCATAGCTGCAACAAGGTAAAGGACAACGGGGAAGATGTTCCCTACTGCGGAGATACTGCTTGTCGCATTCTCATAAGTGGTGTAACCATCACCACCTGGAAAACTTGAACGGTTATAGCTAGTATAGGTCGGCTCTTCCAAATCATCTATTTCTTTTTGGGCCTTGTCAAGGTCTGCCTTGGCTTGAGTAATTTTTGTCTCTGCTTCAGCTTTTTGACTAGCATAGTCAGCTTTTGAGCTATCTAACTGTTCTAGAGCCTGATTAATGTCAGCTTGATTACTAGAAATACTTGACTTAGCACTTGCAATTTTTGCTAAACCATCTCTAAATTGCGTTTTTGAAGCTTCTAATCTAGCTAGACCTGCTTGGTATTGAGCCATTCCAGACTCATAGGCCGCTAAACCTGACTGATATTCAGCTAAACCTGCTTCATATTGAGCCTGTCCCGCGTCAAGAGCCGCTTTATTTGAATTATAAGTAGCAAGTCCTTCCTGATATTGAGAATTGATAGCCTCATAGGCTGCGGAATTAGTTTGATAAGCTGAAAAATCATCATTATACTGATTAAAATCAGTATTGTATTCACTTCTCAAAGCAGCTAATTCAAATTCTTTCTGAGCTAACTGGGTTTCCAGATCTTGTATTGTACTATCTGAAGGTGTATCTTGTTCTTCTTCTGTTGCTAAAGCGTCTTTCTTCTCTTGGAGAGTGGCCTGCAACTGAGCATATTCTGCATCACCAGACATGATTTTCGCTGCTAAGGCATCTAAATCGGCTTTACTTGTGTCCAATGCAGCCTTTGAAAGTTCAAGTTCCGCATTTTTACTTTCCAGTTGAATACGAGAATTTTCTAGGTTAGCCCAGAGAGTGTCAAGTTCTTCTTGTGAGGCATCCATTTGAGCCTTGTTAGTATCTAGTTCTGCCTTTGCTGCATCCAACTGAGACTTACTTGCTGCCAAACTCGCTTGGCTTGCTGCTAATTCATTTTCACCCTGAGCTAATTGACTAGATGACTGGTTTAAGTTCGCCTCGTTACTTGCTATTTCCCTTTGTGCAGAATCTAGCTTAGCTTGACCACTGCTAGTTTGATTTTCAGCGTCCTTAATTTGTGCCGCGCCATCCGTCAATTTCTTTTCTGACTCAGCAATTTCAGCCCGACCTTTATCAATTTCTTTCTGGTTGTCAGCTTTCAGAGACTCTAATCGTTGATTTCCATTATCAGCCAAAAGGGCGTCAAGATTTTTTTGATGCTCTGCTATTTTTTCCTTATAAACCTTATCGTAATAATTCAAATTTTTAAGGTCATCATAGCGCAACCGGGCAATCATGTAAACATCTGAGTCAAAGGCATCTTTGCTGACGACCCCGTACCCAGTTACTTCTCCATAACCAACTGTAGCATTACCCATTGTGCTCATGTCCCAAATTTCTGAGGAATTGACAAAACCAGTAATTTTGAATTCAGTTTTCTTGAGAGCACCGCCTTCTGCCTGGGTGAATGAAATCTTATCTCCAATCTTGTAGTTAGATGACATTTCACTTGATAGGGCGATTTGATCAGCCTGACTAGGGAGTTTTCCAGACACGACTTGATACTGAGAAATTTTATCACTTTCTGAGAAAAGACGGACAGCCTTATCTGTCTTCTTGATTGTGACGTCTGAAAGATAACCAAACTCAACCTGAGCATCCTTGATACCTTTGAGTTCAGTGACATCCTCTTTACTCAAACCGTAGTCTGCCATAACAGCCAAATCCATGGTCTGATAGCGATCAATATAAGTTTGAGCTGTCCTTTCCATGTTAGGCGATGTTACTTTAAGTCCAACCAAAGCAAGAGCTCCAATAGCCATGAGACTAAAAATGGACAAAAAACGGCCCTTTGAAGAACTGACTGCCTGTCGGACATCTTTCCAATAAACTTTCTTTGCCATAACTCCTCCTAGTATTCTAAGGTCGCAATATCTTGCGGATTAGGATTGAGTTTGACAGATTTAACTGTAGCATCACGCATATGAATAACCCGATCAGCTATTGGTGCAAGCGCCGAATTATGTGTTACGATGATAACCGTAGCCCCCTGATTACGAGACATGTCCTGTAAGATTTGTAAAACTTGCTTACCAGTGTTGTAGTCGAGGGCTCCTGTTGGCTCATCGCAGAGCAGGATTTTGGGATTTTTTGCCACCGCACGTGCAATTGACACACGTTGTTGTTCACCACCCGAAAGCTGAGCTGGAAAATTATTGATACGCTGCGCCAAACCAACCTCAGTCAAAATTTCAACCGGATCCATGGCGTCTTTAACAATCTCTGAGGCCAGTTCAACATTTTCCTTGGCTGTCAAATTAGCAACAAGATTATAAAACTGGAAAACAAAGCCCACATCATCTCGGCGATAGTTGGTTCGTTGATGAGAACTGAACTGGGCAATGTCTACCCCGTCAATGATAACTTGACCTTCATCGTTAGTATCCATTCCTCCTAAAATATTAAGGAGAGTAGATTTGCCAGCACCTGAAGAACCTAGAATAATGACCAGCTCTCCTTTTTCAATTTCAAAATTAACATCTTCGTTTGCAGCAATTACAGTGTCACCCATCTGATAACGCTTAGAAGAATGTTTAACTTCTATATATGCCATAATATATCTCCATCTAAAACACAATTTAGACATCAACAGAGACAGTATTCATGAAAATAGTTTTCTTTGTCTCTATTATAAAATTGTGTTGCAAATTTTCAGAACCTATTATATAATCATCGTGTTGATTTAACAAGTACAAAAATGAACATTATGTTGATTTAATTTGTAATATGAGGATCCATAGCAATCGAGGGATTATGGCAAAAAAACGTAACACTGAAACAAAAGCTTATATCAAAACAGCACTGACTAAACTCTTAACTCAAAAGAAATTTGAAGATATTACCATCTCAGATTTGACCAAGACAGCTGGAATCAATCGCGGGACATTCTATCTTCATTACAAAGATAAGTATGACATGATGGATCAATTTAAAAATGAAACTTTAGATAATCTGTCGTGTATTTTAAATGATACTGCTATTAACACCAACACTGAAAAAGTTCTTATAGAGACCTTAACCTATCTCAAAAATGACTTTGATTTTATCTTTGCAATTTCTCAATCAAGTTATGTCAATCTCCCTCAGACAATCAAAGATTTTACCTATCGCATTCTTCTTAATATCCCCGACTCCAAAAATACGATTTCAAATCACTATGGGGTCCCTTATAGGTACGCTATTGAGGTCTATCTAGCAAGTATTGAAAGCCTCATTTCTTTTTGGGTAATGAATGGTGCCCAGGAAAGCCCTGAAGAAATGACTTCAATCATCCTCAAGATGCTCTACATTGACAAATATTTCAACAAAACTTCTCTTTAAAAATCGAGAAAAACAGATAATAATCTTACTTTGGAAGTAAGTATGAACCTGTAAATATCAACATATTATGTTTCTAAAACGAGCAATATTTTCTCAAGCAAAAAATGTTCATTTTCTCACAAAACATGTTATAATAGAAAAATATTTTTCTCAACAGATAATTCTGAAGTAAAAATAGAAACTGCTGAGTCTTAACTAATATCAAAAAATTAATAAGGTATATAGGAGGTTTCATGCCTAGGAAAGAGAGACATATTCGACAAACTAAGGACCGAGTGATTGCTGCAATGTTTAAGTTGCTGACTCAAAAAAACTTTGATGCTATCACTGTTGGTGATCTTCTTGAAGAAGCTGAACTTTCACGACGCACTTTTTATCGCTATTTTGACAATAAAGATGCTATTTTAAAAGATTACTTTGATTACTTTATTGCTAGATATGTTGCTTTGAAGAAGGAAACTCCAACAAACGAAACTTTGGAAGATAGAATTGTCACTAGTCTAGACTTTTTTCTAAAACACAGAGAAGACTTACGTTTGCTTATTTTTAATCAAAAATTTCATCTTCTTCTCTTAAGTTTTAATAAATCTACTGATCAAATCTATAACACGTTACATATCACTTCTCGTGAAAACAAAAATGAACTTCAGAGAGATATTGGTCAATTGATTATCGGTGGTTACTTCAATATTGTTTGTAATTGGCTGATGGAAGAAAATCCCCGCCCTTCAAGGGCAGTTGCTAGTAATTTGATGTCATTCTTTAGCCAACTAAATGAAGTTGAAAAATTCTAAGTTTACAGATTAGATATAAAAAACAGACCGCATATAAAAACGGCTGCTAGCTGACCTGACTTTTCAGGCTTCTAGCAGTCGTTTTTCAATTATTCATCTTATACAAAATCAGGCGAGAAAGTGAGACGAAGGCAGCACTAGGGTAGGGCAAGTCGAAACCGACGTCCATCATTTTAATTTTAAAAGAGTATTACTTAGCTTGGCCATTACCTTAGGTAGCTCAGCACTAATCTTAGTGGGTAATACCACATAGGCTTCCTGGGCCAGTTCATCAGCAATTGCCGAATGAAGATAGGTTGCTGCAGCCACCGTTTCAAAATTTCCAGACTGAAACTGGGCCAAAAAACCTGCAATTATGCCGGCCAAGGTATCTCCCATACCTCCAGTTGCTTGATAAGGTCCACCCACTCGCAACTCTCCAAGCAAATCTCCCTGCAGGACCTTAGTCTGGTGAGATTTAGCTACTAGCACAGTTCCTTTTGGAAAATGGCGGAGCGCAGCTTGGTTATTGGCATCAGTCTGCTCAGAAATGGCTAGGCCCGATAGTCTCTCCCACTCTTTCTGATGAGGTGTCAGAACTAATTGATTGGTCAGAAAACTGACTTTTTCTTTTTTAGCCAAGAGGTTTAGAGCAGAGCCATCGATAACTAGCTTCTGCTGGGCAGAAATCTGTTCCAAGACCAAATCAAAAGCCTTCTGCGCCAGCTGGTCTTCTCCCAGGCCAGGGCCGATGAGGATGAGGTCAGCCGATTTCATCTGCTCACGCAATCTGTCTTCTTCTGCCAAATCAAAAGCCATGGCCTCGGGCAGATGGGCATGAAGAGCCGGGATGTTTTCTTTGTCGGTGGCTACTGTCACCAAGCCGGCTCCGCTATTGACACAAGCAAGGGCAGCCATGATGATGGCACCTCCGTATGGGTAGAGTCCACCGATTAGGAGGACACGGCCATAGGATCCCTTGTGGCTCTGACTTTGACGAGGTTGAACAACTTGGCGAGCAAGGTTTTCATCAATAATCATTTGGTCACACTTCTGAGGGCAGCTTGGTAGGTTTGTTCCATAAGCATGGTGATGGTCATTGGGCCAACGCCACCTGGAACCGGTGTAATCATGCTGGCAAGCGGTGCGACTTCATCGTACTTAACATCACCGATGAGTTTGCCATTATCGTCGCGGTTCATGCCAACATCGATGACAACAGCGCCTTCTTTGACAAAGTCTTTAGTAACAAAGTGGCCTTGACCAATAGCAACAATGAGGACATCAGCACGGCGACAAACTTCAGCTAAGTGACGTGTACGAGAATGCGTTAGAGTTACTGTGGCATTCTTATCAAGCAAAAGCTGAGCCATAGGCTTTCCAACAATGTTAGAACGACCGATAATAACAGCATTTTTCCCTTCCAATTCAACATCATATTCGCGCAGCATTTCCATGATACCTGCTGGCGTGCATGGAACCATTTGAGGACGGCCATTCCAAAGATGTCCCGTATTCATAGGGTGGAAGCCATCCACATCTTTTTTAGGATCAATGGCCAAAAGAATACGTTTATCATTGATATGAGCAGGTAACGGCAACTGAACCAAAATCCCATGGAAACTGTCGTCCGCATTATATTTGTTAATTAACTCAAGCAGTTCTTCCTCGCTCGTACTATCTGAAAGGTGTACTGTTTCACTCTTAAAGCCTGCGGTAATGGCAGAGCGCTCCTTATTACGCACATAGACTTGGCTTGCTGGGTTATCTCCCACCAAAATCACGACAAGACCTGGCACAATCCCCTTTTCTGCTTTCAGCTTTGCAACTTTTTCAGCCAGGGCAGCCTGCATCTTCTGCGCTAGCGCTTTACCATCAATAATCGTCGTCATCGTTCCATCTCCTCAAAATCAATACTATGACCCTATTATAACCAAAAAAGGAAGCGATGTCACTTCCTTTTCTGAAGATTCTAAAGTCCTATTTCATCAAGTCTTTCAAATGCTTCTTTTGAAGGAAGAGAGAAATGGTAACTATTGCAGTGGTATAAATAATAAAACGAATCCACATACTCAGTGGTAGGGCAAGGTGAGTCGTATTAGTCTGGTTCATCAGACTGGATAATTTTGATGAAGCTAGAACATAGCTGAGCTCAGGGATGATATTTTGCACAGAAAGGAGGAAGCCTAGAATACCTACTAACATTGATAGGGCAATTGGCGGTGCGAAGCTTTTAACTACCAAGGAGAGGTAAGACTGGATAGCAACCAATCCTATAGAAAAACAACTAGCTACAAGCGCCAAGAAAATCAATTCTAACGGAAAAGCCATCTTAAAATGAAAGAATAGGCCACTCAATGAATAGAGTCCCAAAAAATAAACTTGCGATAGCATAACCAAAACAAAGGCAACCAGCATTTTAGCCCAAATAATCTTTCTTAAAGAATAGGCTGAGGTCAGCAATAGTTTGACATTATGATGCTTGTGCTCACCATACCAAATATAAGCACAGACAATTCCCACTATACATGGAAAGAAAAATAGACCATAAAAGAGATAGACTTGAGTCCATAGACTCAACCATTCTTTCTGTAAAATTCCTTGGTTGCCAGCATAGTTTACACTACCGTATAGGACGGATAAGAGAGGCATGATTAAAAGTGGTAGCCACAATCTTGCCCGACGTAATTTTAACACTTCAACTTTAAATAAGGTCATCTTAATCTCCAATCTTTACATGTTTACCAGCTTGGTAAAGGACCAAAGCAAGGACTAGTGAAGCAATCAAAGGATAATAGTCAAAATCTAGGATATGATAAACAAAGCCATCCCCTTTCGACTGTGGCTGACTTGCCATGAGAAAACTATACCAAGTATAAGGAATAACATACATAACAGTCTTTGAAATAAAAATCATGATAATGCTGACCAAGGATGCTAAGACTGCAAGAGACAAGCTAATCAACTGATTGGACCATTTGAGAGACAGGATATAATGAATAAGCATAATGACTCCTGAAATGGCTAGGATGGACAAGCAATACAAAACTACTCTTCCTATCGGGATACTGGCAGTGTAGCCACGCATCTTGATTAGACCAGTTATGGCTAGGATTTCTAAAATCTGCATCACTGAATAAACCCCAAAGATGTAACAGAACTTGACAGTGTAGATGGACTTATAATCTACCCCACTACTGGTCAAAACCTTCCACATCTTGTGACGATTTTCCAACTGCACCGCAAGACTAACCAGACTAGCTAGGATAACAGGCTGAATGATAATTTTGACAAGAGCAACTGCATCCCAGACTTGATAGAGTTTTACCTGATTAGCCAAATCTGCTACAGTTTTTGGGTCAAAAATCTGCATACTAGCAAACAAAAGTGATATAACCATAGAAGCCACTAACAGTCTCAGCACTGGTAGGCCACGGTATTTTCTCACTTCAATCTTAAACAATTTCAACATGGCATCCTCCTACAAGATATCGCTGGCTGTAAAATCAATAAAGAGTTCTTCCAAGGACTTAGTCATTTCAACAATCCTATAGACAGCTATATCTGCTTCAACTATTGTCCTAACCATTTGAGCAACCTGATTATCTGAAACATGTGGCATAATAAGACCTTGCTCAGTCAACTGAACTCGACGATCATCAAGTTCCAAAAGCGTCAAAACGCTATCATCAGCTGATGTTTTAAGACAGATATGACCGCTGTGTTGACTCTTAAAATGTTCAACAGTTCCTTGATAAAGAAGTTTTCCTTTGCCAATAATACCAATCTGGGTCACCATTTTTTCAATTTCATCTAGGGCATGGGAAGAAATCATGACCGTTGTGTGAAATTTTTCAGGTAAGCTACGAATGAGCCTACGAATCTCTTCACGCGCCTGTGGGTCAAGTCCATTTGTCGGCTCATCCAAAACAATCAACTTTGGGCGCCCCATGATAGCCATAGCAATGCCAAGCCTTTGCTTCATCCCCAATGAATAGTGCTTGACCTGTTTGTCCTTATGGTCTTTCAGTCGAACAATAGCTAAAGCTTCAGCCACATCATGATTCGTCAAACCTTTGAGCTCCTTTAAAATTTGCATATTTTCAAAACCAGTCAGATTATCGTAATAGGCTGGCTCTTCAATAAGGGAACCAATTTGCTTTAATATGCCAATCCTATTAGCCTCTGACATGGCAACACCCGCCACACTAACCTGACCAGAGCTGGGTTCTAAGAGACCACAAATCATTTTCATAATGGTTGACTTTCCTGCACCATTTGGACCAATCAGCCCGTAAATTTCTCCCTGCTCAATATGCAAATCGCTCAAATCAACTGCTACTTGCTTACCAAACACACGCTTAACATTTTTAAGTTCAATCATTGTTGTCATTTGATGTCCTCCTTCTTGACACCTCTAGTATAGCGCCCCCACCTTACCTCTCCATCTTCCCTTCCTTAATTCTTCCTTAATTTTTGGGAAATAGCAGAGCTGACGGGACTGATTATGCTATACTAGTTTTTGAGGTAAGACCTATGAAGATAAAAAACAGAAAACTTTTCATCTTAGATGATAATCCTGATATTTTACAGGTAATCACAGAAAGCTTGGCTATTGCTGGCTTCACTAATTTGACAACTGCAAACTGTCAAACTCAAGCCCTAGACCTGCTTAATAGAGAATCCTTTGATCTAGCAATCTTAGATATCATGTTGCCAGATGGCTCAGGCTTTGAAGTGCTCAGACATATCCGAAAAAAATCAACCATGCCTGTACTTTTCCTGTCAGCGGTGTCTGATATTGAAAAACAATACCAGGGATTTGAACTGGGTGCGGATGATTACATCGTCAAGCCTTTTCGGCCCAAGGAGCTTGAATTAAGGCTCTTATCAATTCTCAAGCGCAGCTATCCCCAGCAAGATGAGCTGGTCCAGCTGACTGGCTGTCTCATTAACTTTGAGCGCGCAGCCATTATCAAAGAAAATCAAGAAATCCCCTTGACTGCCAAGGAGTTTAGTCTGCTTCGGGTCCTGTATGACCATAAAAATAAGATTGTCACTTTTGACAATCTACTGGCTAGTGTTTGGGGTGAGCAGTATCAGGGCTATGAAAATACGCTCATGGCTCATATCAGAAAGATTCGTCAGAAAATTGAGCTTCATCCGTCTAAGCCTGTTCATCTCATTACCATTAAGGGGCTGGGTTACCAGTTACGGGTGGATTAGATGACAACGTTTAAGTATTTTTCTAAGACACTGTTACGCTATTTTTTGACCCTTCTTTTTGTCTTTGTGGTCGCTCTGGCTCTCTTTATCTTTGGTGCTTTTTCCATGACCAAGGGGACTCTCTTTAATGAGACTAGCCCTTCAGATATTGCTAATAGTTTAATTTCAAATGACCAAGTCCTTGTCTCAAATGAAAATCAAGAGCTTCTTGAAAAAGAGGATGTTTGGTTCATGGTGTTAGAAGCTGATGGACAAATCTCACAATCCTATCAGCTGCCTGAGGATTTAGACCGTGATTATTCACTCACCGATATCGCGCGTGCTTCTCGCTGGTATTTAGATGATTATCCTGTCTTCAATTTTGTTGTGGGCGAGAAACTTCTCATCTTAGGTTATCCCAAAGATACTTATGCTAAGATGCCCGGAAACTACTATCGTATCAGCGACCTCTACAGTTTCATCAAACTATCCTTGATGATTGGACTTGTTTTGTTAGTCTTACTGTTCTTGATTTACTACCGTTCGCAGATGAAACTGCGCAAGGAATTCAAGCCTATTACTCAAGCATTGGCAGACTTATCAGACAACCAGCCTGTTGCTTTGGATGAGAAGGGTAATTTGTCAGAAATTAAGGCGGCTCTCAACCAGACGTCACAGCTCCTCATTGAAAACAAGGACCTGCGCAGCCATTGGATACGTGGCATCAGCCATGACCTGAGAAATCCTTTAACTCTCATTCTGGGCTACATCAATCAGCTGGAATCAGCCCAGGGCAGTAACAAACAAACCCAGCAAATTGAGGCTAATATCCACAAGATGGAAGGCATCATTTCCAACCTCAACATGAGCTATCTCCTTGAGAACCATGACATTGATCAGGAATTGACTGAGCTTGATTTCAACAGCCTTATCAGACAAATTATCGCCGATCTCTACAATAATTATGAGGATTTAGATTTAAGCTTTGACCTGCCTCAAGATACCACAGTCCTGTCTGGAAATAAAACCTTGCTGACGCGAGCCATCAACAATCTCTTGCTCAACAGTTTGACTCATAACCATAAAACAAGCATCAACCTGTCGCTCAGTCACGAAGGAGACATGGCTATCCTTAAGATTGCTGATAACGGGATAATCTCTCCTGACAAAATTTCGGAACTCAACCAGAAATCTCGCAACTATGATACCCACGGCATGGGAACCGTCATTACAAAGCAAATCATCACTCTTCATAAGGGAGGCATAACATTCGAGGACAACAAGCCAGGCTTGTTGGTGACTATCCAACTACCACTGAAGTAAATATGAGATGAATTTTCAACACTTAAAAGGACTTGCCCAATCGGACAAGCCTCTTTTCTTTATTTCATCTTTCCTGTCTTTTGCATTTCTGCTTTAACAGGACAGCCACAGTTGCAGTCACCGCAGGAGCCCTTGCCCTTGATAAAAGAGCGAAAGCCCCAAATAACAGCAATACCAATCAATCCAGTAATAATAACTGTTGCCATATTTTCCTCCTATTCCTGCACCATGCCAAGTGTTTCCAAGCTAATGACTTCTTCTACTTGCCTTGGTTTTCTCAAAATAAAGTATCCTAGGGTAAATAGCAGAGCTAGAGCCACAAATGTCCAAAGGGACACTTTTTGTCCGTATAGCAAAACTAGTCCAAACTGATAAATCATAAGACTGACCACATAAGCAAGCCCCGTTTGAAAAACAATAGCAGCAAGGGTCCATTTGAGGTCATTCATCTCACGCTTGATAGCTCCGATAGCCGCAAAACAAGGGGCACAAAGCAAATTGAAGACCAAGAATGAATAAGCTGCTAAGGCTGAGTAATCACCTAAGAGCGCTTGAGCTAAACCTGTTTGAGAACTATCATGATAGAGAATACCAAAGGTTGCAACCACAGTCTCCTTGGCAGCCAGACCTGTAAAGGCAGCCACAGCAGCCTTCCAGTTGCCAAAACCAAGCGGTTGGAAAATCCAAGCGACTGACTGACCAAGACTGGCTAAAATGGACTGGTCTGTCTCTACCGCTTCAAAGGACATATTATAAGAGGACAGGAACCAAATCATAACCGTCAGACTGAAAATAATGGTTCCGGCACGCTTCATAAAACTCACGGCCTTGGTGAAACCATAGCGGAGTACCGTCATTATCTTTGGCAAGTGATAACTAGGCAATTCCATGATAAAAGGACTTGCATAGCCACCCAAAACACGCGTCTTCTTAAGAGCGATCCCTGACAGAACAATGGCTAAAAGGCCAAGGAAATAAGTCGACGGTGCAACGAAAGGATTGTCAGGGAAAAAGGCCCCAGCAATAAGAGCAATAATTTCTAACTTAGCCGAACAAGGCATGAAAGTTGATGTCATAATGGTAATACGACGGTCACGTTCATTCTCAATGGTCCGACTGGCCATGATAGCCGGAACACCGCATCCTGTTGCAATGAGCATGGGGATGAATGATTTACCAGACAAGCCAAAGCGTCTGAAAATCCTATCCATGACAAAGGCAATCCGACTCATATACCCTATGTCTTCCAAAATCCCCAGACAGACAAAGAGAACAAAAATCTGAGGCAGGAAACCAAGGACTGCACCAACACCTGCCACTATACCATCAATAATGAGGGATTCCAGCCAGTCTGCCACTTGAAGATAGTCCAGACCAGCCTGAACCCAGCCCGGAACCAAATCACCAAAGAGGACTTCATTAACCCAATCAGTCCACATGGTCCCAACCGTCTGAATCGATAGAAAATAAACCAAGAACATAACCAAGGCAAAGATTGGCATGGCCAAAATGCGATTAGTCACAAGCCTGTCAATCTTATCTGAAAGGGTCAATTTAAAATCACTATCCTGACTCTGAGCCATCTTAGCCACGCGCTCAATAAAATCATAACGCTGATTGATGACAATAGATTCGGCATCTTCCGTGAAAATTTCCTCAGTAATGGTGATGATATCTTTGATTTCTGCTTTTTGAAAATCTGATAAGTTCAAATCTTCTTCAACCAAGGCATCGCCTTCAAAAAGCTTGATAGCATAAAAACGTGCTGACCGCTCAGGAACAGAATTACCAAGGATGTCAATAATTTCGGCCAACGCTGCTTCAAACTTGTCATCATATAGAGGATATTGAATCTGACTGACACTTTCTTTAGTAGTCTGCGCAGCCATTTTAACAACCTTATCCACCCCAAAGCCTTTAACCGCACTAGTAGCAACGACAGGAATTCCAAGCTGATAAGATAGCTTTGAAGTGCTGATGGATTTTCCAGCTTGTTTAAGGACATCACTCATATTAAGGGCCAATGTTACTGGAATCCCAGTTTCGATGAGCTGAGTTGTCAGATAGAGATTACGTTCCAGATTTGTAGCATCCACAACATTGAGAATTGAGTCAGCATGATTGCTAAGAAGGTAATCACGGGCCACCTTCTCCTCTGGCGTGTAAGGAGACATGGAGTAGATTCCGGGAAGATCCTGAACCTGGATAGTTTTATCTTTCTTGACCGTCCCACTTTTACGTTCAACCGTCACCCCCGGCCAGTTTCCAACTCGCTGATTGGTGCCGGTTAATAAGTTAAAGAGACTAGTCTTACCACTATTGGGGTTTCCGATTAAAGCAATTTCAGTCATGTCCTTCCTCCTCACTCACTTTTACCACACTGATCATCTGGGCCTCTGACTTACGTAGGGTCAATTCATAACCGCGCAGGCTAATCTCAATGGGATCCCCTAGAGGAGCAACTTTCCGCAGATAAATTTTGGTATGACGCGTCAGCCCCATGTCCATGAGGCGGCGTTTAGTCTCAGCAAGGGCAAAAATCCCATCAACATAAGCAAACTCCCCAACCTTTAGCTCTGACAATGGCAGAACTTGTCTATCTACTGTCTCCTCAACCACATCAATTTTTTCCAAGATGGATTTGTCAAAAGCCAAGCGACTAGATTTAAGCATCAAAATCGCACTTGAAGCGGTCTTAGAAACTAATTTGAAAGACGTACCCACCTTGACACCAAGATTGGAAAGATGACGCTGACTTTCTGCTGGTAAATGAATACTGACAATTTTATAAGACACTCCTATCTTAGCTTGTAACATATGCAAGAGACTGCCCTCCTTAATTAAAATATTCAATTGATTTGTTTGAGTAGCTCAAAGCATTTGAATCATTATAACATAAAAAAGACTCATTTTTAAGCAAAAATGAATATTTTTCTGTATTTTATACATTAATTAGAGTTATTCTAAATAAAACAGGCTATTATTTAGAATAATTATAAATAATAAACAAAATGAAAAAGCCGAGCATAAGCTCAGCCTCTTAAAAGAATTATAAAACTTTACTCAAGAAATCTTTGGTACGTTCTTCTTGGGTATTTTCAAAGACTTGTTGTGGTGTTCCTTCTTCTACGATGACTCCGCCATCCATGAAAATAACACGATCAGCAACTTCACGAGCAAAGCCCATTTCATGGGTTACAATGGCCATGGTCATTCCTGATTTTGCCAAGTCCTGCATAACACTCAGTACCTCACCAACCATTTCTGGGTCGAGGGCTGATGTCGGTTCATCAAAGAGCAATACATCTGGATCCATGGCCAAACCACGCGCGATGGCGATACGTTGTTGCTGACCACCTGAAAGACTTGGTGGATAGGCATTTGCTTTATCTTTAAGACCAACTTTTTCAAGTAAATCATAAGCTTTTGCTTCAGCTTCAGCCTTAGCAATCCCTTTTGTCTTAATTGGTGAAAGTGTAATGTTTTCCAAAACAGTCATATTTGGGAAAAGGTTAAACTGTTGGAAAACCATGCCCATTTTTTCACGCATTTTGAAGATATCATTTTTCTTATCAGTGATATCAACACCTTCAAACTCAATAAGACCCTTAGTCGGAACTTCAAGAAGATTCATGGTACGAAGAAAGGTTGATTTCCCTGAACCTGATGGTCCAATGATAACCACAACTTCTCCTTTTTTGATATCAAGATCAATACCCTTTAGAACTTCATTCTTACCAAAGTATTTATGAAGGTCTTTGATGGAGATAAGTGTCTCTGCCATTAGTGGTTCCCTCCTTGAGCCATACGTTTTTCAACAACTTTAAGTCCAGCAGACAAAATTGTTGTTACCATTAAATAGTAAAATGCCGCAAACAAGAGCGGAGCGACAGTTGAATAAGTTGCTGTCGCAACTGACTGTGCACCATTCCAGAGTTCCATAACACCAATTGTTTGCAAGAGTGAAGAGTCCTTGATAATAGTAATAAACTCATTACCAAGCGCGGGTAAGATATTTTTAAATGCCTGTGGCAAGATAACATAACGCATTGCATTAACTGGACGAATACCTAGTGAGTATGCTGCTTCAAGTTGTCCTTTTGGAACTGCCTCGATACCTGCTCTGACAATTTCAGAAATATAAGCTCCGCTATTTAAAGAAAGAATAATAATACCAGGCAAGAGTCGAGAGAAGTCAAGGTCAAGAACACCAAATCCAACAATAGGAGCATTGTTAAAGTGCATCCAAGCGAAGGCAATCATGATTTGTACCACCATAGGTGTACCACGGAAAACCCAAACGTAAAAACTTACCAACCAGTCCAACACTTTTATATTAGTGCGCTTCATTAGGGCAACAAAAATCCCTAGAATAGTCCCAAAGAATACGACACAGGCTGATATCATGATGGTTACAAGAACCCCATAGTTAAAGTAGCCCCAATAAGTGGGCAGGAATGAAAAATTCATAGTAAATACCTCAAACTAGTAATCAGCTAATTATAACACAAATTGCATAAAAATACCAATCTCCCAAAGAAAAAAACCCGCTCAGCGAGTTTTAACTTCTTAATAAAGCAAATCATAGATTTCCATTGCAATAAGGTCAATGCTATCAAATGAGTAAGACTCACGTGCTTCAACATCACGCAATGTGAAAACTGGACCATTTTCAGGGTCGTTGCTGAAAGAAACTTCTGCTACAACAACACCATCACGTTCAAAATTACGTTTGAGATTGCTACCATCAGTAGTCATCAACTCAAGACGGTTGATGATTCTCACCAAATGTGATTCCATGTTATTCTCCTATTCGTTTTTTGTCTTCTCTATTTTAACACAAATAGGTCTATTCGTCACCACTTTAGAGCGATTTTAGCGATTGATACATAATCGCTTTGATTGAGTGCATGCGATTTTCAGCCTCTTGGAAAATAGTAGAACTGTGCTCTTGAAAGACTTCATCTGTGATTTCAAGTTCAGCAAGTCCGTAAGTCTCATAGATTTCCTTACCAATCTCTGTGTTGAGATCATGGAAAGCAGGCAGACAATGCATAACAACAAGATTTGGATTTTCAGCTTTAGCAAGCAAGTCTGCATTAATTTGGTATGGCAAGAGCAAATCAATCCTTTCTTTAAAATCAACTTCCTCACCCATTGAAACCCAAACATCAGTGTAGAGCATATCAACACCTTTGACTGCAGCAACATCATCTGTGATAGTCAATTCAGCTCCATTGTTATACTGCTCTGCTATTGCCACAATTTCAGCCTCAGGTTGCAAATCAGCTGGAGCAATAATCTTAACGTTAACTCCCAAGATAGCTGATGTTACCAAAAGTGAATTCGCCATGTTATTACGACCATCACCGATATAGGCAATAGTCAGACCTTCCAATTTCCCAAAATGCTCTTTAAGGGTCATAAAGTCAGCAATCATCTGAGTTGGATGCCAAGTATCTGTTAAGCCATTCCAGACAGGCACACCAGAATATTCAGCCAAAGCTTCAACATCTTCTTGTTTAAAGCCACGGTATTCAATCCCATCAAACATAGAGCCCAAAACCTTGGCTGTATCAATAACAGACTCCTTCTTACCAAGCTGGATTTCACCTGAACCAAGGTAAGTAACATTCATCCCCAAATCTTGACCAGCTACTGTAAAGGCTGATCGAGTCCTCGTACTGGCTTTCTCAAAAATCAAGGCAATATTAAGACCTTCTAAATATTTATGCGGAATTCTAGCCTTCTTGAGTTCTTTAAATTTAAGACCCAAATCAATTAAATCATTAAGTTCTTCCTTAGTAAAATCAATCTCTTTTAAAAATGAATTATTCCTAACCATAGTCTTATCCAATTCTTTCTACATAATATACTTTATTTTAGCATAATTATTCATTCTGTCAAGAAAAAGTCATAAGTATTCAAAGATTAACAGGAAAATAGTAGGGATCAGTACTTTATATCTTCCTGTCAAAAATAATCGTCCCAGTAGCTTATCTTCAAAATCAGGTCTGTAGAGATCCAAATAGGTCGTTAGCACTCTATATAAGAAAGTGCTAATTTTTGAAACTTTTTACTTGCTTTCTATCTTGCTAGTGCTATAATAGAAGCATAAAGTTTGACCATCTTTGACTAAAGATCAAAGAGGCAACAAATCACGAAAGGGGGCACGTTTATGCTCTGTCAAAACTGTAAATTAAACGAATCAACTATACATCTCTACACAAACGTAAACGGTCAACAACGCCAAGTTGACCTTTGCCAAAATTGTTATCAAATTATGAAAACAGATCCTAATAATTCAATTTTAGGTGGTCTAGGTAACACACCTAAAAGTTCTAATCAAGGACAGTCAAGTTCCCTTAATCCATTCTTTGAGGATTTCTTTGGTGACCTCAATAACTTCCGCGCTTTCAGCGATAACCTACCAAATACCCCTCCTACTCAAGCTGGCGGTAATGGGGGCAATGGCGGAGCAGGCAACAACCGTCGTCCAAGTGGACCAGGTCAACAACAAGCTAACCAAAAACCAAATGGCTTGCTTGAAGAATTTGGTATCAACGTAACTGACATTGCCCGACGTGGGGACATCGATCCAGTTATTGGACGTGACGCTGAAATCATTCGTGTTATTGAAATCCTAAACCGCCGTACTAAAAATAACCCAGTATTAATTGGGGAACCTGGTGTTGGTAAAACAGCTGTTGTTGAAGGACTTGCTCAGAAAATTGTTGACGGCAATGTCCCACAAAAACTTCAGGGCAAACAAGTCATCCGTCTGGACGTTGTCAGCCTTGTTCAAGGCACTGGAATTCGCGGACAGTTTGAAGAGCGTATGCAAAAACTCATGGAAGAGATTCGCAACCGTAATGATGTTATCCTCTTCATCGATGAAATCCATGAAATTGTTGGTGCTGGTTCAGCAGGCGACGGTAACATGGATGCTGGAAACATCTTGAAACCAGCCCTTGCACGTGGAGAGCTCCAATTAGTCGGTGCAACTACTCTTAACGAATACCGCATCATTGAAAAAGATGCAGCTCTTGAACGACGTATGCAACCAGTAAAAGTTGATGAACCTTCAGTTGAAGAAACCATCACTATTCTTAAAGGTATTCAAAAGAAATACGAAGACTACCACCACGTTAAATACAGTGAAGATGCTATCGAATCGGCTGCCATTCTCTCTAATCGCTACATACAAGACCGCTTCTTACCTGACAAGGCCATTGACCTTTTAGATGAAGCAGGTTCTAAGATGAATCTAACCCTCAACTTCGTCGATCCTAAGGAAATTGATCAACGTTTGATTGAAGCTGAAAACATGAAAGCGCAAGCTACACGCGATGAAGACTATGAACGCGCAGCCTATTACCGCGACCAAATCGCCAAATTCAAGGAAATGCAGCAGCAGACTGTCACAGACCAAGATATTCCTCTTATTACTGAAAAAACAATCGAAGCTATCATTGAAGAGAAAACTAACATTCCAGTTGGTGATTTGAAAGAAAAAGAACAATCTCAGCTCATTCACTTAGCCGAAGATTTGAAATCTCACGTTATTGGTCAAGATGATGCCGTAGATAAAATTGCTAAAGCTATCCGACGCAATCGTGTTGGACTAGGTACTCCAAACCGTCCAATCGGATCCTTCCTCTTTGTTGGTCCAACTGGTGTTGGTAAGACTGAATTATCTAAGCAATTAGCTATTGAACTCTTTGGTTCTGCTGACAGTATGATCCGCTTTGACATGTCAGAATACATGGAAAAACACAGTGTGGCTAAACTTGTCGGCGCCCCTCCAGGCTATGTTGGCTATGAAGAAGCTGGCCAATTGACAGAAAAAGTTCGCCGTAACCCATACTCACTTATCCTTTTAGATGAGGTCGAAAAAGCTCACCCAGATGTGATGCATATGTTCCTTCAAGTATTAGATGATGGTCGATTGACTGACGGACAAGGTCGTACAGTCAGCTTTAAGGACACTATCATTATCATGACATCAAATGCTGGAACAGGTAAAGTTGAGGCCTCAGTAGGCTTTGGAGCTACACGTGAAGGGCGTACAAACTCTGTTCTTGGTGAACTCAGTAACTACTTCAGCCCAGAATTCATGAACCGCTTTGATGGTATCATTGAGTTCCAAGCCCTCAGCAAGGATAATCTCCTCCACATCGTTGATCTTATGCTTAATGATGTCAATGAGCGCCTATCTAATAATGGTATCCATCTTGAAGTAACTGCTAAGGTTAAGGAAAAATTGGTAGAACTGGGTTACGATCCAAAAATGGGTGCCCGCCCACTCCGTCGTACCATCCAAGACTACATCGAAGATGCCATTACCGACTTCTACCTTGAAAATCCAACTGAAAAAGACCTTAAAGCTATTATGACAAGTAATGGAAAAATAGTCATTAAGTCAGCTCAAAAAGTTGAAAAAGCAGAAGAAACAATTGCAGCCGAATAAGTAGTTAAAGATGCTCATTAAAATGAGGTATTCATAATAACTTACCCCTTATCCTAAATCCTAGAATAAGGGGTAAAATTTTCTCTAAATCACGGAACACTTTCGATGGGCAAGTGTAATGATTTTTAGTATAATAATCACAAAGGAGAAATATTATGACCAATCCAACTTTCGGTAAAAAAATTGATGGTGTTGACTACAAAGCACGTTACGGAGTCTACGCTGTTATTCCCAATCTTGACAAAACACAAATTATTCTAGTTCAAGCTCCAAACGGTGCATGGTTTCTGCCAGGAGGGGAAATTGAAGCTGGAGAAAATCATATGACAGCTCTTGAACGCGAATTAATTGAAGAACTTGGATTTACGGCTGAAATCGGAAAATATTTCGGACAAGCTGATGAGTACTTTTATTCAAGTCATCGCGATACTCACTACTACAATCCAGCATATATTTATGAAGTGACTGGATTCAAGCAAGTTGACAAACCACTGGAAGATTTTAATAACCTTGCATGGTTTGATATAAGCGAAGCTATTGAAAAACTAAAACGTGGAAGCCATAAGTGGGGCATCACAGAATGGCAAAAACTTTATAAAAATTAAGCCCAATCATTCAAATCGTGCTATAATAAAACTATGAGAATTAAAGGAGGAAAATAATGAGACTTATCAACACGACAGACAGCCATGCAGATTTAGTTAGAAATCAGCTCCGGAATACAGATGCAAAATTAGTTGAAATCTATTCAGCTGGCAATACTGATGTCATTTTTACCCAAGCACCTAAACATTATGAGTTGTTGATTACAAATAAGCACCGTGCCATCAAAGATAATGAACTAGAGGCTATCCGTGATTTCTTCCTCAAGCGTAAAATCGACAGTACAATTGTCAAAATGGATCAATTACAAACTATTCACACACCAAAATTAATTGAAATTTCATTTCCAATTAGTAATTAAGACAAGTCATCCCCGACTTGCTTTTTTTATTACCAAAATAAAGAAATTTACTATACCATAATTGACTCAATTTGCCTTACCCTAGTACTGATTTCATCTCATTTCCTCATATAATCTTATTTTTTGAATATTATTCTACTCATACTCACTGAAAATCAAAGTCAGACGAGGCGACAAGACGTAGGCAGTACTAAAGTACGGCAAGGTGAAGTAAACAAAGTATCATTTTAATTTTCGAAGAGTATTGACCATAGACAATTTTCGAAAATCCCTAAAACCCCAAAAAAACCTACAAGAAAAATATTGATTCCTGCAGGTTTTTATTATATGTCAAGATTCTATGTACTAATCAGGTCTGAATCTTATTTTGTTTCAAATCCTTGCGCTACTGCATCAGTAAAGTTTTCTTCAATGATTTGAGCACAGTGATCACAAACAAGTGCATTATAGCTGCGTTCTTTTACAGTTTCATCCACGCGGCGGCAACGGTCACAAACCTCACCATGTGCATGCTCAACTGTGAAGGCAACATCATCAAAGGCAACTGCAGATTCTGGAGCCGCATCTTCAGTTACAGTTAATTGTGAAACAATAAGCAATTGAGCAATATCACTATCAAGTGCTGCAAGAAGTGTTTTCACTTCCTGGCTTGCATAAACTGTCAAATGAGCTTCCAATGATTTACCGATAACTTTTTCGTTACGGGCTTCTTCAAGTGCTTTTTGAGCTTGTGTACGGAAAGTCATGAAGGCATCCCACTCTTCTAAGATAGCTTCTTGGTTAGAGAAGTTCTCAACTTCTGGCATTTCAGCCAATTGAACAAATTCTTCTGCTTCATGCTCAAGGTAAGACCAGATTTCTTCTGCAGTGTGTGGCAAGATTGGTGTCAAAAGTTTAGTAATTTTGACCAAAATGTCATAGAAGACTGTTTGCATTTGACGACGTGCTTGAGATTCAGCAGCTTCAATGTAGACAACATCTTTGGCAAAATCAAGATAGAAGGCAGACAAATCAACTGTGATGAAGTTTACAACAGACTTGTAAATTGCCAAGAAATCATAGTTTTCGTAAGCATCACGGATAGTCTCAACAAGACCATTGAACTTGATTGTCATGTATTTATCAACTGCACGTAAGTCTTCAAAAGCAACTTTATCGCTTGCTGGATTAAAATCTGCAGTGTTAGCAATCAAGAAACGAAGGGTATTACGGATTTTACGATAGGTTTCAGAAACTTGTCCAAGAATTTCCATAGATACACGAACGTCATTGTCAGTATCAACAGAAGCCACCCAGAGACGAAGGATTTCAGCACCGTATTGTTTTGCTACATCGTTAGGTGAGATGATATTGCCTTTAGATTTAGACATTTTTTCACCTTTACCATCCAAAACAAAACCTTGTGACAAGACTGATTTATATGGTGCATGGCCATTAACTGCAACAGATGTAATCAATGAAGAGTTAAACCAGCCACGGTATTGGTCAGATCCTTCAAGATAAAGGTCAGCAGGATAAGCAAGTTCCTCACGGGCATTCATAACACCGTTCCATGATGAACCTGAGTCAAACCAAACGTCCATGATATCCGTTTCTTTTTCAAAGATACCGTTTGGAGAACCTGGATGTGTGAAACCTTCTGGAAGCAAGTCTTTAGCATCACGTTCCCACCAGATGATTGATCCCTCTTTTTCAAAGAGATTAGCAATATGGTCAGTTACTTCTTTTGTCATGATAGCTGTGCCATCTTCAGCATAGAAGATTGGAAGCGGAACGCCCCAGGCACGTTGACGTGAGATAACCCAGTCGCCACGGTCACGAATCATGTTAAAGAGACGAGTGTGACCCCATGATGGGTAGAACTTAGTATTATCAATTTCATCAAGAATATCTTGACGGAATTTAGAAACTGAGGCAAACCATTGTGGTACAGCACGCCAGATGATTGGCTTCTTAGTACGCCAGTCGAATGGGTATGAGTGGTTGATGACTTCTTTGGCAAGTAGCAAATCACCTAATTTTTCAAGAACAGTAGGAACAACTTTGTCATAGAATTGTCCTTCAAAATCAGGACCAGCTAATTCATTCATGAGACCGCGTTCGTTAACTGTCACATAAACTTCCAAACCGTATTTCATACCAACATTGTAGTCGTCTTCACCAAATGATGGTGCAGTATGGACGATACCTGTACCTGAATCTGTTGTAACATGGTCCCCAAGGATTACGAGTTCTTCAACTTCAGCATCCCAAGGGTGTTCAGTAACAATGTACTCAAGTTCATCACCTTTATGCTTAGATACAAGCTCAAAGCTTTCCCAGCCAAATTTTTCAGCTAAACTGTCAACCAAGACTTCAGCCACAAGGAATTGACGTGTATCACCAGCAGGTTTCACAAGAACATAGTCCATATCAGGTCCAACAGTCAAACCACGTGAAGCTGTGATTGTAAATGGCGTTGTTGTCCAAACAACGATATATGTACCATTTTCAAGGACACCTTTACCATCCTTAACTTTATTGGCATAGTAAAGTGATGTTGAATCAATATCATGGTATTCAATTTCTGCTTCAGCAAGTGCAGATTCAGATGACCATGACCAGTAAACTGGTTTAGCACCGCGATAGATGTAACCTTTATCTGCCATAGCTCCAAAGACACGAATTTGCGCTGCTTCATATTCAGGGAAAAGTGTTACATATGGATTTTCCCAATCTGCTGAAACACCCAAACGTTTAAAATCATCGCGTTGTTTATCAACTTGTGAAAGAGCATAGTCACGACACATCTTGAGGTATGTTGCTCGATCTAATTCTTTACGTTTAACCCCTTGCTTAGCCAATACTTGCTCAATTGGAAGCCCGTGAGTATCCCAACCAGGTACGTAAGGTGCACGGAAACCTGACATTGATTTTGAACGAACAATGATATCTTTAGAAATCTTATTAAGAGCATGTCCAACGTGGATGTTACCGTTGGCATATGGAGGTCCATCATGAAGGTGGAAGGCAGGTTTACCAGCGTTTAACTGTTGACGCTTGTCATAAATATTTGCCTCTTCCCATTCTTTTTGCCATTGTGGTTCCTTATTTGGAAGACCAGCACGCATTGGAAAAGCAGTTTTGCCCAAATTAAGGGTTTCTTTTAATTTCATTACATCTCCTCTAACATTTTATAAATTATTATCATTAATTGCAGGGTACAAAAAAACTTCCGCCTGTAAAGGACGAAAGTTCGTGGTACCACCTTTTTTCAGAATAGATGCTCTGCTATGTTCAAAAACAAGCAAAATCAATCTACTCCCTCTTTCATTCGTAAGGTGAATGAGACCTTCTGTCTTAATCTTATTCAGACAGAAAGAAAGAAAAGGATGATTATAAATCTAAGGGATTGTAAGTCTCGCACCATCACTTACTCGCTGGTAATATTAGATTTAAATACTGTTTTTCTTATTCTTCAATATTTAATTTAAAGGTTTGTGTTTCACTGAGGTTAAGCTCTGGGTTTTCTTGGAAAACCTCAAATTGCTGAGTTTCTTCCAATTGCTTATTGCCAGCATCTACTCGACGTTGCAATTCTTCCATTTCTTCTGCTGAAAATTGACGTGTTGCATCAATTGAAGCTTCATCAGTTGTTTCAGGAAGTTTTTCATCCAAGACTTTTTCAACAACTTCTCTAAATGCTGAATCAGAACCTTGAAGGTAAGTTGCCGTAGGTTGTAATAGTTCATCCCACTCAGGAGATTGTACCAAACCAAGCTGTGCTTCGATTGAGGCAACTAGACGTTGGTGGAAAACACGAGTTTGACGTTTTAAGTCTTCAGTTTCCACCGCTACACGTTTAGCTTCATCAGCAGCACCACGTAAAATTTCATTTGCCTTTGATTTTGCTTCATCTAACAAATGCTGTGCATCGTAATTAGCTTTACTTACAAGATTAGAAGCTTCAGTGTTAGCTGATGCTTTAACTTTTTCAGCAGTTTCTTGTGCCAAAATAACTGACTGACTCAATGATTCTTTCATATCATTAAAATAAGCCAATTTTTCTTCCAAGTCTTTAATCTTATTTTCTTGATCATGGTTACGACGAACCAAGTCTTCGTAATCATCTACAACAATATCAAGAAATTCATTAACTTCTTCTTCACTGTATCCGCGAAATTTTGTTGAAAATGTTTTATCTTTAATTTCAAGTGCTGTAAGTGCCATTCAACTTCTCCTTATTTGTGTATCATTTTATCTATTGTTAACTTGTACTTTCCGTTTTTAGATAATCCATTATCTGAAACAATAGAAAATCGACCAAAACCTCGAATACTGAGTTTATCTCCAATTTGGAGCATTTCTGAAATCTTATTCGATTGTCGATAGTTTACTTTTACCTTATCTGCCTCAATTAGCTTTGTCGACTGACTTCTTGAGATTTTTAAAACAGCCGCTAGAACCTTGTCTAATCTCATGCTGGAAACAAGAATTTCAATAGATTGAGATTGACTTTCTGGAACCAAGAGCTTTGAAAAATCAATTTCTTTTAGTGTCACACTTGCTCTTCCTATTTTAGCAATATGAGATGTAAAATAGGATAACATAGATCTATCGACAAGCAGCTGAGCAAGATCTGATTGAACAAGAATATCTCCAAAAACAGTTCGTTTAATACCCAGTTGATTAATTAAGGTACCCATAATCTGACTATGAGTAAGCTGATTGAACTTAGCATTATAAGAAATTTCGACTAAAGCTATATTAAAATCTAAAAAATCAAAGACATAGTATTCAGGTGCAATAATAACTTTAGCATACTCCATGTCATAGTAATCGCTAGAAGCAAAGACTTGTACACCGTAATAATGGCAGAGACTTTTTACAATTTCAACCTGCCTAGGATTGAAAAATTCAGTCACATCCATCGTGTAAGTTGACTCTACTTTGTTAATAAGGTCTCTCACTTTATCAACAAAGTCATATTCTTCTTTCCTATAGTGTTGATATAGGCTATTTTGAACCATAATCAAATCAATAGGTACACGAGGAAACGTGCTAAAATATTGAAAGCAATCATGACAATCCAGATAGTGAAATCTAATCCAAAGAATTGTAATTTCAATTTTCGAAATGGAGCAATAACAGGTTCAACAACGCCAATAATGAAACGACCAATTGTAGTGTCATAAGCCCCTGGAAACCATGATAGCAAGGCATAAGCAATCAGTAGATAAGTGTAAACATCTATCACTTTTAGTAAGATGCTTAGAATTAAATAATTCATGATTTAACGTCTCTTCATATCAAAATCAAAACCAAGGTCTTGTCTTGAATGCTGATGATTTAATTCCTCAATATCAACAGTCACATTAGATGGTGTCAAAAGGAACATAGAGGTACCAACTTTTTGTAATTTTCCATACAAAACTTTACTTGCACCATCAATGAAATCCAGACAACGTCTTGCTTGTGCGTCTAACATATATTGAAAATCAATCAAAACACATTCATTGACAATGAGCAGGTCAACAATTTCTTGAGCATCTTCATATTTACGAGGATATTTCAAGGCAATGGTTGTTTGCTCTGTACGTGCAGCAGGTTGATAATTATCTCTACGTAGATTTGCCTGATTTGTAGGTCGTACAGGTGCAGGTTCATCAGTCGGTTTTACTGCATGTATCGGAGCTTGTTGTCTTTGAGCTGGTTGTTGACTTGGTCTTACTGGTTGTGAAACCGGATTGTTAGGGCGTTTTGGCTGCAAAGGAGCTTGCTGAGAAGCAGGTTGTGGTTTCACAGGTGATTGGTCTAACTCAGTTTCTTCAACATCGCTAACTTCATCTGTATCAAAATATGAAACCAATTTTTCAAATTTATCTTTAAAGGCCATTTGTTCCTCCTAATCTATGAAGAATGATGAGCCAATTCTGACGAAAGTGGCACCTTCATTGATAGCGATTTTAAAATCACCACTCATTCCCATGCTTAATTCTGTCATCGGCATATTGGGATATTCTTTTGCTTGCAACTGCTGTCTTAGTTCGTTTGTCTTTCTGAAAACAGTAGTCAACTCTTCATCATCAGCGTGAAGCGGAGCCATTGTCATCAAACCAACAAGTTCAATCTTATCAAATTCGCGTATCTGCTCAATCGCTTCAAAAGCTTCTTCGGCTGTAAAGCCATGCTTACTTTCTTCACCCGAAATGTTAACTTGAAGGAAACATTTAATCGGATGTTCAGCGCGTTTTTGAATTTCTGAAGCTAACTTGACTGAGTCTAATGCATGGAAATAATCAACAAAGTTAATAACATCCTTGACTTTGCGTCGCTGCAAGCTTCCAATTAAGTGCCAGGTTAAATTCCTATCTTTTAATCTTTGATATTTATCAAGAAACTTATCCACTCTATTTTCAGCAATGTGCTTAATACCGGTTTCAACTAGTTTTCCAGCAATATCTGCATCAACATATTTTGTTACCGCTAAAATAGTAACACTTTCTTGTGGTCGACCAGCTAGGGAAGTTGCTTTTTCAACTTCCGCAAAAACCTGATCTTTATTTTTTTGTAAATCCATTTTAAATTTTAACGATTTTTAAAGAATGGTGGTGTTTCTAATTCATCATCAACTTCATCTGTTCCAGAGAATGTTGACATTGTCAATTTGCTATCCAACTCACCTTCTGCTGGTCGAGCAATATTGTCACGACGCAGGTCCCAGTTGCCAAATGCATTACCTTGTTGACCACGTTGTGGTTGTGTTGGTTGAGTTGTTGGCATTTCATGGTTTTCTGCCATATCAAAGTTTTGGCGACGATCAAAGCCAGCTTGAGCAGGCTGTTGAGAAGCAAACTGTGCATACTGTGCACCTGCAGCTTGTTGTGCATTTGATTGTGTATAAGTACGTTGGCTTGATGTAAATCCTGCAACTTGATCAGAACGGTCTTGACGAACACCTGTAGCAACAACTGTTACACGAATTTCATCCTTCATGTCCATATCAATAGATGTACCAAGCCAGATGTTTACACCTTGACCTGCAGCTTGTGCAACGATAGATGATGCTTCTTCTGCCTCTGTCAAAGTCATATCCATACCACCAGTTACGTTGACGATAACATCTTCTGCACCATCAATTGTAGTTTCAAGAAGCGGAGAGTAAATTGCTTTACGAGCTGCTTCAACAATACGCTCTTCGCCAGATCCAATACCAATTCCCATAAGAGCATTACCCTTATTGGCCATAACTGTTTTCACATCAGCAAAGTCAAGGTTGATAAGTCCTGGGCTAGTGATAAGATCTGTAATCCCTTGAACACCTTGGCGAAGTACATTATCTGCTTCACTAAGTGCTTCAAGAAGCGGAGTCTTTTTATCAACAATTTCAAGAAGATTATTATTTGAAATAATCAACAAGGTATCAACTTGTTCACGAAGTTCTTGGATACCTTCTGCGGCAAAGTTGCCACGTTTGTTACCTTCAAAACCAAATGGACGAGTAACTACTGCAACTGTTAAAGCACCTAGGCTTTTAGCAATTCGAGCAATAACTGGAGCAGCACCAGTACCTGATCCTCCACCCATACCGGCAGTAATGAAGACCATATCTGCACCTTCAAGAGCTTCTGTAAGGACTTCTTCACTCTCTTCAGCAGCCTTACGACCAACCTCAGGCTGACCTCCGGCACCAAGTCCACGAGTCAATTTTGGACCAAGTTGAATAACAGTTTCTGCTTTTGAAGAGCTTAAAGCCTGAATATCTGTGTTTGCAGCAATAAATTCAACGCCTGAAACACCTTCATCAATCATACGATTGATGGCATTACCGCCGCCTCCACCGACACCGATAACTTTAATCACTGCACCTGAAACTGATGCTGCATCAAATGAAAATACCATTTTAATTCCTCACTTATTTTTAGTCAAACATACTTCCTAAAATACCACGAACACGTTCACCTAATTTTGGCTTTTGTTCTTTTGGTTCTGGATTGTAAACTGGTTGATTTTGCTCTTGGAAGTTTTGTGCTGGTACCACAGGCTGTTCAACTTTTTCGTTAAACATTGGCACTACACGTTCCTTAACCATACCAAATTCAACTGGTTTGCGTCTTAGCAATTCCTCACCAGAAACTGCACGTTGTGAAATCACATCTACTTCAGACATCATTCCTACGTATTCAACAATACTGATAACATTAGCAAACATTGGATTGCGGATACCGACCTGATTTGGAACGTAAAGTTTAACTTTAGTGCCAAAGATTTCTTGTGCAAGTTCTACCACACCTGGCATGATTGCACCACCACCAATTAGAATGATACCACCAGGTAAATCAAGCAAGCGGCCACGCTCTAAATCTTGTTTCACACGTTCTAAAATGTGTTTAATACGAGCTGAAATAATTTCAGCTAAATAGTATTCTGAAACATCAATTGGCTGATCGCTGCCGACTACATCAACTTTAACAGTTTCAGAACGGCTTGCTTCTTCCAAATCAGCACGTCCGAAGTTAAACTTCAAAGCCTCTGCAATTTGCATTGACGTTTTCAATACTTTTGAAATATCCTTAGTGATGTATTCTCCACCTTCTGGATAAATATTAGTGTACTGTAACTCCTGTGCTCGCATTGAAGCAACGGTAGTTTGACCGCCACCCATATCAATGACAGTAGCACCAAATTCACGTTCACCTTCATTAAGAACTGATTTTGTCATTGCCAATGGTGAAATCACAATGTTTTCAACGACGATACCTGCACGTTCAACTGTTTTACGTAGGTTGTGGAGGATTGTGCTTGGGCCTGTGTAAATCAAGCCACGCATTTCCAAACGAATCCCCATCATTCCGCGAGGATCGCGAATACCTTGAAAACCATCTACGATGAATTCTTCTGGTACCAATGAAATAACTTCACGTTCAGGTGTGATACTCTTTGTCAAAGCAGACTTGACAACACTATCAACATCCTCATCCTTAATTTCTTTTGATTCACTTGGAACTGGTATCATTCCTTGTGTTGGTTCAATTTGAAGTAGGTTAGCTGGTAATCCTACATTTACTTTATCAATCGTAATTCCGGCTTTTTCTTCAGCCTGCTTTACTGCTGATTTAATCGCTTCTGCAGCAGCTTCGATATCAACAATAATCCCGTCTTTCACTCCTGTACTTGGGACATTACTGACACCAATAACGTTCATCTCACCTGAAACAAACTCTGCAACTAGAACCTTAATCGAGCTAGTTCCTATATCTAATCCTGTAAAAAAGCCATTTCTAGCCATTCACTCGACCTCACTATCTTTCCAATCATTTACTATACTAACATCTGCCTAAAGACAGAATTATTCAGAAAATATTATATCATAAAAAAACGTAAAATGTTATCATTTTACGTTTTTTGTTATAGAAACTTAATCTTGATTTCTCTCATTTCCGAACACTAATTAAGTCTGTTATTGGTCTGTTGTTGTCACTTCAGAAGATACCTCTTCTGTTCCTTCCTCTACTGGGTTTGTATCAGTATTTTCAGAGACAGTTTGGTTATTTCCAGCCTCAGTCTGGTCTTCGGTTGAATCGACATCTGCATCGTCTTCCTCAGTTTTCTTTTTGTTGGCTTCTTCTGCTTTTTTAGCTTGTGACTTTTCCTCTTGGATCTCTGCTTCAATAGTTGGTGTAGTTGTATATATACCTACCTCCATGTCAACAATACTATCCTCAGCTAAATTATCCTTAATTTTCATATAATAAGGTAATTTTTTCTCAATTTCTGACAAAGGAACGCGTACCGTATGTCCATTAATCATTGACAAAAGTAAGAGATCTGCCGTTGTTGAAGAGTCGGCCAAACTGACAGTTTGAATTTGTGCAACCAAATCTTTATCCAATTTAGAAAGACTGTCTATAAAGGTTTTTTGCATCTTTTCGTCAGATAAATTAACAGAAATGAAATGTTCTGGTAACTCAGAAGCGTTGACTGTTTCAACTCGCTGACCATTAGCAAGAATTGGTTGGTAACCATTAGCAGATTGTGCATAAGCAACAATATCATATTCAGTGACTTTTAAAGTAAAATGATTCGGAAATTCATACAAGAGCCTTGCATTTTTCACCCAAACATTGGCATCTGTAACAGCTTTTTCATAATCGCCGTGATTGAAAATTAAACTAAATATATAGTCTGAATCTTTTATTTCTGATTGTGTTAGAAGGTCATATTCCAAAGCATTTTTATAACCTGTAACAGTCACCTGTTTCCTTTTGCTGAGAGGGGATACAACAAACAATGACACTAAAAGAACAAGGCTAGAAATAACCAAAATAGGGGTTGCACGTCTAATAACTTTCTGATGAGGACTGAGTTTCTTCGACTTTTCTTTTTTAAGCAACATTTTATCAAGCTTATCTTCTTTCAAGTCCTCATTCTTTAGGGAGCTTTCTGTAACCACTTTTGCAACTTCTTCAGAACTTTCGGCTTCAGCAGTATCTTCATTATCTTTTTCTGGCTGGGCTTTCATTTGTTCCTTGCGCTCTGCCTTTAGCTTTGCTTGTTGTCGTTGCTTCTCCGCTTCTTCCTCTTTTTTCTTTTTCAAAAATTCAATATTTCGCTTCTGCCATTCTGTCAGTTCAGCAGTTTCATGTTTTTCTTTATCTTTTTGTTTTGCCATCTACTTTCCTTTTACCACTCTGGCAATTTCTGCAGTCAACAAGTCATAGAATTCGTCTTGCGACTTGATTTCAGTTGAATTTGCCATAGCCCCTTCATATTGTTCTTTTTGGGACAATAGCAGAGCGACTTCTCTAGTTAAGTTTTCAAAAGTTAAATCAGGTTCCTGTAACTGTCGAGCATAGCCCTTCTTCTCAAAGTAATCCGCATTTTCCAACTGATCTCCACGACTTGCTTCTTTGCCAAGTGGAACAATCAAGTGCAATTTGTGCATGGCTAACAACTCAAAAATCGTATTTGATCCACCACGCGTGATGACAACATCTGTCATATCCATAAGAGGCTGATAAAGGTCTGTCACATAGTCAACGCGGTACAAATTTTTAGAAAGCGTATTAAGTGACTTATCACCAGAGATATTAATAACGTTGAAATGTTGGACTAATTCAGAAGAATTGCTAATAAAATCATTGAAAACACGCGCGCCAGCTGATCCACCAATAAAAAGGAGAGTTTTTAATTCAGGGTCAAACGCTTCTTTTATCTTATCAATTTGATTTTGATCAAAATCCGATGGACTACCAACTTTAGTAATGGCCCCGATATGTTTCGCTTTTACAAGACCGTGAGCTTGCTCAAAAGTCGTGTACATGGTAGTTGCAAACTTATAGGCAATTTTATTGGCTAATCCCATTGATAAATCTGACTCATGAACAAAAACAGGAACACCAAGTGTTTTTGCAGCAATAACTGGCGGTACCGACACAAAACCTCCTTTGGAAAAGAGGGCTTGAGGACGAATTTTTGCTATGATTACCATAGATTGGAGGATACCAAAACCAACTTTAAAAACATCCAGCATGTTCTGCCATGAGAAATATCGACGTAGCTTACCTGTTGCAATTGAATGGAAAGAAACGTCTAGTCCTAACTTTTCAATTTGTTCATGCTCAATACCGTGTTTATCACCAATATAGTGAACTTCCCAGCCATCTTTGATAAAACGTGGAATCAAAATGAGATTAAGTGTCACATGTCCTACTGTACCGCCACCTGTAAAGACAATCCTTTTCTTTTTAGTAGCCATAGTTACCCTCTCAATGCTTCAAATGTAGCAATAAATTCATCGCCACGCACTTCAAAGTTCTTATACATGTCCCAGCTAGCATTGGCTGGGCTGAGAAGAACAACATCGCCTGCTGTGCTATTTTCAAAAGCCAAACGGGTTGCATCCGCAACGTCTTTAGCTTCTATGTAAGGTACTCCGGCTTTCTCTGCTGCACGAATAACACGCGGAGCTGATTCTCCAAGAATAACCATAGCTTTTAGACCTTGAATATCCGGTACAAGTTCATCAAACTCATTTCCTCGGTCAAGACCGCCGGCAATTAGGGTCACTTTGCTATTGTCAAAACCTGATAATGCTTTTTGAGTAGCCAAGATATTGGTTGATTTTGAGTCGTTGTAAAACTTAACACCATTAACTTTACCAAGAGATTGCAGACGGTGCTTAACTCCTCCAAAGTGAGAGAGGGTTTCTTTGATTACAGTATTTGAAATTCCTGATAACTTAGCAACAGCAATAGTTGCCAGAGCATTCTCAACATTATGTGTCCCAGGAACACCAATTTCATCAGCAGCCATGATAGCTTCTTCTTTAAAGTAGAGAACATTATTATCAAGATAAGCGCCATCTACTTTCTCACTTGTCGAAAATGGAACAACCGTCGCATTAGTTTTTTCTGAGAGTTCTTTTGAGATGTCTTGATTGTAGTTAAGAACAACAAAGTCTTCTGCAGTCATTTTGTTTTGGATATTCCATTTCGCTACAACATATTCTTCAAATGAACCATGATAATCAATGTGAGTTGGCATGAGGTTAGTTATAACTGCAATGTGAGGGCAGAATTGATCAACTCCCATCAATTGAAATGAGGATAATTCCATGACTAGAACATCTTTGTCAGTTGCCGTTTGAACGACTTCTGAAGCTGGAAAACCAATATTACCAGATAAGAGACCCGATTTACCGCTATTATTGAAGACATCCGCAATCATTGTTGTAGTTGTTGTTTTACCATTTGATCCTGTGATACCAATAATTGGAGCATCAGAAACTAGATAAGCTAATTCAACTTCTGTTAAGACTGGAATCCCTTTTTCAAGTGCTTTGGCTACCATTGGGTTATCATAACGAATCCCTGGATTTTTTACCATTAATTCAAAATTTTCATCTAAAAGTTCAATTGGGTGACTGCCGCAAACAACTTTCACGCCCTCTTCAAGTAGAGCTTGTGCAGCTGGATTCTCATCAAAAGGTTTACCATCATTTACAGTTACAATGGCACCTAATTTCACCAACAGACGGGCTGCTGCCTCGCCTGAACGAGCTAAACCAAGTACCAAAACTTTTTTATTTTCAAATTGTTTTATTGATTTCATAACAAGTCCATTTTCTAATTTTCTAGCTTGCTTCTATTGTACATTTATTCACCCCCTTTTTCAAGGTTGGAGCCATTTTGCTGCACTTTCACTTTTTGTAGAGCTTATAATCTTTCTATTTTTGAATGATAGGACAATGCGGTAAGATAATGACTCATATTATGATACATTGTTAAGCCTCCTTGCCAACCTCCAGTTATGCTTTTTTAGCTTACCTTGTCTGATTTTAATTTTTTGAGTACAATAAGAAATTTAAAAACCAGACTATAATCTAGTCTGGCTTCACTACTTATTTTTTTGAGGGTCTATCAGGCATATTGAGAATGTCCCGAATAGCAAAGTAAGCCAAAACAATCATTCCTATCACCACAAAAATTTCAGGTGGAGATTCCATGATTTTTATAAAGCTCATTGCTGCTAAAACCAAGAGAACTGCTACTACTCCTACTAAAACAATAGCATTTAGAGTATTTCTAACCGTTTTAGGTGCCATAAAGAAATAATACAAGGCTAATAAGATGGCTATGATTAAATAAAACATGGCACTCCTTTCTCTTGAATTTTATTAGATACTCTCTGCATGGCCTGATTGCACCACTTTTAAGTATGCTGTTTAAGCATCACCAAGTTTTTTCTTCTTAGCTGCTTTAGCACGTTGGTTCTTATCAAGAATTTGTTTACGCAAGCGGATTGATTCTGGTGTTACTTCCATGTACTCATCATCATTAAGGAATTCAAGTGATTCTTCAAGTGTCAAGATACGTGGTGTTTTGATAACTGCAGTTTGGTCTTTAGTAGCTGAACGAACGTTTGTCATTTGTTTAGCTTTAGTGATGTTAACTGTCAAGTCATTTTCACGTGAGTTTTCACCGATAATCATTCCTTCATAAACTTCAGTACCTGGGTTAACGAAGATTGTACCACGTTCTTCAATTGACATGATTGAATAAGTTGTTGCCTTACCAGTATCGATTGATACAAGGGCACCGCGGTGACGGCCGCCGATTTCAGCATTGATAACTGGCATGTACTGATCAAAGGTATGGTTCATGATACCGTAGCCACGTGTCATAGAAAGGAACTCAGTTGGGTATCCGATAAGACCACGGGCTGGAGCCAAGAAGATAAGACGTGTTTGTCCGTTACCAGTTGCTTGCATATCAAGCATTTCACCTTTACGTTCTGAAAGGGATTGGATAACAGCACCTTGGTATTCTTCTGGTGTATCGATTTGAACACGTTCGAATGGTTCCATTTTCACGCCATCAATTTCTTTGATGATAACTTCTGGACGAGATACTTGGAGCTCATATCCTTCACGACGCATTGTTTCGATAAGGATTGACAAGTGAAGTTCACCACGACCTGAAACAGTCCATTTATCTGGTGAATCAGTTGCTTCAACACGAAGAGATACGTCAGTTTGAAGTTCAGCAAGCAAACGCTCTTCAACTTTACGTGATGTTACGTGTTTCCCTTCACGACCTGCAAATGGTGAATTGTTAGCCAAGAAAGTCATTTGAAGTGTAGGCTCATCAATACGAAGAATTGGTAATGGTTCGATACAATCAGTTGGTGTGATTGTTTCACCAACGAAGATATCTTCCATACCTGAAACAGCGATCAAGTCACCAGCTTTAGCTTCTTGAATTTCTTTACGTTCAAGACCAAAGAAACCGAAAAGTTTTGTAACACGGAAGTTTTTAGTTGTGCCATCAAGTTTTGAAAGTGTAACTTGGTCACCAACTTTAACCGTTCCGCGGAAGACACGCCCGATACCAATACGTCCAACGAAATCATTGTAGTCAAGAAGTGACACTTGGAATTGAAGAGGCTCATCTGAATTATCAACTGGTGCTGGAATATGCTCGATGATTGTATCGAAGATTGGGGCCATTGTGTGTTCTTGATCAGCTGGATCATCTGAAAGTGAAGATGTTCCGTTGATAGCTGATGCATAAACTACTGGGAATTCCAATTGATCATCGTCAGCACCAAGTTCGATGAAAAGTTCAAGAACTTCATCCACAACTTCTTCTGGACGCGCTGAAGGTTTGTCAATTTTATTAACAACTACGATTGGAACTAAGTTTTGTTCCAAAGCTTTTTTCAATACGAAACGTGTTTGTGGCATTGTTCCTTCGTAAGCATCTACGACAAGGACAACCCCATCAACCATTTTCATGATACGTTCTACTTCTCCACCGAAGTCCGCATGACCTGGTGTGTCCATGATATTGATACGAGTACCATTGTAGGCAACCGCAGTATTTTTAGCAAGGATAGTAATCCCACGCTCTTTTTCAATATCGTTCGAGTCCATAGCGCGCTCTTGAAGCTCTTTACGTTCATCAAGTGTATGAGATTGTTTCAAGAGTTCGTCAACAAGGGTTGTTTTACCGTGGTCAACGTGGGCGATGATGGCTACGTTGCGGATATCATTTCTTAAATTTGTCATTGTTTCCTCGTTTATATAAAAATTTGTTTCTAACTTTTGAATTATACCACATTTTTTTGAAAAAGGCAGAGCTGAAACTAGTGTAAATGTTTTCAATGACGAGAAGTTTAAAAAATGGTACAAGACTAGCAACTTGACTGATGCAAATACTTTAATTAAACCCTCTCTTACTAAGAGTTTAATTATTTAAATTGTAAATAACTTCCATTTAAATAGAAAAATTTGCAGAGTATGATTCTCTCTAGAAGATTAATCACCTCTCGTCAACAAGTACACAAAAACTCCTAGCCTTTGCATCAACGATGCTTTCAGAGCTAGGAGTTTTTATCTATTTTACTCAACTTTTGTTTTTTATTTGGTCAAATCAATACGCTTGCCCAACTTATCCATAATAAGGGCACCGATTAAAAGTGAAGCTAATTCGCCAACTGCTGTTGTGAACCATGTGAGCCAGAATGGTGAACCAAAGAAATACAATTCGATAGCAACGGTTACCATTGATGCTGCAAAGAAGAAAGAGAAATAAAAGAATGCTTTGTTAAACAAACCATTAAACAAATAGTCTTTCTTGAAACGGTCAAACAGGATAACACCTAGCGTTACGAAGACCAAGGTTGATCCGCCACCAACGATAACATCCACCAAACCAAAACTGTAGAAATTGGAAATCATACAGCCCAGTGTTAAACCAATGATATACTTACGGTTGTAGAAGGCGGTGAAGTTAAGCATTTCAGACACTCGAAATTGATAAGCACCATAACTTATAGCATTAAGTGGTGGTGTAATTGTCAAAACAATGTAGAGTGCTGCAACTAGTGCAACTTGAACAAAGTCGCGTACAGTAAAATTTTTCATTTAGACTCCTCTTTAGTGATTGTTATCACCTATAATATGCTTGGTCAAAGGGGAATTTATCCTTAAAAGTTTTTCATCCTCTCAAGAATACAAGTACCAAGGGTTGCTCGAAACAACTTTCCTATTATAGCAAAAATATCAACACTTTCCAAGTCAAACTCAAATAAAATCAAAGTCAGATGAGGAAGCGAGACCAAGGCAGTACTAGGGTAGGGCAAGTCGAAACTGACGTCTATCATTTTGATTTTAAAAGAGTATCACAAAAAAATGAACGTTTAGAAAATATCGCTCATTTTTTTGTTTTATGATGTGTATGACTGTGTTGTTTACGATTTTGAATAATCGAAAGGACATCTCCTCGTCGACTTTCTAATTTTCCAAGTTTTAATTCTTGATATGTTGCATTGAAAACAGCACCGAAAATCAAAATGTGTGCAAGGAAAATAAACCAAACCATCAGTACAAAGATGACCACCGAACCAAAGGTTTTCAAGTCAACCATGCGTTCAAAATTTCGCATAATGTAATTGCTAAACATGCTATTTAAAAAGACGATGACTACTGCAGTAAAGATAGTACCTGGCAAAATATAGCGCAGCCTTTTTATACGAACATTTGGCAGAATAAAGTAAAGTACCATCAAACCGCCAACAATGGTAAGTATCGTTACTGGTTGAGCGAGATTCAGGACAATATCTGAAATGGTATCACTCAAATCATAGCGAGCATTGAGAACTTGTAGCGCAGCTTTTGAAAAAGTCGAAAAGAGCAAAACAAAGGTCAAAAGGAAGAGGATTAGGAGGCTAGCCAGAACTCCAACCAAGCGACCAATCACAAAATCCCTATGTTGTGAAACACCATATGCTTTATTAATAGCTTTTTGAAGGGAGGTCAATGATTTAGTCATTGTCCACAGCCCTGTCAATGTAGCCACTCCCAATATCGAACTTGAGGGTTTGGAGAAAATATTTATTGTGATTGCGGATACCGATTTATAGATATTCGAAGGCAGATTTTGCTTCATTAATGCTAGTAAATCTGTAATGTTGATATTAAAGTAGGGAAAGATATTTGCCGCGATAACAATTAAAGGAAAGGCGGTCAATAAGAGGTAATAGGCGACCGCTATGGCAGATAAATCCACCTCCGCACTGCGATAATGTTTGAGGTAGACCTGCAATGGCGGCCATTCTAATTTTTCCCAGAGCTTATCTAGCAGTCGCTTACGATTCATCTTAATATGTTCTTTCTTCTCCTTGGCTGGTCAAGATAACTGGACCATCTTTGGTGATGACAAATTGATGTTCATATTGACAAGAAAGACCACCGTCAAGGGTTTTATGTGCCCAGCCAGTTTTCATGTCTGTATCAATTTCCCATGTTCCTGTGTTAATCATTGGTTCAATAGTAAGAACCATTCCTTCACGAAGACGCAAACCACGTCCGGCTGTACCATAGTTAGGAACCATTGGTTCTTCATGCATTGTTGGACCAACGCCGTGTCCTACTAAATCACGAACGACACCATATCCGCGACTTTCAGCATATTCCTGAATTGCTGCACCAATGTCACCAATACGGTTACCAATGACAGCTTTCTCAATACCAATATACATAGCTTCTTTTGTGACGTCCATAAGGTTTTTAACTTCTTCTGAAACTTCACCAACTGCATAAGCCCAACATGAATCAGCAAGGCCACCTTGGTAAGGTTCTGTATATTTTTTCATCAAAGCAACATTGTTAAAGTCTAATTTTGATACATCAACCACTGATTTATCAAGTGGCTCAGACAAAACCATATCAACTTTTAGCAAATCGCCTTCTTTTAAAATATAATGACGCGGAAAAGCATGCGCTACTTCATCATTCAAACCACAACAAGTTGCATAGGGATAGTCCATAATATGCCCATCCACACCAATTTGCAAAGGGAGAACGTTTGCTTCTTTACAACGACGGCGAACGTATTCTTCAACCTCCCACATGTCAACTCCTGGTTTAATAAGGTCACGTAATCCAATATGAATGCTTGCAAGGAAATCTCCTGCACGATCCATAGCTTCAATTTCACGCGCTGATTTTAAAGTAATCATGTATCTAAATTTCTCCTTCGATGGGCAATGCCCCATTAATTAATTTTTGTTGTCACAATTGCTTTTGCGACAATTTGATTTTCTAAATAGACTTCAAAGTCTAATGTTGAGCTCTTTCGGCTCTCTGTGATGATTTTAGGTTTGATTGTCAGGCAATCATCAATTTGGACAGCCTGTAAAAAGTATATCATCATCTGTTCTATTATGATATTCTTTTGGTTCTTTTTCGTCAAGACACGTAGACAGATTTCCTTAAGAAACTCAGTTAGTACCCCCTGTGCAAGACTCCCTGCCTGATCAATCATAGCTGGTTCCACAATGAATTGAAACTGACCATCTTCTACCCTCAAATTCGACAGCATTTGGTCACTATAAGTATAAAGATTATTGTGCTGGAAGTTTGGCATATTTTCCATAGCTTGTCGACGGGTGATGACACCCACCACTGTCAGATCGTCATTAACAACAGGTAGCATGTTTAAGTCTTCAAAAATCATTTTTTGACTGATATTAGCAAGACTCATATTAGGTTTGGCAATGATGGGATTTACCGTCATGACATCTTTGAGTACAGTGTGTGCTTCGTGTCCGACGACATCACGCATACTGACCAACCCGACCAACTTGTTTTCCCCATCAATGACTGGGAAACGAACATTTTTACTTTGCTTAATCAGATTATGAAAATCTTTTACCGTAGCCACATCTCGTAAAAAACCATAATCAAACAGATTTTGGTAAACTTGATCAACAGTCTTCAAATCTGTTTTAATACGGACATTTGAGAGGGCATGGTTAATCATAGTCGCAACCGTAAAGGTATCATAATGAGTAACCATAACCGGTATTCCTTGACTATCAGCCATTCTAATCACCCGGTTTGACACAGGAAAACCACCTGTCACCAAGATAGCATTATGATTTTCCAAAGCCAATAACTGAATATTTTCACGGTCACCGACAATCAGCAAGCCACCTTTAACCAGATAACGGCTGATATTCTGACGCGTCATGGCTCCGATAGAAAATTTACTGAATTCATGTCCCAAACCAGCTTGACCAGCTAACACCTCAGAATCACTGATACGTGCAATTTCAGCATAAGTAAGCTTATCAATACGCACCTTAGCTTTTTGCTTTACGCGAACAGTACCGCTACGAGGTCGAGTCTCAACAATCCCACGATTCTCAGCTTCCTTAATGGCACGATAGGCCGTCCCATCGCTGACTTTTAAATGATTAGAAATACTACGAACACTGACGCGTTTTCCAACCGCTAAATTTTCCAAATAATTTAAAATTTCCTGATGCTTACTCATAACGATACTCCATGGCTGTCATCTGATAGGCCACATATTCTCTCATTTTTCGGGTATAACGGTCGCTCCCTTTAAATTGGCGCTTCAAGCTATAACCAGACTTCATAGCTACTTTCTGACTTGCCACATTTTCCTTATGGGCAATAATGCTGAGCTGTTTGAAACCAAAAACTTGAAATGCCATAAAAGTGATTGTTTTTAGACATTCTGTCATCAAGCCCTGCTGCCAAAATGAACGATGTAAAAAATATCCAATTTCAGCCGTTTTAGCAGATAAGTCAATATTCTCAAAGCGAATTGAACCAATCATCTTTCCGCTATTCTTATCTTCAATAGCCCAAACACCTAGTGGTTCCTTTAAAAAATAATGCACTAAAAGAAAATCACTTTCCTCCTGACTAGCCTGACTTGGAAAAATATAAGTCAAGTTATCAGGATTAGAAGTTATCTCATAAAAATCATCGCTATCATCAAATGAAAAAGGGCGCAATAACATACGTTCTGTTTCAACTTTAGCATAGCGACCAAAGGCTACCCAAATATCCATAACACTATTATATCACAGAAAAGAGAATTTTATGAAACAGAATTTCAATTCGCCACAACTGTACTACTTTTATATACCTACCATTTACTACTGAATACTTTGAAATAGGGCTCACAGAAAAAAGAGTCAAGTATAATACCTGACTCCTTAAATATGACAGTCTTAGATACGACCTTCTTCTTCCAGTTTACCGAGGAAGAATGGCATTTGGACACGCCACCAATCCCAATCATGTGCAACATCATCACCCCAGAAATCAAACCATCCTGGGATTGATTTCGCTTCAAATGCTTCTTTCAAGCGAATAGTATCCGCAATGTGTGGACCTTCCCAGGCACCTTGACCAACAGCCACGATAAAGCGGTTTTGACGATAGCGATCCAAGAACCATGAATCCCCTTGGTTCCAAAGAAAATCAATTGGGGAATTGTAGTAAACAACGGGATCACCATAATAATCACCAGTAAAGAAACGAGCATCATAAACACCTGAAAGTGCAACTGATACATCAAATAAATCTGGATGGCGAAGAGCAAAATTAACCGTGTGGAAAGCTCCCATTGAACATCCTGTAGCCATCATGCCACCTTGCCAGTTTGATTCATAACGAATAAGAGGTACGAGCTCGTTAACAATGTAGCGATCATATGCCTCGTGAGCAAGCGCCATATCATGACCACTCTTCCACTCGCTCAACCAAGACTCTTTATCATAAGAATCTGGTGTATAAAATTTTACCATACCACGGTCGATAAAGTCTTTACAGGCCTCAATCATACCAAAATCACCATATTCATTTTGGCTACCACCTGAAGATGGAAAAACAATTACTGGCTTACCAGCATGACCGTAAACATTAAAATACATTTCCTGACCAAGCTCGCCTGACCAGTGACTTCTTCTTTCAAATTTCATATCTTATTTTTTTCAAGTTTATCAAGAGACTTCAATCTGCGATAGTAAGAACGAAGTTCCTATCTCTCTTTAAACCTTCCCAACCTTTCTCTAAAATCTTCCTAAATCTGTGACTAGTATCAATGAAAACAAGGCTACTTTAGTCATTTGAATTAGCTTTGATATATCGTCACTATCGGCTTGCCGTACTCCAGCACTGTCTTCGCCTCTGTTCCTTGTCTCAAAGCTAATTCATTGACTATAACAGTCTTTAGTTCTTTGCCTGAGCAAATTGGACTAGTTCACGCATTTCTTCCATAGTTTGCGTGCGTGCTAGGATACCATTTTCACCCATGATTTTAGCAAATACACCAGGTACAGATTGGATAGAAATAATTTTATCTCCAAAATGTTCCCAAACTGCATCAAGGCTATTAACATAATTTTGGTTAGCTTTACGTGAAATATAGACAACATTGTAGGGGCGCAAAATTTCTGCTTCAAAAAGGTTATCTCTAACGATGTTTGCATACTCACGGAAGACATCAAAGTCGTTTGAATAATTCCACATATCAATTGTCAAACCACCTGGCGGACGGCAGTTAACTTCAAGGGCCATGAGTTCTTTAGTCTTTTTAACACGGAAGAATTCAAAGTGGAAGAAACGTTCTTTAACATTGAAGGCCTCAACACAGACTTTACCAAGTTTAACCAATTCATCTGAAATTTCACGAGGAACATAGTAGAACATATCCCCGTCTTTTTCAACAGTATCAAGGACAGCTTCTGAGTATTCAAGACTTGAGTAGAAGACGATGTTTCCTTCATGGTCAGTTAAACCGTCAAAAGTGACAATATCGCCATCAATAAACTCTTCCATGATGTACTCAACACCTTCAGTTTTATATCCAAAGAAGTCTTCGAGCTCTTCTTTAGACTTGATTTTATAAGTATCAGAAGCACCAACACCTGAGTTTGGTTTAATGATTACTGGGAATTTAAGTTTTTTAGCTAATTTACGAGCTTCATCGTCAGAATGGAAAACATCCCCCGCTGCCACTTTCAAGCCATGGTCGCGGAAGATTTCCTTCATTTGACGTTTTGTCTTGATAGAGAGCATGTCTTCATTTTTATAACCAAAGACATTAAAGTCCGTACGTAATTTAGCATCCAACTCCAACCAGTATTCATTGTGTGACTCGATGCGGTCGATACGACCATACTTGTGGGCAAAGTAAGCTACCGCACGATAGACTTGATCGTAATCTTCCATATCATCTACTTTATAGTATTCTGTTAAATTGTTGCGCAAGCCTTCAGATAGTTCATGATATGGTGTATCTGCAATTCCCAATGTGTTAAAACCTGCTTCATGTAAACGAACAGCAAATGTTTCAAAGTTAGCTGGGAAATGCGGTGAAATCATTACAAAATTCATTTTTCTAGACATAATTGTCTCCTCATTCCTTCTATTTCTTACAGTTTAGCATAAAAAACTTCTAATTTCTAGCATAATATTCTGAAAATAATGATTAATTCTGAAAATTTCTTTCTTATTCATGTTTTCTTTATATTTTAAAAGCAGGTAGTTTATGATTACCATTATCCTAAAAATTTGATAAACTAGTTCTATGGAAATATTACGTTTATTAAATCACGTTGCACGTGAAAACACATACTTGTTAATCAAGGATAATGGCATTATTGTCGTGGACCCTGGAAGTGAGGGAGATGCAATTGTAGCTAAAATAAAGGAATTGAATAAACCTGTTGTGGCTATCCTTTTGACACATACACACTACGATCACATCATGAGTTTGGATTTGGTTCGAGCTCGTTTTAACAACCCTCCTGTCTATGTATCAGATAAAGAAGCATCTTGGTTATATACACCTGAGATGAATCTATCTGGTCTATCTCGTCATGATGACATGGATGATGTCATTATGAAACCCGCCGAAGAAGTTTTTCAATATGATGAAGCCTATGATTTAGACGGTTTTCAGTTTAAAGTAGTTAAAACTCCCGGTCATTCTTGGGGTGGAGTTTCATTCATCTTTCCGTCAGAAGAGTTAGTTATCACAGGAGATGCTCTCTTTAGAGAAAGCGTTGGGCGCACAGACCTGCCAACAAGCAATTTTGATGATTTGATTTCTGGTATTCGCGAAAATCTCTTTACTCTGCCAAATCACTATACAGTCTATCCAGGTCATGGTTGGTCAACAACTATTGGCCATGAGAAAAATTTCAATCCATTCTTCCATTAATATGACAAATAAAATGAAAAAAATAGGTCGCTATTTTCTAGCGCTCTGCCTTGCACTGATTCTGATAATTGGAACAGTACTTCACACCAAGACATACCAAGCTAGCGAACAAGCGCAAGCTATTTCCCAAACAGCAAATCAAACAAAAGATTACCTCTATTTCAAAGCCTATGGAGAAAGGAAAGGTAACATCCTCTTTTATCAAGGGGCTCTAGTTGAGGAAAGTAGCTATGCTTCCATAGCTTCCAACCTTTCTCAAGATGGCTACGATGTGTATATCCTAAAAGCTCCATTGAATTTGCCAATCTTGGCTCAGCAAAAAGCTCTCAATATCATTGAAAAAAAGAATCTTGATAATGTTTATCTTGCTGGTCACTCTCTTGGCGGGGTGGTTGCTAGTCTAAATGCTGAAAAATCTTCAAAAATCCAAGGTCTTATCCTTTTGGCAAGCTATCCTTCTGAAAAGACAGACTTATCCTCAGACAAACTGAGAGTACTTTCTATTACTGCTACCAATGACAAAGTATTAAAGTGGCAGAATTATGAGAATGCCAAAAAAAGATTACCTGAATCAACGCAATACCGTTCGATTGAAGGTGGAAATCATGGTGGCTTCGGTGATTATGGACAACAATCACACGACGGCAAAGCTAGTCTAACAAGTCATGAACAAAATCAGGAAATTAGCCAGATAGTGCTCAATTTTCTAAATGGTCAAGCATAAGAATAAAAGAAATCCTAAGTGTTTTGCATCTACTGCAATAACTTAGGATTTTTTTCAACAAAAAAAAAGACCAAAATTTCTATTAACCACAGAAATTTTAGCCTTAAGTTAGTTTAGTATTTAAAATTTCAAATAACGTCTCATTGACAGTACTGATCCAATTGAACCAATAACGACACCAATGACGAGCAGTCCACCAATCATAGCTGGTACAAATACTTTATCTGGATATAATGATAAGCCTTGTACCTCAAGCTGCATGTTAAATTCTGAATATACATAGGTATAGATAATATAAACAAGAGCTGCTGGAACAAGCGAACCTAACAATCCAACCCAAGATCCTTCATAGAAAAATGGTCCGCGGATATAGGAATTTTTCGCTCCAACCAAACGCATGATTTCAATGTCACGTCGACGAGAAATGATGGTGATACGAATAGTATTTGAAATCAAGAAAATCGCCACAAAAATCAACATTGCAGTCCCGATAAGACCCCAAGTTCGAATAATTTTTGCCATTTTGAATAAGTTATCTGAGTCAGAACCACCATAATTGACAGATTCTACACCATCCAATTTTTCAATAGCTTTAGCAGCTTTCTTAACATCACTTGGTGTGTCAGCTTCTACAACGTAAACATCTTGCAAGGGATTTGAATCGCCATCAAATAGCTTCCATTCATCACCCGCAGTTTCTTGCAATTTCGTTAACTGCTCATCTTTGCTTGAAAAGGTAACTGATGAAACACCTTTTAACTCTTCAATAGATTTCTTAACTAGCTGATACTTTTCATTTGGAATCTCTTTACCAGATTCGTCTTTAACAGTTTCCTGATTATCAGTAGAATCGACATCAAGATAAACATTAATACGAATGTTATTTTCAATACCAGTTGCAAGGCGTTCTGTATTTAAAAGAACTGCAGCAAAGATTCCTAGTAGTGTTAAGGTCAATGTCACCGTACTGATTGAAGCAAATGTCATCCAAAAATTACGTTTCAGACTTTTCATTGCTTCCCATTGATGACGGAAAAAATATCTAATCATCGTATCCGTATTCTCCTTTCTCTTCATCTCGGACAATACGCCCATCTTCAATGGCAATAACGCGATGGCGCAAGACATTAACGATTTGACTGTTATGTGTCGCCATTAGGACAGTTGTCCCTTGAAGGTTAATACGTTCCAATAAATGCATGATTTCCCAAGAGTTTTCTGGGTCAAGGTTTCCTGTCGGTTCATCCGCAATAAGTAATTTCGGACTATTGACAATAGCACGCGCAATTGCAACACGTTGCTGTTCACCACCAGATAGTTGATCTGGGAATGAACGCATTTTATGTTTAAGACCAACAAGATCTAGCACTTCTGGTACACGTTTTTTAATATTACGACGTTTTTCACCAATAACTTCCATGGCATAGGCTACATTTTCAAAAACAGTTTTGCGAGGAAGCAATTTATAGTCTTGGAAAACAACACCTACTGAACGGCGTAAAAGCGGAACTTCACGCTTCTTTAGTTTATTCAAATCATACTCACCAACACGCAAGCTACCACTTGAGAGTTTTTCTTCACGATAGAGTAATTTGATAAAAGTAGACTTACCAGCCCCAGAAGGACCAACAAGATAAACAAACTCACCTTGATTAACAGAAACTGTCATATCCCTCAAGGCAGTCGTAGATCGACGATACTTCTTCGTACCATCCTTCATTTCAATTAAAGCCATAATTTATGATGCAAAGGGCGTTTAAATGCGACTGAATTTTAGGAGGACACTCGAAATCTTGATTTCGACAGTGTCCTATCTAAATTCCAAGCATTTAGCCCGTGCTCTAATCCTCTCTTTAGTTTGAAAGAAACACAATAATTCTAACCATGTTTCTTGAGCACAAAAGTTTAAAGCAGCCTTTAGCTCGAGTTCTATTCCTATTCGAACTCTCTGCTCTAATCCTCTCTTTAGTTTGAAAGAAGACCCCAGTCTATGTACTTGAGTTCTTCTTGATGTTTTTTACTAGGTGTGACTTTTGGTCACAATACTAGAATTTTAGTCAATACGCCATTTGAGATAAGCATCGATGAAGCCATCAATATCCCCATCCATGACCTTATCAACTTGGGCTACTTCATAGCTAGTGCGATGATCTTTTACCATTGTATAAGGTGTGAAGACATAAGAACGAATTTGACTTCCCCAAGTGATTTCTTTCTTATCACCTTTGAGAGCATTAACTTCTTCTGCTTTTTTCTCTTGTTCCATTTGGTAGAGCTTAGCCTGCAACATCTTCATAGCGCGGTCACGGTTACCATACTGTGTACGGTCAACAGTGGACGCAACAACAATTCCTGTTGGAATGTGGGTCAAACGCACACCGGTTGACACCTTGTTGACGTTCTGTCCACCGGCACCACCTGAACGGAAGGTGTCCATTTTAATATCATCATCACGGATATCTACTTCAATGGTATCATCCAATTCTGGCATGACCTCAACTGATGTGAATGAGGTATGACGACGTTTAGCTGAGTCAAACGGCGAGATACGCACCAAGCGGTGAACACCCATTTCTGATTTGAGAAGACCGTATGCATTTGGTCCTTCAAAAGAAAGGGTAACAGATTTTATACCTGCTTCATCACCTGCTTGATAATCAAGGGTTTCAACTTTGAAACCTTTGGCATTTCCGTAACGTGTATACATACGGAAAAGCATATCTGCCCAGTCTTGAGCTTCAGTACCACCCGATCCTGGGTGAATTTCCAAAATCGCATTGTTGTGGTCATAAGGTTCTGACAAGAGCAGAGTCATTTCATAACTTGTCATGATCTTATCAAGTTTTTCAAGACTCTCAACCAAGTCATCGTGAACCGATTCATCTTCCTCTAACATTTCCAAATAAAGCTCCGTCTCTTCAGACAGCTCCTGCATGTTATGGAAGGTTTCAAATTTTTGCTTAAGTTCGTTCAATTCTTGCGACGTTTTCTGGGCCGCAATGTTATCATTCCAGAAATCTGGCTCAGTCATTCGGTTTTCGAGAAGAGCAATCTCCTCCTCCAAACGATCTAAGTCAAAGAGACCTCCTGAAGCTAGTCAACTTCTCTTGATTTTCTACTATTTTTTGGCGGATTTCAGCCACTTCCATGAGATTACTCCAATCTTAAAATCTAGTTTCGTCTTATTCTACCACAAAGCCCTTAAATTTGCCATTTTGCGCGTACTAGAGCAAGTTCTTTTTGACTTTCTTCCTCTTTTGGATTAAGGCTGCGCATAAAGTCTAGCATCGTTTCTTCAGGCTTTTTGACAATCTCACCCAGCGCCCAGATAGCTGTCGCTGTATGAATGGGATTGTTATTCTTATCAATGATTTCCATGAGTTTTACCACTGCACTTCTATCATGACTGTTTGCTAGTGCGATAATGGCATTGCGCTGTAAGATATTTTTTCCGCGCCAAGATCCTGCAATCATACCAAACTGTTCCTTGAAGGATTTGTTAGATAATTCAAGAAAAGGAATCAGTTCTGGCTCAGCCAATTCTGGGTCAATGTCTGTAGCCAAAGGATTGTTTATTCCCTTATTGTAAGGACAAGAAATCTGGCAGATATCACAGCCATAGATGACGGTCTTGATTTTCTTGCGGAACTCCATGTCCATCATGCCCTTGTCTTGGGTTTGGAAGGACAGGCAACGTCTTGCATTCATGGTACCATCACCAATCAAACATGAGGTTGGGCAAGCATCTAAACACCTGCGACAGTCCCCGCAATCATAATCAACTGGCTGGTCGGGCTCAATGTCTAAATTGGTAATCAACTCACCCAAGAACATGTAAGAACCAAATTCCTTAGAAATGACCAAACCATTCTTGCCGATAAAGCCGATACCAGCTCGTCTAGCCACTGCCGTGTCAACAAGAGCACCCGTATCAACCATGCCCTTATACTCAAAATTCTCAGTTAATTTTTCAATGCCTTGGGCGAGGCGATTTAGCTTATCTTGCAGGACATGGTGGTAATCAAGTCCCCAAGAATTGGGAGTGATTTTCCCTCTTTTATAATTTGTTTTGGGTGCTTTGACGGGTAATTTATGCGGATAGGCTACAGCGATAGAAATAATGGTTTTAGCGGATTCCAAGGATAATTTTGGATGGATTCTTTCCTCAATAACCTTGTGTTCAAAACCTGTTGTTCTGCCCTCTTCGACTCCTAAGCGCAGCGATTTTTCCAAATAAGAAAAGTCGTCGGCTGTGGTAAAACCAATTTTTGAAATGCCAATTTCTTTGGCAAGTTGCTGAATTTCTGCCTTAATATCCATATTGCTATTTTACGGAAATTTTGTAAAAGCCGCAAGTCATAGTTGTTACAGACTGTGACATTTGGTGTCAAACATGACAAAAGACTGTGAGAAAATCTCCAGTCCTGTCTCTACTTATTTTTTAACGAGCTCAATTACATCATTCAAGTCGTCAACAATCTTATCAGCCTGGGATTGATCGATGCCAAAGATATTATCTTTAATAGCGATTACTTGCATTCCTGATGCTTTACCGGCAGCAATCCCTTTTTCACTATCTTCAATAATGAGAATTTCAGATTTATCGAATCCTAGTTTCTCATAGGCAGTATTGTAGATAGCAGGGTCTGGTTTAGCCTTGACAAAATCACCGCCAGACAAGACCACTGAAAAATAAGAATCTATTCCTGAACTTTCCAGAGCGAGTTCAATATCAGATAATTCTGAATTGGAAGCCAATCCCATGACAATGCCCATATCGGCAAGGTGAGCTAGAACCTGTTTGACTTCTGGAAAAATTAAGTCAGCATAAGGTGCCTTGTGTTGGCGTTTGTAATCAGAGTATTCTGCTCTTAATTCCTTAACATCAAAATCCAGGTGATAACGTTTTAAAAACTTTTTCCAAACTTCTTCTAAGCGTCCACCGATAAACTCCTTAGCATCAATATGTGAGATTGAGATTCCTTTTGTTCCTAAGAAAATCTCGCGGCGTTTCAAATAGAAATTTTCAGTATCAAACAAGACGCCATCCATATCAAAAATAATTGCTTTAACCATTGCTACCTCATTTCTGTTATCAATTGTACCATAAAGCTATGAATGAGTCATTAAGTCCTGATTGCTTACTACTCTGATTTATCAAGCTCTTACAGTAATTTATAAAACATTTTCTCATACTTTTCCTCATCTTTTTGCTAAAATGATGCTATGACTAAACTAACAGTTATGAGTGACTTGCACATTGATCTAAATGGTTTTGGAGATTTTGAGACGGAGACACTCATCCAGACACTTAAAAGCCAAGATACTGCTCACTTGCATTTAGCTGGTGATATTTCCAATCATCATCAGGAAATTTCTCTCCCTTTTCTTGAAAAAATGGCTGAGCATTTTAAGGTGACTTATAATTTTGGAAATCATGATATGTTGGATTTAAAAGAATCCGAGATAAAAGCTCAGGATTTTCAAATCATTCCTTTCGAAAACAAGACACTTCTAGCCTTCCACGGTTGGTATGACTACTCCTTTTATCCAGAAAAATCTGATTTAGACAATCTTAATTTTAAAAATAGATTTTGGTTTGACAGGAGACTTAATCGCGGTTTATCTGATAAGGAGTTGACCCTTCAAACCGCCCAGCAACTGGACAAGACCTTAGCCAGAATTGATAATGATGTCATCGTCAGCATGCATTTTGTTCCCCACAGCCATTTCACCATGACTCATGAGACTTTTAGACCCTTCAATGCTTTTCTAGGGAGCCAAATTTTTCATGATATTTTTCAAAAGCATGGTGTCAATGATGTTGTCTTTGGTCATGCCCATCGTTCATTTGGACAAGTTGATTTAAATGGCATCCGCTATCATTCACGTCCGCTTGGTTATGTACGAGAATGGGATTTGACCATTGATTATGTTCAGAAACATCCTGAGCTCAATCCAACTGGCACTTGGAATTTATCAAAACGCTACAATTTGGTTAAGAAGCTCAGCCATTTTCAAAACTATAAAAAGGAAAATCTAGAAAGAGAATTTCTCAACTCCATGTCTATATTTGACCTTTAGGGCGCTTCGCTAGCGCTTTTTCTTGATTATTTTTTTGTAAGCGTTATACTAAAACTAGAGATGATAGAAAGAAGGTGTGTGTATGGCGATTACAGTTACTCGAAAAACAAGCTGGTTTACAGGTTATCTAGCAATTCCGCTAAGATTGAATAAGAAATATGTAAGAGATATTGACAATAAGGAAACTGTCATTCTTGACTTACCTACAGAGAGTTCTTCACTTAGCATCAATTGGATACATCTTCCAAAAATGATGGTTCAAGATGGCGATCAAATTATGATAAGAAACAGCCGTCTTTGGATTTCTCTCGATATATTCCTTATCATAACAATATTCCCAGTCTTTTTTTGGTCATTGGACAACTTCTCTTCAAGAAATGATCAAATGTTACGCATTGTTTGGTCACTTCTTCTCCTGATATCAACTTTGGTACCCCGCGTCAATCTTGTTAAGACAAATGCTAAAAACTCTTAATTTCAAATAATTAAAAAAATCAGATTCAAACTCGAACCCGATTTTTTTTAATGTATTCGTCAATTTTTAAATGACTACAACTTAATCTTCTGTACCAATAAGATTTTTACCAACAAGAGCTGCAAGAACTCCTCCTACGATTGGCGCAAGAATAAATACCCAAACTTGGCTGAGGGCTTGACCACCAACGAAGATTGCTGGAGCAAGACTACGTGCTGGGTTAACTGAAAGACCAGTTACATTAAGACCAACGAGAATCATAAGAGTCAAAGTCAAACCGATAACAAGACCAGCAATTTTACCGTTACCTTTAGTTGCTGATGTTACAGTTACAATAACCAAGATAAAGATAAATGAAGCGATTGTTTCAAAGATGAAAGCGCCAGCTGCATTTACAGTTGAGAAGCCATTCTCACCAAGGCTAGAAGTATCAAGACCAGCATTTGAAGCCAAGAATAAGACTGTTGCAGAAGCTAGGATGGCACCCACAACTTGAGCTACAATATAAGTCCCAAGATCTTTAGCGTCCAAACGTTTGTTAACAAACATAGCGATTGAAACAGCTGGGTTCAAGTGAGCACCTGATACTGCACCGATTGAATAAGCTGCAGCTACGATTGACAAACCAAAGGCAAGTGCGATTCCAAGATGTCCAACACCTTCCACACCATTACCAAAAACAACAGTCCCTGTACCTACAAAGACAAGAATAAACGTGCCGATTAATTCAGCAAAAAATTTTTTCATGAGATTTTCCACCTTTCCATTCTATTCTAGACTCCTTTAAGAGTGATTGCAAAGATTTTGACTAATATTTTTATTTTTCTCTTATTTTTTTAAAAAAGTCACCAGACACATGGTCCAATGACTTAGTAAATTTAAATCGCTTTTTGGTCCTGCCCCATAGCACGTTGCACCGCTTTGACAATCTCAACAAGGACTAACATTAGGAAACTTCCGATAACCACCACTGCCCATTGACTGACGCTCAAATGAGAAACGTGGAAGAATTGGTTAAATCCTGGAATAACAATTGTTGCCATCAAGATGAGGAAGGCAAGCGGAATTGACCAGTTAAATAGTTTATTATTGAATAGTCCAACTGTAAAGACAGACTGGTAAACTGATTTAACGTTGTAGGCATGCACCAATTGGATAAGACCAAGAGTAGCAAAGGCCATTGTAAGGGCATCCGCATGAATTTCAGCATTTGTAGCATGTTCCGGGTTAAAGATTGCCCAGCCGTAAACACCAAGTACAAGAAGAGTTTGGAAAATACCTTGATAGATAATTGCTCCCATAACACCGCCTGAGAAGAAACTTGATTTACGTCCACGTGGTTTATGAGTCATAACACCAGGTTCTGCAGGTTCAACACCAAGAGCGATAGCTGGAAGTGTATCTGTTACCAGGTTAATCCAAAGAAGGTGAACTGGTTCCAACACATCCCAACCAAAGAGGGTTGCAAAGAAGATAGTGAATACCTCAGCCATGTTAGCTGAAAGAAGGTATTGAATTGATTTTTGGATGTTTGAGAAGACCTTACGCCCTTCTTCAACCGCCACAATAATAGTAGCGAAATTATCATCAGCAAGGACCATGTCAGAAGCACCCTTAGAAACTTCTGTACCAGTGATCCCCATACCAATACCGATATCGGCAGTCTTAAGCGATGGAGCATCATTGACACCATCACCTGTCATGGCAACGACTTTACCTTCATTTTGCCAAGCTTTAACGATACGAACCTTGTGTTCAGGAGAAACACGAGCATAAACTGAATATTGTTTGAAGACTTTTTGGAATTCTTCATCTGACAATTCATTGAGTTCAGCACCTGTAAAGACGTGATCTTCTGTATCACCCTCATCGATAATTCCTAGACGTTTGGCGATGGCTTCCGCGGTGTCCTGATGGTCACCTGTAATCATGATTGGACGAATACCAGCTTCTTTAGCCACTCGAACAGCTTCCGCTGCTTCTGGACGTTCAGGGTCAATCATACCGACAAGACCAGTAAAGATAAGACCATTTTCAACGACTTCTGATTCCAATTCAGGTACTGAACCTTCATACTTGTAAGCCATCATCAGAATACGAAGAGCTTGTTTAGCCATGGCCTTATTAGTCGCTAAAATAGTTTCTTTATCAGTATCTGTAATCTCACGGACACCATCAACATCTTCGATGTGAGTCACACGTTTAAGCAGTTGATCTGGTGCACCTTTAACCGCAACCAAGAATCTACCATCTGCTAATTTATGGATAGTAGACATGAGCTTACGATCTGAGTCAAATGGTAGCTCACCAACACGTGGCTCTGATTTAAGTACTTCTGTGACATCAAAATTATGATCTAGACCATATTGTACAAGAGCTGTTTCTGTTGGATCTCCGATTAGTTTTCCTTTGCGGTCAACTTTAGTATCATTAGCAAAGTTCATGACACGAAGTGCCATATTATCCAAAGCTAAATCATCGTTAGCATCAAGCAGTTGACCTTTGTAGTAGAGTTTCTCAACAGTCATCTGGTTCATTGTCAGAGTACCAGTTTTATCTGAAGCGATGATTTCTGTTGAACCAAGGGTTTCAACTGCTGGCAACTTACGGACAATAGAGTTACGCTTAGCAAGGGTTTGAGTACCTAGGGAAAGCACAACGGTAACGATAGCTGGCAAACCTTCTGGAATAGCCGCAACTGCAAGAGCAACCGCAGTCATGAGACCGTTCAAGGGAGCTTGTCCACGTACAAATACACCCACAGCAAATGTTACTGCAGCAATGATAAGCACTAGGTAAGTCAAGACCTTAGACAATTGGTTAAGATTTTGTTTAAGTGGTGTATCTGTTTCATCAGCGTTAGCCAACATACCGGCAATGTGACCAACCTCAGTATACATACCCGTATTAGTAATAACACCCATACCACGTCCGTATGTGACGTTTGAGTTTTGATAGGCCATATTTACACGGTCCCCGATACCAGCATCTTCAGCTACAACTGCACTGAGGTCTTTTTCAACTGGAACTGACTCACCTGTAAGGGCTGCCTCTTCAATTTTAAGCGAAGCTGCTTCGATTAGTCGCATGTCTGCTGGAACCACGTCACCAGCTTCTAGCATGACAACATCACCTGGAACCAATTCTTTCGAATCAACTTCCTTTACGTGACCATCACGACGCACGCGCGCCAGTGGACTTGACATTGATTTAAGAGCTTCAATAGCTGCTTCTGCTTGTCCTTCTTGATAAACACCAAAAGCTGCATTAAGGACAACTACAACCAAGATGATAATGGCATCAGTTAGACCTTCCATACCTTCAGTGATAACAGACAGAGCTGCCGCTACCAAGAGAATGATAATCATCAAATCCTTGAATTGATCCAAGAATTTTTGGAACATGGTACGTTTTTCACCTTCATCCAATTCATTTGGACCGTAGGTCTCTAAACGTTGCTTAGCTTGATCTGACGACAAGCCTTTTTTAGTGGATTCTAAACTAGCAAAAACAGTTTCAGTGTCTTGCGTGTAGAATGCTTCTTTCTTTTGTTCTTTAGACAAAATGCTTCCTCCTTCTAAAAATGGGGCACAAGTCTCTTTAAAATAGAAAAAGAGACTTGTTTGCTAAAAACAAGTCTCGCTGTTTAAGACAATGCCGGAAATCAATGATTTCGTAATGACGACATTATCACGGAATAATCCGTCTGCTACTCCCTTGGTGTACTGGATAATTATATCAAAATCTCATGATTTTGCAAGAATTATCAATCTTTTTGACCAAGTTTATTTCAAAGAATCACCACTGAATTTCCAATTGATAGTCAGCAAATACTGCCTCTGTTTCAATCTGTTTCAGTTGGTAATTAATACGAACGCGGTTATTTTCAATGTCAAAATGATAAAGATCTGTTTCAGTCATTAAATGTTGCGTACCAATTGGTGTTGGTATTGCAACCAATGCAGGGTTGTCTTTGTGAAAACGCATGATGGATTTTGGAGTTGAATAGCGGGTCATTACTAACTCTTCTACGCCACACTTAATAATGACTTTTTCATTTTCTTCATTCTGATAAACAAGATAAATTTGATCGTTTTTTTCAGTCACTTGAACAGGGTACACTTGCTTGATTAGCTCAGTCTCTCCATCCAGTTGAATCTGATTTTTGATAGTAATATTCATGATTTCTCCTTCAGTAGTCTAGCTCTGCTATTAGCGCCTAATAATGGAAGATCGTAGGAGGGTTGCTCCTGTGTAGATGGCAATGAAGACCACCAAAATTTTAAGGTTATTAATGTCTAAATTACTTAGGAAAAAGGCAGCAGTTAAAACACCAAAGACACCTCCAACTATTATCCCCAAAACACCTGGCCAATTAACACGGTCTGATTTGATAAACTCATTAGATCCCGCTACCATAATCATAGCAGCATCAAGCATCATTACTGGGAGAGCTACCGCTGGATTAATCCCCATAAGTGAGAAGAAAATCAATTCTGGAGCATAATTGCCAAGCCCCATTGTCATAAGCAGCCCAACGATAAAGTCAAAGACCATACCAACCAATAACCAGATACCATAAAGTCCCTTGACATCATCTGAAATGCCTGCGCCTGGATTGGTTATCATCCGATAAACCATGACAAAGGCAGCGATAATCAGAAGGATTCCCAAGATGCGCTGAACTTGACGTGTATTCCAATTCTTAGTGATACGGGCTCCTACAAAAGCTCCTGAGAATGATGATAGGGCCATACAAACCAGTGTTCGAATATCAACTTGCACAATAGTAATAAAGCAGAGTGCCTCTACCATTACTGGAATCACATGAGCCGTTGTTAAAGTCGCGGGAATCTTACGGTCATCGTCGACCAGTTTAGTCACCTTAAAAAGACTGGTCGTAGTCGCAAAAGTTCCAATCCCTAATGTGTCTAATAAATCAGTAACGTAGCCTATCCAGAGACCAGTGAAAAATTTTTCAGTCAGTTTAATCTTATTTTTCTTAGCATGACTTAAAATAGTTGCTAAAATCCAAATTATCAGGCCAACTAAAAGTAGTTGTATCGCGTGTAAAATAAAGTTACTAGTCATTGTTTCATTGTAATGTAAAAATGAAACTTTGTAAAGATTTTTAGTCCAGTATTCATCGCTATTAAGGCATTTTCAAGTCTTTTTGCTATAATGATAATATGAATGAAAAAGTATTCCGTGACCCTGTTCACAATTATATCAACGTAAATCACGAAGTCATCTATGACCTCATCAATAGTAAAGAATTCCAACGTCTGCGTCGCGTTAAACAAGTCCCAACTACTTCTATCACTTTCCATGGAGCTGAACATAGCCGCTTCACACATTGTTTAGGGGTTTATGAAATCGCTCGAAGAGTTACTGATATTTTCGACAACAAGTACGCAGATATCTGGAATCCCGATGAATCACTCTTAACCATGGCTGCCGCACTTCTTCACGATGTCGGACACGGCGCATACTCCCATACTTTTGAACGACTTTTCGATACAGACCATGAGGCCTACACTCAAGAGATAATCACAAGTCCTGAGACTGAAATCAATGCTATTTTAAGACGAGTTTCACCTGATTTTCCTGATAAGGTGGCCAGTGTTATCAACCACACCTATCCTAATAAACAGGTTGTCCAACTCATTTCCAGTCAAATTGACTGTGACCGTATGGACTATTTATTGAGGGATTCTTATTACAGTGGGGTAAGCTATGGTCAATTTGACCTAACACGTATCTTACGCGTTATCCGTCCTGTTAAAGACGGGATTGTATTTAGCGCTAGCGGTATGCACGCAGTCGAGGACTATTTGGTCAGCCGCTATCAAATGTACATGCAGGTTTACTTCCACCCAGCTAGCCGCTCAATGGAGGTCCTTCTGCAAAATCTTCTCAAACGCGCAAAAGTTCTCTACCTAAGCGACAGTGATTACTTTAAACAAACTGCTCCAAACCTTTTACCATTTTTTGAAAATAAGGCAGAGCTTGCTGACTATTTAGCTCTTGATGATGGTGTTATGAATACCTATTTCCAAAGCTGGATGTCCTCTGAGGATGATGTTTTATCTGACTTAGCTAGCAGATTTATCAACCGCAAAATGTTTAAATCTATCACATTTGACAGCCACTCGGAAAAAGAGCTAAATCGTTTGATCGAATTAATTCAATCTATTGGTTTTGATCCAGACTATTATACAGGAATCCATGTTAATTTTGATTTGCCATATGATATTTATCGTCCAGAAAAAACCAATCCACGTACCGAAATTAATATGATTCAAAAAGACGGCAGTATCATTGAGCTCTCCAATCTATCAGCCCTCGTTAAGACTCTTACTGGAACAATCTTTGGTGACAGACGCTTCTATTTCCCTAAAGAAATGCTCATCTCAGATGACCTCTTTTCTTCTGTAAAAGAGTCCTTTATGTCTCATATTTCCAACGAGCATTTTAAACATTAAAAACGATTTACTACTAATCACAAAAAAGCAGGAGCTTATATCTGAAAAGAAGAAGGCTCCTACTTTTGTTAATATCAACTTCTGTTCGACACCTATTGTATTGTCAAATGACTATATATGATTTGAGCGTCGTTCATAATCATAAGATACACAGCTCTCACCCCTACTATTTGCCGCCTTTAGATTTTCTGAAATTCTCTTAAAGTGACACTTTTCAAGTAAAGCAATGGAGGCTATGTTTTCTGATACAACCCTAGCCTGTACAGCCTGCGCTGCTACTTCTCCAAAAGCTAAACCACAGAGCGCATTGACAAGTTCAGTACCAAAACCTTGTCTCCAATAATCCTTGTTCAAAGTATAACCGATTACTACAATTTCAGCATCTTGCAAGGTTATACTAGCATTCCCAATGAGCTTCCCATTTTCTCTTAACTCAATACCAAATCGTCCTAGGGGGTGCGAAAGGTTCCACTTGACCAATGACAATTCACTTTCAGCAAGCGATTGGTGAGGATAATAATCATATTTAAGCACTTCTTGATCGGAAGTGTACTCATGATAATCAGACAAATCTTCTAAAGTCATCGGGCGTAGACGTAAACGTTTTGTGTCTAATATTGGGTGATGCGCTAAAGCTAATATAGCTGAATCTTTCCACTCCATAGGTAACCTCCATTTTTTTCTAGCTTAACATAAGATTATAGCGCTATCAAGCTTTTTGTTTTGACGTCAACAATGACAAAAATAGGGATTTTTAGTAAGATAGTAGTTAGAGAATTTATACATATAATTGGAGAAATAAATGTCTATCAAACTTGTTGCCGTTGATATCGACGGTACATTAATTACAAATGATCGTAAAATTACAACCGAAGTCTTTCATGCTGTCCAAGAAGCTAAGGCACAAGGTGTCAAAGTTGTTATCGCTACTGGTCGTCCCATTGCCGGAGTTCAAAATCTTCTTGAAGAACTCAACTTACGTGAAGCAGGCGATTACGTTATCACATTCAATGGTGGATTAGTCCAAGATACTGCCACAGGACAAGAAATTGTTAAAGAAACAATGACTTATGATGATTATCGTGATATCGAATATCTCAGTCGTAAATTAAATGTCCACATGCATGCTATCACTAAAGAAGGTATTTTTACAGCTAACCGAAATATTGGAAAGTATACCGTTCATGAGTCAACGCTGGTTAATATGCCAATCTTCTACCGTACACCTGAAGAAATGACAGGTAAAGAAATAGTGAAAATGATGATGATTGATGAACCTGAAATTCTCGATGCTGCTATCTCTAAAATTCCGCAGGAATTTCATGACAAATATAACATCGTCAAATCAACACCCTTCTATCTTGAATTCATGAGCAAAGAAACAAGTAAAGGGAATGCCATCATCCACTTAGCTGAGAAAATGGGCTTAGACATGAGCCAAACAATGGCAATTGGCGATGCTGAAAATGACCGTCCAATGCTTGAAGTTGTTGGAAATCCTGTTGTAATGGAAAATGGTGTTCCTGAATTGAAAAAAATCGCCAAATACATTACAAAATCAAATGAAGAAAGCGGCGTTGCTCACGCCCTTAGAGAGTGGGTATTAAAATAATGTACACCTATCAAGTTGGAATTTCATCCCAAGAACATGATACCTTTGTCAAAACTAGCAACCAAACTAACTTACTACAAAGCAGCAATTGGGCAAAAATCAAAGACAATTGGGGCAATGATCGACTAGGATTTTATAAAGACGGCAAACTCCTTGCCGTTGCAAGTGTCCTGATACAACCGCTTCCTCTAGGATTCACCTTGATTTACATCCCAAGAGGACCAATTATGAATTATAATGATAAAGATCTCGTTAACTTTGTCATTAAATCTCTTAAAAAATACGGTAAAACAAAACGTGCACTTTTTATAAAATTTGATCCATCACTCTTCCTAAAACAAACCAATCTTAGTGAAAAGGAAGCAAAATCTGATGATAATTTTGAAACACTATCTATTATCGAGACACTTACTCAGGTAGGAGCTCAATGGGGGGGACGAACAACAGATATTTCTGAAAATATCCAACCGCGTTTCCAAGCCAATATTTACTCAAAAGATTTTGATTTTGATAGCTTACCTAAAAAAACAAAGCAAAGCATTAAACAATCACGCAATAGAGGGGTTGTGGTTGAATTTGGCGGAGCCGAATTTTTACCAGACTTTGCTGAACTAATGAAAAAAACAGAATCTCGCAAAGGCATCCATTTACGAGGACTGGACTATTATCAAAAACTTTTGGCTACCTATCCCGATGACTCTTACGTGACAATGGCATTTTTGAATCTACCAGAACGAATTGCCAAATTGGAAACTCAAAAGGATAAATGCTTAACTGAAAAGGCAAGTTTTACCGAAAAAACACGACAATCAAAAGTCGATAACAACGCTAAAGAGTTAGAACGCTTAGAAGAAGAAATTGCCTTTTTGACTAGCAAGCTGAGCCAAAAGGGTGACAAAGTTCCTCTAGCTGCTACAATTTCCCTTAATTTTGGTAATACCTCCGAAAATATCTATGCTGGTATGGATGATGACTTCAAGCGCTACCTTCCGGCAATTAACGTCTGGTATGAAACAGCAAACCATGCATTTGAAAAAGGAATTGAATGGCAAAATATGGGAGGAGTTGAAAACGACCTATCAGGTGGCCTCTACAACTTCAAATCTAAATTCAACCCAACAATAGAAGAGTTTATCGGAGAATTTAACATTCCTGTCAACCCGATTCTCTACCGATTATCAAATCTCGCCTACAGCATTCGTAAAAAATTAAGGAGCAAGCACTAATGGTTCTCGAAAAATTAACAGCTCAGACTTTTGCAGATTTTTGCAGCCAAGCTAGCTCTAAATCTTTCATGCAAACCTTGGAAATGGCGGAGCTTTTAAGCAAGCGCGGTTGTCATGTTGAGTTCATTGGTCTTAAAGAAGACGAGCAATTACAAGTTGCTTCACTTCTTTATTCAATTCCAATGACTGGCGGACTTCATATGGAAATCAACTGCGGTCCAATTGCACTTGACTCTAAATATCTACCTGCTTTTTACGAAGCTGTAAAAATCTATGCTAAAGAAAACGGCGCCCTTGAACTCATTATTAAGCCCTATGACACTTATCAAGTCTTTGAGAGTAATGGTCAGCCAATAAGCAATCCTAATAATGAGCTTATTAACACTTTTTTAGATTTCGGATTCACTCATGACGGTCTACAAACAGGTTACCCTGGAGGTGAACCAGATTGGCTTTATGTCAAAGATTTGGATGGCCTTGATGAGAATAATTTATTTAAGTCATTTAGCAAAAAAGGGAAACCCCTTGTTAAAAAATCTAAAACTTTTGGTATAAAACTAAAAAAATTAAGTCGAGATGAACTGCCTCTTTTCAAAGAAATTACATCTTCAACTTCTGACCGACGTGATTACGTTGATAAGTCATTGGACTACTATCAAGATTTCTATGACAGCTTTGACGATTCCTGTGAATTCATGGTTGCAAGTTTGAATTTCAAAGATTACTTAGAAAATCTCCAAAAAGATCAGGATAAATTAGGACAACGAATTGATAAATTGAAGCTTGATTTAGAAAAAAATCCAAATTCTGAAAAAAAACAAAATCAAGTCAGAGAACTATCAAGCCAGTTCGATACCTTCACAGTTCGTATGGATGAAGCTAATGAATTTATTTCTAAGTATGGTACAAAAGATGTCATTCTTGCTGGAAGCCTCTTTGTCTATACCCCTCAAGAAGCTGTTTATCTCTTCTCAGGTTCTTATCCTGAATTTAACAAGTTCTATGCTCCTGCCCTCTTACAAGAACATGTCATGCTAGAAGCAATCAAACGTGGGATTAATTTCTACAACTTCCTTGGAATCATGGGAGAATTCGATGGTTCCGATGGCGTACTTCGTTTCAAACAAAACTTCAATGGCTACATCGTTCGCAAAGCTGGAACCTTCCGCTATTATCCTAAACCATTAAAATATAAAGCAATCCAAGGAATCAAAAAGATTCTTGGACGTCAATAACCTTTAAACTCCTCACGTTTGAGGAGTTTTTATTTTGTATTATGCACCATTATACTCAAAACAAGAGGTATCAGTTTCGACTTATCCTCCCCTAGAATATTTACGCCATATATTCTCATCAACTTTTGATATCATTCGAGTATAATAAGTTCAACAAAAAAGCCCTAGCTAAAAGCGAGCCCACTGAAAAAGTCATCAATATGATGGCTTTTTTTGCTATACTAGAGATGAGGTGAGACTATGCTTGATAATCAGTTAACTTTGGATGTCAGTCCTTATTCTAGTTTATATGATATTGTGGTTCCGAAAACCCATTTTTTACGTCAGCTAACTGAACTCTGTGATTTTAGATTTATTTATGATGAATTGGAAAAGAATTATCGTCTTGATTTTGGACGCAAGGCCTATTCGCCTATTATGATGTTCAAGTATCTCTTATTGAAAGACATTTACAAGTTGTCTGATGTGGATGTGGTTGAGCGCTCTTTTTCAGATATGGCCTTTAAATTCTTTCTTGGTCTAGCTCCTGAGGATTCTGTTATTGAACCCTCGTCTTTAACTAAATTTCGTAAACTTCGTATTAAGGATGAAAAATTACTTGATCTATTAATTCATAAGTCTGTTCAAATTGCCATTGAACACAACTTGATTAAAAGTAAACTTCTTATCGTGGATGCCACTCACACCAAATCTCATTATAAACATAAGAAACCCCAAGAGGTCCTTCGGGAGCGCTCAAAAACTCTGCGTAAAACCATTTACCAATATTCTGAAGACATCAAAACAGAATTTCCAACTAAACCTCAGGAAGATAGCCTTGAAGCAGAATTGGCTTATACCGAGGAGCTGATGGCTGTGGTAGAAAAACACGAAGACATTTTGGCTCTGCCCGCAGTCTCACAAAAGTATAATTACCTCAAAGAAGCTGTCGATGACGACTTAGAACACTTGGAAGCCTCAGTTAAAGAAGAAGCTAGAGTTGGACATAAGACAGCGGACAGCTCCTTCTATGGTTATAAGAGTCATGTCGCCATGACAGATGAACGTATTATCACTGCCTGTGTAGTGACTTCAGGTGAACAAAGTGATGGGAAATATCTTCCTAGCTTGTATGAAAAAACAAAAGAAAATGGTGTTGAAGTAGACACTATTATTGGTGATGCCGCTTATTCAGGAAAAGAGAATATTCAATTAGGTCGAAAAGAAAAGATTCATTTGGTCTCAAAACTTAACCCTTCTGTTTCTAAGGGATTTCGTAAAGAAGAAGATGCGTTTGAATATAATAAGGACGCAGGACTCTTTGTCTGTCCAGAAGGGCACATGGCTGTTCGCAAAGCAAGGACAGGCAAGAAAAATCAAAAGAGGAATCAAGTTATCGCTCATTACTTTGATGTTGAAAAATGCAAGATTTGTCCCTCTAAAGAGGGGTGCTACAAAGATGGTGCCAAGTCAAGGACCTATTCAGTAACCATTAAGAGTGACGACCACCTTTTCCAGAAGAGATTTCAGGAAACGCCTCATTTTCAAGAGATGGCAAAACATCGTTACAAAATTGAAGCAAAGAATGCGGAACTCAAACAAAGACATGGCTTTGATGTTGCCAGGGCATCAGGTCTTTTCAACATGGAATTACAAGCGGCCACAACCATCTTCGCGGTCAATATGAAACGAATTATGACCCTAATAAACCAAAAATAAGCAAAAAGAAACGAGGAATCTACTCAAATATCTGAGAGATTCCTCGTTTTATGTTTATATGAAATAATTTAAGCTAACTTTTTCAGTGGTCTCGCTAAAAGCTAGAACCCTTTATTCTAAAGAATTAGTTGAACTTATTTTACGAAGTCCAAAAGTGCAAGGAAGCTATCTGGTTGCAATGAAGCACCACCAACAAGCGCACCGTCAACGTCTGGACAAGCCATGTATTCAGCAACGTTTGATGGGTTTACAGAACCACCGTATTGAACGCGAACTTTGTCAGCAACTTCTTGACCGAAGTCAGCAGCAACAACGTCACGAACAGCTTTACACATGTTTTGTGCGTCTGCTGAAGTAGCTGATTTACCAGTACCGATAGCCCAGATTGGTTCATAAGCGATAACTGATGAAGCAACTTGCTCTGCAGTCAAACCTTTAAGAGCAGCTGATACTTGAGCACCAACGAATTCTACTGCTTTACCTGCTTCGTAAGTTTCAAGTGACTCACCACAACAGATGATTGGAGTCATGCCGTTAGCGAAGATTGCATGAGCTTTTTTGTTGATGTCTTCATCAGTTTCGTGGAAGTAATCACGACGTTCTGAGTGACCGATGATAACATATTCAACACCAAGGTCAGCGATTGTAGCTGGACTGTTTTCACCAGTGAAAGCACCTGCATTTTCAAAGTAGCAGTTTTGTGCTGCAACTTGCAATTCAGTACCTTTAACACCTTTTTTCATTCCTTCAAGGAAGATTGCAGGTGAACCGATGACAGTATCAACAAGTTCGTTTGATGGAATAGCATTTTTAACAGCATCAACAAATTCGCGTGCTTCTGACGCAGTTTTGTTCATTTTCCAGTTACCAGCAATAATTGGTTTACGTGACATTTCACATACCTCTTCTTTTTTTATTTACTGTACTATTTTACCACATTTTGACTTTCATTTAAAGGTAAAGAAGTCTATTTAGTCACTTTTCTAAATATTCTGTTTACAGTTTTCTAATCTTATACTTAATGAAGTTAATAATATACTTTTTATTGTCCTTAACTAGCTATTACTAGTCGCTGGAGTCGATCTAGTTAAATATATCAGATAATCTCATCCAATTCTTTCAGTATAGTTGAATGAATTAGCTTTCAGACAAGAAATGTAAGGCACAGGTAGCTCAAACAGTCAGGGAAGTGACTATTTAAGGTTGAAAATGATAACTGACCTAAGTCAGTTTACAAAAAAGTCTGGGGATAGACTCTTTGAGCTTGGTCTCGAAGAAACTTCTTTCTCTCGACCGAGAGTATGGCTAGCCGATAGTGACGATGTATCAAAGCAAATTCAAATGACTATAAAACCAAAAGAGCCTCCCGAAGGAGGCTCTACAAATAAAGTGTCTGGCTTTAATTGTCTATGGGAACTTAATTAGATTAAGCTTCGATTTCTGAAACGATACCTGAACCAACAGTACGTCCACCTTCACGGATAGAGAAAGTAGTACCTTGTTCAACGGCGATTGGGTGGATCAATTCAACGTCGATAGTAACGTTATCACCAGGCATTACCATTTCGATACCTGCTGGCAATTCGATTGAACCAGTTACGTCAGTTGTACGGAAGTAGAACTGTGGACGGTAGTTGTTGAAGAATGGAGTATGACGTCCACCTTCTTCTTTAGAAAGGATGTAAACTTCACCTTTAAATTTAGTGTGTGGGTTGATTGAACCTGGTTTAGCAATAACTTGACCACGTTCGATTTCGTCACGTTGTACACCACGAAGAAGCACACCAACGTTATCTCCAGCAAGACCTTCGTCAAGTTGTTTACGGAACATTTCAACACCAGTAACAACTGCTTTACGGATTTCTTCTTTGATACCAACGATTTCGATTTCGTCGTTGACACGAACTGTACCACGGTCGATACGTCCTGATGCTACAGTACCACGACCAGTGATTGAGAATACGTCTTCGACTGGAAGCAACAATGGTTTGTCAGTGTCGCGTTCTGGTTCTGGAATGTACTCATCAACAGTGTTCATCAATTCCATAACGATATCTTCGTAGTGAGTGTCACCTTCAAGGGCTTTAAGAGCTGAACCTTGGATAACTGGAAGATCATCACCTGGGAAATCGTATTCTGAAAGAAGGTCACGGATTTCCATTTCAACCAATTCAAGCAATTCTTCATCGTCAACCAAGTCAACTTTGTTCATGAAGACGATAAGGTGTTTAACACCAACTTGGCGTGAAAGAAGGATGTGCTCACGAGTTTGTGGCATTGGTCCGTCAGTTGAAGCTACTACAAGGATAGCACCGTCCATTTGGGCAGCACCAGTGATCATGTTTTTAACGTAGTCCGCGTGTCCTGGAGCGTCGATGTGAGCATAGTGACGTTTTTCAGTTTCATACTCAACGTGTGCAGTATTGATTGTGATACCGCGTTCGCGTTCTTCAGGAGCAGCATCGATAGACGCATAATCTTTAGGTGTGTTTACTGATGAAGGCAAGCGACGTGCCAATACAGTAGTGATAGCTGCTGTCAAAGTAGTTTTACCATGGTCAACGTGTCCGATTGTACCAATGTTAACGTGTGGTTTACTACGATCGTATTTTTCTTTTGCCATTTTAGGAAAAGCCTCCAATAAAATATATTTTATAGATAGACAGTAGGCAATACGGTCTAACTTTACCTTACTATTTTAACAAATTATGACGGAAATGCAAGTATTTTATGCTTTTTTAGTCAATTCTTTATTTATCCAAGACGTGATATGGTTGAATCTGAACACTTTGTCCTATATTAGAGGCATAAATCCAGTCAGCTTTTTGCAATTGAGCAAAGTTTTCAGCACGGCCAGTTAGAATAACACCAGCGAATTTGGCAGTGGCCCCATCAGAGTTTGCTTTCAAATAATTTTCTACCTCTTTTTTTGTATTTAATTCTGTATCTTGTCCTTTACTGTCAGTATAACTATAGCTACTACCGAGATAATCTTTTTCAATGGCCTCCTTCAAGTTTGCTTCAAAGAAAGTGTAACTATTTAAAAGACTAGTCTGCTCGTCTACAGATTCTGGATAATCAGCCTCAATTTGTGACAAGTCGGCATTTCTATTTTTCTTTATCGCTTTTTCAGCTTTCTCTTCCCATTCTTTGGCCTTGCTATAACTATTAGTCTGGTCAGTACTATGTGCCATACCAAAAAGATCTCCTAGTTGAAGCCAAGAAGTGTCATAGTCACTCTTTGTTCCAATCCAATACCAATTTATGGCAATATCATCTGGTATCAGCTCTGCTATTTCCTCAAAAGTATAGGGTTTGTCAAAGGTCACAGCTACTTCTACTGCTTGTCCTGACATTTGACTGAGGAGAGAAATATCTTGGGTAACCTTAGCATGTGACTCCTCATTGTAGTCATAGTTTATATTATAGAACATAGGAACTTTGTAGCCATTTTGGCGAGTATAGAGAGATTTTCCATCATCTCCTCCTGTCAAACTATCTTGATTACTGCCTCCACCAATTCCAGGTCTGAGGGAATAATTAGCCTGATAAGATTCAAACGGAACCTTGATGCCATCAATGTCCTTAAATCTTTGGGAGCGAAATGTCCCTGTAAATTGTGAGGTGGAATCAAATCCCCAACTACTGTAATCAATATTGGGATAGGCAATTTCAGACAAGAGTAAGTATCTATCTTTAATTGCCTCTCCATGGCTAGAGGTTAATTTATCAAGTCCCATATAGCCTAAAACGATAGTCAAGATGGCTAAAACTGTGCTTAATAGCATAGTCTTTATTTGATGTTTTCTCTTGTTTTTCTTTGCGATTTTTTCAAAATCAGTTGAAGTCTTCATAAGTATAACCTTCTTTCTCTAATTGTTTTTTTAGTCTTTGTCGTCCACGCATCAGGTCGATTTTGACCTTGCTAATAGAAATATGTAAAAGCTCTGCTATTTCCTTGACTGATAAGTCTTGAAAATAATGTAAATCAATGACCATACGGTATTTTCTTGGTAGCTTTTGGACGGCATGGTAAAGAGGTAAATAGTCAGGAGTTTCATATTTATTTTGCATATTCTTGAAAAATTCTTTTTGCAAAATATCCAAATACTTCTTATCTCTTCGATAATGGTCTATGTATAGTCTGACGGCAGAGCGATACATCCAAGCCCTCATTTTTTCAAAAGGAAGAATGATTTCAGATTCCAGCATTTTTACCAGAACATCTTGACTGATGTCATTTGCCTCTTCGGGGCTAGCACCCGACTTTCGCAAATAATAGGCAATCTCCTTAGCAAATCCTATCAATTCCTTTTCAAAATCATCCAGTTTGATACTCCTCACCTCCTTCTTCACTTATATAACGATTAATATTGAAATTGGTTACAACTTTTCCTGTATTCTAACAAAAAAAATCCCCAAAATGGAGATTTTTACTGAAAATCATTAAATTTGATGATTTTATTATCATATGATTCTACTTTTGATTGTAACTCTGCTTCTGCCTCACGGAGAATATCATCTCGCTTCTCACTGGCATCGATATTGAGTACAAAACCTACAGCCGCTGAAAGGACTAGCAAACTATTTCCCCCTTGAGATAGGAATGGGAAAGTAACTCCTGTTGATGGAATTAAACCTGAAATACCACCAATATTGACAAAAACCTGCATTAGCATCATTCCGCCAACACCGAGAGCAATCATTGAGTTAAAAGGATCTTTTGATTTTAAACCGACATTCATTATACGAAGAATCAAGAAGAAAACTAAGGCTAGAATTAAACCAGCACCAATTAAGCCAAGTTCTTCGATAACAATAGAAAAGACAAAGTCTGTTTGAGCTTCTGGTAGGTAACCACGTTTTTCGATTGAGTTTCCTAAGCCCATTCCAAACCAGCCACCATTACTCATAGCGTAGTAGGAATTGGCCAACTGATGCCCTGATTCCTGGAGGTCATTAAATGGATTGAAAAAGGCACTGAAGCGTTTTGCAACATATCCAAAAATAGGGATTTTAGCCATCTTTTCAACACCAACAAGCGCAATTGTACCAAGAAGAGCAGTTGATAAGGCTGTAACAGTCGCAAGAATTGCCGAAAACCAGCGATAGGCTACTCCACTCAGACTAAACATGATGAGCCCAGTTAAAACAATGATGGCCGCATTTCCCAAATCAGGTTGGATAGCAACAAGTCCCGTAAATACAAGGAAATACACGCGCCAGTCACGTAAATCACCCCAGTTGCGTGGCCACCATCGTCTTCGAGTTAACGCCTGATAGTCATAAGTAGCAATCATTTTTTGCTTTCTAGCAAAAGTAAAAGCAAGAAACCATACCATAATAATCTTTAAATACTCAGCTGGTTGGAAACTCAACTTCCAAATAACAATCCAACCGTGTGCGCCATTGACAGATTCTGTAAAAAGTCTGGCATAGATTAGCATGAAAATCTCAACTAACATCACTAATGTTAAGACTTTTGAATTTTTCAAGAAATTGAGTTTTAGTTTATAAATAAAAAGAATTACAAGAAGACTGACGACCCAAAAAGCACCTTGGTTGATTACAGATAGAAAGGGGTTAGATCCATATTGTATCAAAGTTGCACTGGTCGTTGAGTAGACCATAATCAATCCTAAAACCGATAAAATTAGGTAGGGCAATAATATTGAGTAATTTAATAAATGCCTCTTATCAATTTTCATTTAATCACCTATCGTTCATTTATAATATTATGTCATTATGAAATAATCAATTCATTATAACATCTTTCAGACTTTAAAAAAAGAAAAAGTCAAAGACCTTCTATCAAATAAAGATTTAAAATAATTATTTTTCAAACTTTATCATTTTTCTTTTTGTGGTGGTGAAGCGCATTTTTGGAAGTGATGTTTTATGTCTGCATTCAAAAACACCTGCCAATCTATATAAGAATGACAAGTGTTTTCCTACTATGAAATAACAAGATTAAGAGTTTCTTACTCGGTACGTAAGGCCTCAACTGGATCTTTTTTAGCTGCTAGACGTGATGGCAAGAGTCCTGCTAGAACAGTTAGAATAATTGAAATAGCAACTAGGAAAACTGCAGCCCAAATTGGTAAGACGGAAATACTTTCAACATCTGTTATCTTTTCAATCACCATATTGATTGGTATATTCAACAAAACAGTAATTAAAATTCCCAAAGCTCCAGAAATGACACCTTCAATGGCTGTTTCAGCAGTAAAAATACGACGGACGTCTTTTTTGGAAGCTCCCATAGCTCTAAGAATACCAATTTCTTTAGTGCGTTCAAGAACTGAAATATAAGTAATAATGGCAATCATGATAGAGGATACAACTAATGAAATAGCAACGAATCCAACCAAAACATAGGTAATCATATTAATCATGGTTGTTACAGATGACAGTACCAAGGCAATATCGTCTGTATATGTGATTACCTTATTTTCTTCATCTGATTCACTGACTTTATCATTATATTTTGCTATCAAATCTTTCAAGTCATCTTTACCTTCAAAACTCGAGGCGTAAAAATCGATACTGCTCGGTTCTTCTTCATCTATCATACCAATCTTAGCAAGATTATCTTCATAAGTGGCATTAGCATTCTCATTATATTGGCTAACATATTCTGCTAATTCTTCAGCAGACATTGAAGCTAAGGCCATCTGTTGCTGAGGCGATAAATTACTAGATGAAAACTCTGTCCCATCGGTCGTAAAATCCTGACCAGTGAAGACATTTTTATTCGGATTAGCTCTCTGTTCCTTTGCGATTTCACTAGCTTCCACTTTTTCAGAAACATATTTTGTCAGTGCTTTTGTATAGCCGATGCCTCCTGTAGAGCCACTATTTGATGTTCCTTCTTTTGGTTTAACAATACCGACAATCTTAATATCTTCCGAACCATTGATCAGATTTGTCATAAAGGTTTTGTCTGAGGATTTATTAACCCAAATACCATTTTCTTGTTTGAAGACATCAGAATTGATGACAAGTTTAAAGCTTTTATCTAGCAAATCCGTATAATCAAACGATTCCTTTTTTGTCTCACTTGCTTTGTCTAAATTATTTAGTTCTGATACATCTTTGAGGCCAAGGCTATAGAGAACAAAGTCGCTGACTTTTAGGTTTTCATCTACCATAAGAATTACTTCATTGTAGTTTTCTGGTAAATACCCTATCACAACTTGGTACTGTGACTCTAGCATTTTCTTACTGTCACTGATTTCTGACCAAACTTGCATATTACTAGCCATGGCTTTTACAGTTCTGTTTTCCGTTTTTAACTTAGATGATAGATTAGATGGGTTGACAGCAGTAATCTCTTTATCTGTGTCCGATGAATAAATCTGTGGTTGCAAGTCATAGTGATATTGAATATCTTTTGTGACTGCTTCATAATCAGATCTGTGTTCGTCAAGATATTTTTTGAATGAAGCTAAATCATTATCTGAGATTTCAGAAGTCAAAATGTTTTTCAAAGTCGTATTAACTCCGACTGTCCCCTTAGGAGCTTTGCTATTGTCCACAGACATCCTAGCCCCAAGTAAGCTGGATAAAGAGTTGGCATTATCTTTCTTTAAGGACAAGGGATAGGCCACAAGCGTATCTTCTTGGACCTTATCAATGTATTGCTGGACTCCGTTTGAGAGGGATAAGATCAAGGCGATTCCTATGATACCTATAGACCCAGCAAAAGCAGTCAAGAATGTGCGCCCTTTTTTAGTCAGTAGATTATTGAAGGAAAGATTGAGTGCAGTCAAAAAATTCATTTTCGTCTTTTTGAATATCACTTCATCTGCTTGTGAAGTCTGACTTTGGTATGGATTGGAATCATCTACGATATGTCCATCTAAAACTCTAATCAACCGTGTTGAGTATTGTTCAGCAAGTTCAGGGTTATGTGTCACCATAATAACCAACCGTTCGCTAGCGATTTCTTTGAGCAAATCCATAATTTGAACAGAGGTTTCTGAATCCAAGGCACCTGTAGGCTCATCAGCCAACAAAATATCTGGATTGTTAACTAAAGCACGCGCAATAGCAATCCTCTGCATTTGTCCGCCAGACATTTGATTTGGTTTTTTATGGGCGTGTTGAGCTAGACCCACTCTCTCCAAAGCATCCAGAGCACGCTGACGGCGCTCTGTTTTTGATACACCAGATAGGGTCATTGCCATTTCAACGTTGCTTAAAGCTGATTGATGGGAAATCAAGTTATAAGATTGAAAAACAAAACCAATAGTGTTGTTTCGATAAGCATCCCAATCTCTATCTTTGAAATCTTTGGTTGATTTACCATTAATCAACAAATCACCGGAAGTGTATTGGTCCAAACCACCAATGATATTAAGCATTGTCGTTTTTCCAGAACCAGATTGTCCAAGAATAGAGACGAATTCGTTTGCTCTGAAATTTAAATTAATATCATCCAAGGCACGCAACTCTACGCCTGCAGTATGGTAAACCTTTGATATATGATGTAGTTCTAGCATAATATCTCCTGTATTTTGATGCATACTATTTTAGACCTTTTTAGATTAAAATTCAAAAACTTACTATTAATATTGCCCCTTTGACAAAAATCTAAGCAAGTGTTTTCATCTTACTTCAATGATAAAAACATATAGGAGCTTGAGTCTATTTCATCAAAAAAACTTGCATCGCTTTCATTTTTATAGTAATATAGATTGGTAAGCGCCGCTATAGTTAAATGGTATAATAGAGCAATGGTAATGCTCAGTTCCGAGTTCAATTCTCGGTGGTGGCAAAGAGAAAAGCTAGTCGATAACGGCTAGCTTTTTGTTTTATCCAAATACATCCCCATACAAAACACTTTAAGAAATAGGAACACATTTTGTATGCAAATTTTTTGAATGCTAAAATAACAGTGAAATAGATAATAATCAAGGTTTACATGATGTATTATGTATTAGAATTAATAAGTTTCGTCTGATATTTAAGTAAAATTGTTAGGTAATTTCAGATGAAAAATAAAGAAAAATTGCAATAGTTTTGCTCTATCCCCAAACTTCGTTTATTAGTTCATTTTTATCTGATATGATATCCGATATAGGAAGAATGTAGGCTTTTTTCATAGGCTGCTGGCTATCCTTAGTTTTGGCGACTCATATATATCAATATTACTTTCTTAAACCTGTTTTTCTTCATAAGAAAGAGGCTAGGCAAAAACGCCTGGCCTCAATATAGTTCCTAGTAAGATCAAAACGCAGTAGCCTAGTGATTTTTAGTTGGTCATTTCATGACTTCTTAAAATCTGCTTGGCTGAGTTCTATCCTACTCTTTTTTATTTCTGTTGAATAATGAGTAGGGTTTTAATTACAATTCTCAGCGACTGCAGTAATCCCTGCAATGCGTCCAAATGTGAAGATGTCAGTCAGTGAGTTACCACCTAAACGGTTACCTGCATGGAGACCACCTGCAACTTCACCTGCTGCATAAAGACCTGGAATAACAGCTCCATTTTCATTGATGACATGAGTTGTTGTATCAATTTTGAGACCACCCATGGTATGGTGAACAGCTGGTTTACGTGGTGTTGCATAGAACGGTGCTACTTCACATTTAAGATCAAATCCACCCTTATCAAATTCAGGATCATATCCTGCATCTACGTAAGAGTTGTAGTTTCTGATGGTTGTGACGAAGGTTTCTGGGTCAACACCGATTTGTTCAGCCAATTCTTCCAAAGTATCGGCACGGTAAAGGGTACCTGCTGCCACTTGTGCATCAATTTTTTCTTGGCTAGTGTTGTAGGCTGTCGCTTTGATCTTATCATCAGCAATAAGGTAGAAGAGGCCACCGTTATCAATTGCTGCTTGAGACAATTTATCACGGCTACCGTACTCATCAACGAAACGTTTACCTTCTTTGTTGACCATGATAAAGTTTGCTGGCGGTACTTGAAGACCAGAGAAGAGTGCACCTGTAACGGGATCTGATACTGGCATCATTTGACTGAATCCCATACCAACAAGGTCTGCACCAACTGATTGACCAAGGATAATACCATCACCAGTTACAGCTGGTGTGTTTGATGTTGCGATGTTATCGTCAATTTCTGTCCAGTAAGTATTGTATTTTTGAAGCATCTTAGTGTTAGCTCCGAAACCACCTGATGCCATAACAACGGCTTTAGCATTTACAGTGATGGTTTGACCGTTACGTCCTTGGGCAATGACACCTCGAACCGCTCCATCTTCAACGATTAGTTCTTTAACTGGTGAATCTGTTAAAATGGTTCCACCATTTTCACGAACATATTTATCAAGTACAGAGATAAAGGCAAATCCCATTGGTTGTACAGGCTTGTGACCGCGACGCCATAGGGCACCAACTGGCATGGTTACTTCATCACGGACAAATTCCACACCAATTTCTTCCAACCAGCGAACTGAGCTAAGAGCTTTTTCAGTCAAGACTTTAACAAGGTCGTAGTTACCGTGAATTTCATTTCCTTGAAGGTCATGACGTTTACCACCAATGTAAGTTTGAATACGATAAAGTAGTGTAGAATCAAAGAGGTAAGTTGGGTCTTCTAAATAGTTGGTAACTTCTACTTTCAAAGCACGGAAATCCTCTAAGTATTCTGGGTCAATGTTGGCTTCATCGGTATTAATCAACTCTTGCAAGTTGTGGGCTTCACCTGGGTTAGCAGCAAAGGTATTTTGCCAAGCTGGATCTGGGGCATTCATTGGGCCACCAGCACGGACTGTGTTACCACCAACTGCTGGGAATTTTTCAACAACGATGACTTTTTTGCCTTCTTGGATAACAGCTGCCGCAGCGGCAAGACCTGCTCCACCACCTCCGACAACAACAACATCAGCGTCATAGGTTTTATCTTCTTTGTCCAAGGCAGAAGGAGCTTTATCACGTTTGCGAAGAACATCAGGATTTCCACCCGCTAATTTAATAGCACGCGCAACTCCATCAAGGACACCGTTTGAAGTGACTGAAGCACCTGAAATAGCATCAACATTGAGGGTCTGACCTTCAATAATTTCAGCAGGAACACGTGTAAACACAATATCTGCAATACCTGAAGACTCTCCAGATGAATCTATGTCGATTTTTTCAATTCTTTCATCTGACAAAGTGACTTCCATGGGAAGTTTACCATTGTGACCTTCAGTGGTAACAGAATAGGTACCTGGTTCAAAACGTACTTCTTCAGGCAGGTTAAGTTGATTAGCTACTTCTACAAAACGAAGGAAACGGAAGAAACATGAATCCAAGAAATCAACTGTTCCTTCATTAACAAGGTTTCCTTCTTCATCAAAGGCACGATGAGCACGACTTAGCAAGAACTCGCTACCTGGCATAACGGTAGCATTAACACCTGGTGCATCCAAAATTTGACGAAGATGCAATTGAGCGCGTGATGATCCTTGTACATCATATGAAGCACCAAGAATCATAGTTGGTTTGCCGTCAAGTGGATGAACGTTGAAAGATAGCCATTCAAGCAAGCTATTGAGACTTGATGGAATAGTGTGGTTGTGTTCAGGTGTTGAGATGATAACACCATCTGCTTCTGTGATTTTTGTGTTAAAGTTTTGGATAACTGCTGTATTCGTTTGGTCGTCTGTTTCATTAAACATTGGAACGTCAGTGATTTCCAAAATTTCGATATCAGCTTTTTTAGCAAAATGTTTTTGCATAAATTGCAAGAGCATGCGGTTATAAGATTTTTTCGCATTAGTACCAACAATAGCAACTAATTTCATGTGATTATTTCCTCCTATTTCAGATTAAGCTTTCAACCATTCTTCCCAGATGAACGATTTCTTACGATTGGTGTCTTCTGGTTTGACCAATTGATTTGTCAGAGTTACAAATTCTACAAACTCTGAGAAATGTTCTTCAAGCTCTGCTACTTTTTCTGGGTTATTTAGGTTAAAGTCATCATCCAAAACTTGTTCTGAATGTCCAAGAAAGAATTCTGTGCCTGGCATAACACGAGCTTTCAACTCTGGTGCGTCTAGAATCTGACGCAAATGTGCCTGCGCACGCGATGTTCCCAAAAGACCAAGCGAAGCGCCAACAATCATAGTTGGTTTGTTGATGAGGGCACGGCTTGTGTAAGCAATCCATTCAAGGGCAGATGCTAATGGGGCTGGAATAGTGTGATCATACTCAGGAGTAGAAATGATAACACCATCTGCTGCCAAGATTTTTTCAGAAAAAGTCGCAACAGCTTGAGGTGCTGTTTTGTCTTCTGGTTCATTAAATGCTGGCAAATCTTTGATTTCTAGCACTTCGATTTCAGCCTTCTGCGCAAAATGTTTTTGCATGAATTTCAATAATTTACGATTTGTTGAACGGTCAGAATTGGTTCCAACGATAGCAACTAATTTCATTATGTTACCTCTTTCACAATTTATTGTTTGTGTCGATTATAACATAACTTATGTTTTTTTGAAAGCGTTTTTTGTAAAAAATAAACAATTTATTAAAAAGATAAAAACGTTTACAAAATATGTTGACATCGACTTAAAATTTTGTTACGATTCAATTGTGAATAAAATAACAATTTATCTCTAGGGAGGAGTTTTCTATGGAAACCAAACTCAATCGCTGGCTTGTTATAGCCGCTTCTACCGCTATTTTGCTCTGTACTGGAGCTGTCTATGCTTTTAGTGTTTTTGCAGCACCATTAAGCGCTCAAACAGGCTGGACAATGCCTCAAATCATGATGGCATTCACAATTAATTCTGCCATTGGCCCAATTCCGATGATTCTTGGAGGTTACCTCGTTGACAAAGGATATGTTAAATGGACAATCGCAATTGGTGCTTTCTTATTTGCACTAGGATTTTTCTTGACAGGATTCGTTACTAGTCCAGCTATGCTCTACATTACTTATGGGTTGTTAGCTGGTTTGGGACAAGGTTTCGCCTATTCAGGTGCATTATCTAATACGCTCCGCCTTTTCCCAGATAAACGTGGGCTTGCTTCGGGTATTCTTACTGGTGGAATGGGCTTCGCTGCCGTTATTGCATCACCTATCGCTTCAAGTCTCATTCAAAGCCACGATGCCAAATACGCCTTTAAAATGATTGGGCTTGTTTATCTTGTAGTGGTCATTCTTGCAAGTTTCTTTATCAAACCTGCTCCAGCTGGTTACAAACCTGAAGGCTGGAATCCACCAGCACAATCAGGAGCTGGTAAGGTCAACAAAACTTGGACTGATATGCTCAAGACACCTGTCTTCTACGTTGTAATTTCAATGTTCTTTGTGGGAGCTTTCTCTGGTCTTATGATTGCTTCTCAGGCGTCACCAATTGGTCAAACAATGTTTGGCTTATCAGCTGGAACTGCCGCCCTTTACGTTTCACTTTACTCAATCGCTAATTCTAGCGGTCGCTTGATTTGGGGATCTGTATCTGATAAAATCGGTCGCAGCAAAACTCTTCTTATCATCTATTCAGTGGTAGCAGCTGCTCTATTCGTTTTAACAGTGATACCTGGACAAATCGGATTTACTATCGGAATTATCGGACTTGGTATTTGTTTCGGTGGTGTCATGGGTGTTTTCCCATCAATCGTCATGGAAAACTATGGTCCAGCTAACCAAGGTGTAAACTACGGTATTGTCTTCACAGGTTATTCACTTGCTGCCTTCTTTGCTCCACGTGTTGCGGTTCAAATGGCTGGCGCAAATAACGGGAATTACTCTCAGGCATTCTATGTTGCCATTGTACTCGCTCTTGTTGGATTAGCTCTTAACATCCTTTATATGAAAATTTCTGCAAAGAAAAATGCTTAATTAAAAACAACATTTGACTTGTTTATAAAGTCCAGTCATTGTTACAAAAAACTCTTGGGGCGCCCCAAGAGTTTTTTCTTACCTATGAACTTGCTTTGTATTAACCTAGTCAATAGCAACATAACGTTTTGCACCGCTATAAGAGGTGTAAACCAACCATTGATGTCCATCAGAATTGATAACACTAGTGTAGTTTACTTTATCTCCTTTTGGATAATATGTGATAACTGGACTAGCATTTTTGGGTTCTGCCTTAATCGGAGAATCCTTAACAAATGTATAAGTACCTTGAGCTGGTAATTGGCTGGTTGATTGATTTGTAGTCGCTGTCTTACCATAATCGCCACCTTCGAAACCATAGTATTCTTCCAATGTTAAACCGGAATCATGAACTTCTTTGGCTTCTTTTCCAATATAGCGAACATGCCATTCTTCAGTCATATAACCTGTAACTGATTCTTTTCCAGGCAAATAACGCACGACAAATCCATAATTATGAGCATTGTCTTTCAACCATTTTGTTGCAGCACTGTCTTGCAATAAATTACCTGTTTTATCAGTTAAATCATAGGCTAATCCAGTTTGGTGTTCACTATAACCCGCTCTTGCAGAATAGCGATCTGCAGCAGCTTGTCCATCACGATTAGCATAGCTTTGATACAAACTTTGTTGAGTACTGTAGCTTCTAAAGCCACTATAACCATAGCCAACATTGTAGCCTTTATTAATCATATCATTTCTAAGTTTCACAAAGGCTTCTTTAGCTGCAGTATTTTCACCTGGATTATAGTTAGATGCTAAAGGATATTTTTTGTTAGCAATAATAATTTCATCATATTTTCCTTGAATGCTGTAATATGAACCATTATACATGACATCATTTTTATCCGCTTCAGTCGGTTGTGGAACTGTTGTGCGAGCAGTTGCCACACCTTTCATTGAACCATCGTTTTGAACATAGTAGAGATGCACATTGTATTCACCACGATTATTTTTGTGATTTGCAACTCTTACAGTCACTTTGTAATCACCATTGCTTTGTTTCGTAGCATCGTACCATTTAATGTCATCTTGACCGTTTTGCGTTGACCATACGGGAACTTTTACTGCCTTAATGCCGTTAGGGTTTGCCACATTGGTGATATTGACTTCAAAGCCTTTGCTGTCTGTATTTACAACTTTGATGCTTCCTGTTAGAACATCTTGTTTTGGTGTATCTGGTTTTGCTGTTGTTGATAATTTATCTAAAACAACATAGCGACGAGCACCACTATATGAAAGGTAGCTGATCCATTGGTAGCCATCAGCTTCTAGCACCTTGTCATAGTTTACTGAATCTCCATTTTTAAAGGTAAAGTCTGTTTTGGCTGAAATTTTTGGTTCCTTCTTAACTTCCCTCTCACTAGTAAACTTGTAAGTACCTTGTGGCTCCAGTTTTGTCACTTCCTCAGTCTTTTCGGAAGCATACCAGCCGATACCTTCATATTTCCAGCCAATTTTAGAAAGATGATTGCTTTCACCTTTACTTAGAGTGTAATGGTGAGAACCAGCTTTTTTTTCATTTGGATTGTAGAGACGGTAAACTGGCTTATCTCCTCCAGAATACCAAGCAACACCCTCATAGTTCCAGCCAATTTTCTTGAGATAGTCACTTTCACCTTTATTAAGTGTATAATGATGATCCCCATTATTTGGATTATAAAGACGATAAACCTTATCTCCATTTGTTGGTGCATACCAACCAATTCCTTCAGCTTTCCAACCAATTTTGCTAAGGAAATTATTTTCACCTAGGCTAGCAGTGTAGTGATGTTCACCAGAGTTTGGATTATAGAGACGATAGATGGCTTGAGTCTGAACTTTTTCTGTTGTTGTTGATAATACAGCTTCTGCTTCATCTTCCTTATCAACTTCTGTTGAAACATTTGCTTCCTTAGATTCTTTTTTTTCTTCCGTCTCACCATTTTCAGTTGAAGTTGTTTCTTTGATTACTTCTTGATCCACCTTGTCCGCTTCATCACCTTCTTTGACTTCGGAAGCCTCATTTACAGGACTTTCATCCTTGGATTCTGAAGGAGATGTTTCAGATACTTGATTCTCAGATGTAGACACTTGAGACTGATTTTCATTTGTTTGATTATCAAGAGTAACTTCTTCTGATTCAACAGCGTCAGTCGCCACCTCAGAACTATCTTCTGGTGTTTCTTGAAGCATAGCTTCTGTAGCTTGGTTATTTTCAAGAACGCTAGATTCTGCTTGAACAGTAACAAGCTCAGTAGTATCAGAAACTGTTACCGAACCAGTTTGTTCATCAGCTGAAACTGCTTGTGCTCCCAAGAGCATTGAAACACCTAATAATACTGATGCAGCACCAAAAGAATACTTGCGAATTGAAAAACGTTGTTTTTCATGACTAAAAAGGTTCTTTTTCATTTTTAACTCCTGCTTTCTAACCGTTTTCATCGTTATTATAGACCATTTAAAAAATTAAGTCAAAATAAAAATGTAATATTTGTAACAAAAACTTAATATCACTTTGTTTAAATAATCTTAACACTATTAGTTTAGCTAATTATTCTATAGATGAACATGACATTAATGTCATGTTGAGAAATCCATCTTTTAAAATACTAATTTTAAAAAAATGGATGATAATCAGCATTAATATCTTGCCCTGTAACAATTCTGTCTACAGATGTTGTTCCTCCAATATGTGGATTTTCTTCGCCAGCAGGAATTAGAATAAAGGCCGCACTATCAGTGGTAGAATTAGGATTGTATAGTACCATAATAGATATTTCCATCTACATTATTTGAAGATAGAGCGTAAACTTTTCCTGAAATATTATTAGTTACCATTTCTCTTTTTTTCATTTCAAATTCCTTTCTTTTTATTTTATGATACAATAAAAACATACTCACATAATATTTTGTAGCTTTTAGTAACATTTTTTGAGGAGATTGGCTCTATGCGTTGGGATTATGGTAAAGTGTATCAAGAAATCAGAAAATCAAAAGGATTAACTCAAGAAGATGTCTGTCAAGACTTTTTAGCACGCTCAACTTTGGCCCGCATTGAGAGTGGAAATACAATCCCAAAATTTGATACCATGGTATTCTTACTACATCAGATTGATATGAGTTTGGAGGAATTTGAATACATATGCAACCTCTATCACCCTAGCCCTAGGCAAGAAATTATCAACGCTATCTATAGTCAGCATGATTTGGTAGGAACAAAAGAAATTGAAATTCTTCAAAAAAAATGTCAAGATTATTTAAAGACATATCATGACATTCCAATTGAACATATCTTGGATATTCTAAACGTTGTTATATCGCTTCGAAGAAATGGCCTTCACAATCAGAATGATGATTTTCAAAAAAATACTCAAAAAATTTGGTCCTATTTAGAAAAACAAAATACTTGGTATGAAAATGACTTGCGACTTTTGAGGACAATTATCTATTATTTCCCAATAGAAACTATCAAAGAAATTACCCCAAAAATCTTAGATAGTTTAGCTAAGTATAAAGATTTTCAAAATATCAAGTCCTGTCAACTTTCATTTCTCACTTGTCTTTCAACTATTTACCTCTACAATAATCTTCTAGAAGATTGTGAGAAGATGTCATCAATGATGTTACAGTTGTCTCTTGAACTTAAACAATACGACTCCTTAGCTCTTTCACAAGTTCGTCTTGGCATCTGTCGTAAGGATGATGATTTGATTAAGAAGGGACTAGAACTTTTAAGGCTGACAGAGGAAACTGCTCTCTTAAAGACTATAGAAGAAGAAATCAAAAAATTCCGTTGAGAACTCAGCGGAATTTTTTACACACTTATTAAAAAATCTAACCTTTCATTTAAAAGCATATCACGCGCAGGGTCTTATCATCCTTGGGTGTGTTTTTATTGTCTTAACTCCACTTCATTCCCTACATACACCTCTATAATCTTTCATTACTTACTAGTGAAATAGTATGGTTAGAAACATTCCTTTCAATGCTTGACTCAGTTTGAATAACCGAGTAAAGATATCAATCCTAGAAATAATACCCGCTGATTAATAGATAATTGATTCAAGCTAAATCCTTATATTACTTTTACAATAGGTGTTGCAAATAGTAAAAAAGACCAGCCTCACTTATACAACACTTGTCAGATAAGCTAGACTGAGTCTTCTAAAAATATAACTATATCATTATTCACAAAGCACTATTTTTTCACTAACTTCACAACCGCCTCGGTCCTTGCGGTGTGCGGAAGTTTCCAGTGGACATTTTCTGCCTGAGCTTAAATCAAGACAAACAAGAATTACTTGCGGATTAACTTCACAACCGCCTCAGTCCTTGGTGTCCGTGGACTGAGGAGACAATTTTTCATCATTGTTTGTATCATTACTACACAATTCTGACAAAGCATTTTCAGATTTTTTCGACTCATTTTTACGCTTATCTTTGAAATTTTTAGAATTCAAAGAAGTCTCATCTCCAGATTTATAAATAAAAGTAATCTTTGCTGGATCAACAACTCCATCATCAGATATACCTCCAATAATCACTTTCTCTACTAAACTTTCAAAGATTGCACGATCAAACTCGCTAATTAGTTGCTTAGATTTCAACAATTTTCTAAATGATTTTAAACGTTCTTTAACACCTGAATCTGTACGTAGCCTAACCTCAAGATTTACTTTTGAAGCTGATAGTTTTTCTTTATCCTTTATAATAGCATGGAATTTTTCATCATACAAGTCATCACTGATCCTGCCATCAAGTTTCATTTGGATGATATCTCTTTCTTGCTGCTTCAGCTTTATTAACTTCTTCTCAATACTTTGTAGCTCTAATTCTAGTAAATTATCACTAATTTCCTCTTCAACTGTTTGTAAAAATAGATCAATAATTTTATCGTTGTTTTGATAAAGCAATCTGAAACTTTCTAAAAAAGCTTTCTCAATAGCGGACTCACTAATCCCCTTACTATGCTGACAATGACGTTTACCTTTTTTTATTGCAACTTGACAATGCCAAATAACCTTATGGTAAATCGTTCCACTATGCCAAGAACGTCTTGATAACACAGACTGACAAAATCCGCATTCTAGCATGCTACTGAACGCATACATTCTAGAAAAACGTTGTCGTTTTCCAGAAGTCGAACCAATTCTACCACGTCTCCCTGACCGGCGTAATCTGATTTCTTGTGCTTGGTTGAACTCTTCTTCTGTCACAATCGGTTCATGATTCCCTTTTATGTAATATTGGTCCTCTTCGCCATAATTATCTAGACGTCGTTTGCTAATTGGATCTACTGTAAAGGTTTTTCCTTGTAAAACATCTCCTTTGTACTTCTCATTCTTTATTACTCCCAGGATAGTCGTCTCGGCCCAAGATTTATTTCCCCGTGGGGAAGTCACTCCCATCTCCTCCAATTCACGGGCGATGACACGCCCCCCGATTCCCTCTAAGTACCTATCGAATATATAGCGAACAATCTTTGCTTCTTCTTGATTAACTGTAATTTGACGAGTTTCCCAGTCAAAATCATACCCTAAGCAACGGGGACCACCAACAAGTTCTCCTCGTTGCATCTTCATTTTTAGCCCCTTTTTAACATGTGCTGATATATTTTCAACCTCTTGCTGAGCTACGGAACTTAAGATAGTCAACAATAGCTCCCCATCCATAGTTAAAGTGTCAATGTTCTCTTCCTCAAAGTAAACTCCAATCTGTTTATCTTTTAGCATACGAACGTACTTAAGAGTGTCAAGTGTATTTCTAGCAAACCTTGCAATAGCCTTGGTAACAATATAATCAATTTCACCATTTAAACAATCGGTTATCAATCTTTGAAAGTCTTGACGTTTGCCAACTTGAGTGCCTGTAATACCTTCATCAGCATAAATATCAACAAGTTGCCAATCTGAACGTTGCGATATATACTCTTTGTAATGTTTCACTTGTGATTCATAACTATTTTTCTGATCTTCACTATCAGTGCTAACCCTGCAATAAGCTGCGACTCTCTTTTGAGAAATTTCTATTTTCCCATGATTACGCCGAACATTTTCCTGAGCTCTGATTACTTCGATTTGTTTTACCATATCTCCAAATCCTTTCTACAAAATAGGTAACTCATTGAAAATATTTTACCGCGTTCAACTACTTATGTCCGCTATTTTGTGTTCCCTAATTAGTATTTTTGTATTTCCTTTCTAGTTTAGCTTTAATATTTTGATACTCCACTTGGGTAACTAAATTTTTATGAAATAGAAGTTCTAAAAGAGACCTTTGCATTTGATATTCCAATATATCTTGTTCCATATAAATACCTCAAAAATTCATTCCTCCGTGGGTATGATTGGTTAAATCATTCATGGGCATTTCACCCGCTGTCCTTTTACGATGGCAGCCTGAACGGTCAGAAGTATCATTGTCCTTATTTGTGGTCATGGCAGATAGAGAACCACTCTATTTTATAGCTAATAATTTTCGCTCCTATCACGGCGTATCTCACTAAATTGCTCGACAAATAAGAAAGTCCCACCTCGGTTTATTCAATTGTCAATGAACAAATCAAGGAGAGACTATTTTTTATTATGAAGGCGATACGGATAATCTGTTAGACCAAGTAAATAATCTGTACTAACACGATAGAGAATAGATAGTTTGATTAAATAATCAATAGATAATTGTCTTTTCCCATTTTCAATCTTTGAATAAGCTGATTGACTACAGGATAAATACTTTGCAAGATACTCTTGAGAAAAATCAAAATCCTCTCTTAAATCCTTGACTCGCCTACACATTCGTTCACTCCTAAAGCCATTATAGTCAAGTTTTGAACGAATTCTATAATTTATGCCAAATTGGCATAAATTATACGATAAAAATTTTAGTATTAGACTGAAATACTATTCTGGCGGGAAGTACCCTATTTGCTCAGCAATATGAACAGCTTCTTGCCTATTGGTAACCCCTAGTTTTGAAAAAATATTCGAAAGATGGTTTGAAACTGTTCTTTTGCTTACAAAAGTCTGTTTGCAAATATCATCTATAGTTAGCCCATTCTTTATTAGTGATAATATCTCTACTTCACGGGGGGTTAATAAATCTATAATAACTTCATCAGAGAATATACTCTCACCATTATAGATTTTAACTAATTTTTGAATTAAATCATCTGGATCAATACTTTTATCTAAAAAAGCAGAGGCTCCCATTAATTTTGCACGATATTCGTACATTTTTTTACTGTATCCGGTTAAGATAACAATTTTAGCAATACAACCATTTTCAATAATGTTTTGAGCTAACGATAGACCATCTTCTTGGTATAGACTAGTCAAATTAATGTCAATTAGAACAATATCGTAGTCATCGTAATTAATATCGAACATCGTTGAAAAATCATCGACTAGCTGTACTAATTTTATACTTTCTGATAACTCTAAAATCATTTTGATACTCTGGCTAAAGAGTTTATGATCATCAATTAACAAAATTTTCATAACATAACTCCTTATCAATTGGTAATGTAATCGTTACTCGAAAAGTAAGTTCCTTTTCTAAAATATCTATTTTACCACCTAAAACATTAAGTTTATTGGTGATATTTTTTAAACCATAGCCAAGAGAGTGTTCTGTTGGAAGAGATTCATTTTCAGAAACTAATAATATGCAGTCATCTTTCACTTCAATCAATAATGAAATTTTTTCACCCTTAGAGTATTTAACTGCGTTGGTAATTAATTCCTCTACAAAACGATATATGATTTTATTATATGGTGACATTAAAGAAAAATTCGGAGGAAAATTGGCTACTACTATACAATCTTTGTTATATCTTTGTATTATTCTATCGATAAGTAATTGACATTCCTTATCTAAAAGTTCATCAGTCTCACTCATAGGCTGATAGTAATCCATCCGTTCTCTTATACGTTGAACCAATTCTTCCGTTACAAGATTAATTTGCTTTCCAAATATCTTATTCTCACTATAACTATTAAAATTCTTAATAGCCATAACATTTTGTAAAATTTCATTATGTAAAAACTCTGAGAATTGCTGTTCAATATCCTCATTAGAAAGTAGATTTCGCACCATTTTATTTCGCTTTAAAAATAGTACTTCCAGATAATCTTTTGAGCCTGTCATATCTAAAGATTTAAAAAGTCTAATTAATTCTTCTGTACAAACTCCAAAGATAAGTAACACTATATTTAATATTAAAAAACTATTATTTAAATTTTGTCTAAAAATAATAAAAGAACTTATTAGTACTCCTCCAATTACAATAAAAAGCCGTAAAAAAGCTTTTAAATACGATAACCTTAATTCATGAATTTTTTTCTGAAAAGAATAAAAAATAGTTTTTAAATGTAGGTAAGCTAATATTGAGATAACCTCAATATACCAAACAATATTTAAAATCCCAGAACCTGTTGTATTGACGTATGAAATGATATACGAAAAGGGGATAACTATAGCAAGTACAACTAGATTCTGTCTTTGATATTTGAGTACATTTTTCAGTTCTGTACGATATAAAAAGAGTAAAATCAAAGGAACAAATGTAAGAAAAAAAGAAGTAAATAGGGATAAAAAAATAAATAGTGGAGCACTAAAAAAGTAAATAAAAACTGTTATTACTGTTAATCCTAAGGATACACTTAATAATTCTTCTCCAATTCGCTCCCCTAGCAAGATAATTGAAATAGAACTATATACTAGCAAAAATGAACTTAGCGGATTAAGTATATCTAAAAAATGGAAAAGTGTATTACTTACCTCTTGATTGATAATTGATTGCCAGCTTATCAAAAACATCAGGGTAATTAACCATAACTTCAATTCCGGATTCTTAAAAGTCACAAAATGGCAAAGATAGCTAAAAAGAATTAGTAAAAAAACCATTATTAAAACAAGATTCTTACCAAATCCAATGGAATAGTTAATTGGAACCTTATAGTAGATATATACCATCAAAATAAAATGGTTGAGTAAGGTTAACTGCCAAAGTAATATTGAATTTTTTGAAAGTGCCGTGACAAGTTTTTTCATCATAAATAGCTCACTTATATATTTTTTTTAATTATAACATAAAACCAGAATCCACTAAAACGTAATTCTGGTTTTAGACATTTAGATAACTAGTTAACATCAACTATCTGCCAACTCACAATATAAGTAACGACTGAATAAGTAACAAAAAGTAACACTGCAACACTCAGATATTTTATATCTATTATCACTGTTGTATTAGCAAAATTTTCAAAGTATCCAAGTAGTGCCTTACTAAGTGAAATAGATAGAGGAATTGCAACTAGTAATGGAACAATGAAATAGCTCATTATTTGTTGAATGAGAATGACTTTATTTTGTTCCTTCTTATTACCTAATAGGTACAAAATATGATAATCTCTCACACTATCAAGAGCACTTGTAGAAGTTTGTAAAGATAAGATACTCAATGAAATAATAATAAAGATAGCACTAACAAATAGCATAACCAAAACAATAACTCCCATCACACCAATGTATAACTCTGATGCTCTAACCTTGGTCTGATAAACAAAGTCAGAGTTATCACCGTTTTGGTCTGTGAAGTAATACTGCTCAACCCACTTATTTAAGAAAGTTTCAATTTTTCTCTTATCTGTTCTTTCCTTATATAATCCAATATAGTGACGACTTTGAACTTTCAACGTCGTTGCAACCTTATCAGGTACAATCAAAGTTCCCCTATCATTATTTTCGACAGTTGTAACAAAATAAACGTTATTTAAGGGGTTAATGGAGGCTGGTTTTAATTTGGTATTCCCAATAGTTACTGCTCTTTTAGATTCTAAGAATTCCTTCACCTGTGATATTGTCCCCTTATAATTTGAATTGACTAAAAACTCATCATCTTCTAGTGAAACCCCATTCTTCCCCTGCATTCTCATCAATTTATTATAATCAGAAATACTCAATATCTTTACAAAGGAATCCCCAAGACCAGCATCTAAGCTCCATAAGTGATTCGTGTCAATGATATCTTTATAAGTCAATGCGCTAACATAAATTGGATATTCAAATTCTTTATCAATAACAGATGCATCAAAGCCATCCTTTTTTAGCTGTTTCTTAATGGTTGTATGGTTATAATGATAACCCTCTCCCTCAAACTTTTGAATATCAATATCATAGGGCAAAAAACGATTTAAATCATTATTCATCGATGTATAAGCACTACCACTAAATACAAGAAGACTAAGTGCTAAAGTCAGAGTTAAAGATAGTACTGCTAATGTTACTGAGTTTTTATCTGCTTGTTTTGAAAATTGTCTGATTTTAAACGTATTTAACTTTTTAAAATAGCTACTAGGAATGCTTTGCAGAACCCCTAGCAAAAAATGGCTAAGTGAATTGTAAAACACAATAACAAAAATAACGAAAACCGATACCAATAAAATACCCCAATCTTTCAAGATTGACAAATGTTGATAATTTGAAAGATAGATAGCCCCAGTTATGATGACGAGCGTTGATACAACGAATACAAATACTTGACTAGTTGGATTTCCTTTTGCTAAAACTGATTTTTGAATCCCGTTGTCTTGAATCAGAGCAATAATATTATGTTTTTTAAAAGTAAGAATATCCATTACACCAACAATAACAGTTGTACCAATATAAGAATAAACAAGTAAAGTCACCGATTTCATGTCTAGGAAGAATAGATTTCCAAAATAATTTGCCATAAAAAATTCAGCCGCGATGTGCGCTAAAATGATAAGCAAAACAAGACCTAGAGCAAACCCAAGAAATAAGGCAAATACATTAACTAGCATAGTCTCAAAGAAAAGTGTCCCAATGATGTTACGCTTCTTCATCCCAAGGGTGGCATAGAGACCAAGTTCTTTTTTACGTCGACCCAAAACAAAATTCGTTGAATAGATAACCAGGAAGGCCACAGCTGCAAGTATGAGATAAGATAAGAGTCCCATGTATTGAGACATTATCGTTGTCATCATTTCTTTTGAGCCTGATAAACTTTGCATAACTGGGTGACTTGGTAAGGCATTAAAGGCATATAGTAGACTATAAATAAGAGCTAAGCTAAAAAAATAAATCGTGTATGTCTGTATGTTTCTAAATACATTGCGTAAGATTAACTTTGGATACATGACATGTTCCTCCTATCTCGTGTGAATATAGATCTCTTGTAAGTAATCTTCATTTGATTTTCCCTCACGTTCAATATCCTCAGTAATTTTTCCATCACTAAGAAGTACCATTCGTGATGAGTACTTAGCTGCGACAGGATCATGGGTTACTAATAAAATCGTAAGCCCAAAAATACGATTGATTTCTTGTAATAAGTTCATCAAGCTCTCTGAATTTGCAGAGTCCAGAGCACCCGTTGGTTCGTCTGCAATTAGTAGCTTTGAGTTGTCAATAAGGGCTCTCGCAGTTGCGACACGTTGCCGTTGACCTCCTGATAATTGATTTGGAAATTTATTTTTCAAATTAAAAATAGCGAGCTTCTCCAGAATTTCATCAATTTTTACTTGATATTTTCTAACAGACTTTCCTTGAATCTGAAGTGGCAACACAATATTTTCATAGACTGTTAAGGTTTCGACCAAATTGTAAGCTTGAAAAATATATGAAATATTGTTGGCGCGATACTCTGCAAGCTGATTTTCTTTAGCATGAATAATGTTAAAATTTTCAAAATAAATTTCTCCTGAGGTTGGTTTATCTATTGTAGAAATACAATTTAATAAAGTTGTCTTTCCACTACCACTTGCTCCCATAATTGCAAGAAATTCTCCTTTTTCAACTGATAAATTAATATCTGATAAAGCATGAACAAGACTGTCTCCTTCTCCAAAGTTTTTACTTACTCCTTTTACTACAAGTTGTGGCATATTATTTTCCTCCATTTCTTTTCAATATAATAATTATAGACGATAAATATAAAGCTGCCATGAGTAATTTGTGCAAAAGAGAAAAACACATACAAAACTTACTTCATCGTTTATAGAAAAGCTCTCCATTCTCTATTTGCATTTAGCATTCAGAAATTATTGGAAAAAATAAAAACCGATAATTAATTACCGGTTTTTATGACTGATAACAGTCAGCTTTAAGAATTATTTCCGATTGTTCCTTTTTTTCATCAGGTAAACAATACCTATTATCAATACCCCTAATACAATGACCGGAGCATAAAACTCAAGTGTTCCAACAATTCCTTCCATTTTATCCTCCTTCAAGATAACAAAATAGTCTTAGCCACAGCGTACATTTGGTGAAGTACATTCATAAGATTGAGTGAAAATCCAACCACAACGACCTTGGCTAGTCATTCTGATAGCGGTTTGGAAGCCTGTAGCTGATTTACCACCCAACTCTTGGCTACTGATTTCAAAATCTAAAGTATCAATAACATTAGTTTCTTTTTTCATCTAAACTTCTCCTCGTAATATATCATTTTAGCCCTTTGTTGTCAACAATAACAAAGAAAATCTATGTTCTTTTCTCTGACGGTTATTCCCTAACAACGAACATTATTGCTAGTACACTCATGAGAACATGTAAAACATCTCCCACATTGTCCCGCTAACGTCAGCTTAAAAGCAGTATACCATCCGCCTGCACCTGATTTGCCTTCCATCTCTTGATGACTAATTTCAAATTCAAGCGTGTCAATCTCATTATCGATTCTTTTATTTTTCATAGTTCCTACTCCATGGATTTTCTATCGTATTATAGTTAACAATCTAAAAATTATTATACAGCGTATTATCTAATATGAAATATTAACCACACTTAACATTATTAGTTGTACACTCATATGAGCCTGTAAACATGCGTCCACAGCGACCTGCCGCTGTCAATTGAATTGCTGTAAACCAACCAGAACCTGATTTGCCTTCCAACTCTTGGTTTTGAACCTCAAAATCAAGAGTATCAATTTCATAGTCATTATTTTTTGTTTGCATAATATTTTACTCCTGCTTCTATTAAGATAGTTGTTCAAAAACCAAAACAACTATCTTGCATACATAAATCTAACATTAAACTTAGCCACATTTAACATTATTAGTTGTACATTCAAATGAGCCTGTAAACCAACGACCACAGCGACCTGCTGCTGTCAATTGAATTGCTGTATACCAGCCAGAACCTGATTTTCCTTCAAGTTCTTGAATTTCGATCTCAAAGCTTAAAGAATCAATCTCAGAATAATTTGAACTCTTTGACATAAGGTTTCCTCCTTCATATTTTTTAGATGATCATCTTTACAATAAATAGTATATCCTTTAGATAAAATTTATGAATGAGTAAATCGTGCAAAAATTTCCATTATTATGAAATTAAACAAATTTACTTGCTAAGTTTTTTGTTTAATTTCAATCAATCTAGTACCAATTTAGCTACTACAATCCTCCAGTAAGCATCAAATGTTGACACGTTTTTAAATTATAAGAAAAATTCTATTGAATTAGATGTTTTTCTATCATACTATTCTTTTCCATCTTCATAAAGTCACGACTGTACTCTATACATTATTCCCTCCTCATATTTTAGCTCTCTCAATATTTATAAAAAAAGCTGTTAGTGCTAAAAACTATCGGAAAATATTAACAATGAGTTAGCATATGACAATTACTTATTTATATCACTATAAATGAAAGATGATGCTCTCTCTTAAGTCCTAAAGTATACGATTCAATGTTTCAATCCTAAAATCTCTTCTCTCAAGCATTAGAAATAGTAAAATAACAACAGTCTAAGCATGCTAAGCAATGTTTGAAATCAATCATTTAATTATTTTTTCTGTAACTCTTATGGTGTATCTGAAATCATCAAAGTACTTTGATGTTACATACTTCAAACAAAATCGTTAGCCATAAGTTCTTCCTCAGTAACAATGCTGGAATTATTCAAATAATGACTTGATAATGTCAGTAGTTAAATTCCGTTCACTCTATATTATAATAAGGGCACCTCTAAAAACTCAAATAGAGTGTCAATTTTGTCTTGAATTTGACATTCACCTCTTGTTAGTTTTTGTTTTAGCGGCTTACTCAAGGCTATTTCCCAATTTTTGGGCGCACTAAGCCCATGA